>Ga0316190_10002237_pt1 | contig 14014 bp, 13 predicted proteins | sample Eddworburrow2_MG_FD_204929 | JGI IMG/M metagenome (GOLD analysis project Ga0316190, IMG submission 204929) | Coastal sediment microbial communities from Maine, United States - Eddy worm burrow 2 | ecosystem: Environmental > Aquatic > Marine > Coastal > Sediment | place: USA: Maine | collected... | reverse complement strand
GACGTGTAATGAGCAACAACACCGTTAACTATTCACAAGCCATGCAGGAGCGTGGTTGGTACGTTGACTTCACCACGGAGTCAAAAGAACGAGTCATTGTCAATCCAATAATTTTTGGCCGGCTTGTAATCTTTTCCACCACAATACCCAATCAAAATCTTTGTGGTTTTGCTGGTGGCAGCTGGCTCATGGTTTTAGATTCAAACAGTGGCGGCCAACCCTCATTTACTGCACTTGATATAAGTGGCGATGGTGTATTTAATACTGAAGATATGATCGATGGGCTTAATGCGTCTGGAATAAGGTCGGCAGACCTATATTGGCAGCCAACTATTATTCAAACCGGTTCTGGTAACTCCGGCACCATCTTCCTGCCTAAAGACAATGAATCAAGAACCAATCCGGAAAACCAAGGCACTGGCGCAGAGAATGAAGATAGCCGTCTTGATCAAATCTACATCCGGGGAACGCTTTCTTCCGAAGCCCGTTCATCCTGGTCTCGATTTAACTTTTGAGCTTAACCCGTCTTAGTTAAAATTTGCCGCAAGTGAAGCCACCTTAGAACTACATGAACAGAGTATTACGTAACGGATTCACCCTACTTGAACTGATGGTAACGGTTGTTATTCTCTCTATCCTGGCGACAATTGCATACCCTTCATATATGGGACAGGTTCAAAAGACCCGGCGTGTTGATGGGAAAGCTGCCGTGCTTGAAGTGGCCATGGCAGAAGAGCAGTACTACACAAGAAACAAAGCCTACACAAATAGCTTAAGCGCTCTATCAATTGATGCCACATTAAGAGGGGGCACTTCCAAAGAGGGCTATTACACTCTCACTTTGACGCGCCCTACTACAACTACATTTACTATTACTGCAACCGCGACTGGATCGCAAGCAAATGATACAGATTGCGCAACAATGACAATGAATCAAATAGGAGAACAAACATCCAGCAGCTCATCTGAATGCTGGTAGCCAGTATTGCTGAAGTTACCGGGTAATACCGATACCCTGCCCCATACAAAGCTTAGTATCTGGCTCCATTGCAGCGCCCCATTCAACGGCATCTTTTCCAAGCAGCAGCACCACCGTTGATCCCATATTGAAACGACCAATCTCCGCGCCTCGTTCAAAAACAACAGGCTCGATACGGCTATCTTCATAGCTTGAGGTTTTCACACTTCGAGATGACGGAGCAACAGTTCCCGCCCACACCGTATCCATACTCGCAACAAAAATGGCGCCAACCATAATAACTGCCATTGGCCCAGCATCAGTTTCAAACAGATTAACAACACGCTCATTGCGACTAAAAAGTCGCGGCACTGTTCTGGTGGTTGATGGACTAACACTGAATAAACGCCCAGGCACATGCAACATTTTAGTTAACCGCCCTGCAAGCGGAATGTGGATGCGATGATAGTCCCGCGGTGAGAGATAAATAGTAGCAAAGCTGCCATCATCAAACGCCTCCATTAATGCTCTATCCCCACCCACTAACTCTTCCAGCGAATAATCCTGGCCTTTGGCCTGAAAAATACGGCCATCAACAATTTGGCCAGACTGACTGACTGCACCATCAACAGGGCTGAGCACTGCTTCACCCTCAGCCGCTAAGGGGCGCGCATCAGGGCGAAGCGGTCGTGTAAAAAATGCATTAAAGCTGCAATATGAGGTGGGATCAGGATTTGCTGCAATTGACATATCAATGCCGTACAGTTTTATTGCCTGCCGAATCAATGCATTTTTAAAGGGAGCCCATTCACAACGGGTAATCGCATACATCACTTGAGAGAGCAGATGATGCGGCAAAAGATAAAGCAGCAGCGCAAATAGCTTATCTATTAGGCCGGCATCTGAATTACGTCCTATCACTATTTTTCTACCGGGGTATCTTCTCTATTGCCCCAATCAGACCAGGATCCCGGGTAACTTTTCAACTGAGTATAACCCAACGATTTAAGCGCGATATAGGTCAGTGATGAACGATGATTTGTTTGACAGTAGGTAATAACCTGCTTATCAGGAGTAATACCACGCTCAGCCAATGCCTGCTCCAGTTCACCCCTGGGTTTAAAACACTGGTTATTCAGTGGATCCATAATATCCTGCCAATCCCAGTGTTTCGCTCCAGGGATATGGCCAACACGGCCAGGCCTCATTTGGCGGCCCATATATTCATCTCTACTGCGCGCATCAATCAACACAACATCATCACTATCCAACTTCTGTAAGATATAATCCGCTTCAGCAATCGGCTCTTCTGAATAGTGACTAGTAAAAGTTGCAGGCTTGGCTTCAACAGCACCTGAATCAAGCTGGTGACCATTATTCGCCCAGGCATAAAGCCCGCCATTCAATATCGACATCTGTTTGTGCCCCATAATCTCCAGGGTCCAAAGCAGACGGGAAGCCTTGCCACCACCTTCATCATCGTAGGCAACAACATGGGTGTCATCGCTAATGCCTATAGCAGAGAACAACCGTTCCAAATCAGCTACCTCAGGTATCAAACCATGCACTGGTGGGTTTGCAGTAATGATCTGTCCATATTCAACATGGACAGCACCTGGAATATGGTACTGGTTATAGGTGGATTCCTGGCAAAGGTCGACTACTAATAAATTATCCTGCCCAAGCTGTGAAGCTAACTCACTGGCTTCAACAATCAAAGGCAAATCAAGCGCTGTCATCTATCTATTCTCCAATGTTTTATGCACTGTTGCGAGGGCACTACAGGTTTTTATCAGCGATTCAAAGGCACCCACACAAAGCAAAATATTTTCAGCGCGGCTGCTATAACCCATCAAGCCAATGCGCCAAACATTGCCTTTCAATGGCCCCAGCCCGGCACCAATCTCCAAATTATAATGTTTCAACAGCGCAGACCGCACTGCCGCATCATCCAGCTCTTCGGGAACACGTACTGTATTCAATTGCGGGAGGCGCTGATCTTTGCGAACCAGAAATTCAATACCCAAGCTCTCCAATCCATCTTTGAGCACAAGGTGATTACGTTGGTGTCGATCCCAGGCATTCTCCAGCCCCTCTTCTTTGAGCATAACCAGCGCTTCGTGCAAGCCATACAGTGCATTAACAGGCGCCGTATGGTGATAAGTCCTGCGTTTTCCCTTACCCCAATAAGCCATAATAAGGTTTAAATCCATAAACCAGCTCTGCACCTTGCTCTGGCGATTTTTGACCTTCGTTAAAGCACGCTCACTAAAGGTAACAGGCGATAACCCTGGGGCACAGGAGAGACATTTCTGAGAACCAGAATAGACCGCATCAAGCCCCCAATCATCGACTAAAACAGGCGATCCACCTAACGAAGTCACAGTATCGACTACTGTCAAACAGTCATACTGATACGCCAAATCAGACAGGCTTCTTGCATCAGACTCAACACCCGTGGAGGTCTCTGCATGCACAAAGGCAAGGATTTTGGCATCAGGATTTGTGCTCAACGCAGCTTCCACCTTTTCAAGATCAACCGCTGAACCCCACTCATCCTCTACCATTATCGGTATACCACCGCAGCGCTCTACATTCTCCTTCATGCGACCACCGAACACACCATTCTGGCAAACAACAACCTTATCCCCTGGCTCTACCAAATTTGCAAAACAGGCCTCCATACCTGCCGATCCAGGTGCAGAAAGAGGGAAGGTTACTGCATTTTCTGTTTGGAATGCATGTTGCAGCAGCACCTTGATTTCATCCATCAGATCAATAAATGTCGGATCCAGATGACCAATAGTCGGCTGTGCCATTGCCGCCAGCACTCTAGGATGGATATCTGATGGCCCAGGCCCCATCAAAGTACGGGGAGTTGGGTTAAACGATGTAACTCGTGCAGCTTTAGCGTCGATAAAATTCATGGCATAAATGGCATAAATAAAAAGGCTTACCTGCCATCTGGCGGTAAACCTTTACTAAAATATAAAGATAGCGTTCATGCCGTCACATAACATATTGAAAAATATACAAATACAATAAATTAAGCGCAGCAATCGCTCATACAGGCCAGACAGCAGACCCAGAAGAGGCTGAATATTACAAGAATTCACCGGAATTTACACATATGTCAGCCCAACAACACCAAAGAGTGTTCTTAGCTTTCAATAAAACTTACACATTACTCGCATCACTCACAGTAACTTCACGCTTGATAGCTATCAGACAGTAGATATCCAGGTTGCTACCACACTGTTTAACCCCGCTACAAAGCCACATCTCCCTCTTAAATGAACGTTATTCCCATAATAATATAAACGTATATAATTAGTGCTGGATTTATGGCAACATTCGATTCAGCACATACGCTCATCAACATAAAAAACAGTTATGGATAATAGCTAAAGACCAAGGGTGTTTAAGACAATGAAAGCAGTTAAATATTGGATTTTGGTATTATTACTGGTGCCGTTTGGGGCACAAGCTGCAATAGTGAACTTCTGGCTAAACCCTCAGGATAGCGGGCCACTTAGCATAGACAGCTCTACCACTATAGATATTATGGCTGATTGGGATGCACCAATGTATTCCGGCGCTATCAGCTTCCACTTTGATCCAAGCATTGTCCACGTTACGGATGTCACAGTAACCGTACCATCGAATCTTGCCATGGCGGATGGAATGCCTACAGATGGTAGCCCTGCAACCAGTGGAACTGTCAGCCCAATTGGTTTTGTTTACTTAAACTTCATGGCTCCGCCAGGTGAAAGCGCTAACAACGCTGCTGGAGAGTATCTGTTTGCAACTGTTGAGCTAAAGGCAGTTGGCGCTGGCACGAGTGCTTTAGATATCTCAAGCATAGATGAGCTTGAGTTTATAGACCCTGTAAACTTTGATGTTTTCCAGTGGACTAATGGTGATGCCCCAACCGACCCTATCACATTTAACTCTACCTCAGGCTCTGTAAGCGTCAGCGCAGTACCCCTGCCTGCAGCAGCATGGTTTATGCTGAGTGGACTGGGCTTCCTGGCTTTTCGCCAACGTCGAGCATAAACAGATAACCAACCTCAGATCTAATGTGGCGGGAGAAGTAAGCAAAAATAAAATTCTCTTTTTGCACTCCCGCCACATTTTAATACCGCAATACCTTCCCGTTGGATTTATCTCCATCGTTTTAGTCACCATCAATAATCAAAACCAGTCTCTCTCGGGCAAACTCTGAATCAAGACCTTCTGTTGGTTTTTGGTGTAATATCCTGGCTCATCATTTCTGTTCTATTCCATCCATACTTTGAGCATGCAGCAACTTCCTTTAGGTATTACCCTCAAGCCTGGTGTCAACTTTGAACATTTCGTCCCAGGCAGCAATATTCAGGCACTGGCCAGCATCCAGTCTTGCCTGCTGAAGCATGAAAACCCCTTCATTTTTCTATGGGGAGGCATCAGCACTGGCAAATCTCATTTATTACAGGCGGCTTGCCATCAGGCAGATGCTCTTGGGCTTCAGGTCGCCTATATTCCTTTACTGCAGCTTCACTCATTTTCAGCAGCCATGCTTGAAGGTTTAGATCAGTTTGACCTAATCTGTCTGGATGATGTGGAGCAAGTTGCCGGACTAAAGGAGTGGGAACAGGCACTATTTAACTTATTCAACAATTTACGGGCCAGCAATGCTCGGTTATTGGTTACAGCCAATTGCAGCCCAACTGCTTTAAAATTCGATTTGCCGGATTTGATTTCCCGCCTTAGCTGGGGGCTTAATTACAGGCTACATCCATTAAGTGAAAACGAGACAGTTGAGGCACTGCTAAAGGCAGCTGTTGAACGTGGTTTAAAAATGCCAGAGGAGTCAGCACGCTACCTGCTCAAACATTGCCCTCGGGATATGGGAAGCCTACTGGATATTTTAGATCAGCTGGATCGAGCCTCTCTTGCCGCTCAACGCAGACTAACCATTCCCTTTGTACGCAGTCAGTTGGAATCAGAGTTGATTGCAGCCCGGCGGCTCCACACCCAGACATAACCTACCCCACTCATTACCGTGGTGATGAGCGTAGCCCAGATCAACCCTTCCAACATTTCAGGTGGCAACGACATTGCCCCCTTATCCAATACAACCAATAACACCAGCATGATCTGCATAAACGTATTGAGCTTACTCAGCAGACTGGGGGCAGCATCCAGGCGAGAAACCTGAAAGTGGTAGGCTGTGGCTCCTGCCACAATCAACAGATCACGAAATATGACAACAGCGACCAGCCAATAGGGGATATGCCCCAGCCAGCCCAGGGCAAAAAAGCAGGAGACCAACAAGGCCTTATCAGCCAATGGATCCAGATATCCACCCAGGCGGCTTTGCCAACCATAGTGTTTGGCAAGAAAACCATCTAGTCCATCTGAAAACCCGGCAATAGCAAAGAGCACCAGAGTTACCCCATACCACTCATGCAGCAACCCCCAGACCACAGGAACGGTAATGCATATTCGAAATACGCTGATTAAGTTGGGAATATCTTTTGGTTGCATTTCAAGATTCTAAAATCTAACAACACTAATTTAATAAAACCCTTATCAGGAACCTCTATGGCTGCATAAGGTAATGCAGCACAACCTCTCCAGTATCTGCCATCATCTCTGAAGGTTGTTGAATACTCGTACCTTCTGAAGCATCAGGCAACAATACACTTGAAAGAGAGATACCTTGTTCCAGCGCACGCTGCCCACCTCTAACCTGTAGCGCATAGGTTACCGCCCCTGGTTCAACAAAAGCCAAGGAGACCTGTTCAACAGCATCCTGTCCTGCCAAATATCTTTGAAGCCGGGCATAACTGTAAAGATCACTAACACCAGCCACATGAAGATAGATAGCATCCACACTATTCTCTGTTGCTGAAGGAGCATAGCGCGAGGCCAGCAAATCCATACCGGCATGAATGCCCGCCTCAACAGCCATAGCCAGATTTTCGCCTTCGCTATCCCACAAGAACTCTTTCTTACCGAGTAAGAGTGTCCAGCCTGCCCGCCACAGTTCCGGCCCAAACTTTACCAGCCGAGCTGTCATAACGGCATCAGGGCCATAGCGTTCCGATGCTTGCCAGATAGTATCGGCAAAACCACCCCAGACATCGCTGACCTGGAGATTTACTTGGTCTTCCAAATCCATCAGAGGAAACAGGATTGGCACTCCACGGGTATCCATCACATTGAGCATGCCGGAGTAAGCCTGCTCATCAGAGTCGGCCATAACCAGACTGCGTCTGCCACTCTGCTCTGTAGCCAGCCAAACCAGAGTTGCTGGTCGCCTGCCTCCCCAAACTGCTACACCGTGCTGGCGCAACATACGGTTGACCGCTTTTTCATCAAAAGCGACGCGCAACATACGCACCTGTTTTTGAACAAGCGATAGAGATGGAGAGGGTATAGCTGCTTCCCCAGCCTCGGGTTCTGATCGCACCTCAGCAGGCCGCTCAACTATGACCATACGATAGCGATATTGCTGCACATAGCGTGGGGCATTGTTAATTTCATCCGCCAACGCCGGGTGATGGATAACACCTCGGCTACCCGTTATTTTGACCAGCACTTGACGGAAGGCCTCAACAATAGCTCTGTTGCGTTGATCAGTCTCCTGCCCTTCAGCTGGCACCTCTGCCCCGTACAGCCCTGAGACCTGAGCAGAAAAAGCAGGTGACGCTATCATCAGCATCAAAAGCGATAACAGACCAATATGCAGAAGGCGCATCAAAGAAACCTTAATAGATAGGATATTCATGTTGGCGCGATTCTAACGCGCCAACCCGCTGCTGTCTAAGTACTCCTTTTTATCCCTTCTTTGGAAAATTAAGAGATTAGGTCACACAACTGATTCCCCACTCCCCTCATCATTGATAGAATCAGCCCCCCATTACCCAAATGTCCCGCCGGAGCAGACTGTGGCCGAAACCAAAGATACCGATTCTACCCCTACCCTTAGCTATCGTGATGCTGGCGTCGACATCGACACAGGTAATGCCCTGATCGAACGTATCAAACCCGTGGTGAAAAACACCTTCCGCCCGGGCGTATTAACAGGCCTCGGCGGCTTTGGCGCGCTCTTTGAGCTGCCGCTGGATCGTTATAAAGAGCCGGTTCTGGTCTCTGGAACCGATGGCGTGGGCACCAAGCTCAAGCTGGCACTGGAACTCAACAAGCACGACACCATCGGTATCGATCTCGTCGCAATGTGCGTCAACGATATTATTGTGACAGGCGCTGAACCCCTCTTTTTCCTCGATTACTACGCCACCGCTCACCTTGAGTTGGATATCGCAACCGATGTTATCAAAGGCATTGCCGATGGCTGCAAACAGGCAGGTGCCGCTCTAACGGGTGGCGAAACCGCCGAGATGCCTGGCATGTACAGCGATGGAGATTACGATCTGGCCGGCTTCTGCGTGGGTATCGTCGAGAAGAGCAAAATCATTGAGCCTGCTCGAGTCCAGCCTGGTGATGTACTGATCGGCCTAGCCTCCACCGGCCCACACTCCAACGGCTACTCATTGGTTCGCAAAATTCTGGAAGTGAGCAATGCCGATCTAAATCAATCCATAGATGGACAGCCACTGGGACAAGCCCTGCTCACCCCCACCCGCATCTATGTAAAATCACTGCTGGCACTGATCGAGCAGGTTGAGGTGCATGCCCTGGCCCATATTACTGGCGGTGGACTGCCAGAGAATCTGCCTCGCGTATTGCCAGAAGGTACCAAAGCCGTTATCAACCGCAACTCCTGGCAGCGCCCTGCCCTGTTTGATTGGCTACAGCAGAATGGCAATGTTGAAGAGTCCGAGATGCTGCGCACCTTTAACTGTGGCGTGGGCATGGTAGCCTGCGTTGCCGAAGCCGATGCCGATAAAACCATCGAACTGCTCAATGCCCAAGGTGAACAGGCCTGGCGATTGGGCCATATTGAAGCCTCCAGTGAAGCAGCACATGTTGAGGTTATCTCTTAATGAGCAAGGAGCCTCTATCCCTTGTTGTTTTAATCTCAGGCAGTGGCAGCAACCTGCAGGCAATCATTGATGCCGCAGCCAACGATCTGCCCGCAAAGATTACCGCTGTTATCAGCAACCGCGACGATGCCTATGGGCTGGAGCGCGCCCGCACAGCAGGTATTGAAACCCAGGTATTGGATCACAAACCCCACCCAAACCGTGAATCCTACGACCAGGCGCTCATCGAACTGATCGACAGCTTTCAACCCGGACTGGTCATCCTGGCAGGTTTTATGCGTATTCTCTCCCCACTCTTTGTCCAGCATTATCAGGGGCGACTACTGAATATCCACCCATCACTGCTCCCCAAGCACAAAGGGCTACACACCCACCAACGCGCCCTGGAAGCAGGCGAGACTATGCATGGAGCCAGCGTACATTTTGTAACAGAAGAGTTGGATGGCGGCCCTGTCGTACTACAAGCCCAAGTGCCTGTAGAAACGGGGGATACTGAAGAGACACTGGCAGCCCGCGTGCTGAAGCAGGAGCATATTATCTACCCCCAGGTTGTGCGCTGGTTTGCAGAGGGGCGGGTGACTATGAACAGCGCCCAGCTTGTAATGGACGGAAAACCACTGAACAGCCCCGTCATCATAAATTAACTGTAAAGCCGGAGGGGGCTAGCAGCGGATTATTGCTGGTTATCCATCTTTTCATAATAGAGATCATGAAAATGATCCTTAAGAATGCCATTAGTATCCAGCCTAAGGTACACCCTGGCCACTCCAACGCCATGTTCAGGGCCACTACTGGGGAGCTTGATTATACCGGTTGAGTTGTAGCCACTGGCGCAAGGCGTGACCTCCTTTACCACAGCCCTTTCACAGTTACTGTAAATCTGCAAATCATGGTCAAACTTTTTGAAAAACGCAATCGTCTCTTCTGCGCTGCTCTCCAACACAAGCTCTTCCAGTACGTTTTCCAGATACTCTGCATCTTCATGGGCAATATCTTTTGAGCAGCCTGCAACAAGCAGCAGCATTACCATTAGTAGCCTTATCATCTGTTTTTATCTCACTTCTACTATTCGGGAAAGCCTCATCATTCACGCTTATAGGCTCGATTATTTATCTGTACAGCGACAACAGTAACCACAGGTTAAATCAAGAAAGCGGCTCACCAGTTATTTATCTTTTGAATTACCTTTTTCACCTATGCTGGCGCACATTTGTCATCCATTTTGCCTTTTTATACTAAAAACTTCTAACTACAAATAGTTGCAGAAGCTTATCGTATTAAAGGCGCAGACTCTCTGTTTTCTTTTGGCGAATCCCATTCCTTTTTTAGTGAAATATCCCACCCAAATAACTATTCTTTATTTGTGGATATTGTTAGGATGCTAGGAGTATCTTAGCGGGTAGCAGCCGCAGTGCAGCAAATTAAAAACCTCAAAAACGGACTAATTATAAGCTAATCATGATGATAGTTAATGGGGCAATTAATAACACACAACAAATCAGGATCCATGGGAGGGTTAGATTTAATGAATAAATTACACTTATCCATCATCAGCTTTATGCTGTTGATTAGCACAAGCATGACAGCATGGGGTGACATTCCACCTCCACCTGTTAACCAGAATCTAGGCATCCCTGACACCCAATTTAATCTTCTATCTAAAGAGATTTGCTGGAGATGCCACAAACCTGCCGCACTAGGCGAGACATCCCCACCAGCTGGCGTGCCTGTCAAAACCACCTATCTTCCTGATCGCCATCACCAGCATGTCAACACTGAAATCGCTGGTGGGCCAGAACAGCCTCCTTTTATGGATGCCAATCGTGACGGTGTTGAAGATACACACTATACCTGTCTCAACTGCCACGAATTAGGGGCAGGATCCTCTGGCCAACTGGAACTCGTACAGAGCTTCAGAGACTGCCTGTTCTGTCATATCGTTGAAGGTGGAGAGCGTACAGTTCACCACGATACCCCGCTGGCTAAAGAAGCCCTGTGCGGCACCTGCCACGGCAGCCTGATTCGCAGCCTTGACATGGGCATGCCCCCAGCAAGCTATCAACCCAGCATCATTACCCCATGGCGGAGTGGAAAGCCAAATGGTGATGATAGCTTAACCAGCTCAGCTGGTACCCACCCTGGCAACTGTAACTACTGTCATAACACCAGAGAGGGCAATTCCGACGGCTTAGGCACCCCAGACGTACCGAGTGGTTTTGGCCCAATAACGGTGTTCACCAACATGGAAAACCACCATGGAACCGGTGTGCCAACCATTACAGACTCCTCTAAAGGATCACCCTGCAGCTGGTGTCATAACATTGATCAACCACCTGAAGAGGGTATTCGTGGCTGCCAGCGTTGTCATGACATCGAGTCTTTGCACAACATCGAGTATGACGCGGACGGTGACGGCATCATTCCTGGTTCTGAGACTGCCTTCAACGGTCATATCGGCAACACCGATAACTGCTGGGGCTGTCACGGTAATAATAGAGAAATCAGCTCTATGAGTGGTGGGTTCTCTCCTGCTACAGCCACGCCTGCACAGCTTACCAATATGAACCTATCCACCTGGAAGGAAGGCACAGAGTTTCAAATGACTCTCACCGGTAGTGGTTTTATCAACCAAGGTGGCTTACTGAATGAACAGACCTTTAGGCCAACTGTACAGCTGACAGATAGTGCTGGCAGCACCATTGAGCTGACTCCTACGGCAGAATCAGTAGACTCTGTTGAGGTAGCCATCCCTAGCCTGCCTGCTGATAACTACTGGGTACAGATCAAAAAGGGGACTACCCTTAGTAATCCACTGGTCGCCAGTGTTACTCCAGCAATCGGGGTCAGGAGTGCAATTTGCTACAGCCGTTTCAACCTCGTCATCCTCACAGGCACAGGTTTGAGCCAGTTCTTGCCTGGCGAGGGTACTGGAACCAGCATCACTGGCGATGGAACGGAGGCATTCCGCGTCTTCCGCTGGAGTGGCGGTATGATTGCAGCCATGTTCACATCGTGTCCTACGGCAGTTGAAGTAACAAACATATTTGACGCCATAACTATCAACCCACGGCGTTACTAAAGACCCAACCCAGTAGTCAGCAGACAGGGAGCTGCTGACTACTCATATCGTAGAGTAAGGGAGCCTGCCGGCTCCCTTACTTTCCCTCACTAAGCAAAAAGGAGAGCGATAATGCGCAAAAAACCGCAAATTACCCTGCTTTTTGTGCTCTTATTGATACTCGGAAACACTCTATTATCCGCAGCCATAGCAGGTGAGCGACGGGTTATTATTGGCTTTCATCAAACACCCAGCAACTATGAACAGAGACTTATCCAGCGCCACAGGGGTAAGTTTAGGCACACATTCAAGCGCATCAAGGCACTCTCAGCAAAGCTGACAGACCAAGCCATTGCTGAGCTGCAAAATAACCCCACTATTGCCTATATAGAAGAAGATGCCACCGTATCGGTCATCGAGCCAGAATTTGGCAGCAGTGAATACCTTGAAGCCTGGGGCGTATCCCGCATTGGGAGCAAATCAGTACATGCCATGCAGATACAAGGTGCAGGCATCAAAGTTGCCGTGCTCGACACTGGCATCGATTACACCCACCCTGATCTCAATGACAACTATCGCGGTGGAATCAACATTATTAACCCGGAACTTCCAGCTGGCCCCTTCGATGATAGCTGGAACAGTCATGGCACCCACGTAGCAGGAATCATTGCCGCAGAGTTGGATGGCAACGGTCTCGTCGGAGTGGCTCCCAAAGCTTCTCTGTACGCCATTAAGTCATTGGATAACAGTGGCTCTGGATACCTCAGCGATGTTATTGCAGGCATTGAATGGGCCATTGCGAATGAAATAGATATCGTCAACATGAGTCTTGGCCTACGAAAAGACTCCCAGGCGCTTGCTGAAGTCTGTGCCAGAGCCTATGAGGCGGGTATCTTATTGGTAGCCGCAGCAGGTAACACAGGACTTTACGGTTTTGGCGAAGTGCTTTATCCCGCACGATACAGTTCTGTAATAGCAGTTGGCGCAACCAGTGCCGATGACACGCTTCACTTAATGTCTGCCAGCAGTCCTGATGTAGAGCTGGTAGCTCCCGGCAGCAATGTCTATTCAAGTACTGTTTACGGTGGTTATGGCTTTTTAACCGGCACATCACAGGCAGCACCTCACGTAGCAGGCGTAGCTGCACTCATCCTCTCAGCCGGACTTAAAGATCTTAACCGTGACAGGGCCATCAATAATCAAGACCTAAGACTCCAGTTACAAAGCACCACTTTTGACCTTGGCGATCCCGAAAGAGATGATATTTATGGCTATGGTTTAGTTAATGCCGAAGCCGCCACAACACAAAATCCTGCTTGGAGATCTCCACTTCGAACAGCACGCTTTAGGTTTACCCAAGCTAAAAAGATTGCTCAAACCAACTGCAATAGACGTGACCCCACCAAAAAACATCAAAGCCAATGCAAGAATAACAGCAGATACTTCCGAACTCATTTTCGTCCAGCCAGCGCCAAAAGGCGCTTCAACAGAAACTAACTTCTCTCAAAGAAAACTATCCAATAGCAACTGGCATCCTCTTCTGAACAGCTCTCCTACCTGCTAAGAAAGTATCTGTCAGGCAAACCTAAACATCCTGCCAAAGAAGCATTAGGTCTATTTGATGCCATATTGCAGATTCAAGCACTGATATAATTAAGCACACACCCTTAAACCTACTATCTTTAAAGTAGCGGGGGATTTAAAACAACACTTGAACCTAGACATGCAGCCACAGCCGCATGCCTGAGATGGCTGATATTTAGATAGAGAAAGCATCACAGCTGCTACACTAAGGCACTGTGGCCAATTTTACCTAGCGAATAAAGCACAACAGTCAGTGCAATATTTTATACAAAGACAATTACAGACAACAAAGTAGCCCTGAATAAAAAACCTGGGGCAAATACTATGACAAAAGATACAAATCAAAACATAAGCATCATTATCCCAGCCAAAAACGAGGCCAATGCCCTTCGCAGCCTCTTGCCTGATTTGCGGGATCGC
>Ga0316190_10002236_pt1 | contig 14018 bp, 14 predicted proteins | sample Eddworburrow2_MG_FD_204929 | JGI IMG/M metagenome (GOLD analysis project Ga0316190, IMG submission 204929) | Coastal sediment microbial communities from Maine, United States - Eddy worm burrow 2 | ecosystem: Environmental > Aquatic > Marine > Coastal > Sediment | place: USA: Maine | collected... | reverse complement strand
AGAGAGTTACCCGTTTTGATAAAGGTGTCGAATCTTTAATCAAAACATACAGAAGGTAACTCTCAATGATTCATACTAACAATCCCATCATCAAACACAAAGCTGGTTTATTAAATCTGGCAGAAGAACTCGGCAATGTCTCCAGGGCCTGTAAAGTCATGGGGGTCTCACGAGACACGTTTTACCGATACCAAGAGCTTGTTGAAACAGGTGGCATTGACTCACTCATCGATAAGTCTCGAAGAAAAGCCAATGTCAAAAACAGGGTTGATGAGGCGACAGAGCAAGCGGTTATTGCTTCAGCCATTGACCAGCCTGCATTTGGACAGCATCGAACCAGTAATGAGCTGCGTAAGGTGGGTGTGTTCGTATCCGGTAGTGGTGTACGCTCAATCTGGGTGCGGCATAACCTTGAGAACTTTAAAAAGAGACTCAAGGCGCTTGAAGAGAAGGTAGCCAATGAAGGCATTATCCTCAATGAAGCTCAGGTCGCAGCTCTTGAAAAGAAAAAGCATGACGATGAGGCCTGTGGAGAGATAGAAACAGCCCACCCTGGTTATCTGGGGTCACAAGACACCTTTTATGTGGGCAATCTCAAAGGTGTTGGGCGTATCTATCAGCAAACGTTTGTCGACACCTACAGCAAGGTCGCCTTTGCGAAGCTCTACACCACTAAAACCCCCATCACTGCTGCTGATGTGCTCAATGACAAGGTTCTGCCCTTCTTTGAACAGTACGAGCTTCCCATGCTGCGTATTTTGACCGATAGAGGCACAGAATATTGTGGGCGTGTTGAGCATCATGATTATCAGCTGTATCTGGCAATCAACAACATTGATCACACAAAGACCAAAGCGATGTCACCCCAAACCAATGGGATCTGTGAGCGCTTCCATAAAACCATTCTGAACGAGTTTTATCAGATTACATTCAGAAAAAAACTGTACTCAACAATGGAGGAATTACAAAAAGATCTGGACGAGTGGATCGAATCCTATAACAATGATCGAACTCATCAGGGCAAAATGTGCTGTGGGCGTACGTCGATGGAAACTTTACTTGATGGTAAATTGATTTGGGCTGAAAAGAACTTAGCTCAAATCTAATCTAACAGACACCCGTAAAAAACGGGTAACTGTCAGATCAAGTCTGAGCTACTACACCTTAATTGAGGCTTACATCATAATTGAAAGATTTAATATCACGTGAGCTGGTTTGCCATGCATACCAATTGCCGTTAACATTTTCCCAGATGCTCCATACAATTCTTTTGGTTTTTTTATTGGACACAGTGGTTTTATTGTTTTTACCAGATGTATAGGGAGATCCAGTAAGTTCCATTTTTACTTTTAGCTTCCCATCTTTTTTTGTAGCATGCTGGATTTCAAAAGAGGTTAATTTCCAATCAGAAGTGCTTTTTTGTTTTTTTGAAATAAAAAACTGCTGAGAAATCTTTGTTTTAAAATCTGGTGCAAAATATGCGTACGCTTTTGACCATTTGTTTTGGCGCTCAAGTTCATAATATTGATTGATTCTTTCTTCAAGGCCTGGATAACGATCTACGTTATTAAACCAATGTGCCGCCATAACACCACCTGCTATGACAGCTGATGCTAATATGAAAACGGTTGCCTGTACTGCTGGTGTAACTTTTTCCATTAGGCCCTCATTAATTTAATTGGTGATTATTATTTCTCCTGGATGAAAACAATTACATTGCGTAGATTTTGATCTGTGTTTAAACGCATGACGCCCACGATAGTGAGTTCACAAAAATTACGGAATATAAAGGCACTCCTTTGATATATAGTTTAATCCATAATGCAAGACAAGTTATTGTGTTGTAATTAAGGGATATTTTTTGATTAATGTGAGTGGTATCACAAATCTGATTCAACCGGTTCAAGTTTCAATTAACTTAAGAGCATGAGTGATAGGAAGTGGAATCCATTGATGACTGTAACAAAATGAGCGGTCAGTATGCTGAGCGACATATACAGGCTGTGGTATTTATCCTCTGATGATTATCTTCTGAACCAGAATATCTCCTTGTGCTATCAAACGGCATTCAGCAGGAATATGTCCACTGGCTTCTGACGCATTATGGTAGTTGTTCAGAGCTTTAAAAGCCTCTGATACTGTCTATCAGATCAAATGCCATTTGATTCATTTTTTATGATACAAGGATATCTTCAACCACTTTCAGTGCCTCGTCTGTTCGTTCAGTTGAAATGGCTGCGATGGATTCGCCTCCTTCACGGTTGATGATATGTATGCCGCGGATATTGATATCTGCCGCACTGAATCTTTTTGCAACCCGTGCAAGCGCTCCGGGTTCATCTTTGAGCCGAACTAGCAGGCTCTCTTCACTTATTGCATTGAAGCCCGCATCACGCAGGGCTTGTAGGGCGGTGTCGTATTGATCCACAGTCATGACTAACACGCCAGTCTCTCCCACTGTTTCTGCTTCTATATCGGTGATGTTGATATTGCGCTCGGCCATTAGTTCGGTAATTGTGGCTAACACGCCTCGTGCATTTTTTACAACGATGGAAATCTGTTTCATGGTTGGCTCCCTTCCTGTGCGAGATCTGCAATGAAGCGGTTAACCCACTCTTTTGTGACGTGGGGCATAACAATGAGATGGGCGATATCCTGATATGAGGCCAGCTGCCATTTGTTGATGATGTCGATGGATGGATAATCAAATACCACCGTGGTTGAAAAAGGATTTCGCCATGCGGTTTGCCCAATGCTCTTGAGTTCTGTGATGGCATAGTCGGCAATATCGAAGCATTGTTGAACCATGTGTTTGAAGTGCTCCGGGCCGCGCGTTTTTAAGGCATACCATAGAAATATGGGAGTGATGCCGTTGCGTGATCCGGTGAGTGTAGTATCCAATGAACCGACATATTCGATTGCTCTGGCGATGCGGTCAACATTCTCTTTTTTTGCAATAGCAATGCCGCAAGGGATAGGTGAGCCAATAAACTTATGGCCGCTAATTGCGATGCTGTCGGTGCCAGAATCAAAGCCAAATGCCGGGGCATCTTCTACAAAGGGAAGGATCATGCCGCTGAGAGCTGCATCGCAATGAATGTATTGTGTTGGCATGGCCAGCTTTTTCAGAATGCCCTGTATCTTCTGAATATTGTCGATGGCACCTTTCATCGTGGTGCCAATGTTGGCGACAATGATGGGGGTGACATGACGTTTGATCCGTATGGTCTCTTCCAGATCCTCATAGTCTATTTCGCCATTTTCCTGGGAACGAATCATGATATTTTTCATGCGCAGGATTCTAAGGATTTTTGCGATGCTGTAGTGAGTATCCTGCGAGTAGTAGACGACACCTTGAGGGTGTAACTCTCTAGCCAGATAGAGACCGTACATATTGCCTTCTGTGCCACCATTGGTGACATAGCCCCAGTAGTTATCCCTGGCATGGGTTAATTGGGCAAAATACTCTACTACTTCACGTTCTAATTTATGGGAGTTAACGTGGTAGTTGCTGGATACAAATGGATCGCCAACATTATTAATGGCAAGGTTTAAAAACGGGTGGAGTTCTGAGTAATCAAAGCCAAGGTTACAGGGGTAACCAATAAAGTGACTCGATTCTGTCTTGAGATTAACAAAGAGCTGGTCGAGTTTTTTTTGATCTTGTGGTGCGAGCTTAGGGTTTTTCATATTGGTATGCTCTAAAGAGTAGTAAAAACTCCGGGTTAATAACAGAGATAAACTGAAATTCACCACCTTGAAAATTATTTAGCTACATTAAAGAATTAGCTGATCCTGTTGTTTAAGTCAATGGAAGCAGATTCCTTGGCTCTTTACTGGGTTTTAACAGTGAGAGCACAAGGTTGGTTTTACTGATTTAGGTTCATGTGAAAACTTTTTAAAAATATGGGACTATCTTCTGGATTTGCGGCTAAGCTATGCTGATAGCAACTCATTTGATTGAAGAGAGGCATTTTATGAAACTCTATCTCGTTCATCATGGTGAAGCTTGTGCAAAAGATATTGATCCTAAACGCCCTTTAACTGACCAAGGAAGGCGTGATGTTGATAGGCTTGCTTTGTTTCTCAAGCAGGCCGGCATTCGGGTTGTAAGGGTGTTACATAGCGAAAAGCTGCGCGCTAAACAGACTGCAGAATATCTGGCCAGCAGTATCGCTCCAGAGGTGGAGTTGGAGGTTAGCGGTCTCATTAATCCTAATGACAATCCACAGGCATTTGACTGGCAAAGTGAATGTTGGGATCAGGATACGCTTGTTGTTGGCCATCTCCCTTTTATGGCCAAATTGGTTTCACATTTGATTGTTCAAGATGAAGAGTGTGTTATTGCCGCTTACCAACCAGGCACCGTTGTCTGCCTGGAGCATTATGATGATGGATGCTGGCAACTTAATTGGATGATCAGACCGGAATTACTTAAAGATGTTTAAATAAATAAGGCTATTTAGGACAGGTAAAGCGATTCAAGTTTCTCAGTTGGATCATTCTGTGTGTGTTGATCAGGTTTGTAGTTTTTAACAGCATTCCATAATGCGTTTCCATCCCATGTTTTCTTATCTTTTCCATAAAGCGCTTGGTTTAGCGTAAGAATATGCTCTGCTGTTGTTTGATCAAAGTGAAGTGAGAGCTCATCAAGACCTTTAGGTGGGTTAGTTGGCCATAGGGTTTTGCCCCAGGCTAGTAGGCCTGCGCGTGCAGTAGAGCTATTATTGGTTTGGCAGGCTTGCTTTAATTCAGCCAGGATTTTACTGCGGCTTTTTTCTTTAGGTATGTTGCTATCTTTTGAAGCAGTATTTTTTGACTGCTGTTGTCGATTCAACCACCACCAAGCGGCAGCAGTAGATAACCAGCCTATTGCAAAAAACAACGCAAGCCAGGGATAGATGCCATTACTTTGTTTTATTTGGGTTGCTTGTTCTGTTGCTATTGGTGGTGCTTGAACATCATGAACAGGCTGGATACTGGTAGCTGCTTTTGGTTGTTCAGCAGAGGGGGGGGCATCTATAGCGGGTAGTACCTGAATACGGGTTTCAGCAATATGGGCGATCTCTTTTTTATTTGTTTTTGTATTCCACCAGCTGATCTTTATTGCAGGCAAAATGTGTGTTCCTGGTTTTGTGGGTACCAGAGCGATTTTCTCCTGTCGAATGCCGGTGACACCGTTTGTATCTTTACGGTCTTGTAACATGGGTTGATCGGGGTACTGCTTAAATCCTGCAGGCGTTTCGGTGTGGATCTCAGGTAGTTGGGCAGAGGTAATACCATCTGCCACGATGGCTAAGGTGCGGGTAACAGGTTCACCCACACGAAATTCAGGATTAGCTTTGGGCCAGGAAGAAGAGAGCTGCAGATTCGTTGCAGGCAACCAAGGTTGTTCTGCGCTCTTTGGAATAGGTTTGACCTCGATACTGATGGCCTTTGATCGAATGCGTTTTATTGGCCCTGCTGTCTGCCCGAACATATCAAAGCGTTGGTGGCTCTGTTGCATGATTCTGGCTTGGAATGTAATTGGATCTAAAGTCAGAGTGCCACTGGTTTGTGGAAATGCAAGATAGTCAATCTGAGTGACGAGATAACGTTTGCCATTACGTGAGGTTTCAAAGGTCTGTTCATCTTCTATCTGTTCAACAATGATATCTGGATCGTTGAAGCTGGGGCTTGATAAGCTGGCATCTGTGAAATTGACAGCACGGTAGATACGAATGTGGAAGACAAGCTGTTGCCGCACATAGGCTGTTTTAGGTTCAGCAGTTACCTCCATAAAGATATTGCCATTACTCGCCCCAGGTTGTGGCGTTGTTGCCTCTCGTACCTGAATGGATGTTGCTTGGCTGTGATCACTGCCAAAGGATATGGCGGGTATGGTAAGGCGTCCTGTAGTCTTTGCCATAACGCTAAGATTCCAACGGGTGGTACGGCTGTAGTTGCCGTTGATCATCTTGATGCTCTGGCTCTGACTGCGAGAAAAGATCTCAAGATTCTTTTCCAGTGGAGTGAAATCGGGTTCTCCGTCGGGTGATCCGTCTGCTTCAAATATCAGTTCAAAGGTTTCATCTATTGAGACCTGACTGCGTGAGACTTGTGCAGTAATGGTCGCGCTAAATGCATCAGTAGCCTGAAACAGTATCAGCAGCGTTAGAAAAAAAAGCACTGAAAAATGCTTTATGAGATCTGTTTTTACCATTGTTGTGCCTCTCGCACAGGTTGCTTCTGACGTTGATATTGATATTTGAATTTGCGCCTTAGCAGCCCGCCGGGATCATCAGGGATACGGCGTAACCACTGCTCAGTTGCTTGTGCCTCATTCTTTTCTTCTTCTGTCAGCTCTTCTGATTTTGCCATCTGTGACTCATGTTGTTCACTGTCATCTTGTTCTTCAGTCTTCTCTTCGGCTGCAGATGACTCTTGCTGCTCTTCTTCATCGCTTTTCTTAGCCTCGCTTTTCTGTTGCTCCTGCTCTTCGTCAGAAGGCTCTCCCTGTTGTGACTCATGCTCTTGTTGTTCACCTGATTGATCTTCTGACTTCTCTTGTGATCCCTGCTGTTGCTGATCAGATTGATCTTGTTGTGATTGATCCTGCTGCTGTTCTTGCTCTGATTGTTCCTGATTCTCATCAGAGTTTTGCTGTTGCTGGTCTTGTTTCTGTTGTTGCTCCAACTGTTTTTCAACTAGCTCTCTGTTGTACTCTGCATCCTTATTTGCGGGATCCAGTTTTAGAGCCTCATCGTAGGTTTGTAGAGCTTCGGGCAGTTTCCCTGCGCGCGCCAGGGCATTGCCTTTGTTATAGAGTGCATCGGGTGTGTTGATGCCATTGAGTGATTCAATAGCCTGTTCATATTCACCCGCTTTATAATGGGCGGCAGCTTTCCATTCATTATTTTCAAACTGTTTCGCAGCAGCACTGGCATCACCATGTTGAAGGGTTTTAGATGCCCGCTGGTCGGGACGAGACCAAAGGCTTTGCCATTCAAGTGCTGAGGCATTCTGTGAATGCGGCAATAGAATAAACAGAACCAGTATCAGATAACCACGACGAAAGGCCAGAGCAGCGATGGGTAGGATAAGCAGTAACAGCCAGGGGCCTTCCTCTTGCCATTGATCAGTTGTTAGTGCCGCCTCTTTTTCAGTACTATCAACATGCTGATCTTGTAAAGGGGCGAGCAGGTATTTAATATCGGTGTCGTTAATCGATAGCGTATGGAATCGGCCTCCGCTGGCTTGCGCTAGTTTACTGAGTGGCTGGCTTTCTAAGCGTGGTAGCACTATCTCGCCAGCACTGTTTTTTAGAAAACCACCATTGGGCAAGGCAATGGGTGCGCCTTCACTGGTGCCAATGCCCAGCAGGCTAATTCGATGGTTTTTATCGCCAGTTGCACTCAGGGTCTGTTCGATTGAGACAGGCTCGATGCCATCTGTAATAAGTAGAATATCTCCTCGCGGGTGACCTGCCTGCTTTAATAACTCAGAAGCCTTGGCAACGGCAAGATCAGGACGAGAACCTTGTGAAGGCATAAGCCCTGTCTCAAGACTATTGATCTGGGCTGCAATGGTTGCTTGATCATCCGTTAGTGGGGTGATCAGAAATGGGGTGGCTGCATAAACAATCAGTGCAGTTTGGCCTTCACGGCGTTGTTTCAGGATGTCTGCTATCTTGTGCCGGGCGCGAGCCAGTCGACTGGGTTTAATATCAGTGGCATCCATTGAGCGGGAGAGATCCAATGCCAATACCAGGGCTGATTGTTCCCGAAATACCGGTTGTTCATGTTGTTGCCAAACTGGGCCGGCAATGGCTGTTATTCCAAGTAATCCAGTAAATCCAACGGCCAACAGTGGCCACCGTTTTGTTACACCTTGTTCATCTACCAACAGATAGGGTAGCAGCTCAGGCTCACAGACTGCGCGCCAGGCCTGGCTGTTAATTGTGCGATGCCAAAGAAGCCATAGGATGAGTGACAATGGGATAAGTGCTAGAAACCAGAGCGGCCGCAGAAAATGGAAGTTATCCATTATTTCAGCCTCCATCTGGTGCGAGCACCGATAATTAAACCAGCGAGAATAAGTGCGATACCAAGCGGCCAGGGGTAGAGTGCGCGCACAGGGCGAAAAAGTTTTTTCTCCTGTTCAATGGGTTCCAGTTCATCCAGTAGTCGATAGATGCCTTTCAATTCGTTGATATCTCTGGCTCGGAAATAGCGGCCACCGGTTTTTTCTGCAATGGCTTTGAGTGTCTTCTCATCCAGGTCGCGTGAAGGATTTACACGACGACTGCCAAAGAAAGAACGCACGATGATCTCATCTGCACCGATGCCAATGGTGTAGACTTTTACCTGTTTGCGTGCAGCCAGTTCAGCGGCCCGAATGGGTTCAATCTCTCCTGCAGTGTTGGCACCATCAGTTAAAAGAATGAGTACGCGATTCTCTGAAGGACGGTCCTGCAGTCGTTTTATCCCCAGGCCTATAGCATCGCCAATGGCGGTGCTTCTGCCTGCCAAACCAATGGCGGATTCATGCAACAGGGTCTTTACGGTTTCTCTGTCAAAGGTTAAAGGTGTTTGCAGATAGGCCTGTTCGCCAAACAGGATCAGCCCTAAACGGTCACCTTCCCGGCGATCAATAAATTCACCTGCCACCTGTTTTGTAGCGACCAGTCGGTTCACCCACTTATTGGATATTTTAAAATCCTCCTCTTCCATGCTTTGGGACAGATCTACAGCCAGCATCAGGTCACGTCCACTCATGGGTAGCTCTAGTGGATCGCCCAGCCACTGGGGACGTGCAGCAGCTAAAACCAGCATGACCCAGGCAACAGCAGCCAACCAGATGAAAACAGTTTGCCGAGACGTACTGCTAACTGTTTTGGCTTCGTCTTCAAAATCCTCCATAAAAGGAACGCGTAAGGCAGCATCCTGTTGCTGAGGTGCAATAGGTATGAGTTTTCTGACTAACAAAGGAAGAGGTAGCAGAAGGAGCAGCCATGGCCAATAGAGACTAATCATCCTTGATGTGCCTCTGTTTTATGGGGTAGGGCATCAATCCAGGTCGTGCATATCTTAAGCAGTGAGGCACTATCAATATTTACAGTAGATCTATAGGGTGCATCAATCAATACGCGGCCAGCACCGTTAGAGAATGCATTCTTGAATTTTGTTTTTGCTACACCACGATCCAGAAAGTAGAGCCAGGCATCATCAGTCAGGCTGGCAACATCATCACGAGATGAATAGCTGAGTGTTACGCGTCGCAATAGGGTGGAAAGATCTGCTGCCAGTTGCTGATCATTCTGATGGGATTTGTGTCGGGCCTGTATATTTTGCAGTGCCTGATGTGCTTCCCGGCGCAGCTGCCCACGTCGATAGAGCGTGCGGCCAAGAAAGAAGAGTCCAATCAGTGCGGCTATCAAAATAATGAGTCCCCACCAGCCTGGTGCCAGTGGCCACCAGGAGACAGGCTCTGGCAGGTGAATATCTTTGAGAGGAAGTGGCTGCTGCGCTGGGTTCATGTGCGCCTCCTGCCAAGACCTTCCTGTAGGGCAGTGTGAGGGTCTTGCTCTGTGGTGCAGGTCAGCATGTGAATGCCAGCGCGCCGACAGAGATCACGCAATTGCGCTTCATGGGTATGAAAGCGTTCAGTGTGGGCCTTTTTAAGCGTTCGGCTACCGGTATCAATGGTGATAGTGCGGTGGCCATTGTTGAGACGGTAGTTCCCTGAGGGCGGAAGCTCTTTTTCCAGGTGATCATGAATGAAGATCAGCACGACATCGTTGTGACGGGCCAGATGTATCAGGTGAGCTTCAGCCTTTTCATCCAGTGATCGAAAATCACTCAATAAAAAGAGCAGGCTGCCGGGACGGGTAACCCGACGTAGGCGGGCCAGTGCATGTTGAGCCGCTTTGTGCTGAGTCTGTCCACCGGGTTTGGGTGCTGCCTGCGGGAATGCCTCAGTGAGCTTGCGGATGAAGTTTAGTACGGCATGTTTTCCCTGCTGTGGCCGCAATTCCAGATGATCAGATTCTGAGAAAATCAGGCCGCCCAGGCGGTCACCATGTTGGATGGCGCTCCAGGCCAGTAGTGCAGCTGTTTTAGCTGCCAGTACTGATTTAAAAACACCTCGGGTGGCAAAATGCATGGGCGCACGGTAATCAACCCAGAGCAGAATGGAGCGCTCACGCTCTTCTCTAAAGAGTTTGGTAAAGGGTTTGCCTGTGCGTGCAGTTACCTTCCAGTCGAGGTTGCGCGCGTCATCGCCCGGTTGGTAGGGACGAGCTTCATCAAACTCCATCCCCCGGCCTTTAAATTTTGAGAGATAGTTGCCCGTCATCCTCCCCAGGATTTTTACTGCCTTAAGCGGCAGTGAAGCCCCCGCTTTTTGCAGCCCAATCAGGGTGGATTGATTAACTTGGACGCGATCTATGCCTGCCATTTTGGTGTCTAGTCCAGATGTTTTATGGATTCGCATGATTATCGCGCAGGGTATTGGCTCCACAAGGGATTTTCAGAAGGCGTCGCATATCATTGATTATGCGCAACTGAGGAAAATTTCTTGTGGAGCCAATAAACAAGCGAGAACATGTGTAATTCATGAAATATCTGGGCTTAAAAACTTATGGAACAGCGATACGGGTGATGAGTGTCTCGATTAAATGGTCAGGTGTAACACCTTCAGCTTCAGCCTCGTAGCTTAAGAGGACACGATGTCGCAGTACATCATGGGCCAGGGACTGAATATCTTCGGGTGAAACAAAATCCCGACCAGCCAGCCAAGCATGTGCCCGTGCGCAACGATCCAATGCAATGCTGGCGCGTGGGCTGGCACCGTATTCAACCCAACGGGCAAGGTCATCTCCATAGACACCAGGATTACGGGTGGCGAGTACCAGTTGAACCAGATACTCCTCCAGATTTTCAGCCAGGTGGATATCCAGCACTTCATCTCTAGCCTCAAACAGAACCTCTTGAGAGAGGCGGGCAGGGGGAGGAGGGGTATTTGCACCTTGCCGTGCTTCGCCCCGTGCTAATTGCAGAATGGCTTTTTCGGTACTGTAATCCGGGTAATCAATCCGAACGTGCAGCAAAAAGCGATCCAGTTGTGCTTCAGGCAGCGGATAGGTGCCTTCCTGTTCGATTGGGTTCTGTGTGGCCATGACCAGAAAGAGCTTTGGCAGAGGGTAGGTGACAGAGCCAACAGTAATCTGTCGTTCAGCCATTGCCTCTAGCAGAGCAGACTGCACCTTGGCAGGCGCACGGTTGATCTCATCAGCCAGGATCAGGTTATGAAAAAGTGGCCCCTGTTGGAATTTGAAGGTGCCTTCCTGCGGGCGGAAAATCTCGGTGCCTGTTAGATCGGCTGGAAGTAGATCAGGGGTAAATTGAACGCGGTGAAAGTTACCGTCGATACCGTCGCCCAGCACCTTGATGGCCCGGGTCTTTGCCAGGCCGGGAGCGCCCTCTACTAATAGATGTCCATCTGCCAGTAGGGCGATAAGCAGTCGGTTTATTAAGGTTTCTTGGCCAATAATCTGTTGGCTTACATAGGTTTGTAGTTGTCTAATTTCGTTTTGGTGTGACATCAGTTTTATCTAGTAAGGTATCTTGGTTTTTGTGGTTAGTGCTGTGATGAATAATTTCGCACTGTGAGACCTGATTTTCAGATTTCAGTTCCCAGGAATTTGAAAGGCTGAGATTCTATCTTCATCTGATGAAAAAAAGAATCTGCCTGTCGCATGAGTTACAATAGAGGTATGTCTACAATTTATGACCTGCATACCCACTCTACAGCATCCGATGGTACAACAGCGCCAACAGAAGTGGTTAGGCACGCTGCCGAGCAGGGGCTGCACACACTTGCACTAACAGACCACGATACAACAGACGGGCTGGCTGAAGCTGCTGCTACAGCTCAGGAGGTGGGTATTGAGTTTGTTGGTGGAGTAGAGGTTTCAGCTAGCTGGAAAAAGCATGTGGTGCATATTGTGGGTCTCGGTGTTGACCCTGATTGCCAGATTTTACAGGATGGACTGGCAACATTGCGAGAGTTTCGCAATTGGCGCGCAGAAGAGATGGGACGCAGACTGGAGAAAACAGGCATTACAGGTGCATTTGAAGGAGCGAAGGCATTTTCAAATGGCACTCTGATTGGTCGCTGCCACTTTGCCCGCTTTCTTGTTAAGTATGGCCATGCTGAGAATGAAAAAAAGGTATTCCAGCATTTTTTAACGAACGGCAAACCAGGCTATGTACCGGGGCAATGGGCAGAACTGGAAGATGCTGTTGCATGGATTAAGGCTGCAGGTGGGCAGGCTGTAATTGCACATCCTGCGCGTTATCCTTTTACCCGCACCAAGTTGCGTCGTCTGCTTGCAGAGTTCAGTGATGTGGGTGGGGATGGTTTAGAGGTTGTCTCCGGTAGTCATAATCGGGATGAGAATTTTACGATGGCACGGCATGCAAAAGACTTTGATTTGTTGGCATCAGCTGGATCAGATTATCATGGCCCTGAAAATCCATGGCGCAAATTGGGTCGATTCCAGGCGCTGCCGGAAGGCTGTACGCCTATTTGGCATGATTGGGCATCTGCCGCAACAATCAACGCTATCAGTGCTTGATAGCTGACCCTTATAAATAATATTTCTAAACGGTTCTTCCTTACGTGGCTCAATTCTTTCAGATTCATCCAGATAACCCTCAGTTACGCCTAATCCGAAATGCTGTTGATATTATTCAGCAGGGTGGTTTGGTGATTTACCCTACTGACTCCAGTTATGCACTGGGCTGCCATATTGGTGACAAACGGGCAGTGGAGCGTATCCGGCGTATACGACAGCTTGATGATAAGCATAATTTTACTCTGGTCTGTCGTGATCTGACGGAGATCTCCAGCTATGCCAAGATAGACAACCAGCAGTATCGACTACTCAAGACACTGACACCCGGCCCTTATACCTTTATTCATCAGGCATCCAAACAAGTACCCAAGCGCCTTCAACATGCCAAGCGCAAAACGATTGGCCTGCGTATTCCAGATAACCCTATTGCTCAGGCATTACTGGAAGAGCTGGGCGAGCCGCTTATGAGTTCCACCCTGATTTTGCCCGGTGATGAGCTGCCACTTACTGATCCTTATGATATGCGTGATACCCTTGGGCATGATGTGGATTTGGTGATTGATGGTGGATACTGCGGTTTTGAACCTACAACAGTGGTTGAGATGACAGATGATTCACCAATGGTGGCGCGCAAAGGTAAGGGCGATGTCTCTCTGTTTGAAGATTGAGATGACTTCATCAATGGGATTCTCAATATGATGAATGAACTAAGTACGATCCAACAGGTGGTGGTTTTGGTGCTGCCGGTATTGTTTGCTATTACAGTACATGAGGCTGCACATGGTTGGATTGCAAGTAAATTGGGGGATTCAACAGCCAAACAGATGGGGCGAGTTACGCTCAACCCCATCAAGCATATTGATCCACTAGGAACAGTGATATTGCCTTTAGGTATGTATCTGCTTACAGGGTTTATGTTTGGCTGGGCCAAGCCTGTTCCGGTTGATTGGCGTAATCTGCGAAATCCTCGCAGAGATATGGCGTTGGTGGCCATTGCTGGCCCCGCTTCCAATCTGCTGATGGCAATATTCTGGGCTATAGGCATGAGGATTGGTGTCAGCCTGATGGACGTTTTGCCTTGGGTTGCATACCCTCTGATTTATATGGGTACAGCAGGCATCTTGATTAATAGCATATTAATGATATTAAACCTGTTACCTATTTTGCCTCTTGATGGGGGCCGTGTTGTTGCTTCATTGCTTCCGCCAAGGCTTGCAATGCCCTATGCACGGACGGAGCCTTGGGGGTTATTCATAATCGTTGGTTTGTTGGCAAGTGGACTGCTTGGCAGCATTATTGGGCCAGTGCTCTCAACATTTCAGTACATCATCGTATCCTTGGTTGGCTTACAATAGTATTTAATTAAAATTCAGAGGAAACACAATTGACTCCTGTTCCT
>Ga0316190_10002235_pt1 | contig 14020 bp, 11 predicted proteins | sample Eddworburrow2_MG_FD_204929 | JGI IMG/M metagenome (GOLD analysis project Ga0316190, IMG submission 204929) | Coastal sediment microbial communities from Maine, United States - Eddy worm burrow 2 | ecosystem: Environmental > Aquatic > Marine > Coastal > Sediment | place: USA: Maine | collected... | reverse complement strand
TATGACCTTCCTGGCTCCGAGCACTCGGGTCGAGGTGCTCACCCGCCTGGGCCGCCATCTTCGGGCCGACGGCCGAGCGGTCATCGGATTCGGGGCCGGTCGAGGCTACGAGTTCGATCAGTTCCGCGCCGATGCGGCCACCGCGGGCCTGGCCATCGAGCTCGAGCTGGCGACCTGGGATCTGCGCCCCGCCACCGACGAAGCGGACTTCCTGGTCGCGATCCTGGTCAAGCGCCCCTGATCGAGCGCTCCATCACCTGACCGATCAGCCGTACGAGTGGCTCTGGTCCTAACGTGGAGCACTCATGGACCAACACTCCTCCCTGGCACAAGAGTTCTCGACCCCACCTGCTCCTGGCGATCGATCCTCGGCCCAGGAAGGCCGTTCTGGGCCGCTCACCGAACTGCGCCAAGCGGTCGACGAACATCTCGTGCGCTATGGCGGAGAGTTCTTCCCCTCGCTCGCCGTGTCGGCCCGAGGGTCGTTCGTGACCGACGACGACGGGCGTCGCATCCTCGACTTCACATCCGGCCAGATGAGCGGGATTCTCGGCCACAGCCACCCCGACATCGTGGCCACCATCCAGCGGGCGAGCACCGAGCTCGTCCACCTGTTCAGCGGGTTTCTCTCCAAGCCGGTCGTCGAGCTGGCGGCCGCTCTCGCGGAGCTGGCCCCGGACCCGTTACAGAAGGTGCTGTTGTTGTCGACGGGTGCGGAGTCGAACGAGGCCGCGATCCGCATGGCGAAGCTCGTGACCGGCGGTTACGAGGTGGTCGGGCTGGACGCCAGCTGGCACGGCATGACGGGCGCGGCCGCAGCCAGCACTTACTCCAGTGGCCGAAAGGGCTACGGACCCCCGATGCCCGGCGTGTTCGCCATCCCGACCCCCAACACCTATCGGGCGTCCGAGGGCACCGACCATCTGGCCGAGCTCGACCGGTCCTTTTCGCTGGTCGACCGCCAGTCGACCGGTGCCTACGCCGCCGCCATCGCCGAGCCGATCCTCAGTTCCGGGGGCATCCTCGAACCGCCGCCCGGCTGGCTGGCCCGTCTCCAGGACCATTGCCGCCAGCGGGGCATGCTCTTGATCCTCGACGAAGCCCAAACCGGGCTCGGACGCACCGGCGCCTGGTTCGCCGCCGAACACCATGGTGTCGTGCCGGACATCGTCACCCTCTCGAAGACGCTCGGGGCTGGGCTGCCGCTCGCGGCGGTGATCACCTCCGCAGAGATTGAGCAACGGGCCCACGACCGAGGATTTCTCTTCTACACCACCCATGTCTCGGACCCGCTCCCCGCGTCGGTGGGCCTCACGGTGCTGCAAGTGATCGCCAAGGACCATCTCATTGAGAGGGCGCTCCAAGCCGGCGAGAGGCTGGCGGAGGGCCTCGACGAGCTCGCCGATGTACACGAGTGCATTGGAGATATTCGCGGTCGCGGACTGATGCGGGGCATCGAGCTGGTCACAGACCGCGACACGAAAGAGCCGGCCGAGCAGCTCGGTACCGCCGTGGCGCGCCGATGCTACGAGCTGGGCCTGTCGATGAACGTCGTGCAGCTGCCAGGTCTGGGCGGGGTCTTTCGCATCGCCCCGCCGCTGACGATCAGCGACGACGAGATCGACCTCGGTATCGCGCTGCTCGACCAGGCCCTCGTCGACTGCCGAGGGCACCGGTAGGACTCGCCCGGCGACTACGGTCGGCCGGTATGGCCATGATGACCGGCGGCGAGGCCGTCGCCCGCACGCTCGAAAACCTCGGTGTCACCCACGTCTTTGGGATCGTGAGTGTCCACAACCTGCCCACCTACGAGGCGCTGACCCGCTCTGAGAAGATCACGGTCATCCGCTCTCGACACGAGCAGGGTGCCGCGCACGCGGCCGACGCCATGGCCCGGGCCACCGGCCGGCTGGGCGTGGTGCTGACCAGCACCGGGCCGGGGGCGGCCAACGCTGTTGCAGGGCTGTACGAGGCGTCGTTCGGGTCCTCGCCGGTGTTGATGATCACGGGGCAGGCCGAGACCCGGTTCTATGGCAAGGGCAAGGGGTTCCTCCACGAGAACGAGCGCCAGGTCGAGATGTTGCGCTCGGTCACCCGTCGGGTCGAGACCGTGCGCCGCACCGACGACATCGGCCTGGTGCTGACCCGGGTGGTCGGGGATATGCGCACCGGTCGGCCTCAACCCGGTGCGGTCGAGATCCCCATCGACCTCCAGTACGGAACGGCCGACATCGTCGTACCCGAACCCCGTGAGGTGGCGCGATTGGTGCCCGATCCGGCCCTGATCAGCCAGGCCGTCGAGCTGCTCCAAGGGGCGGAACGGCCCATCATCTGGGCCGGGGGTGGGGTCGTGTCCGCGGATGCCTCCGCCGAGCTGGTGGCGTTGGCCGAGAAGCTCAACGCCCCGGTCGTGACCACCTTCGAGGGGCGCGGCTCGATCCCCGAGGACCATCATCTGTGTATCGGTCCCCGCACCGACCGCCGAGACATCGGTCCCGTCTTCGAGGAAGCCGATGTGATGTTGGCGGTCGGCACCCGCTTCCAGAACTACGCCACCCGCGTGTGGCAGCTGCGGTTGCCCGAACAGCTCATCCATATCGACGCCGACCCGCACATGATCGGGCTCAACTACCCGGCCAAAGTGCCGGTGGTAGGCGACGCCAAGCTGGCTCTCGCCGCCATCGGCGCGGCCGTTACCGGCGGAACCACCGACCCCGGCTTCGTCGACCGCACCCAGAAAGCGTTGGAAGCCGACGTCGAGCAAACGTGGGAAGAGGTCGGCCCGGACCATCGTCGGATCGCTTCGATCGTCCGCGATCTGTTGCCCCGCGACGCCAATATCGTGCGGGATTCGACCGTGCCGGTGTATCTGTGGGGGAACCGAGTGTTGCCGATCCTCGAACCGCGCACGTCGATTCGCCCGTCATCGGTCGCCATCGGGCCGGGTATGGCGATGGCGGTCGGCGCCGCCGCCGGCTCCGGTCGTCGGACCCTGCTCATGCAGGGCGACGGTGGGCTCATGCTCGGCATCGGCGAGATGGTGGTCGCCGCCGAATACGACCTGCCGATCATCGTGTGCATCTTCAACGACCGGGGCTACGGAGTGCTGCGCCAGATCCAGACCGCGGTGATGGACGACACCTTCGGCGTGGATCTCCACACCCCCGACTTCGTCAAGGTGGCCGACGGTATGGGCATTGCAGCCGAGGCAGTGGTCGGCGTCGACCAGTTCGAAGCCGCGTTCGCCCGGGCCGTGGAACGCCCCGGGCCCACCGTGCTCGACATCGACCTTACCGCCCTGGCCCCCATGACCTTCCCCATCCCTCCCCACCAACGAAAGTCCCGATAGCCGAGGTCGTGGCGATGCGGCCCGTCGTTTCGCCGTGCTCCGGAAGAGTTATCCGGCCCGGCCCGGCCCGGCCCGGCCCGGCCAGATCAGGCGCCGCGGCCGGGGTCGCGCGAGGGGGAGGCGAGGGTGACGCCACCGTCGACGACGAGGGTCTGGCCGGTGATCCACCGGGCGCGGTCCGAACACAGGAACACCGCCGCTTCGGCGATGTCCCAGGCGCTTCCCTCGGTACCGAGGGGCGCGGCCCGGCGGCGGAGCTCGCGCGCTTCGTCGCTCATCCCGCCCGCGGCCACCATCGGCGTGAAGATCGGACCGGGGGCGATGGCGTTGACCCGCACACCGTCGGGGGCGTGGTCGACGGCCATCGCCGCGGTCAGCGCCAGGACCGCGCCCTTGGAGGTTGAGTAGGCGGTCAGGCCGCGCGGGCGCAGGGCGGAGATCGACGAGATATTGACGATCGCGCCGCCGTCGCCTGACGCGATCATGGCGGGAATCGCGAACTTCGAGGTGAGCATCATCGCCGTGACGTTGACGTTCATCACCCGGTTCCAGCGTTCGAGGCTCTCGTCGACCACCGAACCTCGGCTGCCGATGCCCACATTGTTGTCGAGCACGTCGAGCCGGCCCCAGCGGTCCATCGCGGCGCCGACCATCGCCTCGCTCTGGGCTTGGTCGGTCACGTCGGCCACATGGCCGGCCGCGGTGCCACCCGCGGCCTCGATGATCTCCACCGTGCGCTGCGCCGCGTCCTCGGAGAGGTCGACGACGAGCACCCTGGCCCCTTCGCGGGCGAAGAGCTCCGCGGCGGCGCGGCCGGTACCCACGATGTCGAGACCCTCGACAACACGGGTACCGCCTCCAGTGACGATGGCCACCCTGTCGGCCAGCCCGCTCCCACCGCCGTAGGCGGTCATGGCTGGGCCTGCCGGTAGGGCTGGGCCTGCCGGTAGGGCTGGGCCTGGGAGCGGTTCTGGGGCTGGGGGCGGTTCTGGGCCTGGGAGCAGGTGTGGGCCTGGGAGCAGGTGTGGGCCTGTGGATGGCGCATGGCGGCGAATCTAGTGGGCGACCGGTGGGCGGGCTGGGCGAACGGCTGACGTGGGCCGCGGGTGCCGGGCGTGGGTCGTCGGTCCTCGATGCAAAGGGTAGGGGTGATGAGGCGTTAGGTTCGATCAGTGCTGAAGAATCGATCCACTCTGCGAGTGGCCGACCGACGCCGGCGGCGGCTGGTCGCGGCGCTGTATCTGGGAGGCATGCTCGGGCCGTTCGGGACCATGGTGGTCCTCCCGATCTTCCCGGAGCTGAGGGAGACGTTCGACGCGTCGTCAGCGGCCATCGGATGGTCTTTGTCCGCTTACCTGTTCCCGATGGCTGCGCTGTTGCTGATATCGGGCACTGTCGGCGAGCGGATGGGCCGCCGCCGGTGCGTCCGGACCAGCTACGCCGTGTACTTCGCGGGGACGGTGATGGCGGCGTTGGCCCCCAGCCTGGCCGTCTTTCTGACCGGCCGGGTCATCATGGGCGCCTCCTCGGCGTTCGTGACCCCACTGCTGGTCGCCGGGCTGGGCGATATCGTGCCCCCGGACCGGATGGGCAAAGCGCTGGGCACCTATCTGGCGTTCCAAGCGGCCGGCGGAGTACTCGCCCCCATGGCGGGCGGCCTGGCCGGTGAGGTCAACTGGCGTTTCGCGTTCGCGGCGGTCGCTCTGCTCGCCGCCCTGCTCTGGACCTCGCCGCCTTCGGGTGAGCCCCGGCCCGACGCCGAGGCCCCGCCGTGGCGACCCTTGCTCTCACGGCGGGTGGGGCTGATCACTTTGGCCTCGCTCAGCGCACAGGCCGGGCCGGCGGGGGTGAACTACCTCGTCTCGCTCAAGATCCGGGACGTGCTCGGTCAGAGCGCCAGCCGCGCTGGTCTGGTCCTCGTGATCGGCTCGCTCGCCGTCGCGGTCGCCAGCCGTCGCGGCGGGGGGCTGGTCGATCGATTCGGACCCCGCACGGTCGGTCTCAGCTCGACGGTCGTCGCCGGCGTGGTCGCCCTCGCCATGGGTTGGATCGGCGGCATCTGGTCGCTCACCGCAGCCCTCGCCATCTCATCTGTGGCGAGCGCTCTGCTGTTCGTCGGGGTGTTCTCACTGGCGAGCAACGCGGTGGAGGGGAATCGCGCCGGAGCACTCTCGGTAGGGCTGTCCGGCCGCTTCGGGGGTCTGGCCCTCTCGCCCTTGATGTGGGTGCCGGTGTTCGAGATCGACCCCGCCTACGCGTTCGTGGGTGCCGCCAGCCTGAGCGTGGTTACCCTCTTCGCCTTTGCCCGTTCCCCTTCGCCCGTTCCAGGTGAATCCACCGGACAGTAAACTCTCCGGTGGTCAGGTGGTGGGCGGCACGCCGATAGAGCGCCCGGCGTGTTGCTCGTTGGAGGCGTGGGTGTCGAGCAGCTCGATGACCTCGTGGATCTTGCCGCCCGTGGTCTTGGTGAACAGGACGTATTCGACGGCGTAGGGGTGAGCTCGCCGGCTCATCGCCCGAAACACGAAGCGGACCACGCTCGAGGCCTCGTCGCCGATCTCGTCGAGGATCTCCACGGTCACCGAACCCGGCTCGTAGAACTTGGTGAACACCGCCGTGTTGAAGCCGGTGACCGCATCCTTGCCGACATGGGGGCCTGAGATGTTGGCGGCCAGCGAGTGGTTCAGGCGCCAGGTGACATCGTCGGTGTACATGGCGGCCATCGCGGCGCAGTCGCCGAACGCCTCGACCAGTTGGCGGGCGGGTGTCTGGTTGGGGCTCATCGGCTCATCTCCCATCGGGTAGCCAGATCATAGAACCTCACCAGCCATGTCGATCCGCCCCGTGAAGCGGTCATGACCACCCGATGGATGGTGCCTGGTTACCTGATAGCCGGGTAGTGATGCCTGGCACCGGATAACAGCGAGCGGCACCCGATTACAGTGGCTGGCGCCGGGTGGCATAGTGCCTGTCACCCAAGCAGACCGCGTGGTGGCACGAGCCGCCCAAAAGCCAGCCCAGAAGAATCCAGCCCAGAAGAATCCAGCCCAGAAGAAAAATGAGGCCAGATGATCATCGATGGGGCTACGACGAGTTCGACCGCCGCCGGGTCAGCCGACGAGGTCGTGGCGTTCGAGGCGATGGGTGCCGGGGCGGCGTGGACCTTCGAGGCATCACACGACCCGTTCCTGCCGTTGGCCCTGGCCGCGGTGCGCACCGAGCGGATCCATCTGGGCACGGCCATCGCGGTCGCCTTTGCCCGGAACCCCATGGTCTGCGGTGTGACGGCTTGGGACCTCCAGGCCCTCTCCGCTGGTCGGCTCATCTTGGGTCTCGGCACCCAGATCAAGCCCCACATCACCAAGCGCTACAGCGAGCCATGGTCCCGGCCGGCGGCTCGGATGCGGGAGTACATCGCGGCCTTGCACGCCATCTGGGACAGTTTCGAAACCGGCGACCGGCTCGACTTTCGCGGGGAGTTCTACACCCACACCTTGATGACCCCGTTCTTCAATCCCGGGCCGATCGGCCACCCGCGCCCCCAGGTGTACGTCGCGGGGGTGGGCCCCAAGATGACCGAGGTGATCGGCGCGGCGGCCGACGGGTTCTTCGTTCACCCCTTCCACACCCCGGACTTCCTGCGGGCCGAAACCCTGCCGGCGCTGGCTGCCGGCGCCCAATCGTCCGGCCGGACGATCGACGACATCACCATCGCCAGCCTGACGATCGTGGCCATGGGCCGCGATGACGCCGAGGTGGCCCGCGCTCGGGGCAAGGCGGCGGCCCAGCTGGCGTTCTACGCCAGCACGCCCGCCTATGCCGGAGTCCTGCGCCATCACGGCTACGAGAGCCTCCAGCCCGAGATGAACCAGCTTTCCAAGGCGGGCCAGTGGCGGGAGATGACCGACCGTATCGACGACGATCTGATCGACCTGCTCACCGTGTCCGGCACCCCGGACCAGGTCGGTGCCCAGCTCCGGGCCCGCAACGATTTCGCGGACCGTACGACCATGATGTTCTACGGCGCCCCGTCGGACCCCGATGCGATCGAGGCGACCGTCGCAGCGGCTCGGGGCTGAGCTGAGACGCGGGCCGCGGCAGGGCTGAGCTGAGACAGTTGCTGCCACCGCGGGCTCAGTTGGTGTGGTCGCGGAGCCAGGCCTCGTCGGCTTCGAGCAGGCCGGAGGCACCCTGCCAGTCGAGCCCGGTCACGTGGGCGCCCACCAGCTTGGTGGCGCTGAGGGCGGTGCGTGGGGCCACGGCTCCCGTCAGGTTGGCCTCGCGTAGATCGGCGCCTTCGAGATCGGCGTCGGTCAGATCGCTGCCGCTCAGGTCGGCCCGACGCAGATCGGACAGGCTGAGGTTGATTCCGTGAAGATCCCGGTGGCTGAGGTCCACCCCGCGCAGGTCGCAGCCCTTGAGCTGGAGCAGCGAGAGATCATGAGCGGCCGGAGACCATGAGCGCAGGTCGAGACCGACCATCGCCCGGCCCCGATACTTGGCGTAGTCCTGCGCGGTGAGGAACCGGGCGACCTGCTCAGGGCGCAGCGAGCCGGTCGTGAACCGCTGGTCACCTGTCAAGGGGTCACCGATGTTGTGATAGCTCGACTCCCGCTCCCAATAGCCGAGCCGATCATCGGTGAGCAGTTCGATGCGCGCCACCCACTTGAGACTCTTGTAGAAGTACCGGCTGGGGACCACGATCCGCACCGGGCCGCCATGCTCGGTCGGTATCGGTTGGCCCGCGTAGCGGTCGACCAGCCAGCCATCGGAGGTGGCCACATCGAGGGGCAGCGACGTGTCGTGGGCCCGCTCGGAATGGGCGATAAACCGAACGAAGCGGGCGTCGGGTCTCGGACGGGCGAGCGCCAAGACGGTGGCGAGCGGGGTGCCGGTCCAGCCCATGGCGAGATGGGTCCACCCGGTCACACAATGGATGTCGGCCACCAGGTCCGAACGGGGGAGCTCCGCCCGGTCCGCATCGGTCAACACCACGGGCTGTTCGACCCGCCCGGCGATCGCGACGGTCCAACCTGAAGGTGGGCTCGACTCCCCGGTCGGGGGCGTCCGGGAGGGCGCCCGTTCCCCGACCACCGGAAACCGGTCGGTTCGGGACTGGCCCGGGGGGATGACGCCGCTCGTCAGATCGACCCGAGAATTCGGGAGTGTGCCGCCGTTCATCGCTCCAGGATGGATCGGGCGAGGGTGCGTTCCACCGCCAGACCGTCGGCCAGGCTCAGATCACCCGCGGCGTGCAGCGCCCGGCGGGCGGACCGCACCGCACCATGGTCGAACGCTGCGAGACGACGGGCGATGGTCAGCGCTTCGGTTTCGACATCGTCAACGACCCGATGGACGATGCCTCGCCGGAGGGCTTCATCGGCGTCGAGCGTTCGGGCCGTGGCCACGATGGGCATGGCCGCATCGGGGCCGATCACCCGCGTGAGGCTCTGGGTGCCACCCGCCGCGGGGAGCATGCCCAGCTTGGTCTCGGGCAGACCGACACGGGTGTCGGGCGCGGCGATCCGGATATCGCACAGCATGGCCATCTCCATACCGGAACCGACGGCGAACCCGTGCAGGGCGGCGACGGTCGGTACCGGCAGGTCCCACAGCGGACCCCACGGGTCACGATCCCAGCGGATCCGGCGGGCCTCGAACACACTTTCGGCCGTGCCGAACTCGCTCAGGTCCGCCCCGGCCGAGAAATGGGGGCCGTTGGCCCGCAGGATCATCGCTCGGCTGGTCGGGACGTCCCGCACCGCGGTGAGGGCGGCTAGTAGCTCGTCGCGCATGTCCAGGTTATAGATGTTCAGCTTGTCGGGGCGGTTGAGCGCCACCGACGCCACCCCGTCGGCGGCGAAGTCAAGTTCGACGGTGGGCTGGCTCATGGTCGTTGGCTCATGGTCGCTGGCTCATGGTCGCCGGCTCATGTTCGTGCCCGTGACGGTAGCGGACCGTCGTCATCGTCGGGGTCCGGCCCGGCGATATGGCTGCCGAACAGGGGAGCGATAGAGGCCAGCAAGGAGACTTCGGTGTGGGCCGGTTCTTCGCCGGCCAGCAGACCGAGGGCGCCGATGAAAGCCGTCAACCCGGCCAGCGGGTCGGGGTAGGAGACTTCGGGGGCCACGAACGCCTCCCCGTCCCAGCCGCACCCGCTGACCGCGTGCACGCCCGTTCCATAGGCGACCCAGTCCCGTTGCGGTCCGTCGGACGGAAAGGCCGGGATCGACAGGGTGCGTATTGCCGGATTCAACATGGCCAGCTCATCATGGCTGAGACCCAGATTGTCCCGCGCTCGCTGGGAGAGGGAATCGACCACCAGATCCGCGGCGGCCACGAGCTTCTCGAATCGGCGACGATCTTCTCGGCGGCGCAGATCGAGCGCCTCGATGTCTTTGCCCTTGTTGAGCGCCACGAACATCGGAGCGGGCCTATCGGGGGTGGAGCCCGGGCCCGAGCGGATGCCGTCGAGGCGACACCCCGGTTCGATCTTGGTCACCGACGCGCCGGCGTCGGCGAGCAACCGGGTACACAGGGGGCCGGCCCACATCGCGGTGATGTCGATCACCCGGACACCGCGGAGTCCGCCGAGCGGCGCCATGTCGGCATCGGTCGGCGGCGAATGAACATCGGAGGGTGGCCCGGTCCGATAGGGGGTGACCGCCAGGCGCCATTCCTGGGCCCGCACCGCCACGTCTTCGGCGTCGGTGACGTTCTCGTCGGCCAGGACCTCTTGCAGGGTGGCCCAGGACTCCTCGTCGTCGGGTCCGAGGTCGACATGCACCGAGCCGTTGCGCAATCTCACCGGCGCCCGCGGCCCCGGCGAATCGGGGACCAGAACCTGGGGGAGTCGGACGAGGCGGACGACTTCGTCACCATCAAGTATCTGCCCGGTCAGCTGAGCGGCGCGCGTGGCCAGGGCCGTCGCCAGCGCGGAAGTTCCCACCGGTAGGCCGCGGTCGCTCGCCATTGGAGATCAGCGCCCGGCGAAATCGGGGGGCCGCTTGTCGAAGAACGCCTGCAACCCTTCGGCGCGGTCCTCGGTGACCGCCAGCTGATGGTTGAGGTCGCCTTCCAGCCGCAGACCGTCCCGCAGGGGAAGTTCCGAGCCCCGGTGCACCGCCTCTTTGACCAGCTCGAGGGCGAGCGGGCCGGCCCCGAGAAGCTGGGTGATCGTCTCGTCGAGCATGACGTCGGGGTCCGGGCACACGGAGTGAACCAAACCGGCCGCCGCCGCCGACGGGGCATCGATGACGTCGCCGAGCAGGACCATGGCGGTGGCCCGAGAGGCCCCGACGGCGCGCGGTAGACGCTGGGTACCGCCCCAACAGGGCAGTCGGCCCTGCTCGATGTCGGCCAACCCGAACGTCGAGTCCGGCGTGGCGATCCGGATGTCGGTCGCCAGGGCCAGCTCGAGGCCCACCGAGCGGCAGCGCCCGGCGATGACCGAGATGGTCGGCACCCGGAGCTGGGCCAGCGCGGCGGCCGGATCGGGGTCGACGGACAGGGGCTCCAGCGCGGCATCGCCCCCTGCCCAGAAGTCGGGACCCTCCGGGTGGAGCACCACGACCCGTACCGAGCGGTCCTCTACCAGTTCCTCGACGGTGTCGACCAGCTCGCGAGCGGTGCGATCGGTAAGCATTTGGGCCGGTGGACGCAACCGCACGACGCCGCGACCCCCCTGTCGATCGAGCCCCAGCTCCCGTCGCTCCATACGCTCCCGACCGTACCGCAAGGCGCGCCCGGATCGTGGTTCCAATCATCTGCTGACCCCGGGTGAGTCGACCGTCGATCGGGGTAGTGCCGACGGCCATCGCCTACGATGAGATCGTTCGGTCGACAATCGCAGGGGGACACCGTGCACGATCTGGTCATTCGCAACGGATTGGTCGTAGACGGCACGGGCGTAGCTGCCCGCGCCGCCGACGTGGCGATAGATGACGGGCGGGTGTCGGTCGTCGGAAACGTACCGGACGCCGGCGCCGAAGAGCTCGACGCGGCCGGCCAGCTGGTGACGCCCGGGTTCGTCGACATCCACACCCACTATGACGGACAGGTGGTGTGGGATCCGGCCCTCACCCCCTCGTCATGGCATGGCGTCACGACCGTCGTGATGGGCAACTGCGGGGTCGGCTTCGCCCCCGTGCGCCCCGACCGCCACGAGTTTCTGATCAGTGTGATGGAGGGTGTGGAGGACATCCCGGGTGCGGCCCTGACCGAAGGGGTGGACTTCACCTGGGAGTCCTTCCCCGAGTACCTCGATGCCATCGAGGCCATTCCCCACGCCATCGACGTCGGCGCTCAGATGCCCCACTCCGCCCTGCGGGTCTATGTCATGGGTGATCGCGGTCGCGACCACGAAGAGATGGCGACCGACGAAGAGATCGCCGAGATGCGGCGCCTCACCTCCGAAGCCCTCGATGCCGGCGCGCTCGGGTTCACCACCTCGCGCACGATCAACCATCGAGACAAGGCCGGCAACCAGATCCCGACGTTGACCAATGCCCCCGGCGAACTGTGGGGGATCGGCCAGGCCCTGAAGGACAAGGGCTTTGGGCATCTCGAGATCGTCTCGGACTTCGTCGACCTCGACAAGGAGTTCGAGATCTTCGAGGGTATGGCCGACAGCGCCGATGCCCCTCTGTCGATCCTGTTGGTGCAGAACGACGAGAAACCCGATCATTGGCGGCGGGTGCTGGAGCGCATCCAGACCTCGCGCCAGGAAGGCCACGACCTGACCGCCCAGGTCGCCATCCGCCCGGTCAGTCTTCTGCTCGGGCTGCAATCGTCGATGCACCCGTTCATCACGTGTCCGACCTACCGTCGGCAGCTGGCCGACCTTCCTCTCGACGAGCGGGTCGAGGCCATGCGCGACCCCGAGATGCGGGCCACCCTTCTCACCGAACATCAGGGCCGTACCCGGGGCATGTCGGGCATGGTCGCGCAGTCGTTCCACAAGATGTTCCCTCTGGGCGATCCGCCCGACTACGAGCCTGCGCCCGAGCACAGCATCAAGGCGCGGGCCGAGGCCGCGGGGGTAGATCCCGCAGAGATGGCCTACGACATGTTGTTGGCCCGCGACGGCCGGGAGCTCATGTTGTTCCCGCTCGCCAACTACACCGACGGCGATCATGACGTGGTCCGGGAGATGAACCTGGCCGAAGGCACCTTGCCCGGCCTGTCCGACGGGGGTGCCCACTGCGGGGTGATCTGTGACGCCAGCTATCCCACCTACATGCTCACCCACTGGGCCCGGGATCGCGAGCGGGGCGAACGTCTGCCCTTGGAGTACGTCGTGCAGCGCCAGTGCCGCGACACGGCCCGCCAGGTCGGGCTCATGGACCGCGGCACGCTCGAGCCGGGCATGCTCGGCGATGTCAACATCATCGACTTCGACAATCTGACGCTCCGCGCCCCCGAGATGGCCTATGACCTTCCGGCTGGGGGCCGCCGCCTCATCCAGCGGGCCGACGGATACCGAGCCACGATCAAGCGCGGTGAGGTCATCTACCGCGACGGTCAGGCCACCGAGGCCATGCCAGGCCAGCTCGTACGCGGTCCACAGAACACCTGAAACCCGACGCGCCAAATGTGGGATCCCCCGGAAATTTCGGGGGATCCCACATCGGCTCGACAGGAGTCGCTAAGGTGTGCAGCTGTGGACACCCTCCTTGGGCGGAGACGTTCACTGCGGATCTTTGCGTCCGTCGGTGGTGTAGTTCTTGGCGTGCTGGTAGCAGCAGCCTTTTTCAGCTGGTTCGGTTTGGGCCGGGTGAGTGAGGCCGCGGTCGAAGTGACCGTGGAAGGTCGAGCTCCGGTCATCGGGGCCGGCGCCCGACGCGCGCTTGCCGACGAAGCGCAACGCGCGCCCGCAGTCGGTCCTGCCATGCTCCCGACCACCACCACCGTCGCGCCGACGAGCACGACCGTCGCGCCGACGAGCACGACCGTCGCGCCCACCACGACGGTGGTCGCGGGGCAAGACCAAGCGGTGGAAGACCAGACCGCGTCAACCCAGATCGAGGCCGGCGTCGCCCGGCCCCCCCAGCAGCTGCCGGCCACCAACGCGTCGGGCGGCCCCCGTCGTACCGGCACGTCGATCGCCCAGGCGCCGTCGAACACCCTGCCTACCGTGGTGGTCACGACCCCCGCGCCGACCGCTTCAGCTCCCGCGGCGCCGAGTGATGACCAAGGCGAGTCCGCAGTGGGTGCGGGCGAGTCCACCCCCGCGGTGGCGAGCACGGTCCCGCTGCCCGCCGCGACGCCGAGCCCCTCGGCCCTCCCGGCTCCCGACACGGCGCTCGGCCGGTTCGATTTCGCCGCCAAGCGGTATCGCGATGTGTGTGACGACCTGCTCGAGGTCGAAGAGTTCACCCTGGACCAGGGGGTGTGGGCCAACGATTCGGCCACGCTGGCGGTCAGCCTGCTCGGTGTCCAGTACGCCGACTTCACCGGCGACGGTGCAGCCGAAGCGGTCGTGTCGCTGCGCTGTGAGGACCTGACCGGCCGGTACGTCCAGTTCGAGCACTATGTCTATCGTGAGGCGGCCGACGGTTCGCCTACATTGCTGCACGGTCGGGCATTCGGGGCCGAAAGCGTGAGCATCATTCTCGATGGCGAAGGCTATGGGGCATCCCAAGGCCTGTGGGTTCGAGTGCGGGACTATTC
>Ga0316190_10002234_pt1 | contig 14022 bp, 15 predicted proteins | sample Eddworburrow2_MG_FD_204929 | JGI IMG/M metagenome (GOLD analysis project Ga0316190, IMG submission 204929) | Coastal sediment microbial communities from Maine, United States - Eddy worm burrow 2 | ecosystem: Environmental > Aquatic > Marine > Coastal > Sediment | place: USA: Maine | collected... | reverse complement strand
TTTAAACCGAGTCCTTTTTGCCTTCTCGATGAGGTAGATGCCCCTCTCGATGATGCCAATGTGGGACGTTTTAACGAACTTGTCCGGGAAATGTCCCTGCTCTCCCAGGTTATCATGATTTCCCATAATAAAAGCACCATATCCATTGGAGATACTTTGTATGGTGTTACCATGGAAGACCCCGGGGTATCGAAGCTCGTGTCTGTACAGTTAAACTAACTTATGCTATAAAGTAAAATATAAGTAGCAGTGAAGGAGAGAAAGAATGCCTTTTAAGGCCATAATGCGCAAACTTGTGGAAACAATACCCGGCGCCAGGGGCGCAATATTTGTAGATTGGGAAGGAGAAGCTGTCGATCAGTTTTCCCTCGACGATGACGTTTACGAGCTCAAGGTAATGGGTGCCTACAAAGGAGTGATTCTAAATCTCATTAATGAGGCTCAGAAGACGGTTGATAAAACAGCCATTAATATGGTTACCGTCAAGATGGATAAATACAGTATTATTCTTGCTCCTGTGAAAGAGGGTTACTACGTGGCGCTTGTCGTTCAGACGGGTACGATAATAAGCCGGGCAGCTTACATGATTAGAAAGAGCGTAAAAGACCTTGCAGCCAATATGTAGAATAACTTATTATACCCCTGCTTCTCCCTAATAAACGTATAACAATCAAGATAAAATGGAAGAAAAAAAAATAGTATATCTCACTAGAAAAATCGATTTTTGTGCTTCTCACAGATATTATATTGATGAACTTTCGGAAGAGGAAAATTTAAGCATTTTTGGAAAATGCAGCTATCGTCACGGTCATGGCCACAATTACTCCCTTGAAGTTACCGTTAAGGGAGAACCTGACCCCAAGACGGGGATGGTTATCAACCTCTCCGAGCTTGACAGGATATTGCGGTTAAAAGTTGTCGATGTTATGGACCATAAGTTTATAAATATCGATGTTCCTTACTTTGATAAAAGGATACCTACAACGGAAAATCTTGCCATTTTTATCTGGGATTCCATTATCGATGCTTTTGACGGTTGCCATCTTCACAGGGTTCGACTTTTTGAGGACCCTTTTCTTTTTGCAGAATATTATGGTGAATAGAAAGATATCCCTTACAAGAGTTTACGCTTTTAGCGCTGCTCACAGGCTTGCTTCGCCTCATTTCAGTGATGAGGAAAACAGGAAGATTTATGGAAAGTGCAGTCACTCCTCCGGTCATGGTCATAACTATATATTAAAGGTAACCGTTAAGGGGGAAGTTGATCCTCGTACGGGAATGGTTGTTAATGTGGAGGCCCTTGACCATATTGTAAAAAAACATGTTCTCAATAAGCTGGATCATAAAAACCTGAATGAGGAATTAAAAGATACGCCTATACTGACTTCGGAATGCCTTATAAGTGAAATCTGGAGCTTGCTCACACCCCATGTGAAGGCCCCTGCAATAGACAAAATAGAAGTAGAAGAAACGAGGAAAAACAGATTCAAGTACTGCGGGGCATAAAAAAATACCTTCTTCAGGATTTTTTATAACTATAAATTTGCATTTCGCTGTCATTTTGATATGATAGATTCCCTGTTTGTCTATTTATATGTTTAATTGTATGGAGGAGAGAGGTTATGAGAAAGAGTAAAGTTGTTGTTTTATTCGTCACGGTAATGATTTTTATCCTGTCCGGATGTAACAAGGAGGAGGGGACAGAATTCTATGCCGATGGTACTTTGAAGGGAAAAGGGACCGTTCAGGCAGATGGCCAAAAAGAGGGGAAGTGGAAGTATTTTTACGGTAATGGCCTTATGATGTCCGAAGGAGAATATAATGATGGTCATAAAGTAGGAAAGTGGAAATACTGGAATAAGAATGGCAAACTTATTACTGTCAGGGACCACAAAGCGGGAGAGGGGCATACGACGGAGATGGCCGGCGCTGAGGATGCAATTAAAGATGATGCAGCAAAGGCAGCAAAAGCCAGTGTAGAGCCTCATAAAGCTGAAGTTCCAAAGTCAGCGCCACATAAAGCTGAGGCACCTAAAGCCGAAACGCAGCCAGCAGCTACAGAGGAGGTTACTACCCATGAAGCTGAACCTGAATCTTCAACTCCTCTCGCAGCAACGATGGATGAGTGGAAGGCGAGAGCGGCTGAAAAGAAACATTAATATCAGGATCATGTCCTGCTTTTATAGGGTGCAGGTTAAATATAATAAAATTTAAGTGTGAAAAAGGGCGTTTAGTCTATGAGAAGGTAAAACTTCTCATAGCGCCCTTTTTATTTTTTTAACTGGGAAGAATAAATTATGTTTGGAATTGGAATACCGGAATTGATCGTTATCATGGTAATAGCGTTAATCGTTATTGGTCCGGAAAAGCTCCCTGATATTGCGAAGACCCTCGGTAAGGCCTTATCGGAATTCAAAAATGTTGTTGATGGGGTCAAAACTACCATGGAAGAAGAACAGCGAAATATTGAGAAGGGACTGGATGAAAAGCCGGCCCAGGCTTATTCAATGAGTCTGGAGGATAAAGAGGAGGAGCTTAAGAAAGATTATGAAGATGCGCTTAATGATGAAGAGAGTAAATTAAAAACTGCTGTGAAAACTAAAGAGAGTTCGCCCGACACTCCCAAACCAAAGAAGGCAAGAAAAACAAAAGTAAAAGAGACCACAGTTAAAGAAGCTTAGTCCTTTTTACTTTTCCAGTCTCTTGCCAAGCTTCTTTTCTACGCTGGCAATTTTACCTTCCAGACGCCCCTTTTTTCCCTTTCTTGCATCTACCTTTATATGAACCGATATGCGGTTACAATCTTCACTCATCCTGTCATAACATTTTTTTACAACGCCAAAAACCTCATCCCATTCACCTTCCAGTACGGTTCCCATAGGATTTAGTTTGTAGGGTAGTCCGCTCTGATCGATAATATCTAAAGACCGTGATACATACTTGCTTAAAGATTCCCCCTTGTCCATTGGGCTCATGCTAAATTCGAGTAAGACCATATTAAATCACCTCTGTTAATTGATTCTGTTCAGAAAAAATATGACATTCTACCACGCCTGATGGGATCTCTTATCAGGGAGTAAAAAGGCATCCGGTAATGAAGAGTTTCTCTCTGCCAGATTGTTAAAATCAGGGGGTTATTCGATGCTGTCGAGTATATTTTTGAAACAAAGCGCTGTCGCTGTATTGCCTGAAATCTGCAGTCTTCTCGAGAAAAAGACATTATCAGGATCTACTTTACTTAGAAGAAGACCAACTAGCACGGAAAACTCGCCCTTCATTACCACATCAGGCTCATCTTTATGATGCAGCTTAACAGTAATGTCTTTATCTTTAATGTAAAGGTAGAATTTCTGGCCTGTATCGGTCGATTCAAAGAGAAAGTAATTGTCATCAATCTCTTCAAGTCTCTCCTTAAATCCCGGATTGTTTTCCAATACATGGGCAAGAAAAAGGCCAAGTCCGGCACCTTGCATCCAGGCAGGGACAAATTTGAGCGGTTTGCTCGCCATATTGATTAAGTTCTCATTCATGCGGGGAATTTTAGCATCTTGTTGGAGATTTTGGCAATATCTATATTGCCCGACTATGATCTTTCCTTGTTCTCATGGTCAATAATTGCCTTAAGCTGCTCAATAAAGAGTTTATGGTCATTTGTTTTTTTTATAAAACCATCTGCGCCTTTTTCAATGGTCAGATTTTTCAACTCCCTTTCATCACAGCTGGAGTGGAATATAATTTTAATATTGTCACGGTTATTAATGCTGACAAAATCAATGACCTCACTTCTCTAGAGTGCCGGCATATTTACATCCAGAAGCAGGCAGTCAGGCTTTTCATTTCTTATTGCCAATGTCGTACCGATTGGGTTTTCCCTGGTGATAACCTGGTATCCCTCATTTTCAACAATATCTTTAGTTATCTGGAGTAACAATTTATTGTCATCGACAATCATAACTTTCCTTTTGTTCATAACGCCCCTGAAAAATATGACTTGATAAATGATAAAAACGGGCTTCTGTCAATAAACATATTGAAGGGATTCGAATATGGATGGTCTGAATTATCCGTGCTTTACTTTAACGCCCAATTTATTAGCAGCCAGAACAAGCTTTTCAACATGGTCATCTTTTTTATTAAGATCGGCAAATACTTTTTTAATGTAAGGATCACCTATCTCTATAAGCTTATTATACCTTTTTTCCACTACTTCCGTCTCGATGATAAGCGCAATAGACAGTGCTTCTTTTTGGTCGACCCCTCTTTTTACTCTCATCTCCAGTTCTTCCATTTCGCGAAGTGAATCTTTGAGTATTTCAGCACCCACAACGGCTTTGCCAAAGATATCAGGTTTTAGCCTTAACATGACAGATTCTGCATCAAGAAACCCTGCATGGGCTTCCTCTTCATTGACCAGAACCTCCCAGAAAGAAGATATTGTTTTATCTTTGTTGAAAGTTTTCCTGAATATATCGTAGATATCAGAAATCTTACGTTCAATTTTAGCTGCTGTTAAAAGAACTTCAAGTGTTTGCATTTAACCTTGTCTCATTTAATAATATTTTTGTGAAGATGAAAGGCGCTGTAAAGAGGAAAATTATGTCTCACTGCCTGTACTACCTCTCGGTCTCTACAATAAAAACGGTTATAGGGTATTATTTTTCATTGTATCAATACAAGATAAATATTGTCCACTATGGGTTTTTTTGCTTTTAAACGTGAAAAAGTGAAAGTTATTGATTAATTTTCCAATGTAACGGAACCTTTAAACTCATATAAACGACAAGATTTGAGGGCAACTTTACCATAGTGTCCTTAAAATAATAAACTGGAAGTCTTCTCTGCATTTGGTCTAAGGCTCATTTCTCCTCAGTTTATAAAAGAGAGTATAATAATTGGTGAGTTTCTCTCCCTGATAAATGCCGGCCGGTATGAGATCTTGATTATTCAAAAATCTGGATATAGCCCACTTTTCTTTTTCACCCCGGGCTTCAAAAACCAGGTATTCAACCTTGTTTTTTTTGGCAAATGCTATGATCTGATCATATCTGGCTAAGGGCATGGGGATCCATCTGCCTCCAAGATAATAAGCAAGTTTGTTCCATTGAAGCATGTAGACAGGATTATTTTTATATTGTTTTTGTGCCCATAAGCCAGCTCTTTCTCTTTCCTGAATCAGCATTAATTTCATTTTAGCTCTGTGACTTTCGGGAACCGTTGCACGTGCACTGACAGACCAGAGTGAATAGATGACTACCAGCGAGGCAAAGAGGGCTACAATCCTTTTTTTATCCAAATAGTCTGATACAAGCTCAAAGAAACGGACTGCAAATATTATAAAAATAGGCGTATAGGGAGTCAGGTATTTCCACCAGCCACCGGTAAATGCCGGTATTAGAAGAAGAATTCCCAATGGGGAAGAAAGAAATAAAGTTTTTGAAAATGCTCTTTTTGTATAAAGTGAATATAGAATAAAGAGAAGAGCAGGTCCAAAATAGTACCATGGATAGGGTTGTGGGTAGGTTTCCTGACCTGATGAATTGCTCATTCTCCCTGGCAGTTGTTTACTTAAATTACTAAAATATTTCGCTGCAAATTTAAGGGGCTCAGCTTTAATGTAGCCCATTGCGTTATCAATTTTTTTTGGATTTTGATAGGTAAGTTTCCCGTCGTCTGTTATCCCCCAAAGTTCTGGAGAGCCGTTATAAAATGATGTAGAAAAAAGAGATAGGTAGTCAAGGAGAGGAAAAATTTCATTGCGCGCGGGACTCTTGCCCATGATATCAAGTTTTAAAGTCATTGCAATATTAGTTGATTTGGGGGACCATAAATATCTTCCATAGTTATGCTTAAGAAATAGCATGTATGGTGTTGCGAGAATTAAGAAAGATAACGCTGTGACAGCAATTATCAGTATGTGTTTCTGTGTGTTTTTGTGATTATAACTATTGGTTTTATCCTGTTCTTGCTTATTGACTTTCCTGTTCCAAAGAGTGAGGAGGCAAAGAGAAGTAATAACAAGAAAAAAAACAAATAATCCTTCCGATCTTGTCAGGTATGACATTGCCGCAAAGGCAGACCCAGCTACAGCCCATGAAAAAGATCTTCTTTTATAGGCTCTCCAGCAGCACCAAAAAGAAAAATACAGTATTGCCATATAAGTTATTTCAGGCTCCGGGAACTTTGAAAGAAATATAATGTGAGGGTGACTGACTACAAGTATTGAAGATATAAGCGCAGATCTTTCCCCAAAGAGGTCACGTACCAATAGGTAGACGGATAAGGCAAGAAAACAAGACATCAATTTGGAAACAATAATGCTTGATAGGAGCAGGTCTCCGCAAAAAGGGTAAACAGCTGCAATAAGAACAGAGTAAAAAGGATTTGTAAAGGTAGCTTGCCAGCCTAATTGGCCGTCAAGTAAGATATTTTTTGCTATATGGGTATAAAGTACGCCATCAAAGGTAGTATAGCCTACCGGAAAGAGACTGTAAAAAAGATAGATTGCCCATGCAATCAAAAAAAAGATAAATGGTTTCATGATCCTATATTTGAGATAAATAACTTGTCAGGGGGAGTGGTAATTTAAATTAATACTTGCTGCAAATTCTCCGCAAAGAATAGCAAATCATGGAAATAAGTCAATAAAATAGTCGGCTCTTTCTTTCTACCACTCAGTTCCCTGCTTTAGAATAAATTCCCTGTTCAGATGACTGACTACGCTATAAGATAACTTATGATGTTTGAATATATCTCCCATCAAATTTGGTCGAAGAGAAGGCAAGGGAGACGCTCCTTGAAGCGTGGAAAGTGCTGTTGGAACGCTAAAGAGATGATAGTGTGGGTGTAGCATTTCATTTTACTCTTCTCAGCCAACCAACTTAATTCTTTAGACTTAAATTATCAATGATTTTACACCCTCCTGTTCTTACTGAATTCTATAGGGCATAAAATAAGTTGGGAATCGGGCAAAGTCAAACACCCCCTCGTCCTCAGGGAGAGGGGTGAGGGTGGGTTTCATAAAAACCCGTTTACAAGAAGAATTGATTCATGTATAAAAAATAAAGCGGATTCTTTAGGGGGAAAAGTAAATGGGGAAAGAGAACAAATTTTAGGAAAGTGAAAGCCCGTATCTGAGAATAGTATCGGGCTTTTTATTTTTCTCCTGGTAAAAAAATGATTAACTTTTTTAAAAAAGAAAGGTCTTGAATGGTGAATAATTTATCGAATGTAGAGAAGTTGCTGGTAATGTTAATCGGTGCAGTCGGGATATTTGTCATTGCAGCGGAAACAGGTTACCTTCCCCAACCAAATACGAACTTAACCGAGATCCCTCTACCCCAAAAAGAGGCTCCGAAAAATCAGCCAAAAGTTAATCGGGTTAATTCTCAATTACAGAAAAAAGCCTCAGAGCCGGTTTCTGCAAATGAATCAAAATCGGTACAAAAAACAACTGATACAGTGAACTTTAATTCCCGATTTATCAAAGAAGTTACAGCCCATAAATATCAAAGTGTAGCTACACCTCCAAAAGCCCCAGTATTCAGGTGGGACTTCTCTGGAGCTGGTATCGTACATACTTATGAATATGAGCAGGAAACCCGAAGCATTAATAATATGGGACCCTCCATGGGAGGAAAGTCCAATGGCGTGAATCAAGAGGTATCGGCCAAGGGTATGTTGCTTGTTGAAAGTCGAGGTGATGGTACTGCAGAATTAATGCTGAAGAGTATAAAAATGAGTATGAAGGTAGATATGGGGGGAGGTGAACCTAAAACCAGGGAGCAGCAGATGCCGCCCGTTGTTGTTCAAGGTATGCAGGAAGATAGTTCCGGGCCTTTTGGGAACAGCACACAAGATATATTTCTCAAAATGTTATTTCCTTTACCAACAAAAGAACTCAAGGTCGGTGAATCGGTAGATGTCCCCATGCAAATTCCATTCAACGCCATGGGCTCCCTGTTACAGGTTACAGGGCATTCACGCATTACGCTCTCCCGGTATGTTAAGGAGGGGAATCATACCTATGCTCAGCTTAATGTTGACACTGACGTATCGGAGCTTAAAGTCCCAAAAGAACTTAAAGGAGAATACAAAAGTTCCACTAAAGGGAAAGCCGTATTCTATTTTGATGTGGAGAACCGTTCCTTCGTATCCGGGGCAATTGCAATGCTCGTGGAGGTTAGCATTGATGCACCCATGCCCAAGATGGATATTCCCGGAATGGATAATTCCAAAATGCCCAAAAGGACCAGGATGGCTATGGCGAGTGATAATCTTATTCGGGTTAAGCTTAAGAGATAGCAGGTAGTTTTATAAAAATATATGGGTCTCAACTAGTCAAGACCTATGAAAAATAAACATTACACACTTTAACCTCCCCTTTATCCCCTCCTTACCAAGAGGAGGTTAGGAGGGGTAAGCTGCAACACTTTTAATTGCCGGATAATTTAGAATCGCCTTGACAGGAATGCCTGCAAGGCGTATATTTCGATAAACAACGAAATGAAATGGCCCTCATGCGAGATTTAACGAGAGTATTTAAAGCGCTTTCTGATGTAAACCGTATCCGCATTTTAAAAATGTTGGAAGTTAGGCCTTTGTGCGTTTGCGAGATAAGGGAAGTTCTGGCGTTGGCTACTTCCACCGTTTCAAAGCACCTTTCCCTATTGCGGGATGCGGGATTTATTGTTGATGAAAAAGCCGGTAAATGGGTTAATTACAGCCTTGATACATCAAAGACAAATGCATATACGGCTCAGTTGATGCCGCTCCTTGCGCGGTGGCTGCCTGAAGATGTGATTATCAGGCAGGATGCGGAGAAGGTAAGGTCTGTTGACCGGGATAGCATCTGCGGAACCTGATTTTTTTGTGTTTAATATTTCGATAATTTTCGAACTGTAAAACTATTATTTGGAGATTACAGGTCAGTACTGTCTCACATTTTTTTAAAGGTTTTCATCCCGTTAAAACGCCGCCGAGTGGAGGTTTTAGCTGTGGAGAAAAGGGTTTATACTGTCTGAGCAAAGCGAGTTTATAAACCCGCCACAGCTAAGACCGGAGGGAGGGAAGTCCCGCCTTAGCGGGACCAAGTTTTTGGGCGGCCTTTCTTTTGCTTACTTTTCTTTGTCCGCAAAAGAAAAGTAAGTCTGCGAAGCTATATAAATAAACTTGGAATTCATGTCTCGATTAATGGATTCTATATTTAAAGCTCGTTCCCGTAACAACTTTATCATTAGAATGCTGGAAATTGTGAGGCGGCAGTGATTACAGGTAAAGAATTATGAAAAGTGTAACGAGTAAATTATCATTTATTGACAGGTTTCTTACCCTCTGGATTTTTCTGGCCATGGTGGCAGGCGTCGCCATCGGCTATCTTGTGCCCACGGCCGATCAGTTTATCCACTCTTTCCAGGTGGGAACCACCAATATACCCATTGCTATCGGCCTGATTCTTATGATGTATCCGCCCCTTGCCAAGGTACGCTATGAGAACCTGGGAGACGTATTCAGGAACTACAAAATTCTCGGTCTTTCCCTTTTTCAGAACTGGATAGTGGGACCGGCGCTCATGTTTTTGCTGGCCATTCTTTTTCTCCGCAATTATCCCGAATATATGGTGGGGCTTATCATGATAGGCCTTGCCCGCTGCATTGCCATGGTTATTGTCTGGAATGATCTGGCAGAGGGGGACAGGGAATATTGCGCCGGACTGGTCGCATTCAACAGTATTTTTCAGGTCTTTTTCTACAGCCTCTATGCCTGGTTTTTTATCACTCTTCTTCCTCCCCTGCTGGGTCTTGAAGGCGCCATCGTTTATATCTCCATTGCCGAGGTGGCCAAAAGTGTTTTTATCTACCTGGGCATCCCCTTTACGGCAGGAATCATTAGCCGCTTTGCACTGATCAGGGCAAAGGGGGTAGACTGGTACGAGAACCGTTATTTGCCGCTTGTCAGCCCTCTGACCATTACGGCGCTGCTCTTTACCATTGTCGTCATGTTCAGCCTTAAGGGAAACCTCATTGTCCAGATTCCTTTTGATGTGGTGCGCGTCGCCATACCGCTTCTTATCTACTTTTCCATCATGTTCTTTACCACATTATGGCTTGCTTACAAGCTGGGCGCCGATTATTCAAAAAGCGCTTCCCTCTCCTTTACGGCTTCGGGAAACAACTTCGAACTGGCCATTGCCGTCGCCATCGCCGTTTTCGGCCTTAATTCGGGCGCCGCATTTGTTGCCGTTATCGGGCCGCTGATCGAAGTGCCTTCGCTCATTCTTCTTGTCGATGTTTCTCTGTGGCTCAGGAAAAGGTGGTTTGGAAGGGATGTTCAAGTGTGACCGGAGTGAAGTAGGCGAATAACTATATTCCCGACCTCCCTCTGCTATATTCTTTCTCTACCACTCGATCCACCCCTTTTGCATGGGATAATAAAGCCCTTTTTTGATGGGTCGTGATTCTCCTCGGGCGGCCAGGATCTTTTCGTAGGCTTCCAGCTGTGACTGGTAACGCTCCTTTTCATTTTTCAGGAATTTGTCCACGTCGCTGCCCTTGTGGTGACTTATTTTATAGTCCACAATCCAGCGGGTACCCTTGTCAACAAAGGTTCTGTCAATAATGCGGTGGATAATGCGGTTATCCATCACGGCGGTTAATGGAACTTCGGAGCCTTCCTCTCTATGGGGGGAGAGAATCCAGCGGCCCCGATCATGGGCGAGTATATTGCCCAGTACCTTTACCCCTTGGTCAGCCATTTTTCCCGCCTCTTCATGATTGAGGCCAAGCTCTCTCAACAGGGTCACCATCTTTTCCCTTTCCCCTCGGGGCCTTTCCGTTCCCCATTTTTCTATACCCTCATTTGTTATGCGGCAGAGATAGCGGTGCATGACTGTACCGAGATGCTTGATAGCTTCGCCGGCCCATTCGAATTCAGGCATTTCTTCTATCTTGAATTTGGGCGTCTCTTCTATTAACACATGGAGAGATGGCGCCGCTTCAGGGATCTGCCAGTTCGAGGGGAGCCTTCTCAGTATTATTGGGGGTGGGCCCTGTTCCTTATCTTCTTCGGGGCTTTCTCTTTTGGAGATGACTTTTTCCGGGTCGATGATCTTTTCCACACTTGAAAGGAATGAGCGTTTTTCGGGTCTGACATGATCACCGTCAACTTTGACATGGCCGAGAATGTAGAGTTTTTTCTTTGCCCGTGTGACGGCTACGTAAAGGAGCCTAACCTGCTCCAGTTGCTCCTTTTCTGACTGGACTTTTCCGAGATAGGCGTAAATGGTTCTTGACTCCCCCTTTTCAATCCCGTCGATGGGGGCAAGGAGGAGGTCAGTTCCCCGCTCCATGCTTCGGAGTAAAACCTTCTCCTGGCTGCGGGGTGTTTTTCCGAAACCGGGAATGATAACGTGATCGTATTCGAGGCCCTTGGCTTTGTGAATGGTGAGTAATTCAACGGGATTCTCCCCCTTGCCGCTGTGGTTGGCATAAAGCTCTTTTATGCGGGCCTCCAGTTTTTTGAGTGATTCTATCCTCCCTGCCGATGCGACACTGTCTACCATATCGAAAAAGGCCTCCCCGTCGGCAACGCCGTCTTCATCGACGCAGGATGGGCCGCCGATGGCTATCCAAAGTCCTTCAAGGAGCTTACGCGGGGGGATTCTTCCCCAGAGAGGGAGGGCTGAATCCAGAGTCGACCGGAGTTTCAACAGACGCTTTCTGCCGTCATCCGTTATTTTTGAGAGTCTTGCTTCATCATTTATGAGCTGCCACACACTGCTTTCACTATCTCCAAGACACAATGTATGGAGGTCAACAAGGGTAAGGCCGCACCAGGGCGCGCGAAGTATGGCCAGCCAGGCAATACGGTCCATGGGGTGCATGAGGGAGCGCAGTAATGCAAAGAGGTCCTGGATGACGGGCCTGTCATAGAGTGGATCGATTTCTCTTGTTCTGAAATCGACCTTTTCCTCTTTAAAGCTTTCTACGATTTTTCCGAGGTGGGAGCGAGACCTTGCCAGTACGGCGATAGTTTCATTGGCATCCTTTTCCCGGATTGATTTTATGATCTGTGAAACCTGGTCCGCTTCGAGGAGATCGTTTCTTTCTTCAGATATAAAGCTTTGAACAGCATTTCCTTCCTTTGAGTCCAGCACGGCATGGAAGGGCTCATAACAGATTGAGCCGAGAAAATCATCTTCATTGTCTGGAAAGGCAGTCGAGAGAGTGCTATTGACCCAGTCGATAATCTTTGCCTGGGATCGGAAGTTACTTCTAAGGGTAAGGGATTCGAGCTTTACTGTGCCGATTCCCTCATTTTTTGCTTTCAAAAAAAGCCCTACTTCGGCTTCCCTGAAAAGGTAGATGGACTGCATGGGATCGCCTACGATAAAAAGGGTTCTGCCATCGCCTTCCTCCCAGCCCCGTGTAAGCGCTTCAAGTAAAGCAAGTTGGGTACGGGATGTGTCCTGATATTCATCGACAAGGATATGCTGAATCCTCACATCGAGGGCCAGCATAAGGTCTGTGGGATTTTCGTCGGGACCGAGGGATTTTAAGGCGGCGCTGGAAATGGTCTGAAAATCGACGGTTCCTTCCCGGGCAAAGACCTTCACTAGCTCTTTTTCAGCGAGGGGGAGAAGGTGCATGAGGTCGTTGAGTATTGCCCATTCACTTTCGCTGTAATGGCCTTTTGGCAGGTCTGACAGGGAGGCAAGTAAATCCTGCAGGTTCTCTTCCTCTTCAAGGTGGCCCAGTAGGTCTTTGAAACCCTCTTTCATGGCAAGACATTCCTCTGTTTTATGGGAAGGGAACCCTATGCGTACGTTGACACCACCCGGCTTTCGCCATTTATTGTCTGTTGTGAGTAGCAGCTCTCTTATGCCTCGCCAGAAGGCAAGCTCTGCTTCCAGATTTCCCTCCTCTATCTTTGCTGCGGCAAACCCTGTAATGTCATTTTCTTTCCCGCTGTCCAGCAGATTATGGGCGGCAAAATGGCCATAATAGATGACTTCCTTCAGGATGCTTTGAGGAAAGGTCTCTTTAACCTGAAGAAGGTTGGTTTCGATAAGGTTGGCGATAGATTGCTCCAGGTATTTTTTTAGTATCTCTTCATCAACCATCGATTTAAGGGTCACATGACGGAGCCACTGGTCCCGCCTTGCCAGCATGGCGATGATTCTGTTTTCAAGGTTGGCAAAGGAGTTGTCCAGATGCCTTAAGGCCTGCGCAATAGCTTCACCGTCTTTATCTTCCTTTTCCACTTTAACGATGGTTTGCCTTGCCGCTTCACGGTAGAGTTCTTCCGCATTTTCGGTAATGGCGGGGTTTTTCCCAAGGCCTGATAATACAGGCATCTGTTTTGTAAGTGAAGCACAGAGAGAATCGATGGTTTGTACCTTGAGCCTTGCCGGTGTTTCGAGAAGATTCCAGCCCATGTCCTCATCCCTCTTTAGGGCGGCTTCGGCAAGGAACCACGTTTCCAGTTCGTAAGGAGATTCCGGTTTAGGTTCCTTTCTCGCCCTGTTTAAGGCCTTCATAATGCGAAAGTGCATTTCGCCTGCCGCTTTGCGTGTAAAGGTAATGGCAATGATCTGCTCGGGATACTGGACGCCCGCAAGGAGTGTTAGAAAACGTCTAATGAGCAGTTCCGTCTTGCCAGACCCGGCAGGGGCCTGAACGATGAAGGACCGCCTTGGGTCGAGAGCTGCTTTCCTCTCTTTAATGTCCTGTAATGTTTTTTTCATCTTTTCCTGAATGCTAAAAAAATATTGAGCTATATATTAATGGAGTTGGGTGGTCTATACAAGGTTTGTATGGCGGGATTGACCATATCTCTGTTATCCACGATATTAACAAAAGTTATATCAAACAGCAGATGGTAAAGGCCATGGTTACCCTGGCAAAAAGTCTTGGATCACTGATTATTGCCGGGGGAATAGAAAAAAAGTTGAGTATAAAAAGCTGAAAGAACCTGAGTTTAGTTGCCGGCAGGGCTATCTCCTTTGTAAGACCTCTGATAAGCTGG
>Ga0316190_10002232_pt1 | contig 14026 bp, 12 predicted proteins | sample Eddworburrow2_MG_FD_204929 | JGI IMG/M metagenome (GOLD analysis project Ga0316190, IMG submission 204929) | Coastal sediment microbial communities from Maine, United States - Eddy worm burrow 2 | ecosystem: Environmental > Aquatic > Marine > Coastal > Sediment | place: USA: Maine | collected... | reverse complement strand
ATGAACTCACCCAAACCGAGGCTCACGCAGGGACCCGTCGGCAGGCACCTGGTCGACATGACCGTGCCGGTGCTTTTCGGCATCGCGACGATGATGGCCCAGGGCCTCATCGATACCTGGTTCATCGGCCAGGTGGGCGATGCGCAGCTCGCCGCATTCAGCTTCGGGTTTCCTATTCTCATGATCGTTACCAGCGTGGCGATCGGGCTCGGCGCAGGCACATCCTCGGTCGTGGCCCGCGCGATCGGCGCGGACGACCACCGCCGAGCGCGGCGGCTGTCGACCGACAGCCTGCTGTTGTCTTTCCTGGTGACGGCGATTATCAGTGCGATCGGCATCCTGACGATCGGCCCGCTGTTCCGGTTGCTCGGCGCGCCCGACGAGTTGATGCCGCTGATCCGCGGCTTCATGACCATCCTCTATATGGGCGTACCGTTCATTGTCGTCGGCATGGTCGGCATGGCGAGCATGCGGGCCACCGGGGATACACGCCTGCCCAGCATGCTGATGATCCTCGCGGCGGTGTTGAACGTGATCCTCGACCCCATACTGATCTTCGGCGTCGGGCCCGTACCGGCGATGGGCCTGAACGGCGCCGCGATGGCTGCGCTGCTCGCGCGCGCCACGATCTTTATCGGCACGCTCTACCTGATGCGGTACCGCCTGGACATGGTGAGTTTCAACAAGCCCGACCCGGGCGAGCTGCGACAGTCGTGGCGGGACATCCTGCACGTCGGCATACCGGCCGCGGGTACCAACATCGTCGTGCCGGTCGGGGCGGCTCTCGTGACCGCCATGATTGCGCGCTTCGGTCCGGACGCGGTAGCCGGCTTCGGCGTGGCGAGCCGCATCGAGTCGATGATGCTGGTCATGTACTACGCATTGTCGGCGATCATCGGCCCCTTCGTCGGGCAGAATTTTTCCGCGGGCAAGGAAGAACGAATATTGCGCGCGCTGTGGTTGTGCACGGCCTTCTGTATCGGCAGCGGCCTCGTCATCGCGGGCCTGCTCGCGTCGATGTCCGGCTGGCTGCCCGCCCTGTTCAGCGACAGCGAGAGCGTTCGGCAGGTCACGTCCATGTTCCTGTGGATCGTGCCAGTGAGCTACGGCACCTACGGTATGGTCATGATCATGAACGCGTCGTTCAACGGGCTCGGCTATCCGATACCGGGCGTCGTCATCAGCGTTTGCCGGATAGCCGTGCTGTACATACCGGTCGCCCTCATCGCGATGCAACTCTTCGACATCGCCGGGATATTTGCCGCCTACGCGTTCGCCAATATCGTTTCCGGACTCGGGGCCTACGTGTGGGCGCGCAGCGCAGTCCGTAGCCGTTGCGCGCAGGAGGCGGTGTTGCGCAAGGCGGCCGTGGACGGTTTCGGGGTCGGACCACCATAAGTTTCTGATATAAAAAGAATTGTCGCCGAATATCGAGCAAATAGACCCGCTAAATCGCGTTTTTTGTGCTCGTTTTCGCCCTTTTAGTCTGTCTCGGCAAATAGCAGCATCTCTAAAGCGCTGATTTTGGTACCGAAATCAACCGATTTACGCGAAATTCTGCAGGAGTTTTGCCGTAATACTCTTTTGATTCAGTGAGTTATCGAGGTCCGACCCGATCTTTGCCCTCTGACTATCTACCGCTCCTGCCGCAGGGCCGGCAGGACGCTCCGGCGATAACCGATGTGCATGCCGACGCCGCGGCTTGCCAGGAACAGCAGGAAGGCGAGCCAGAGGCCGTCGTTGCCGAGCGGCTGCAGCACGAACCAGGCCGGAATGAACACGCCGATCGCCGAGAAGACCATGATGTTGCGCATCTCGCGCGCTCGCGTCGCACCGACGTACACGCCGTCGTAGAGAAACGACCATACGGAAACCAGCGGCGAGACGATCATCCACGGCAGATAACGCAATGTCGTCTCGCGAACGGCGGGCAAATCGGTAAGCACGTTTATGAGGTGCGGGCCGAGCAGAAAATAGGCGGCACTAAATCCGGCCGCGAAGATCAGCGACCACCTGAGGCAAAGCGTCACGGAGCGCTCGAGCACGTCCCGTCGTCGTTGTCCGACAGCCTTGCCGACGAGTGCTTCGGCCGCATGCGCGAGTCCGTCGAGACCGAAAGCCGTGAGATTCTGGAGCTGCATGAGAATCGCGTTCGCGGCGAGTATCAGGCCGCCCATTCGCGTGCCCTGTGCCGTGACGAAGGCGATCGTGAACATCAATGCCATGGTTCGAATGAAGAGGTTGGCGTTGATCGAAAAGAACGCCGCGTACTCGCGAAGCTTCACGAACTTGTCCATGGGCCAGTGGCCGCTGTTTCTGCGCAGCTCACGAACGGCAAAAAACAGCGCGACCGCTAGCCCGGCGTACTCGGCGAACACCGATGCCAGCGCCACGCCATCGACCTTCATGCCGAGCACGAGCACGAACAGCAGGTCGAGTGCGATGTTCGTGAGGTTGATGGTCAGGAATATGAACAGTGGCACGCGCGCGTTCTGGAGGCCGAGGAACCAGCCGACCATTACGAAATTGGCAAGCGTGCCGGGCGCGCTCCAGACACGAATCGAAAAATATTCGAGGGCATTTTCCCTGAGCGCCCCGTCGGCCCCCAGCAGCTTCATTGCGACGTAGCCGATCGGCGACTGCAGGAGGAGCACGGTGAGCGCAATGATCTGCGCGACGACGAGCGCCTGGCCGAGGGACACCCGCAGGCCGTCGAAGTCGTCCGCGCCGAAGCGCTGCGCGGCGATACCTGTCGTGCCCATGCGGAGGAAATTCACGCCTGTGTAAAGGAAACTGAAAATCGTGCCGCCGATGGCGACCGCGCCCAGGTAGACGGGGCTTTCGAGATGACCGACGACGCCGGTATCCACCATACCGAGCAGCGGCACGGAGATATTCGACAGGATCATCGGCGCAGCGATGCGCCATACGTCGCGATCGCGCGGCAGGTCCGTTGCGGTCACGGGGTGGTTCTCAGAACGGTATGCCGAGGCGCCGGTACAGCACGGACAGCAACCAGGCCGGGCCGATCATCATGAGCTGCAGGTCTTTGAGGACGGGACGCAGGCCGGGCTCATTGCGATGACCGAGCCACAGGCCGATGGCGCCGCCGGCCAGGAACCCGCCCGCCACATGCGGGTGCGAGTACAGCGACTGCTCCAGCCACAACTGGATCGCGGCGACACCGAGAATAAAGGGCAGCATCCCGATCGCGATCGACAGCGAAATGATAAAGTAGTAGACGGCGGCGGCCATCAGGAAGGCGCTGCCCCAGTTCAGAAGCGGCGATATTTCGTAGAACTGCGCCGGCACCGGCAGCGACCACAAGAGGCCGACCGTTCCCGTAACGACCGTGGCCACCGCGGCCCAGTAGAGCACGGGGTAGGTGAGGTTTTCGTGGGTCTCGCCGTAGCGCTCGAGCCAGCCGTCGCTGTCAGACATTGCCATTCCTGCCTTCAGGGCGATATTTGACCATAAACGCGGCGGTTAAGTGTGCGTTCAGTCACGGAGCGCGACAATTCATGCTGTAAGATAACACGCGAAGACTTCAGGGAGATTTCGCTATGGGCAGCAAGACGAAGAAATCATTATTCGTAATCGCGGGCATTGCCGCGATCCTCAGTGGCTGCGAGACGCTCGACCCGTATACCGGGGAGTCTGAGACGAGCAAGGCGACCAAGGGCGCGCTCATTGGCGCGGCGGCCGGTGTCGTGGCCGGCCTGATGTCCGGCGACGACGCCGTCGAGCGCCGGCAACATGCATTGATCGGTGCGGGCGTTGGCGCCCTGGCGGGCGGAGCTGTCGGCAACTACATGGACAAGCAGGAGGCCGAGTTGCGCGCCGAGCTGCAGGGCACGGGCGTCAGCGTCACGCGTATCGGCGACAACATTACGCTGAACATGCCGGGCAACGTTACGTTCGACACGGACAGCGCCGCACTGCGGCCGCAATTCTTCGGCGTGCTCAACTCGGTGGGCAAGGTGTTGACGGAGTACGACAAGACCGTCGTCGAGGTTGCCGGCCACACCGACAGCACGGGCAGCGATTCCCACAACATGGCGTTGTCGCAGCGCCGTGCGAATACGGTCGGTGAATACCTCTACACGCAGGGCATCATGGATCAGCGGATCATTTCGGTGGGTATGGGCGAGCATCATCCCATCGCCGATAACTCGACATCGGAGGGGCGGCAGCTCAACCGGCGTGTCGAGATTACGCTGGTGCCCGTTACCGCCTGACCGGGCGATCGTTACAGAAACAGGGGAGCGCGCCAGCCAGGGACGGCTGGCACCGCTCTCGCTTGCCCGACAACAACAAGAAGAAGGGCGCGCATGCAGCCTGCCTATGCGAAAAGCGACGAGGGCCGATGGATCGAAGACACGGGTTTCGTCCGGCGCCTGCTGCCCGACGACAACGACGGGTCGCGTCATCAGCGCTTCGTCATCCAGCTGCGGAACCGGCAGACACTGCTGATCGCACACAATATAGAAGTCGCCGAATGCGTACCGCTCTCGCTCGGCGACCGTATCTATTTTCGGGGTATCTACGAATGGAACGACCTTGGCGGGCTGGTGCACTGGACGCACCACGATCCGTTGGGCGTCGAGGACGGCGGCTGGGTGCGTTACCGCCGCAAGGTCTACGCGTAGGTATCTATTGCCGTAAGAGGGGTTCTCTAACCGCGATTGTTCGCGGGCCGGGGCCCGCTCCTACAGCAAGGGTAGGTGTCGATCCGGCCCTGCATAAAAAAGCCGCCCACGAGGGCGGCTTTTCGTTTTTTCTTCGGCCGGGTATCAGACCGCCATCGCGGATCGCAGTTTCTTGATCGCGTTGGCTTCGACCTGGCGAACACGCTCCGCCGAGATACCGTATTCGTCGGCGAGCTCGTGCAGCGTCAGCTTGTCGTCGGTCAGCCAGCGGCTTTCGATGATGCGGCGGCTGCGATCGTCGAGCGTGCGGATGGCGGCGGCCATGCGTTCGGACGCGTCGTCGTTGAAGTCCGCCGTCTCGACGAGCATCGCGGGATCGGCATCCGGGGTGGGCAGGTAAGCGGCCGGCGTGAACGAGCGCTCGTCATCCGCATCCGGGCCCGGATCGAAGATTGCGTCGCGCGCGTGCAGGCGCTTCTCCATCTCGGTGACTTCCTTGGGACTGACGCCGAGATCCTCGGCAACGGCCTGAGTCTCGTCGAACGTCAGCCATGCGAGATTCTTCTTCGCCTTGCGAAGATTGAAAAACAGTTTGCGCTGCGCCTTCGTGGTGGCCACCTTGACGATGCGCCAGTTGCGCAGCACGAACTCGTGAATCTCTGCACGAATCCAGTGGACCGCGAACGACACGAGACGCACGTCGTAACCGGGGTCGAACCGTTTCACAGCCTTCATGAGGCCGACGTTGCCTTCCTGGATCAGGTCATTGAGCGGCAGGCCATAGCCGGTATAGCCTTTCGCGATGTGCACGACGAAGCGCAGGTGCGCCAGCACGAGCTCGCGGGCGGCGTCGAGATCCTCCTCCTCACGGAAGCGGATCGCCAGCGCCTGCTCGTCTTCCTTGCTGAGCACGGGCACGGAACCGACGGCCTGGATATAGGCATCGAGGCTGCCAACCGGTCCGGCCAGCATAATTTCCTGGTTTCTAAGCGCTACAGCTGTGGTCATTCCGTTTCTCTCCCTTCGAGGCGCCAATTTTAGCACTCGCCCTTTTAGAGTGCTAACCCGAACGATCGTTCGGCAACGATGCCACAAGAATTACTTTTTAAAAGAGCAGGTTACAAATCGTTACGAAATACCGGCCGGCGCCCGGCCGTCGCGGTGAAAAGCGCTGTGCGCAGGCTGGCGCGGCCGCAAAACAGGGCTATTTGGGCTCGATCGAGCGCATGTGGCGGGCCGCGGCTATCCAGGACCCGGCGAGGCCCAGGGACACGCCGATGGCCACGATTATGAGGCTGTCCCTGGGGTCGAGGGTGAGCATGGTCACGCCGCTCTGGTAGAGGCCCGCGAGCCGGGCAACCGTGGGCTGCAGCAGGTACAGGCCGTACTGCACGAGGCCCAGGGCGAGTACCGAGCCGAACAGCCCGAACCAGAAGCCGCTCCACAGGAACGGCCGGCGCACGAAGGCGTTGCTCGCGCCGATGAGCTTGGTGACCTCGATCTCGTCGCGGCGGTTCTGGATCTCGAGCCGGATCGTGTTGCCGATGATCACGACGATCGCGGCGCCCAGCAGGCCGGCGCCGATCATGATGGCCTGCTGCACGATTTCGAGTATGGCGTGGAATCGCTGTACCCATTCCGTGTCGACCTGCACGAGCTCGGTCTCGGGCAGGCTGTCGAGCTCTTCCCGTAACAGCGTCATCGACTGCGGCGTGTTGGCGGGGCTGGGCCGCACCACGAGCGTATGCGGCAGCGGGTTGTCAGGAAGGTGATCGAGAGCGCTACCGAAGCCGGACTGTTCCTTGAATTCCGCGAGCGCCGCTTCCGCCGTGATGAGACGCACGTCGTCCACGTCGGCGCGCTGGGCTATCAGGCGCGTGAGCGCCTCCGCCTCGCTAAGCGAGACACCGGTGTCCAGGAACACGGAAAAGTCGAGCGCGTCGTCCCAGCCGGCGCTGATGGCCGTGAAGTTCTTGATAGCGAGATTGAGGGCTGCCGGGATCGCAAGCGTTACCGCGATCACGAGAATGATCATCAGGCTCGCGAACGGCTGCTGCACGAGCCGGCCGAAAGATGCCCTCGCCGTTCTGCCATGTCGCCCGAGCCAGATGGTCACCGGGCCTGCGGAGCGCAGTGGCGCAACCGCGTCGGAATGCTTCGTCACCGCCATCCGTCGTCGCCTCCGTGCGGCGGATAGTCCACGTCGAAATCGGCAACGATGTCTTCATCGTCCTGCGTCTGCTGCAGCTGGCCTTCTTCGAGCTCGATGCGGCGGCAGCCGAGCTTATCGATGAGTGCGATGTCGTGGCTAGCGATCAAAAGGGTAACGCCTACCTCGTTGAAGCGCCGGAAGATGCGCATGACCTCGAGTGACAGGTCGGGGTCGAGGTTGCCGGTGGGTTCGTCCGCGATCAGGAGTTTGGGGCGGGTCACGATGGCCCGCGCTATCCCGACGCGCTGCTGCTCGCCGGCCGACAGCGTTTCGGGATTCTTCTTTTCCTTGTGCAGCAGGCCGACCTGGTCGAGCGCGGCGCGGACGCGCTTGCCGGCGTCGCGCGGGCTCGCGCCGGCAATGATGAGCGGTAAAGCGACGTTTTCCGAAACGGGGCGGTCGTACAGCAGCTTGTGATCCTGGAACACCATGCCGATCTGCCGGCGATAGCCCGGGATCTTGCGGCGGCGCACGCGCCGCGTGTTCTGTCCGTCAACGATGACCTGGCCGCTCGTCGGCCGCTCGATCAGCGCGATCAGTTTGAGCAGCGTGCTCTTGCCCGCACCGGAGTGCCCGGTAACGAAAAGCATCTCGCCCTTGTCGACGGAAAGCGTCAGCCCGGACAGGGCCTCCTGCCCGCCGGGGAATCGCTTGGTCACGTTCTCGAACTGGATCATCTGTGCCCTGCTCAGTCCTGCCCGCCGCTGGCGAGCAGTGCGTCGACGAAATCTCCGGCGACGAATGGCTGCATGTCCTCGGCTTTTTCACCAATGCCGATGAAGCGCACGGGTACCTGTAGCTCGTTGGCGATAGCCAGCAGGATGCCACCCTTCGCGCTGCCGTCCAACTTGGTCACGGTGATGCCCGTCAGCCCGAGCGCGTCGTGGAACTTCTGGGCCTGCACGAGCGCGTTCTGTCCCTGGCTCGCGTCGAGCACCAGCATGATCTCGTGAGGTGCCGTGTCGTCCCGCCGTGCGATGACGCGGCGGATCTTCGCCAGTTCGTCCATCAGCCCCTGCTGGTTTTGCAGTCGGCCGGCGGTATCCGCCAGCAGCACGTCGACGCCGCGCGCCCTGGCAGCTTCCCAGGCGTCGAATATCACCGCGGCCGGGTCGGCGCCGCTTTGCTGCGAAATCACGGGAACGTCGTTGCGCTGGCCCCAGGCCTGCAGTTGCTCGACCGCTGCCGCGCGAAAGGTATCGCCTGCGGCGAGCATGACGGACAGACCCTGGTTTTTGAATCGCCGCGCCAGCTTGCCGATCGTCGTGGTTTTACCGGCGCCGTTGACTCCGACCATCAGGATCACGAACGGGCGGTGCTGCGGATCGATGTCGAGGGGCTGTTCGACAGGGCTCAGGATATCGACGAGCGCGCGCCGCAGACCGTCTCGCAGCGCCTCGAGATCCTTGAGTTCCTTGCGGGCGAGGCGTTTCTGCAGGTCCTCGATGATGCGGGTGGTAGTGTCGATGCCGACGTCGGCCATGACCAGCATGGACTCGAGTTTTTCGAGGGCGTCCTCGTCGATCTTGCCGCCGGGCGCGAGGTTCGCCAGGTCGTAGGTGAGCCAGCTGTCGCCGCGGTTGAGGCGGGCGCGCAGGCGCTTGATGAACCCCTGGCGTTCGGCGGGTTTTTCCTTTTTCCCAAGCATTGCCTCGATAAAATACCCGGCGACCGAAATCGCCTAAACTGTCCGGAACCGGCCCCCGCTGAAGGGCCCTGGGGAAACGATGACGATAAAGCCCGGCGCCGCAAACAAGAACCCCCGACCCGGACGGCTGCGTATTGTAGCGGGAAAGTGGCGCAGTCGTCTGTTGGATATCGCGGACGCGCCCGGCCTGCGGCCGACGTCGGAACGGGTGCGCGAGACCCTGTTCAACTGGCTTGCGCCGCTCGTTGAGGGCTCCCGGTGTCTCGACCTGTTCGCAGGCACCGGCGCGCTCGGTTTCGAGGCGCTCTCGAGAGGAGCGGCGTCAGTGGTGTTCGTGGACAGCTCCCGTCGTGCGATCAGGGCAATCGAGAAGAGCGCGCGGGAGCTGCAGGCTGCAGGCGTCGACATCCATTGCACCGATGCCATGGATTATCTGCGCGGCGCGGCACCGGCGTCGTTCGACATCGTTTTCCTGGATCCTCCGTTCGCGGACGACCGCCTCGAGGATGTCTGCCGGCAGATCGACGAGCGCGGCATCCTCGCCCCGGGCGGCAGAATCTACCTGGAGCAGGACCGTGCAAAGCCGGAAACTCCGCTGCCGGGCCGCTGGCGAATACTCAGGAACAAAGCGGCGGGGAACGTGAGGTTCATGCTGATCGAGGTCACGGCCTAGTCGATGCGCGTAGTGTGCGATACTCGGCGGCAGAGGTATGCAAGCGTTACAAGGAGGGGGGATGTCCGCAGCAGCCATGTATCCGGGAACCTTCGACCCGATAACCCTGGGTCATGAAGACATTATCAAGCGGGCGGTCAACGTGTTCGATCGCGTGGTGCTCGCCATTGCCGCGGACACGGGCAGCAAGGCGCCGATGTTCGACCTCGAGGAACGCGTCGAGCTTGCCAGGTCGGCTCTCGCGGGCATCGACGGCGTCGAAGTGGCGTCGTACAAGGGCCTCACCGTGGACTTCGCGCGGGACAACGGCCTGTCCGTTATCATCCGCGGGCTGCGGGCCGTGTCCGACTTCGAATACGAATTCCAGCTCGCTACCATGAACCGGCATCTGACCGAGGAAGTGGAGACGGTGTTCCTGACTCCGCCGGAAACCTACACCTTTATTTCGTCGAGCCTCGTGCGAGAAATCGCGAGGCTGGGCGGCGACGTGTCCGAATTCGTCTCGCCGAAAGTGAAAGACGCACTGCTGGAGCGCCTGGGCCGAAACTAGGCGGGTGCGGCTGCCGGGGCGTCGGGCGTGCCGCGCCGGCGCTCGAGCTCCTGCCGGATCTCGTGCGCTTTCTCCTCGGTAATGGTGAACGAGGCGATTGCCCAGATCGCAATGCCCGAAGCGGCGAACGGGACGAACGCGTCGAACACGCGCAGCATGAATATGGTCTGTTCGCCCTGGTTACCCGCCAGCTCAACGTCGAAACCGGTGGCATTCAGCAGGAACCCGCCCGCGGCAAGCGCTGCAGCCATGCCCAGTTTCACGACCCACCAGAAGATGGAGCCGTACATCCCTTCGCGGCGCTCGTGCGTTTCGAGTTCGTCGGCATCGACGACGTCAGCGATCATGGATGGCATCAACACGAACAGGCCGCCCAGGCCGAAGGCCAGCAACGGTGACGGCAACACCACCATCCACGGAATTTCAGGGTTGTAACAAACCCACTTGAGCGCGTAACCGGCCATCGAAACGCCGGTGGTGACGAAGAACGCCCGGCGCTTGCCGATCTTCGTGCCGAGCCAGGTGGCGAACACGATGACCATGAACGTAGTAATGGACTGCAGGGTGCCGGCATAGCCCGCGTATTTCGAGCCGAGCGCGGTGTCGCCGCCGAATACGTAGTAGATGATGACGTAAAACTGGAACGACGCGATCATCATGAAGCCGTTGAATACCAGGAACGTCGCCGCGCAGAGCTTCAGGAAGGGTTTCGATCTCAGCGTCGTCAGGAAGCCGCGGAAGAAGGCCGCGGTGTTTCGCAAGATGAATGTTCCGGCACTGGAGTCTTCAGCCGGTTTCGCTGCCGCGATGTCCTTGAATCGTTCGCGAAGAAAAATCGCCGGCAGGATGCCAACGCCGACAACGACGACGGCGATCATAATGGAAAGGCCGGCGGCACCGTCCACCATGCCGTCGAACCAGCCTTCGTTCTGCATGATCCAGAGGAACCAGGGGGCGAACATGTAAGGAATCTGGCCGATGAAGTTCTGTACGCCCATCAGCCGCGTGCGCTCGTGGTAATCCGGCGTCAGTTCGTAGCCGAGGGCCACCCAGGGCGTCGCGTACATCGTGTAGGCGAGGTAGAAGATCAGCGAGCCGGCGAGAAAATACCAGAAGTAGAACGACTCGCTCTTGTCCGCCGGCAACTGCCAGAGCAGCGCGAATATCACGCCGGCGGCAATCGCTCCAATGAATATGTAGGGGCGCCGGCGGCCCCAGCGGGAGCGCGTATTGTCCGAGATATAGCCCATGAGCGGGTCGGTAATGGCATCGGTCAGGCGCGGCAGCGCGCTGACCAGGCCGACCAGCGCCGGGTTCATGCCGAGCCCGAGATTGAGGACGATGACCATGCCGCCGATGGCAGCCGCGAGCAGGTTGTTAACGAATGCGCCGAGCCCGTATACAAGCTTGAGATGAAACGGAATGCGGTCTTCAGGCGCTGTTTCGTAATGTTGCATGGCGCGGCAATCGTGCCCTGTATTGACAGCGCTGTCAAACGTTGCTAGAAGAGGATTCATCGATGCGGCTGCCGGGTTGTCCGAAACGAAAACGAAGCGTTTCTTATTCCGGAGATTGCTGTTGGGGGTTGTTACCAGAGCAGACGAGTGTTCGCCGCTCGCACCGATTGTGGCGGGGAATGTATTGATGCACCGCACCAGGAAACAAAAGAAGATTGATTGGCCTGCGTGCATCACCATGCTCTGCGGCCTGTTGCTGGGGTCCGCCATGATCACGACTACTGCTGTACCTGCAAACGCTGCGGCGCAGACCGACGAGCGCGTCGCCAAGCTGCTCGCCCGCATGACACTGGCGGAGAAGATCGGCCAGATGAACCAGGTTCACGCAGGCGACATGGATGCCGTGAAGGAACTCGGCGAGAGACTGCGGCAAGGGCGGATCGGCTCGATCATCAACCAGGTGGACGTCGACACGGTAAACGAACTGCAGCGCATAGCCGTCGAGGAAAGCCGCCTCGGCATCCCCCTGCTCGTCGGCCGCGACGTGATTCATGGCTTCAAGACCATCATGCCGATACCGCTCGGCCAGGCCGCGACGTGGAACCCGGAGGTCGTCCGGCAGGGAGCAAGCGTCGCAGCGCGCGAGGCCGCGAGGTCGGGCATCAACTGGACGTTTGCGCCGATGATAGACATTACCCGCGACCCGCGGTGGGGCCGCATTGCGGAAAGCCCCGGGGAAGATCCGTATCTTGCGAGCGAACTCGCGGTTGCGATGGTCGAGGGTTTCCAGGGCGACGATCTCTCGGCGCCCGGCACGATTGCCGCATGCGCGAAGCACTTCGCCGGTTACGGCGCAGCCGAAAGCGGCCGCGACTACGCCACGACCAACATCCCCGAGAACGAGCTTCGCAACGTCCACCTGCGCCCGTTCAAAGCCGCCGTCGATGCCGGCGTGGTTACACTGATGGCGTCGTTCAGCGACCTGAACGGCGTCCCCGCGACCGGTAACGAGTTCCTGATGCGCGAGGTCCTGCGCGATGAATGGGGATTCGATGGCTTCGTCGTCAGCGACTGGAATTCCATTCACCAGCTCGCCGTTCACGGACTGACTGCAGATGACAACGAATCGGCGCTGGCGGCAGCCACTGCCGGCGTCGACATGGACATGGCGGGCAACGTCTACGAATCGCAACTCCCCGACCTGGTCGAACAGGGCGCGCTCGACGTCGGGATGATCGATGCCGCGGTCGCGAACATACTCCAGGCGAAGTTCGAGCTCGGGCTGTTCGAGAATCCATACACGGATCCGGAGGCGCTTCCCGGGATTGCGAATCCGGAGGCGCTTGCTACCGCAAAGAAGGCGGCCTTGCAGAGTGTCGTGCTGCTCAAGAACGACGACGGGGCGCTGCCATTGTCGAAAGATCGTCTCGACAGGATCGCCGTCATCGGGCCGCTCGCCGACGCGCCGTATGAGCAGCTGGGCACGTGGATATTCGATGGTGACCGGGAGCTCAGCGTAACCGCCCTGGACGGCATCCGTGAGCTGGTGGGCGACGACGTAAAAGTCGACTACGTGCGGGCGATGGAAACGAGCCGCAGCCGGTCCACGGAGCCGTTCGACAAGGCCGTAGCTGCCGCCGAAAACTCGGACGCGGCGCTATTGTTTCTCGGTGAGGAGTCGATACTTTCCGGCGAAGCGCATTCGCGTGCCGACATCAGCCTTCCCGGCGCACAGGCGGAACTGGTCAGGCGCATACGTGAAACCGGCAAGCCGGTCATTGCCGTCATCATGGCCGGTCGGCCCCTTACGCTCACCAACATCGTTGACGATGTGGACGCCATCCTGTTCGCCTGGCACCCGGGGACGATGGGTGGCACGGCGATTGCCGAGCTGTTGTTCGGCCTCGAGTCGCCGTCCGGGAAGTTGCCGGCGACGTTCCCGCGCATGGTGGGACAGATACCGATCTATCACAGCCAGAAAAATACGGGCAAGCCGCCGACGCCGGAGACGGTCGTGCATATCGACGACATCGACGCGCACGCGCCGCAGACTTCACTGGGCATGACGGCGTTTCACCTGGATGCGGGTTACACGCCGCTTTTTCCGTTCGGGTTCGGGCTGTCGTATGCGGATTTCGTTTACGAGGACATTCGCGTCAGTGCCGAAGAGATTCCGTTGGGCGGGACGATTACCGTCAGCGCCGAGCTGACGAATCACGGCGACGTCCCCGCGGACGAAGTGGCGCAGCTGTATGTGCGTGACCTCGTGGGTAACGTGACCCGGCCCGTTCGCGAGCTCAAGGGCTTCCGCAGGATGCGCGTCGACGCGGGCGAGACGGTGACGGTGAGCTTCGAGTTGCACACCGACGACCTCGCGTTCTACGGTCGCGACAACACGCTCATGGTCGAGCCCGGCGATTTCCATGCCTGGATCGGCGGCAGTTCCGACACCGGGCTGCGCACGGAATTCCGCGTTGTCGACGGCGACTGAGGTCAATACCGCCCAATGAGCCCCTCTAACAGGTATACGGCCACCATTGCGCTGTTCGTAGCACTCGGCGGGTTCCTCATGGGCTTCGACGCGTCGGTGATTTCCGGCGTCGTCGGTTTCATCGAGGTCGAGTTTTCGCTCACCAAGATCCAGGTCGGCTGGTCCGTGTCGTCGCTGACGCTCACAGCGACGCTCGCGATGATGCTGTCGGGCCCGCTCAGCGATCGCATAGGCCGGCGCCCGGTGCTCAGGCTCGCGGCAATCCTGTTTGCCCTGTCGGCAGTGCTGTCGGCACTGGCGCCCAATTTTCTCTGGCTGGTTATCGCCCGTATGCTGGGCGGCCTCG
>Ga0316190_10002231_pt1 | contig 14029 bp, 16 predicted proteins | sample Eddworburrow2_MG_FD_204929 | JGI IMG/M metagenome (GOLD analysis project Ga0316190, IMG submission 204929) | Coastal sediment microbial communities from Maine, United States - Eddy worm burrow 2 | ecosystem: Environmental > Aquatic > Marine > Coastal > Sediment | place: USA: Maine | collected... | reverse complement strand
CGCGCTGGCCTGAGGCGACTGCCGTGGTCAAAAAGATCCTCAAGACCTACAAGGAAGATGCGAAGGACTGGGAACGCATGAATGACTGGGTAGAACGCATTGGCTGGCCACGTTTCTTCGAAAAGACCGGTCTGCCATTCACCAAGTACCACATCGATAACTGGCGTGGTGCCCGTGCGAGCCTGAATGCCTCGACGCATATCCGCTTCTGAGGGAACTCGATCCATGAAATTTACTATTCAGGTAAACGAGGGTCCGTATCAGCACCAGTCTGCTGACTCGGCCTACCACTTCGCCAAGGCTGCACTGGAGAAAGGGCACGAGATCTTTCGTATCTTCTTCTACCACGATGGCGTCAACAACGGCACGCGTCTGACCACCCCGCCGCAGGACGACCGCAACATCGTCGCCCGCTGGACGGAGCTGGGACAGGCACATGACATTGACATGGTGCTGTGCGTCGCGGCTGCACAGCGTCGCGGTCTCGTTGATGACGGCGAAGCCGAGCGCAATGGCAAAGACGCCACCAACATTGCACCCGGGTTTCGTATCTCCGGGCTGGGGCAGCTGGTCGAGGGCGGCATCCAGAGCGATCGGCTGATCGTGTTCGGCGACTGAACGGGGTACTGATTAATGTCTGATACAAAGAAATTTTTATTCTTCAACCGCAAGGCACCCTACGGCACGATCTATGCGTGGGAATCACTTGAAGTCGTACTGATCAGTGCGGCCTTCGAACAGGATGTCAGCCTCGCCTTCATGGACGATGGTGTCTACCAACTGGTCAAGGGACAGGATACCAGCGGCATCGGCATGAAGAACTTCTCACCGACCTACGCGGCACTTGGCGATTACGAAATCACCAAGATTTATGTCGAGAAGGAATCGCTGGAAGAGCGTGGCCTGACACTTGATGACCTGCAGCACCTGGTCTGGGAAGACGAGGACGAGGACTATGCCGAGAAGGACTCCATTCGACTGGTGAGTCGCGCGGAGCTCGGTGATGTCATGGCCGAGCAGGATGTCCTGTTTAACTTTTAATCGGGAAGATCAAACAAATGTCTATATTGCACCTGGTAAACAAATCGCCATATGAAAACAGCAACCTCAACACGGCATCATCGATCATGAAAGCTGACGATGTGCTGCTGCTGATTGAAGATGGTGTCTATGGTGCTGTCAAAAGCGGTAAGGCATCAGCAATGATTGCGGGTCAAAAGGTATCCGTACTGGGTCCTGACCTGGCAGCGCGTGGTATTTCTGAAGACAAACTGGCTGATGGCGTTGGTGTCATCGACTATGCCGGTTTTGTGGAACTTGTAGAGTCCAACGACAAGGTACAGTCCTGGCTCTGAGAAACTTTTTTGTATTTAACAAGCGTCATCCAACGAGGAGACCTCACATGAGTAGTATCGAAGCAAACGGCAAGACTTATGAAACAGACGAAGAAGGCTACCTGGCTGACCTGAACACCTGGGATAAAGACGTCGCTGTTGTCATGGCACAGATTGACGACTGCGAACTAACCGAGAGCCACTGGGAAGTCATCAACTTCCTGCGTGAGTACTATGAAGAGTACCAGATCGCTCCAGCGGTTCGTGTTCTGACCAAGGCTATCGGCAAGAAGCTCGGCAAGGACAAGGGCAACAGCAAGTACCTGTACGAACTGTTTCCTTACGGCCCGGCCAAGCAGGCCTGTAAGTACGCGGGTCTGCCCAAGCCTACTGGCTGCGTCTAAGTCACGGTCAATCTGCCTGCAGAGGGGATGCCCCTCTGCAGGCATTGACAGTTTTTACTCAACCAACCGTAAGGGAGCTCAGAAACATGCCGTTTCTGACCATAGTTTATGCGCTGTTGTTCTATGCCGCCACGGCCCTGCTGGTCGTCGGTCTGGCGTCAAAAATTCGCCAGTATGCGAAGACACCGGCACCCCTGAAGATACCCACCACGCCTGCACCGGTAACCCGTACCGGAGTGGTGATGCGCATGTTCCGCGAACTGGTATTTTTCGAAAGCCTGTTCAAGTCGAACAAGTGGATCTGGATCTTCGGCTGGATGTTCCATTACGGTATGTTTCTGGTGCTGGCGCGTCATCTGCGCTATTTCACAGACCCGGTCTGGACCTGGGTTGACCTGATACAACCGTTCGGCATGTATGCCGCTTTCGCCATGTCAGCCGGCCTGCTTGGTCTGTGGGCGCGCCGCATCCTGGTCGACCGTGTACGTTATATCACCGCACTCTCCGATCACCTGATGCTGGCACTGCTGTTTGCCATCGCCGGTACCGGCCTGATGATGGACTATGTCGTCCACACCGATATTGTCGCCGTCAAGGCATTTTTCCGTGGCCTGATGGTTTTCAACTGGCAACCGCTGCCGCAAGACCCGGTGCTGCTGATTCACCTTGCACTGGTTGCCATACTGATGATTATTTTCCCGATCAGCAAACTACTGCATGCACCCGGTGTATTTTTCAGTCCCACCCGTAACCAGGTGGACAACCCGCGTGAAAAACGTCATCTGTCCGCATGGGCAGCCGAGCTGGAAAAGTAACAGGAGCTAGAGCGTGGCTGATTTCGAAGTACCGGAACTGAAAGAATATCCTGTGATTCCTCACATCCAGGAAGGCACGATGGCGCACAGCAAGCCATTTGTTGCCAAAGAGGAATTTCAGGAGGCGCTGGGCTTTCCAGGTGAGCTGGTCGACAACTGGCAACAGGTTGCCTATGACAAGATGGAAGAACTCACCGGCAAGTACCGTTCACTGGCCGTGTATCTGGATTCCTGCGTCAAGTGCGGTGCCTGCACCGACAAGTGCCATTACTATATTGGCACCTCCGACCCGAAAAACATGCCGGTTGCCCGCCAGGACCTGTACCGCAAGGTATACCGACGCAAGTTTACCTTTGCCGGCAAGTACTTCCCGAAACTGGTCGGCGCTGTTGACCTGACAAAAGACGTACTGGATGACTGGTACAGCTACTTCCACCAGTGTTCACAGTGTCGCCGCTGCTCGGTATTTTGCCCCTACGGCATCGATACCGCCGAGATTTCCATGGCCGCACGCGAAGTCATGGACAGCATCGGTGTTGGCCAGAAATACTGTAATGAGATCATTGCCAAGGTCTACAAGATAGGCAACAACCTCGGCCTGCCGAAACCCGCCCTTGCCGACACACTTGAAGGGCTGGAAGAAGATATTGAAGACGAGACCGGTGTCACCGTGCGACTACCGCTGGATGAAAAAGGCGCCGACATTCTGGTCATCACCCCGTCGGCCGACTTTTTTGCCGAACCGCATGTCGATGGCCTGATGGGCTATGCCAAGGTATTCCACGAGGCCGGTGTCAGCTGGACCCTCAGCTCGGCTGCCAGCGAAGCAGCGAACTTCGGCATGTTCATCGGCAGTTACGAGAACATGCGCAAGGTATCGCTGCGCATACGCGAGGCGGCGCTCGACCTCGGTGTCAAACGCATCATCTTCGGTGAATGTGGCCACGCCTGGCGTGTCGCCTACAGCTTCCTGAATACACTGGCCGGTCCATTCGACTTTCTCGATCCGAAATACCCGGTGCCGATGCACATCATGGAATTCACCTATGACCTGATCCAGCGTGGCGCCCTTACCCTGGACAAATCAGCCAACGATGACATGGTGCTGACCTACCATGATTCCTGCAACGTGGCACGCGCATCCCGCATGGGACCCAAACCGGGTGGCCAGTTCATACTGCCGCGCGAGGTCATCAAGGCCAGTTGCAACCACTTTTATGACATGCCCCAGGACACCATTCACGAAGCCACCTTCTGTTGTGGTGGCGGTGGCGGGCTGCTGACAGACGACCTCATGGAGCTGCGCGTCAAGGGCGCCCTGCCCCGCATGGAGGCGTTGAAGCACGTCGTGGAACATCACGGCGTCACCCACATGGCCGCTATCTGCGCCATCTGCAAGAGCCAGTTCGCAAAGGTAATGCCCTATTACGGCTTCCAGATGGACAGCATCGTCAGCGTGCACCAGTTGGTCAGCAACGCGATAGTGCTTGGGAATAAACAGTAATTTTTTAGTATCCGGTTCAGCTTAACGACCAGATCAGATAACAGGAGAACAGACATGGCAACTTCTCGAGATGACATGGAAAAGGATCTGACTTTTCGCCGTTTTGAAGAGGGCGATCACGAATATGCACGCAAGGGTGATGATATTTTCAACGAGGACAAGTCCTACAAGTGTCCGACCTACGTGCACCGCACACCGCCCTGTCAGGGCAGCTGCCCGTCCGGTGAGGACATCCGTGGCTGGTTGCAGATCGTCCGCGGTATCGAGAAGCCGTCCGGTGAAATGAGCATGCAAGAGTATGCCTTCCGCCGCTCCACCGACGCGAACCCCTTCCCGTCCATGATGGGCCGCGTTTGTCCGGCTCCGTGTGAAGACGGTTGCAACCGCAACAATGTCGAGGATTTCGTCGGCATTAATTCCGTCGAGCAGTTCATTGGTGACTCCGCCTTCGAACAGAAATTCACCTTTGACAACTCTGCCGCTCTGAGCGGCAAGAAGATTGCCATCATCGGCGGTGGCCCGGCCGGCATGGCAGCCGCCTACCAGCTGCGCCGTAAAGGGCATGCCAGCACCATCTTCGACGACCATGAAGAGCTTGGCGGCATGATGCGCTACGGCATCCCGGGTTATCGTACCCCGCGTGACGTACTCAACCACGAATGTAACCGCATCGTGGAGATGGGTGGCATTGAACTGCGTATGAACACCCGCGTCGGTAAGGATATCAGCATCGAGGAAATCGAGAAGGAATACGATGCCATCCTCTGGGCACTGGGCTGTAAATCGGGTCGTAAACTGCCGGTCCCCAACAGCGACGCACCCAACTGCGTATCCGGTGTTGCCTTCCTGGAAGCCTTCAACAAGGGCAGCCTCAAGGTCACCGCCGACAAGGTCGTGTGCGTGGGTGGTGGCGATACCTCGATTGACGTGGTCTCTGTTGCCCGCCGTCTCGGCAAGATCAATATGCTCGGCAAGGAAGACCGTCCGGAGCAGGTGATTGGCGGCTACGTCGCCCACGATTCGGCCTTTGCCGCGGCACGCGAAGGTGCGGAAGTGACGCTGACCTCCCTGTTTCCGAAGGAAGAAATGACTGCCGCGGAACATGAAGTCCATGATGCCCTGCATGAAGGTGTGCGCATCGATGATGGTGTGATGCCGATGGAGGTCGTGCTCGATGATGGCGGCCGAGCTATCGCGCTGAAGATGGCCAAGTGCACAGTGGATAACGGACGCCCCAGCCCGATCGAAGGCACCGAATACGAAATCGAGTGCGACCTGATCGTGTCGGCCATTGGCCAGGGTGGCGATCTGTCCGAAGGACTCGAGTCTCTTGATAACGGCCGTGGCCTGATTGATGCTGATGCCTTCTACCAGGTACCGGATCGCAAGGGTCATTTTGTCGCTGGCGATATCATCCGCCCGCACCTGCTGACTACAGCCATTGGACAGGCATCGATCGCCTCGGAGAGTATTGATCATTATCTGAAGCAGGAAGAACAGGCCAAGCGTCCCAAGGTCGACGTGCACCACTTTGAACTGCTGAAAAAGCTGAACGAGGCCAACCTGTCGCCGGAGGCGTTTGAAGCCGCCAAGCAAGGTGATATGCGCGGCACCGCTGATGCCAAATTTGCCGTACACAACTACGAGGACCGTTCAAGTGCCGAGATTATCGCCTCAGACCGGTTGTTCCTGGGTCACTTCCCGTACACCCCGCGCATCAAGCGCAGTTCCAGTGGTCCGTCTGCTGAAGAGGTTCTGGGGCACTTTGAGGAACGCGGCATCGGCCTGACCAACGAGCAGGCCGTCGAAGAGGCCGGTCGCTGCATGAGTTGCGGCATGTGTTTCGAATGTGACAACTGCGTCATCTACTGCCCGCAGGATGCCATATTCCGTGTCAAGAAGGACCAGTACACCACCGGTCGTTATGTAGACACCGACTACGGCAAGTGCATTGGCTGCCACATTTGTTCCGATGTCTGCCCGACCGGCTACATCGACATGGCCATGGGTGATCACTAACCGCGAACCATTGACTCATGATTAAATACAGTCTCATTACCCTGATCTTCAGCCTGCTACTGGGTGTTCACACACCCGGTATTGCAGGTGATGCAAGCTCTGACGAAAACGCCTCGGGTTTCTACATTCCCGAGGCCCAACGACGCTTCAGTGAGGAACAGGGCTGTGTTGAGCCGACCGCCGAAATGCGTGCGAACCACATGGAGTATATTCTCGATCAGCGTGATGCGACCATGCACGAAGGCATCCGCACCACACAGTACAGCCTGAACGAGTGCATCGACTGTCATGTCAGCGACGCACCCGATGCACCGCGTATCGACAGCGAGAAACACTTCTGTAACAGCTGCCACACCTATGCAGCGGTCAGCATTGACTGTTTCCAGTGTCACGCGGACCGGCCGGTTAAAACGAAATTCCAGTCCCGATTGAACGAGGGCATGGGCAATGAGTGAAGAATCGAACATCGATATCTACCGTCGCCGCTTCCTGAGTGGTACAGCCACTGCTGCCGCCGGTCTTGCTGTTGCACCCGGGGTCATGCTCACCGAGGTCGCGAACGCCAGAGCAGCTGACACACCAGTCAGCAGTGATGTCCGCTGGGGTATGCTGATTGATACCAACAAGTGCGACGATGGCTGTGATAACTGTGTCACTGCCTGCAACGAGGAGCACAATCTGGAAGGCTTCGGCAGACCGAGCACGGATGCCCAGTGGATTCGCAAGGTCACACTGAAAGACAAGCAGACCGGGCACGTGCAGTCCCTGCCGATGCTGTGCCAGCATTGTGAACACCCGCCGTGCGTGGATGTTTGCCCGACCGGTGCTTCCTTTAAACGGGCCGACGGTATCGTACTGGTTGACAAGCACATCTGCATCGGCTGCCGCTACTGCATGATGGCCTGTCCCTACAAGGCACGCTCCTTCATCCACGAGAAACTCCAGGACCAGGTGCCTTACTCACCACGCGGCAAGGGCACGGTGGAGTCCTGTACCTTCTGCGTGCACCGCGTCGATGCAGGCATGACACCGGCCTGTGTGGAGGCATGTACGGCTGAAAATCACAATGCACTAACCTTCGGGGACATGAATGACCCCGACAGTGAACTCTCTCAACAACTGAAGCAATACGACAGCCGCCAGGTTCGTGCTGATCTGGAACTCAATACCGGCGTGCGTTACCGGGGACTCTGATGAAGCAACTTGAATTCAAGGAAATCGACGGCGGCAAGCCGTTTTACATGCTGCTGGGTTTCATGGGCCTGTTCATACTGGCCGCGCTCGGTGCAGCCTGGTACATGGAACATAATGGCCACTGGGTCACCGGCATGAACAACCAGATCGTCTGGGGAACACCGCACGTGTTTGCCGTGTTCCTGATCGTGGCAGCGTCCGGCGCACTCAATGTTGCCTCTATCAGTTCCGTCTTTAACAAGACGGCCTACAAGCCACTGGCACGCCTCTCCGGCCTGCTGGCCATTACACTGCTGGTCGGTGGCCTGGCGGTACTGGTGCTCGACCTCGGCCGCCCCGATCGCCTGATCGTGGCCATGACCTACTACAACTTCAAGTCCATCTTTGCCTGGAACATCATGCTCTATACCGGTTTCATGGTCATCGTCGGTATCTACCTGTGGATGATGATGGAACGCAAGATGAACAGGTTCACCAAGGTGGCTGGTTTCAGTGCCTTTATCTGGCGTCTCATCCTGACCACCGGTACCGGTTCCATCTTCGGTTTCCTGGTCGCACGACAGGCCTACGATGCTGCCATCCTGGCACCGATGTTTATTATCATGTCCTTTTCCTTTGGCCTGGCTATCTTCATCCTGGTGCTGATGGGCATGTACAAGTGGGCTGATCGACCGCTCGGTGACAGCATCCTGTTTCGTCTCAAGAACCTGCTGGGCGTGTTTATCGCGGCGGTGCTGTATTTCGTAATCGCCTACCACCTGACCAACCTGTACATCACCGAGAACCATGGTGTCGAGCAATTCATCCTGATGGATGGCGGTGTCTACACCAGCCTGTTCTGGTTCGTGCAAATCGGGCTTGGCAGCCTGCTGCCACTGGCACTGCTGTACTACCCGTCAACCGGTAAATCCCGTGGCTGGATCGGCATCGCCTCCCTGCTGGTGATCATCGGCGGCCTGGCACAAATATATGTCATCATCATTGGTGGCCAGGCCTATCCAATGGAAATGTTTCCCGGCAAGGAAGTGGTGAGTTCATTCGCTGACGGCATCGTCGGCAGCTATTCACCGAGCCTGCCCGAGATCGTCCTCGGCGTCGGTGGCGTTGCACTGGCACTTGCCGCCACGTTTGTGGGTGTGCGGGTGCTACGCTTCATGCCGGTCAGCCTTGCGGATGAGGCAGTTGACCCGCATTACTCGGCCAAAGCTTAGGCCAGCGCCTCACTCCACAGTGAATTGTCAGGTGCCACCTGACCACTCAAAATGTCCCGTCTGCTGATATCGGCAGCCCACAAGTCCTCCGGGAAGACGACCGTGTCCCTGGGGCTGTGTGCCGCGCTGGCAGAGCGTGGTCTGGCAGTGCAGCCCTTCAAAAAAGGACCGGATTATATTGACCCCATGTGGCTGGGCCAGGCGGCTGGTCGACCCTGTCACAACCTGGATTTCTACTGCATGACGCATGATGAAATCCTGGCCGCTATCGGTCGATACTCTCTTGATGCCGACATCAGCCTGATCGAAGGCAACAAGGGACTGTATGACGGACTCGACCTGCACGGCAGCAACAGCAACGCCGCACTCGCGACACTGACGCACACGCCGGTCATCCTGGTACTGGACGCCCGCGGCATGACGCGCGGGATTGCCCCGCTGATACTCGGCTACCAGGGATTTGACCCCGCGGTAAAAATCGCCGGCGTTATTCTCAATCAACTGGGCGGCAGCCGGCACGAGGCCAAACTGCGCGCCGTGATCGAGCACTACACCGACGTGCCGGTCATCGGTGGTGTGCATCGCAACCCGGCACTGCTGATAGATGAGCGCCACCTGGGGCTGATACCCAGTAACGAAGCCTCGACCGCCGATAAAAAGATCATTGAGATACGTGACCGTATCAATGACCAGGTTGATCTCGATCGACTACTGGCCGTTGCCGGCGATGACACGCTGGACGTTACGCCCCCCCCGCCCGTAAACGCACTCACCACGCCAACCGTTCGAATAGGCATCGCACAGGACGCCGCGTTCGGTTTTTACTACCCGGATGATCTTGCTGCACTGCAACAGGCGGGTGCAGAACTGGTGCCCTTCAACACGCTCACCGATACATCGCTACCAGTGGTCGACGGGCTTTTTATTGGTGGCGGCTTCCCGGAAAGTCACCTGCAGACACTGGCAGGCAACACGGCGCTGTGCGCTGACATCCGCAGGGCTATCGAGGGCGGCCTGCCAGCGTATGCCGAATGCGGTGGTTTAATGTACCTGTCACGCAGTATCGCCTGGAATGGCAAACAATCCGATATGGTCGGCGTGATACCGGCCGACACGGTCATGCATGCCCGGCCGCAGGGGCGCGGTTATGTACGCCTGCGGGAGACGGCCGATGCACCCTGGCCTTCAGATGCACCAGCGGGCGAATTTGCCGCACATGAATTTCATTATTCAAGTCTTGAGAATATGACTGAATCACTGACATTTGCCTACGAGGTCCTGCGCGGCACCGGTATCGACGGCCAGCATGACGGCATTGTCATCAACAACCTGCTGGCCTGCTACAGTCACATGCGTGATACCCGGCAACATCACTGGGCGCGGCGCTTCGTGGACTTTGTCCGTAGCTGCCGTAACTGAGACAGGAGCAGCCCGCTCACACTATACTAGTAGCCATTCTTTCAAGGAGTTACCATGATTACCATTACACCCGCCGCCGTTGACATGATTCGCCGCTCCGCCAGCGAGGGCAACATGACCGGCTTGCCCATGCGCATCGCGGCCAAACGCAACCCGGATGGCAGCATCCACTATGGCATGGGATTTGATGATAATGAGCTTGAGGGAGATATACACGTCAAGGCAGGTGACATTGATGTTGTCATCGCCGAGAGCAGCCAGATACTGCTGGAAGGCACCACACTGGACTATGTCGAGCTGGAGCCGGAAAAATGGCAGTTTATATTCATGAATCCAAACGACAGCAACTACTCACCACCGGCATAGACCGGAAGAGACAGTATGACGCGGCAGCCAACAGCAGGAAACGACGTGGCAAGGTTTGCTGAGAAGACCCTTGAAGAAAAGTCGCTGCAGATTCTTTACGAGGTTGTCTCGAGCATCAACACGGCACATGGCCTGGATGACCTGCTCACCCGTTTCATGTACACCCTGAAACGCATTACAAAGTCACAGGCTGCAGCGATCTGGGTACTGCAGAATACCGGGCATATGGAGTTGTCCTCCAGCAGTGGCATTGATGAGTCACTGCTACTCCCGGAGCGCAAGGATGTTCGCCGCTGCCTGTATGAGCGCGCGATGACCGAGGGAAAAATATGGGTCGAAAAGGACCTGGAGAAATGTGAAAAAATTGCCGGTCGCCGTTTTTTTGACGACAGGAATATCGGCATGGTCGCCGTGCCAATGCGTTACCGTGGCCTGGTCACCGGCGTCATCAACCTGTTTCTTGATACCTCGCTGCTTGAGTCGATAGACGGCATCAAACCACTGCTGACCAGTATTGCCCATCACCTCAGCATCGCCATCGAGAAGTCACACACCGAGGAACTCAGCCAGCAACACCTTATCAAGGACGAGCGTACCCGCATTGCCCACGAACTGCATGATTCGCTCGCCCAGACACTTGCCAGCCTGCGTTTCCAGGTCAGGGTTCTGGACGAAACCCTGCACCAGGGGGATGAATCCACCACCTGGCAAAAGCTTGAACAAATCGAAAACAGCCTGGACGAGGCCAATACCGAGTTACGTGAGCTGATTGCCAACTTTCGCGCCCCGACCCATAACCAGAACCTGCTGGATGCCATCGAGAAAATCGTCAGCCAGTTCCGCAGTGAGACCGGCATTAAGACCTATCTGCAGAAAGAATGGTGCAATACTTCGCTGACAAGGGAAAATGAAACCCAGATCCTGCGTATAATTCAGGAAGCCCTGTGGAATATCAGGAAACACAGTGAAGCCAAGACGGTTCGTCTCATGCTCAGGGACGGGCTGCAGGGACAATGCCATATTCTTATTGAAGACGACGGCATCGGCATCAACGACCAGGCCTACGGCTCACCCGGTGAACACATTGGCCTGACGATCATGCGGGAACGGGCAGCTCGTCTCGGTGGAGAACTGCGCATCGAGAGTGAACCTGGAGAAGGTACCCGTATCGTACTGGAACTTAACCAACCCGAGGTCACGAAAATACCAACATGAGCCTGAATATTCTGCTAGTTGATGACCACACGCTGTTCCGCGAGGGACTGGAAGGCCTGCTAAGCCGCCGCGACATTAACATTGTCGCGGCCGTTGGCAGCGGCCAGGAAGGCCTGCGACTCGCTATAGAACTGGAGCCTGACGTGGTATTGCTCGATATGCGCATGCCGGAAATGGACGGCATGGATGTGCTGCGCCAGCTCCGCAAAAACGGTTTCAGCAATCCGGTTGCCATGTTGACCACCAGCAGTGACGAACGCGATCTGGTGGAATCACTGCGCAGTGGCGCACAGGGTTACCTGCTCAAGGACATGGAGCCGGACCAGTTGGTACTGGCACTGCGAGACATTGTCGCCGGGAAAACCGTGGTTGCACCCGATCTGGCACCGGTGCTTGCCCGCGTGGTCCAGGGTGACAGCATTGCACCGGCCGAAGAGAGCCCCTTCGCCAAATTGACGCCCCGTGAAAACGAAATCCTCGCCCTGCTGGCAGAGGGACAAAGCAACAAGGTCATTGCACGCAATCTGGGCATCTCGGACGGCACCGTCAAGCTGCATGTGAAGTCTATTCTTCGCAAGCTGGGGGTACATTCCCGTGTTGAAGCCGCGGTCATCGCCGTTGAGCACGGACTACGCACATCCAGCCGCGGCAACGATCAGCACAGCACCACGTAAGACCACAGCATGAAGACGTTTGCGGAACTTGTCAGAGATCTGCAGCATGCAGTGCAGGAAGTTTTTCCCTGGGATATCGAGGAACGCATCGACGAGGGTGATGTACCATTGATCCTTGACGTGCGTGAAGAGAGCGAGTTTGCCGCCATGCATATAGCGGACTCACTGAATGTGCCGCGAGGTATACTTGAGACAGCTTGTGAATACGATTACGAGGAAACCGTCAAGGAGCTGGTCGAGGCACGCGATCGTGACATCGTTGTTGTTTGCCGTTCGGGGAACCGCAGCGTACTGGCCGCCCATACCATGCAACTGATGGGATACACCCGGGTCAGTTCCATGAAGACCGGATTGCGCGGCTGGAATGACTACGAGTTGCAACTGGTCAATGCCGATGAGCAGGCAGTGTCTGTTGAGGAAGCGGATGAATTCTTTACCACACGCCTGCGTCCGGACCAGGAATCTCCCAAGACATAGCGAAAAATTTCACGCAGGAGCGGACCGCGTCCGCGATAGTGGTGTGAAATCAGTTGTCAGGAAGTCAGGTATAGTGCTTGCGGTCTTTTCGCCGCCGGGCACCCTGCTGAATGACCACGCCCTCAACCGGCGCCAGGTTAGGGATCTCGATGGCCTCGTGCCCCTGCTCCAGCGTCTGCAGAAAATAGACACCTTCACCGAATATCAGTTGCCGAAAGATGTACTCGTCATTATGCCGCGCAAGCACATAAGAGCCGTCTTTCACGACTCCGGACGGATCGATAATAATGATGCAACCATCGACGAACTCGGGCGCCATGATGTCGCCAATAACACGCAAGGCAAACGGTTCGCCGCCGCAGCTATTCTCCTGCATGAGAAAGACATCCTTGATTTAACAATACGGGCTGTTTCATGGAGGCATATTATGGCGTGGTGGTATGACAGTATTTTATTGCAATTTATAAGGTTATAGCCGATTACCTACACCTTGTAATAGGTGCGATACCAGTCGACAAACCTTGCCATGCCCTCCTCTACGGACATCGCCGGCTTGTAATCAATCGCCTTCACCAGTTCATCCACATCCGCATAAGTCGCCTGCACATCGCCGGGCTGCATTGGCAACATGTTTTTCACCGCCTTTTTTCCGAGGCAGTCTTCCAGTACTTCTATATAGTGCATTAATTCCACCGGCTGATTATTGCCGATGTTGTAGAGACGGTACGGCGCCGTGCTGGATGCCGAGTCCGGCGCGTCACCCGACCAGTCCGGATTCGGTTGCGGAATCTTGTCCAGCACACGCACCACACCTTCGACAATATCATCGATATAGGTAAAGTCACGCTGATGATTGCCATTGTTAAACACATCAATCGGCTTGCCGGCCAGGATATTCTGCGTGAACTTGAAATAGGCCATATCCGGCCGGCCCCACGGGCCATAGACAGTAAAGAAACGCAAACCGGTTGTGGGTATACGGTAAAGGTGACTGTAGGTGTGCGCCATCAACTCATTGGCTTTCTTGCTGGCGGCATACAGGCTTACCGGGTGATCGACGTTATCATGCACGGAAAACGGCATGTTGGTGTTCGATCCATAGACCGAACTGCTGGACGCATAAACAAGATGCTCCACATTGTTGTGGCGACAGCCTTCGAGAATATTGGCGAACCCGAGCAGATTGGTATCAACATACGCAAGCGGGTTTTCAATTGAGTAGCGAACACCGGCCTGTGCGGCAAGATTCACTACCCGGTCAGGACGGTGCATGCTGAAAATATCAGCCATGGCAACGCGATCATCAATACTGACTCGCAAGTCCGTGAAGTTTTTATAGGCCGCCGTGCGCTCGAGCCGTGCCTCCTTCAGCGCCACGTCGTAATAGTCATTCAGGC
>Ga0316190_10002230_pt1 | contig 14034 bp, 16 predicted proteins | sample Eddworburrow2_MG_FD_204929 | JGI IMG/M metagenome (GOLD analysis project Ga0316190, IMG submission 204929) | Coastal sediment microbial communities from Maine, United States - Eddy worm burrow 2 | ecosystem: Environmental > Aquatic > Marine > Coastal > Sediment | place: USA: Maine | collected... | reverse complement strand
TAGCCCCAATCACGTTTTGATATTTCTGCTTGGGGGAGTAATGGTCGATGTTCAGGAGTAACGAATTGAGGAAAAACTTATCGAGCAAACTTTTAGTGTAGACGACCTTTTCACCTTCCTCTTCCGTTTGTCCTGGGGATAAGGAGATTTCAGATTGGGTTTCAAGAAGAACATTCGTCAATCGCTCATCGATCTTTTGCAGTTTCTCATTTTTGTCCACACGCACTTTTTCTAGAAGTAGAATCAAATATTGGTCCATCGAATGATGAATAAATCGTGCAAGATATTGGAAGTGCTCCAGTATGGCGGGTTGAGTCCATTCGGCCAATACCTCTTCGCGTGTTTTTTCATAGACATGGAGAAAGAGTTCGAGTTGATTGCACATTTCATTGGCCTGAAGAATGAATTCATCATTCCGCTTTTGTTGCAGGATCCGTAAAAGTTCTTGGCACCTCTTACGCATTGCGCTGCGAAATACATTTCCCAAGAGCTTGAGTTCATTTTCGATTTTCCCTTTCGTTTTCTTTGTCTGTCGGCGCGACTTCATGGTCTTTATACGCGCTAGAGGGGAGGGGTGAAAGGTGAGGTCAGCTAGTTCTTCTAGCGTAAAGACTGGAGTCTTTAGACGGATTAAGTTGGTAAGATCACGATAGAATTGCTTCGATGAATATGTCGTTCGATTGATTTGCAAAGCATTGGGAACAAAAAGATAAAATTCTTGAGTGTAGTCATTTTGATCTACTGTTGGATCAGGCAAAAAGTCATATTTTTGCTCAAATTGCCACCGATCGCGGAAATAGATCTCATCTCTTTCAAGTTCATCAGAAAATCCGACCATCGCTTAATCTTCGAATTTAGGGCGAGGTTGACTGATCAAGTATTCAGCCACATCCATTGCCTCTTTTTGAGTTAATTCGGAATCCATATAGGGCATATTGAGCCAGATAAATGGGGCTAAACTTCTTATATGGCTCATGCCGGCGCCATCATTATATGATTGATCTCCCCAAAGGGGAGGAATATCCAATATTTGCTCTTCAAGGGGCAAGGATGTCCCTTGTCCATCAGCTTTATGGCATGCTGCGCAGTGGAGTGCATACAATTTTTTCCCGTTTGACGCATTTGGTTTATAGGTCGCTTCAATCTTAGGTAAGCCAAGCCATGGGAACTCTTTAAAATCTTTGACTGGTTCAGAAATCCAATTCAGATAGGCAAGTAATGATTTCATTTTAGGTCCGTCGATAGGGAGAGGCTTTCCATTTAGGCTCCGCTCAAAACAGTTGTTAATCCGTTTTGCCAAGCTGATTTCTTTTCCTGCTCTCTTCGAAAATCGTGGATATACATGGGATACTCCGACCAGAGAAATCGATCCATTTTTTCCTCCAAGTGTATTCCCAGCTTGAAAATGGCAATTGCGGCAATTCAGGCGGTCACCTGCGTACTCTTTTGCATTTTTTTGGGTATCGATCATGATCCAATATCCCTTCATCACATCGTCTCGGATTTCGGAAGGTGCCATCTCTGGATCAACAAGGACGATGTTGGGTGGAGTCGACTTTACGGCTGAAAAAATCTCGGGATCGTTCATGGCGATCTCCCCACTTCTTTTACGCGGGGGTTGATGATAGATCATTGCAAAGAAAGCTCCGAGTCCGAAAACGAGAACGATAAGCATGGAATAGGGCCAAATCTGCTTGAACATCAATGCAATCTCCTAAGTTAGAATGTATCTCTGAATTAAAATCTAGCACACAAATCACCTCAATTTTAGTTCAGAGATGCACTCTTACCCTCCTTTTAGGTGAAAAGAGCATACAAATCAAGTGATTTAGCTAAAAATCTATTTATTAGCTAATTTAGTGGATTAATTTATAAAATGTTATAATTAGTATTATTAACCAATTACAAGTCTTTATTATGCCTATTAATTTTCCAGGTTTCAGGCAAACAGTTGGCAATATAGCGAATTTAAATGTTGACCGGTCATCCGGCAAAGGCAACACAATTAAACGGTTAGCTGGACTCGCATTAAAAGGTGTTAGACAAGCTACTTCTTCAAAGGCTGCAACCAATATCAAGGCATCCAATACAAAACAAAATAAATCTTTATGGGTTATCAACGAGCTATATTCAGAAGCCGTTGGGGGTAAAGAGAATCCAACCCTCACGCCATCGGTTAAAACTGTAGACGAACTAATGGAGCTGTTGAGTGATAAAACGTTAAGTGAGGATGATAAGTCTCAAATTCGTGAACAAATGGATGAAGGTGTTTCCTACATAAATGAAAATCGGAAGGAGTTAAGCGATAAGGCCCGGTCAGAAAATCGGCCAATTTATATTCGGCCAGATGAGTATGGGGGAGGAAAAATTGGAGATAAAGAAGGTCTGGAAGCCTCTTATAAAGGATGTCATATACAGGTGAATCCTGATGGGAAGATTTACTTGATTCCCAAGCATCCAAATCTGACCCTTGGAAAAGGGACATTTAAGAAAGTGAGAATGGCAATAGAGCTTGATGAAAACGCTCGCCCCAAGCGTGTGGTCGCTTTTGCTAGTGTGAGACCCTTGGGAACAGAAGGTTTTGAAAGTGCAAAAAAAGAGGTTGAGACGATTAAGAAACTAGTTAGTCGCGAACAAGGGGAGAACGAGCCAGTAGATGTTCGTATAGAGGTTTACGAATCAGAGGAACTTGGAAAAGGGGCCAAAGCTAAAGTGGTCCTCCCATATTCTAATATGGGGGATTTATCTGATCAAAATTTTACCCATGCAGATAAACCACATGTGATGAAGGGGTGTGTGAAATGGATCAAACTCATGCATGAAAATGGATTGGCAAATTTCGATATAAAGCGAGAAAATTTTCTTGGATTTCGCGACGCAGATAATCAAATTGCGGTAAAAGGGCTCGATTTGGACATGGCAAGAAGCTTGGATGAAGGGCCAATGGTGAGGCCGCCAGGAGGAACTTCGGAATACATGGCACCAGAGGTGATTGCGGCCATCATTCCAAATTTGAAGGCCACTAAGAAAGAAGATTTAGTTTTGTGTGACGGGAGAAAAGCGGACATTTTTTCTTTGGGAAAGACGCTCTATTTTCTCGATATCGGGTCTATGAATCGCAGACTTGATTTTATTTCACGGGATCCGGCAACCAAAGAAATCACGTATGATCCTGAGCAGTATAAAAGATCATGGAATGACTTTGAAGCGCTCAATCCCGTACAGGTTTTAGCTAAGGCGATGATGCACCCTGAACCAGAGCTTCGTCCAGATATTGAGACTGTGGACGAGTTGCTGACTCAAATTTTTGATAAAGATCCACCGATTTCATTGGATAAGCTTGAATACGTATTGAGGAGATCCTTGCAAGATGTCGATGTTGTAGAAAAAGAGGCTCCGGATGTTAAGCCGCTTTCTGCTGAAGAAGAACAATTGAAGACTCTCCTGGATAATCCACATATAGATCCTCCAGAAGGGCTATTAGAAGAAAAAGGTGCGTGGCTGATTCGAAAGGAAGAGGGAAAACTGTATTTAGATTATTTTACCGACAATAAAGAGACGATGGAACTTCTCGACAACAGTCCAGCAAGCGTACTAGAATTACTAGATTATTTACCCATTGAAAAGTCTAAATTTGTGTCTAAGTAACATTTCCGATGTTTTTGGAGTGCGAAGGCTTGCCTTCGCTTTTTTAGTAGCCGACCTGGCGGCGGTCCAACTCTGGATAAAATCAATTTAAGCGTTCAAGGAATTCGGAGTTGGTGTGTGGGGAAATTGGATGAATTCAACATTGGACCGCCGCCAGGTCGGCTACCGGAAAAGCGAAGTCAAGCCCTTACAATTCTACACATCTTTTTCTTGACGTAAAAAAAAACAGGATAAGCAGGCATACGCATCAACCTAACTTCAAATTTGCCTCGCTTATTTCGTTCATATTCAACCGCAGAGAGAGCAGAGAATACAGAGAGGTTCGGATACCCAATCCTAATCTAATCTAACGCGGAGGCGGGGAGACGCGGGGGCGCGGAGAGGAATTGCAGGTTAATTTTTCTCTGCGTCCCCGCGTCTCCCTGTCTCCGCGTTAGATTAGATTGGGATGTTGCAAAAAGTTGTTGTTTCGATCCAAAAATGTGGCCCCACTTCTGGGACTTTTGGTTGATAATGAACTTCTTAAGTTTCCATATTACCCTAACTCTCGAAATACAAGCTTTAGAAATTCATTTTTAACCGCAGAGAGAGCAGAGAACACAGAGAGAATATAGGAGCATAAACAGGAATTATTTGACCTTTTTGACGGGGGTTCTTTGACTTAAATGAGTTTTAGGTGTCCGAACCCTCTCTGTTTTCTCTGCGCTCTCTGCGGTTGAAAATGAGCGAAATAAGCGAGGCGAATCAATAGTTAGGTTGATGCGTATGCCTGCTTATCCTGTTTTTTCAAAAAAGCCTTGCCTATCTTTGACAATTCTCAGAGAATGAAGACATGGAAGAAGATCACTTTCCCACAACAGACGCCTGGCGCGTCTTTCGCATTGTCTCCGAATTTGTCGACGGTTTCGAGACCATGACTCGCATCGGTCCATCAGTCTCCATCTTCGGTTCTGCCAGGCTCCAAAAAGACAGCCCCTATTACCAACTTGGTGATGTCGTCTCGCAAAAAATCATCAGACGCGGATTTTCCGTCATCACAGGAGGCGGCCCCGGAATTATGGAAGCAGCCAACAAAGGTGCGCAAGAAGCCAAAGGAAATTCGTGCGGCCTTGTGATCGACCTTCCGTTTGAAGCTGAGCCAAATCCCCATATCGACGACAAATACAAGTTGACGTTTCGTTATTTCTTTGTTCGCAAGGTGATGTTCGTCCGCTATGCGCAAGGATATGTCTTTTTACCTGGCGGAGTCGGCACATGCGACGAGCTTTTTGAAGCCTTAACGTTAATTCAAACAAAAAAGATTAAGCCCTTTCCCATTTACTTAATGGGAAGTGACTATTGGGTGGGTCTGATTGCGTGGATGAAAAATACTATGTTAGCTGAAAGATGTATCAGCCCAGAAGACCTGGATTTGTTTCAGATAACAGACGATCCCGACGAAGTAGCCGACGGGATCGAACGCCATTACAAGATGTATCATTCAGAACGAAATTTCTGATCTAGTCAACTCTCGTATAATCAGAACCTAACGATCCTCCTGATTTTCCACCCGGATGATATGCACCACCTGTTCCAGAAGGTGGACCACTATGTGAACGGGACGCAGAATAACCACCACCAAACCCACTGTTTGGAGAAGGACTTGTATACGCAGAACCTAAAGCACCATACGGGTTGGAGGTCAACGAGACGTTAGATGGTGGATTTAGAGATGCTGAAAACCCATATCCCACTGGAGCTGTTGGTGGGTTCGAAAAATCCCCTCTACCAAAAACACTAGATGAAACGTTTGTGTATTCACTCGATAGCGAACCAGGCCGGGTATCAACTGCAGCTGGTGAAATATATGATGACGTTGTTGTACGAACAACAGCTCTATCAGGTATAAAACGCTCAGGATCATGCACTCTTCTGTATCTTGTTGATTGACTACTCCCTAGACAACTCAAAAATAGACCTGTCATCACTAATCCCCCCACAAGCAAAATTGCCGGTGGAAATGCTGTCATGACAACGAGTCCCGATACCAATGTAATAGCCGCTAAAGCTACTTTCACAATCGGGTTCATTCCCCGACTTTCAATTCCACTTGGCGCGCGAGCGTCCGCATGTGGTGTTACCCCTGTTGAATACATATCAACTCCTTTTTATTCATAACTCAACTGAGCTGACACCCATTCGTCAAAACCCAGATCAAAAATATCAATTCCTACATTGATCAAAATAAATGGGTAAGCAACTCTATCGAATCCACTGTTAACCCCAATGATCAAAGTATGATTTTCTTTCCATTTGTGCAGCAAAGACTCGTCATACTCCGAGATCGTCCACCACGTTCCATCATTCAATAGAATGCGCTCTGAATCATGATCAACCGCCACAATAAATCGACTATTCGGTCCAAAATAAGCGGGTTTTACAAGTCGATTGGCATACACCACCGTCTTTTTTGTATGATTGATCATCATGTAATCATAACTGCACAAAACAGAATGCGATTGCGTGATGTAAACCAAATCTCCTATCGACCACATCAAGACATCATCACAATCACTTAAGGCCACCTGCCATCTAGACCCATCCTCAAGGCGAACCCAGTCGCCTAAAAGACCTAATTTATTGATCGCATGGCAAGCTTCTACAGGACAATCAATGGTCACCATATCCTCCGAAGCCTGATGGATAAACTCGCCTCCACTGAGGGTTATCGATACGCATAACAGAATCAAAAAGTACCATTTCATTCTTGCATTCTCCATTAATTACATTGCGGCTCTGACATGAGTCATGTTTGAATCTAAATTAATCAAAATATATTGAGAGTTGTAATAACTCCACTTTGAATTCCGTCCTATCGCAATACGTTGCCCTTCTTTCCAGTATGAAGAAATACCCTGGTCCCAACCATCAATACTCATCACCACATAATTTCCATGCTGATCTGTTAATTCAATTTTTCCAATGTCATAATAAATTTTCGCAATTTGAATATTCCGATCCACACGCGGGCCATGCGTCATCATAACCGGAAGACTTTCTCCCGTCTCTTTGTTAACCATCATGAATTTGTAATTTCGGTGGTAAATCCAACTTTCGTTTGTTGTGATATACACTTTGGTTGGAGCCAATCCAGTACTTTGATAAGTCGAAAGATCTGACCAACGTTGCACACGGTACCCCTCATTAGGTTTTGGAATCCAGATAGAACCATCATCTAAGGCAATGGAAGTGCCTTGATAACCCACAGTTTCTACAGTTTTTTGCGAATAGTCATGGGGATAATATGCCGAAGACTCTGTACGAACTTCCTCCCCCTCTTTCGGGGCCCATTCTTGTTCTTCGTAAAACTGCTCTTCAATGGCTCGCTCAAGATCTTCAGGAATTTCAGTTGACTCGATTCGCATTCTGACAACTTCGATTTCAGTTGCGGCACTAACAGTTGAGATTGAGGTCAAACCCATGACCACTAAGCAAAGTGTTGTTAAAATTTTCGTCTTCATTTGAAAACCTCCGTTTTGGTTTGGTTCGTAGGATCATGAATTATTGTTAAGAAAGATTAAAGACAGTGTTAATTTTCTGTAGAAAAACTACACCCTTCACTCATCAAGGTATCAATGGTATTGATGTGGAAATCGCCAGAGAGAAACTTCTCATCCTGAAGCATATACAAATGGAATGGAATGGTCGTCTTAATTCCACCAATATGAAATTCGCGCAATGCTCGCTTGGCTATCTCAATTGCCTCTTCACGAGTCTTCCCTTTGATAATCAATTTCGCAATCATGGCATCGTAGTAGGGAGGAATCGTATAACCTGTATAACAAGCACTGTCCACACGGACCGAAGGACCACCAGGAGGCAAATAATACTCTAATCGCCCAGGAGAAGGCATAAAATTGCTAAACGGATCTTCAGCATTCACCCGAAATTCAAAAACATGTCCATCAAACACAACATCCCGTTGCCGGATATCCAAACTCTCTCCGCGCGCAATCTTAATCTGCTCTGTCACAATATCAACACCGGTCAACTCCTCAGTCACCGTGTGCTCAACCTGAATCCGCGTATTCACTTCCATAAAATAGAAGTTATGGTCAGCATCCACCAAAAATTCTACCGTTCCCACAGAATAATAGTCGGCTGCCTGTACCGCTTTTACCGCTGCTTTTCCGATCTTCTTTCGCAGCCTGGGACTCAAAAAAGGACTTGGAGTCTCCTCAATCAGCTTCTGCCGCCGTCGCTGTATGGTGCAATCACGTTCACCCAAGTGAATGGTATGCCCAAATTTATCCGCCAATACCTGCACTTCAATATGGCGAGGATCCACAATCAACTTTTCTAAATAAATCTCAGGGTTCCCAAAGCTCACCTCTGCCTCAGCACGAGCCGCAGCAAATTGTTTGGGAAACTGCTCCGACGACTCTGCAATCCGAATCCCCCGGCCGCCACCTCCGGCAGAAGCTTTAATAAACAGGGGAAACCCAATTCGTTTCGCCTCATATAACGCTTCATCAAGACCATTAACCGCGCCATTGGATCCGGGAATCACCGGACAACCCGCCCTTTTGGCGATCATCTTAGCCCTTGCCTTGTCCCCAAGCTTTGCAATAGTTTCAGGAGCAGGGCCAATAAAATTCAATCCACAACTTTGGCAAATTGAAGCGAAGTTAGCATTTTCAGCTAAAAATCCATATCCTGGGTGAATCGCATCAGCCCCTGTAATTTCACATGCAGATAAAATATTCGGAATACGTAAATAAGATTGATTAGAGGGAGCTTTACCGATACAGACGGCTTCATCAGCATGGAGAACATGCAATGCCTCTTTATCTGCCTCCGAGTACACCGCCACAGTCTGCAGCCCAAGATCGTGACAGGCGCGTATGACTCGGACAGCAATCTCGCCTCTATTCGCGATCAAAACCTTTTGCATATGCTCAATCTATTTCAAATAGTTTTGTACCAAACTCGACGGGATGACCATTTTCGACTAAGACCTGCTTAATGGTCCCATCTTCTTCGGCCTTCACCTCGTTCATCACCTTCATGGCCTCGATAATACAGATGAGATCCCCTTTCTTCACTGAATCTCCCTCACTGACAAAAGGATCGTCGTCTGGCGACTGAGCTGTATAGAACGTGCCCACCATGGGTGACGTCACATAAATACCCTCAACCTCTTTGACACTTTCAAGATGAGAGGGTGAAGCCTGAGCGAGATGCTGATCTAGCTCGCTCTTCATCGGGTTACTCGCCGCTTCAGGAAGAGAGGCCGAACCGCGCATTTCGCGCTCTAGCTCAATCTCAAATTCCCCCTGCTTGATTGCCAAACGCTTTGTTCCAGTCGCTCCCATCAAATTCATGAGCTCTCTGATCAGCTTTAAGTCCACTTAGGGCCTCCTACACTCTTTGTATATACTCGTCAGTTCGCGTGTCTACTTTAATGATATCTCCAAGCTCCACAAACGATGGCACCTCTACTTTGGCTCCAGTTTCCAACAAAGCCATTCGATTTCCCCCGGCAACACTTGTGGCCCCTTTCTCGTCCTCCACCCTCGACACCATGAGTTCCAAAAACTGGGGAAGGTCCACTGTAAACACCTGTTCGCCATAAAATGAGGCGATCACGTCAACTCCCTCTTTCAAATAGTTGCACTTGGACTCGATCACTGACTTGGGGATCAAAACTTGATCCAAGCTGTCAATATCGAAAAACAAATAATCTTTCCCTTCTAAATAAAGAAACTCTAATTGTCTCTGAGTCAAAGCAACCTCTTTGATCGATTGATCGAGTTTGAAGTTCTTCTCTTCAATCTTATTGCTCGTCAGATTTTTCAATGTTGTTTTAACAAAAGGAGCTCCCTTGGGAGTCGTTACTTTCATGCACGATTCGACACGAAAGACATCGTTTTTGATCGAAATGATCATTCCTTGTTGTAGGTGATTACTAATTGCCATGCTACCCTCTCAATGCCTCAACTGCTGCTTTTAAACCATCTTCTGCCTGAAAACAATAAGTGCCGGCAACAATTGAATTCGCTCCCGATTCACGGCAAAGTTTTGCTGTTTCTTGATTAATTCCACCATCGACCTGTATGTCAATATCCAAATCACGCTTCGCACAAAACTCGCGCGTAAATGCAATTTTTGACAAAACATCATCAATAAAACCTTGACCCCCAAACCCAGGGTGAACGGTCATCAACAACACAAGATCGCAAAGAGGAAGATATTTCGGAATCATCGTTTCAGATGTCTCAGGACAAAATGCGAGTCCCGCATTGATTCCACACTTCTTGATAAAGCTCAATGTCTCTTCCACATCTTCAGTTGCTTCAAAATGAAACGTGATATTGTCGGCACCCGACTCTACAAATCTTTCAACGTAATCAAAGGGATTGTAGATCATCAAATGAACGTCGAGAAACAAATCAGTCGCCCGATTGATGGCCGCCAAGGCGCGAGGCCCTAAAGTTAAATTTGGGACAAAATGCCCATCCATCACATCAAAGTGAATGGCATCAGCCCCAGAATCTTCGATCCGCTTCGCTTCGTCAGCCAATTTTCCAAAGTCACCGGCTAGAATTGAAGGAGCAATTTTAATTTTCTTGTTGGTCATAGATGGTTTCCTAAGAAACCTATAATAAAGGGTGCTGGATCTGAGGGTCAAGCGTTTTCTTACTTGATATTGCGAGCCATGGCGATTAATGCTCCATGAGAAGCTCCCACAACCTGCGTCGACGCCTCTGATAACTGAGCAAGACGGTTCATCGCCATTTGCAGTTCAAACATCTCACCAATGCTGATCTCGTCCCCTTTATCCTTTAAAGTCCGGATCTTCTCCTGCACCTTCTTCGTCTGCTCATCAACAATCTGTGCCAATACATCTGTCGAAATATGTTCGTGTGTCGTTGCCATAATTTACCTCCTGTTGGTCCCTACCATCATAAAGGCGGACCAAAAACGGGGTCAAGGCAAAAAACAAAAAAAAAGACACTCCAATACTGGAGTGCCTCTGCAACAAAATATTAAAATAATTATTTTATGTTACGTGCTACTTGGATAATTGACTGATTGGCGGCCGACACAACTTGAGTCGACATCTCAGTCAACTGTGAAAGCAAGTTCATAAGCATCTGCATATCAAACATCTCACCAATGCTGATTTCATCACCCTTATCACGCATGTTGCCAATCTTATCTTTGACCTTTTTCGTCTGCTCGTTAACCAAGTTAACCAACTCTTCAAATGAAATCCCTTGGTGTTCTGACATGTAATACCTCCAAGTATTATTAAATCTAATTTAATATTATGTTTTAAATATTAATCTTATATTAAGTAACCGTTTAAAATCAATTAATATTTTTCAGGAAATTTTTTATTTGACTTGTATTCTATATGGTATAAAATCAAGAGCATTATGAAAAAACAAGTTATAGAAATTTTTTCACATCATCGAGATGTGTTAAACAGACGCTTACCGATGGCAGACGCTGTCGTCCAGGCGGGATTTCCGTCTCCAGCTAACGATTATATCGAAAAGGCGCTCGATTTAAACGAACTTATGGTTCAGCATCCTGCTGCGACATTTTTTGTCCGTGTCGATGGGGATTCGATGATTGAAGCAGGAATTCAGTCGGGTGACACATTGGTGGTTGACCGATCGGTTGAGCCGGTGAGCGGCAAAATTGTCGTCGCGGTAGTGAATGGAGACTTCACTGTTAAGCGACTGATTCAAAAGGGGAAACAGGTCACCCTTTGTGCCGAAAGTCCCCATTTCTCCAATATTAACATCGATCCCGAGTCAGATTTTGAAGTCTGGGGAGTGGTGACGTATGTGATTCATAAGGCCACTTAGTGTTTACGTTGGTTGATTGCAATAATTTCTACGTTTCATGCGAGCGGGTGTTTAATCCTCGTCTCAATGGCCCTGTTGCCGTTCTGTCAAATAATGACGGTTGTGTAGTTGCCAGGTCTCAGGAGGTAAAAGCATTGGGCATTCCAATGGGAGCTCCCTACTTTCGGTATAAGGACCTGATGGAACGCCACCATGTCACTATTTATTCCTCTAACTACACTTTATACGGGGACATGTCAGATCGGGTGATGGAAACATTGAAGACATTTACCCCTGATGTTCAAGTATATTCTGTCGATGAAGCCTTTCTCCATTTTCCGCGCGTTCAGACATTAGAGAAACTACAAGGCATTCGCAGCCGGGTGAAGCAGTGGACAGGGATTCCAGTCTCGATTGGTATGGCGCGCACTAAAACACTCTCCAAAGCAGCTAATCATCTAGCCAAGAAGAGGGCTTGTGGCGTCGTGACCTTAGCCACAGATGACGAAGTTGAAAATATTTTGCGCGAGTTCCCCGTTGAAGAGATTTGGGGCATTGGAAGACAATATGCCCACTTCCTCCGCTCCAAGGGGATCCGCACCGCCCTCCAGCTACGACAAGCCGAAGATACCTGGATAAAAAAGCATCTGACCACAGTAGGGCTTCGAATTGTATGGGAACTTAGAGGAATTTCATGCCTTCCCTTGGAAGAATTACCGGCAGCCAAAAAATCGGTCATCTGTTCCAAATCATTTGGACATCCCATCGACAATTTACACGAATTGTGTGAAGCAACAGCCACGTATGTAGCCAGAGCCTGTGAAAAAATTCGAGCGCAAGGCACACTTGCCTCCTATCTTTCAGTTTTTGCCGTAGTTCATGAAAGACACCATAACACCTACCCTACTTACAAGACTGGGATCACGCTTTCAGAACCCACAGCGTATACGCCACATCTTATTGAGACGGCGAAGCAGCTTGTCTCTTCCCTATTCCGTGATGGGGCACGATACCGAAAAACAGGAGTCTTGTTAGGAGGATTGGTCCCTAAAGATTGTTCACAGCTTGATCTTTTTGAAGCGCACGGAAAGATTAAAGAAAAGCAGGACAAAATAATGCGTGTTATGGATATGCTGAATGCCGAGCATGGAAAGAAAGTTTTACGAACAGCGGCTGAAGGGAAACCCGTCCCCGCGTGGGGAATGCAGCGAAACATGCGCTCGCCTGCTTATACAAGCAAGTGGGAAAATCTATTAATTGTAAAATCGTAACTATTCAGATGTCAAAAAAGAAAACCACAGAGAACACAGAGAATGGCACAAAGAACACAGAGACATTTTGATGTTCAAATCCCCTTTCGTCAAGAATCTAAAACAAAAAATATCGAACAATCCTATTTATGCACCCAAATTCTCTCTGTGGATCTCTGTGCTATCCTCTGTGCTCTCTGTGGTTTTTATTTGTATCTGAATAGTTACGTAAAATCTTGAAATTCATGGGGTCAAGGCTGACCCCATGTGCATTTAGATGCTCTGTTTTTGATGGTCCTTGATATACCCAATCGCATCGCCGACAGTGCGGATCTTCTCAGCATCTTCATCCGGAATTTCAGTTCCAAAACGCTCTTCGAACGTCATGATCAGCTCAGTTAAATCCAGAGAATCTGCATTTAGATCCTCTACAAAAGAAACATCGGGAGTCACTTGACTCTCATCAATCCCCAATTGTTCAACAACAATTTCAATCACTTCTTTTTCTAAAGACATAATATCCTCTTCTGGTTACAAATAGCCCCCATCAACCGTCACAACTTGACCCGTCACATAATTTGACATGTCACTGGCCAAAAAGACAGCCACATTTGCAACATCTTCGGGTTTTCCAAAGCGTCGCATGGGGATATCCTTATAAAACTCTTTCCGCTTCTCATCTGGTAATTTACTTGTCATTTCTGTCTCGATAAATCCCGGTGCAATGGAATTCACATTAATATTACGAGAAGCTAACTCTTTTGCCAACGCTTTTGTAAAGCCAATCACCGCCGCCTTCGACGCGGAATAATTGACCTGCCCAGCGTTTCCTTTCTGCCCAACAACAGAACTCATATTGATAATTTTACCCTGGCGAGCCTTTAACATGGATCGCGACACGGCACGGCAGAGATTATAGCAAGATTTTACATTTACGTCCAAAACCTGGTCCCAGTCTTCAGAAGTCATTTTCAAAATCAAATTATCACGGGTAATCCCAGCATTGTTAACCACGATATCGATCACCCCTTCCTGAGCCAAAACTTCCTTAACAAGCTCTCGCACTCGCTCTTCATCTGATACATCAGCGCGGTAAAACATTAATTTTGCTTCAGGAACAGCTTGAAGAAGTTCTGAAAGGGCTTTTTCACCCCTCTCCTGATTTCTACCCACGATCACCACTTTTGCCCCACGCTTAACAAAAGCCAACGCGATCGCTTTCCCAATTCCTGACGACCCACCTGTCACAATAGCAACCTTGTCCTTTAACATTTGCTCCACGCTTCAACCTCCTGCTC
>Ga0316190_10002228_pt1 | contig 14043 bp, 10 predicted proteins | sample Eddworburrow2_MG_FD_204929 | JGI IMG/M metagenome (GOLD analysis project Ga0316190, IMG submission 204929) | Coastal sediment microbial communities from Maine, United States - Eddy worm burrow 2 | ecosystem: Environmental > Aquatic > Marine > Coastal > Sediment | place: USA: Maine | collected... | reverse complement strand
TGATCTTCCTGACCTATGCTGCAGCGCATGCTTATCGCAATCGCATTGGGAATATTGTTACTGGCGTCGCGCAGACCGACTACAGCGGTTATCCCGATTGCCGGCAGGAAACCATCGACGCTCTGCAGCGGGCAATCCAACTCGGCATGGAGAGCGATGTGCAGATCCATACGCCGCTGATGCATTTGTCGAAGAAACAGACGGTTGAGCTGGCGCGAGATCTCGGCGCCCTGGATGCAATGGCGCTAACCCACACTTGCTACAACGGCGAGCGACCGCCCTGCGGCGAGTGTCCCGCATGCGTGCTGCGGGCGAAGGGGTTTGCCGAGGCCGGCGTCGAAGATCCACTCGTCAACAGCGCATGACGTATTCGGTTAAGGAAATCTACTACACGCTGCAGGGCGAGGGCGCACAGACTGGCCGGCCTGCCGTATTTCTGCGCTTCGCGGGCTGCAACCTGTGGTCCGGTCGCGAACAGCATCGTTCGGAAGCGATTTGCCGATTTTGTGACACGGAATTTGTCGGCACTGACGGGCCGGGAGGTGGCAAGTTTGAAACCCCGGAAGAGCTGGCAAACGCCGTGGCACGCACGTGGCCAGTTGCGGATGTTGGTCAACGACCCTATGTCGTCTGTACCGGTGGCGAGCCGTTATTGCAGCTCGATGAAGATGCGATTGCTGCACTGCACGAAATCGGCTTCGAGGTGGGCATCGAAAGTAACGGTACCATCCCCGCGCCCAACGGTATCGACTGGCTGTGTGTCAGTCCCAAGGGCAGCGCCGCAGTTGTGCAGCGCACAGGTCATGAGCTCAAGCTCGTGTATCCGCAGGTTGAGCAGGAGGCGCAGCCGGAGTGTTTCCAGGCACTTCAGTTCGAGCAGTTTTTTCTGCAGCCGCTTTACAACGATGATGTCGAAGAAAACACGCGACTTGCCGTTGAATACTGTCTGCGGCATCCGCGCTGGAAACTTAGCTTGCAGACACACAAGATTATTGGCATAGATTAGTCCCTATGAATCATCGTATAGCCCGCCTTGCCTTCGCATTCGGAGTTGGATTGATTGTCGCTGTCATGGCATTCAAGTGGATTACCAACCCGGCGCCCCGTGAGGAACGACAACTCGAGGTCTCAGTCGTCGAAGCCTCGCAGCAACATCTGCAGAGGATACTCAGTGATGAATGTTTTCAGCTGGTCGACCCGCTGTCACCCGATCGCAAAGTGGGAAAAACGTATGTTTTCGACGCTGGTGGCGACTGGGAGGTGTCAGGGTATTACCGTCGCTGTGAAAATGACCGCTGGCACCCGTACCTGATGACGCTTGACGCATCGCACGCGATGACGCATCTCAAGGTGCAGGACGCGATGCTCCGAGAAAGCGCGGAGCAGAATGAGCTACTCGAAATCCTGCCCTGACCTGGCGACTTGTTCTTCAAGTTCTTCCTGGCGCCATTCAACAACGTTCATTTCGATGAAGAAGAAGGCGAGGAGCCAAAGGAATGCATCCCAGAAGTCGACGAAATCACCGTAGACGCCCCAGTAAACTGCTGCAACGAACAGGGTGGCGTACAAGATAACCTTGATGATGTTACTTGCTCGTAACGCCAGTCCTTCAAACCGATTTTTTTCCTGAAGTCGAACATCAATTTCCAGGACCAGTACAACGAGCAGCCAAACCGCCGCGTTGATCACGTCGACCCAGGCAAGCCAGACGATTGCGGTATGTCCAGGCGCATCAACGACCGCGCGGGCGTCCGCAAACTCCAGAAAACTGCTTGCGCTTGAAAACGACGCGCAGTTGGCGGCCGTGAGCAGCGTGTACTCCTCAAAATCGTGCGAGTAGGACCAGTTATCGCTGACGAGCGAACACAGGTTGGAGACCCCGGCGAGCACGCTGACATCCTGGACTGAAAGCAGATTGCCGACATAGCCGAAAAATGCGCGGATGATGAGCGCGTAGCAAAGGGCGCGCAGCACGTGGAGCGAGTACCGGACAGGCCGCGTGAAATGATGATCCTCGAGAATGTACGTCTCGAGTTCAAACATTAGCAGTAAGACAACCCATGCGGCCGTGTCGATGGTCGCGACATAGGCGTCATATAAATCACCAGGCTGAACGCCGTCCGGATAGAGCAGCAAATTGGCCTGGAATTCCTCGACGAAGAACCAGTAAACGTTCATCGAGAGAAAGATGTAAAGGGTGTACTTGAATACCTGGTACAGGGTGTAGCGATTGATCGTCAAACAGATGCTCCGCTGCGAGCGGCTGATTCTAATCGCGTTGGCCGAACTCAGGCAATCGAAAACCTAGTCGGCAACAACCTGCTCTGTCTCCGTTTCGATCCCTGAGTAGTAAACCCAGACGTTCTCTTCACCGGTCAGGAGCTCAATGTACTTGGGATGTACGAAGATGGTCTCGCGGCCGGATTTTACTTCCTTGAGGACGCCGATCTCGCAAAGTTGCTTGAGGTAGACCGATGCGGTTTGTCGCTTCGCTATGCCAGCATCGACGATATTGCCGATTCGGCAATACGGCTGTTTGAACAGGACCTCGACGAGCTCCCAGGTGTAGATCTTGGGAAGGCTGGTTTGCGTGTATTCGGCGGTGTGCTCCATGAGCTCGCGGATAGCCTTGATCTTGTCGGTCGTCCAGGTACAGGTCTCCTCGACGCCATTGAGGATAAACATGATCCAGGCTGACCAGTCCTGTTCGTGCGTAACCTTCTTGAGCAGGCGGTAGTAGTCGGCCTTGTTCTGGATGATGAAGCGGCTGAGGTAGAGAATGGGGGAATTGAGCAAGCCGTGCTTGACCAGGAACAGGATATTCAGGATACGGCCGGTTCGACCATTGCCGTCAGAGAAGGGGTGAATCGCCTCGAACTGGTAGTGCTGTATGGCCATACGCACGAGTGGGTCGATCTCGATGTCGTTGTGCATGAAATCAGCCCAGTTATCGAGTTTTTCCTGTAGCAGCTTCTGTCCAACTGGCGGGGTGTAAATGACTTCGCCGGTCATGCGGCTCTTGAGCGTTGTTCCAGATTCTGCTCGAAGATCAAGCTCCATGCCCTTGATAGTACTACAAATATGTATCGCCATATCCGTCGTCATCATGCCGCGCTTTACCATCTTGCTGCCTTCATAAAGGGCCGTCCGGTAGCGCAATGCTTCTTTCGTCGCGGCATCGGCCTTGTCCTCGGCGATATCCGCAAACTCGAATAACTTGTCAGTGGTCGTGACGATGTTCTCGATCTCGGAGCTGGCGCGTGCCTCGAGCAGTGGCAGGGCGTTCACGAGCACGGCGGAATTAGGAATCAACTCGGCCGCCTGCTTAAGCTCCGCCAGGGCCACCCGAGCTTTGATACAGGTTTTGAGGATCTCCGTGGTTTCGATCAGATCGATAGGCGGCGGGAGTTCCGGTAGCTCGTTGAACGGTGTTTTCGGATCAAAATCAGCCATTTAGCCCACTCCAACGGAAATTGTGTCGATATTTTTATGATTTATCGACGTGTATCATGAACCGGTCGATTGTATCGACATGTTCATCAAATAGGTCGATAAAACGTGTTTTTTTCGACAAGTCCGCGTTTGGTGTCGACGAAATCGACACGTTTTACGGATATGTCGATTTTTCACCAGTTTTTCGACATATCCGCAGTATATGTCGATCCAATCGACATGAGCGTGACACGGTTGGGGAAATACGGATTTTCACGCTGCCGTTGATGCTGGATGCTGCACGCTGGCAGATTGCTATAGAATTCGCCTCCGCCTTCAATTGATGACAAGGACTCACAGACGTGGCAGCAAAAAGTGACATCGATATTGCCCAGGCAGCGAGTATTCGCCCGATCACGGAAATTGCCGACAAGCTCGGTATTCCGTCAGACGCACTTATTCCCTACGGCGATGACAAAGCCAAGATTTCCGCTGATTTCATTAAGGCGAATGCCGACAAGAAAGACGGCAAGCTGATTCTCGTAACAGCCGTCTCCCCGACGCCTGCGGGCGAAGGAAAAACGACGACAACGGTCGGCCTGGGCGACGGCATGAACAAGATTGGCAAGAACGCGCTGATCTGCCTTCGCGAGCCCAGCCTCGGACCCTGTTTCGGAATGAAAGGCGGCGCGGCTGGCGGTGGCTACGCGCAGGTTGTTCCGATGACCGATATCAATCTGCACTTTACAGGCGACTTCCATGCGATCGGTGCGGCGCACAATCTGCTGTCCGCATTAATCGACAACCACATGCACTGGGAAAACGAACTCAATATTGATCCTCGTCGTGTTACCTGGCGCCGAGTCGTTGATATGAATGACCGTGCACTGCGCACGATCACATCGGGTCTCGGCGGATACCACAATGGCGTGGTGCGCGAAGCCGGTTTCGATATCACGGTTGCCTCCGAAATCATGGCTATCTTCTGCCTCGCGATGGATCTCCAGGACCTTGAAAAGCGCCTCGGCAATATCGTGCTGGGCTATACGCGCAAGAACGAGCCGGTCACGGTCAGAGAGCTGAACGCCCAGGGCGCGATGACTGCGTTGCTCAAAGATGCGTTACAGCCAAACCTCGTGCAAACGATTGAAAATAACCCGGCGCTGATGCACGGTGGCCCGTTTGCCAATATCGCGCATGGCTGTAACTCGGTAATGGCGACGACAACTGCTTTGAAACTGTCTGATTACGTTATTACGGAAGCCGGCTTTGGCGCCGATCTTGGTGCGGAGAAGTTTTTTAACATCAAGTGCCGTAAGGCCAAGCTGAAGCCGGATGCCGTCGTTCTCGTGGCAACGATCAGGGCACTCAAGATGCAAGGTGGTGTTGCGAAGACGGACCTTGGCGCCGAAAACGTGCCCGCGCTCAAGGACGGTTTAAGGAACCTGGGACGGCACCTGCGCAACATCGCGCAATTTGGTGTTCCGACTGTTGTGGCCGTCAACCGCTTCACCGCGGATTCCGATGCTGAAGTGAAGGCAGTGCAGGAGTACTGCCAGGAGTTCGGTGTCGAAGCCGTTGATTGCACGCACTGGGCAAACGGTGGAGACGGGGCAATCGATCTCGCCAGGAAAGTTGTTGACCTCGCCGACAGCGGTGCCGCGCAGTTCCGCACCCTGTACAAGGACGACTTGCCACTGTGGGATAAGATCAAGCGCGTTGCGACGACAATTTACGGTGCCGACGACATCATTGCCGACAATAAAGTGCGGAATGAAATCGCAAGATTCCAGGACACCGGCTACGCTCACTACCCCGTCTGTATGGCGAAAACGCAGTACAGCTTCTCGACCGATCCGAGCCTTCTTGGCGCGCCAACCGGCCATGTTGTGCCAATTCGTGAGGTCCGACTGGCAGCAGGCGCCGAGTTCCTGGTGATCGTCTGTGGCGCCGTCATGACAATGCCCGGACTCCCGCGCGTGCCGGCGGCCAACGCCATCAGTGTCAACAAGGAAGGGCAGATCGAAGGGCTGTTCTAGTCCGCCTGGTTCGCGTGCCGGTCGGGCAGCACTCATCGTTTCCCCTCGTCGAGTTTGTGGCTTTCGGTCGCTGAGAGCTCGCAGCCGTAGACAGTATTAAGCTGTTCAATGACCTTTTAGGTCTCGTCTTTCATCAATTCGCGTACTATTGGCGCCTGGACAATTATCCATATGGTCCAGGAAATCTAAGCGTGCCGAGCAAAGAAGAATTACAAGCTGGATTCAGGATCGGGGACTGGGAGGTCTTGCCGGGGCGGGGCCTATTGCGTCGTGGCGACCAGGAGGAAACGCCCGAACCAAAGGTGTTTAAACTCCTGATGGCACTCGCCCGGCGCGACGGTGAGGTCGCGACCAAAGCGTACCTTATCGACGAGGTCTGGGACGGTTACCCGGTCGGTGATGACTCGATTACACGTTGCGTCGCGCAGTTGCGCGGTCATCTGGACGACAGTGACAAGACCCTGATCAAGACATTGACGCGGCGCGGCTACCGCACGGGCCGGCGCGTTCACATCGATGGCGCTGAAGCGTCTGAGCAAAAGCCAACGCAAAACGCCGGATTGCTCCGAATTCAGGGCAGGCTCTGGGTGGGCGTTGCCGCGATCATTGTCGCGTTTGCTATTGGATACGTAACGGATATCGGCGACATGTTCGGGAATGATGGGATCGACTCGATTGCCGTGTTGCCGTTCGAAAACCTGAGCGGGGACGAGGCCAACGATTACCTGGCGTATGGCTTCAAGAGAGAATTACTGAGCACGCTCAGCAAAATACCAAACCTGACCGTGAAAGACGGCAAAGTGTCCTACCCACAACTGGAAGTCGGGCGAATTGCTGACACGCTGGACGTCAAGTACGTCTTGTCTGGGACACTTCAGCAGGTTGGGGGGCAACTCAAGTTCACCTATACAGTCGAGAGGGGCTCCAACGGTAAAACCGTCTCGGCTGGTGAGGTCGTTGGCGAGATTGGAGAGGAATTTGCGTTGCAGGCCGACCTTGCCGATCTGGTGCGGAACGACCTGGTTGGCGAATCCGCACAGCAGTTGATATCCAGGAGCGGGTACCCGACGTCGGACGCGTTCGACAGATACATGCGTGGCCTCTTCCTACTTGAGCGACGAGGCCGGGGACGACCGGAGAACCTCGACACGGCAATAGAGTTGCTGGAGCAGGCCATCGAACGGGACCCCGGTTTCGGGCCGGCGTACCTGTCACTGGCATCTGCATACCTGCTATTGCCGGACTATCGCAACGCACCCCTGGCGGCGTCTCACCAGCTCGCGCTGGAGATTCTCGAACGCGGTATTGCAGAAGACGAGAGCATAAGCAACGCGGCGGGAGCGGTAATTGGTTTCGTGCACCACAAGCAACGCCAATGGATGCAAGCGGAACAGGCCTATATTCGCGCCACCACGGCCCAGGTCGTCGATTCTAATGCGTTTAACTGGTATTCACTGATGCTCTCCAGTGTTGGGCGTCTTGATGACGCGCTTGAGCAGATTCTTAATGGCCAAGAATTAGACCCGAGTTCGGGACTTACCAATAGCAGGGTGGCGATCTCCTATACCTTGCTCGGCGATTCAAAACGCGCAGCGGAGTTTTTTGAACGCTCAGCTCAACTTGATATCAGCGATGAATCACCAACGCTCGTCAATGCGGTGTTGCATGTTCGCGACGGCCGCATGGCTGATGCTCAAAAGCTGATTAGCACCGCCGTATCGGCAGCCGGAAAAGGTACGGAGTGGGTCGAGCCAGTGTTTGCAGCATTAGCAGATGGCTCTGAGCGTGATGCGGCATTTGCTGCGCTCGATGCGGCCTCACAACGTAGAGACCTCGATCCACGTCTCGATATTTCAGCCCGGACGTTTCTCGGCGATGTCGACGGTGCCATGAGAGTTGCTGAGGTGCTCGCGCAGCCCGATAACTTCTTCGAGTTTGATTTCTTGTTTCTTCCCGAACTTCGCCCCTTGCGACAACATCCCGGATTTCTCGACCTTATGCAGGAACTCGGCGTCAAAGACTACTGGGACGAGAACGGCTGTGTGTGGATGAACGACAGGGTCAATTGCCCAGACTAATTGTCATCTATCGGGCCACGTGTTTTCTTGACTTGCCCGCGTCGCCGCTTGTTCTCGATACGCTTTTTCTTTGCAATTTTCGACGGCCGTGTCTTCTTGCGCGGTTTCGGTTCAACAAGGACTGATTGGATCAGCTCGCCCAGCCGATCAAGCGCGGCGCGCCGGTTGCGTTCCTGTGTGCGGTGCTCCTGGGATTTGATAATAATCACGCCGTCGTCTGTGATCCGATGATCATTGAGTGCCAGCAAACGACCGCAAATATGCTCGGGCAATGACGTGCTATTGCGAATATCGAAACGCAGGTGAATGGCGGACGCAACCTTGTTGACGTTCTGCCCGCCGGCGCCCCGCGAGCGAACAGCCGACAGCTCAATCTCCGCCAGAGGGATTGTGAGATCGCCGGAAATAATGACGTCGTCTGACATCTCTAGCATTATACGGCCAGTGCGACATCCAGCTACTCCGGCGGTAATTTGGAATGAATAAGAACGATTCCCTGAACACATTGTTGGTTGATGCAGCACGTCGTGGCATTGCCTATCGGCAGTCTTGCGGCGATAGAGCGGTTGCTCCATCCGAGGCAGCGGTTGCTGCCGTGCAGCGCCTGGTCGAACCACTGCCCGAGGAGGGACGTCCGGACGAAGAAGTGCTCGCGTTGCTCGACGAGATTGGTTCACCCGCAACGATGGCTATGGCCGGGCCGCGGTTCTTCGGTTTTGTGATCGGTGGTTCGCTTCCGGTCACTGTCGCGACGAACTGGTTGTGCACCGCATGGGACCAGAATGTTGTCATGCACGAAGTGACCCCTGCGACCGCGACGATCGAGAAAGTTGCGATTGACTGGCTGGTGGATCTATTCGGTTTTCCAGCGGGTACCGGCGCCGGTTTTGTGACCGGAGCAACGGTCGCGAATTTCACGGCATTGGCCGCAGCCAGGCACCGCGTGTTTGCAGATGCCGGCTGGAATGTCGAGGCGGACGGACTGATCGGGGCACCGCCGGTTACGCTGATTGTCAGCGACGAGGCACACCCCACGCTGTTCAAGTCGCTCGGCATGCTCGGGCTGGGGCGTGATCGTGTCGTGCGCGTTCCGACTGACGGGCAGGGCCGCATGATTAGCGCAGAATTGCCGAACATCGACGGGCCGACGATTGTGTGCACGCAGGCGGGCAATATCAACACCGGCGCCTTTGATCCGATTGCCGATATTTGTGCCGCCGCAAGACCTCAAGGTGCATGGGTGCATGTGGACGGAGCATTCGGCCTGTGGGCCGAGGCATCCGCGGCGCATCGCTCACTGACAGCTGGCATGCAACAGGCCGATAGCTGGGCCACCGACGCGCACAAATGGCTCAATGTGCCCTACGACGGTGGCATTGCGTTCGTCAGGAACGCATCAGACCTTGCAGCCTCTATGGCCATTACGGCCGACTACCTGATGACGGACACGGAGCATCGCAATCCGTCGGACTACACGCCCGAGCTGTCCCGGCGGGGGCGCGGTGTTGACGTTTGGGCCGCACTTTCGTCGTTGGGCAGGAAGGGTGTTGAGGAACTTGTTGATCGTTGTTGCCGACACGCAAGGCGCTTCGCCGCGGGATTCTCGGACGCTGGCTTCGAAGTGCTCAACGATGTCGTCCTTAACCAGGTACTGGTGGCTTTCGGTGACGACACCAATACGCGGCGTGTGATTGAGGCGATCCAGGCAGAGGGTACTTGCTGGTGTGGCGTCACGGTCTGGCAGGGTCGGACTGCTATGCGCATTAGCGTGAGCAGCTGGGCAACGACGAACGAGGACGTCGAAAAAAGTCTTGGCGCAATGATCGATGTTGCGCGCGCATCTGTCTGACAGACTGATCAGCTCAGCGTGGGTTCGATCATCTTGTCCTTGCCGTATTTCAGGAAAATGGCGGCGCGCGCGTCTGGGCAGATATTGACCTTATCGAGATCGCCTTTGACGTGCCCCAGGGCGAGCAGGCGCTTGTCCATTACGCGGAACCACAACGCGGGCACGTAGGCCAGCAGGTAGACGCCGAAATAACCGTTGGGGAGCTGTGGGGCATCATCAAAATGCCGCAGTGCCTGGTAGCGCCTCAGGGGATTTGCGTGATGATCCGAATGGCGCTCGAGATGGAACAGCACGAGGTTTGAGAATACGTGGTTGCTGTTCCATGAGTGACGCGGTTCGCAGCGCTCGTACTTGCCATTCTTATCCTGTTCGCGCAGCAGTCCGTAGTGCTCTATGTAGTTCGCACTTGTGAGTTGCCAGTACGCGGATGCGTGATGTAACAACAGGAACGGCACGATCACCCAGCCCAGCCATACGATCAATGCGATATTCAGCAGCGCGGTCAGATAGTACGACTGCAGTATCTGGTTGTTGGGATGCCAGACCGCTCGCTCGCGTCGCCGCAGGCGATCGCGCTCAATGGTCCACGCTTCCTTGAGCGCGCCGGGAATCTCACGAGCAGCGAATTTATAAATGCTCTCGCCCATGCGGGCGCTTGCAGGGTCTCCCGGCGTCGAAACATTGCGATGGTGACCGAGATTGTGATCGATCGTGAAATGTCCATACGCTGGAACTGCCAGGACCAGTTTGGCCAACAGTTTTTCGATTCTTGAGTTCTTATGGCCGAGTTCGTGTCCGGTATTTATAGCCAGCCCGGAGGTCACGCCGGTAACAACCGCCAATCCGATCAATCCCCAAACACTCAGGTCCTGTGTGCCCGCGTACCAGGCTGCGCCGATCAGTGTTACAAAATGCAGTGGGACCGTTGCGTACGTTAATCGGCGGTAGTAGTGGTCCTGATCGAGCTGCATGACGACCGCGTCGGGCGGATTGTTGCGGTCCTCACCCAGGATCCAGTCGATTATTGGACCCAACCCGAAATTAAGAAACAGTGGCAACAGCAGCCAGAGTTCGTTGCCGCTCAACGAATGCAGCCATATTCCGACGAGCGGCTCAACCGGATACAACACCGACAGTGCCCACAGCCACCGTTTGCGATCGGTGTAGTAAATGGCCTCGCCACTGGGCAGGGTTGCCGTGTAGCCCTTCATCGTTACTGCCTCGCTGGCAAGAATGTCGGAAAGTTATACAGCGGGATGATAGGCAATTGCAGCATACTTTGCTAAAAGAACAATAAGCCTCTGACACAGGCGCACAGGGAAAGGGCAGGTATGGAAATGAGTGACGCCATCGTCGACCAGCGAGATACTGCGGACCGGAGGGAGTTCGGTTGGCGCACGGTTTTTTATGGTTTCCTGCGTTCCCGCAGGCGCGATCTGCGACGCGACGTCGATGCGGAGGTCCTGTTTCTCGATTGGCACCACCCCTGGTTGTTCTTCCTCGCTGTCGGAACGATGATCTTCAGCTGCCTGGACGCTTTCATGACTCTGCAACTGATTGATCGTGGCATGTATGAGGTCAATCCGGTTATGCGGGCGATCCTCGGCCAGGGCACGACAGCATTTGCTGTCAGCAAAATGGCCATGACCGGCACGAGCATACTGATGCTGGTTTTTCTGGCCAAAGCGAAATTCATGAACCGCGTCAGGGCGGGCCTGTTCCTGACCATTTTCTTCAGCCTGTACGCCTGTCTGGTCTGCTACGAGTTCGTCTACCTTATTCGCGACATGTAGGACGGATTCCTTTCCCTAAATCAGTAGCTTGGGCTAAACTGACGCCCCTTTTTCTCTAGCCCGGCGCCGGATACGATATATCCGGCAATCGCGTCCCCAAATGAGTGACTCTCTGAAGGAACAGTACGCCTCGACGCCGCTTTTTGCGGCCAACGCAACCGCGGTCGAAGCATTGTACGAAAAGTACCTGCAGGACCCGGCATCAGTGCCGGCTGCCTGGCGGGATTACTTCGCAGAACTAGGATCACCTGAGGCAGAGATTGCCCATTCGCCAATCCAGGATGACCTGCGCGAAGAGGCCCGTACAGGTAGTCGTGGCAAGACACAGGTTCGGCGAACGGGCGCGAGCGGGCCCGCGCCGTCAGGGCAGAAACAAGCAGCCGTTTCCAGGTTAATCCAGGTCTACAGCCTTCGTGGCCACCAGATTGCCAATATCGATCCGCTGGGCCTGATGAACCGACGGGTTCCCGGGGTGCTCAAACTCGATTACATGGGACTCACCGAGGCCGATATGGATACAGAGTTCCATACCGGCGGGTTGGCCAGCACTGGCAATGAGCGCATGAAATTGCGCGACATCATCACGTTGCTGAAGACAATTTATTGCGGCGAGGTTGGAGCTGAGTTCGCGCATATTTCCCGTGCGCGGGAGCGTCTGTGGCTGCGTAAGCGCTTCGAGCAGGGTGCGACGAATGAAACACTGTCGGATGAGGAGCGCCTCTCGTTGCTGGAGCAGCTGACGAGCGCCGAAGGCATAGAGCGCTACCTGCATACGCGTTATGTCGGTCAGAAGCGTTTTTCGCTTGAGGGCGGGGAGAGCCTGATCCCGATGCTCGATGATCTCATCCAGCGTGGCGGCACGTCAGGTATTCGCGAGATCGTCATCGGTATGGCACATCGTGGCCGTATCAATGTTCTGGTCAACGTGCTGGGCAAGTCTCCCGAAGAACTGTTCGAGGAATTTGAAGGCAATTACGACGTCGACGAACTCAAGGGCTCGGGCGATGTGAAATATCACAAGGGTTTCTCGGCCGACATGAAAACGCCCGGCGGCAACGTCCACCTTGCGTTGGCTTTCAATCCTTCACACCTCGAAATCGTCGACCCGGTGGTCGAGGGGTCGGTACGCGCGCGCCAGCAACGTCGTGGCGATAAGGATCGCAATGAGGTGTTACCGATCCTGATACATGGTGACGCAGCGTTTTCCGGGCAGGGTGTTGTTACAGAGACATTCCAGATGTCGCAGACGAACGGCTTCCGCACAGGCGGTACTGTCCACATCGTCGTCAATAACCAGATTGGATTTACGACGAGTCGCCCATCGGATGCGCGGTCGACCGACTACTGCAGCGATGTCGCGAAAATGATTGAAGCGCCGGTCTTTCATGTCAACGGCGACCATCCGGAGGCCGCACTGTTCGTGTCGCGGCTTGCGCTGGCGTACCGCCAGAAATTCAAGAAGGATGTTGTTATCGATCTTGTCTGCTATCGGCGCCATGGCCACAACGAGGCCGATGAACCGGCAGCGACGCAACCGATCATGTACGGCAAGATCCGTACGCAAAAGACGACGCGCCAACTGTACGCGCAGAAACTCATTGAGCGAGGCGTCATCGATGCGGCCGGCATCGAGAAGATGCAGGAGGCCTACCGTGATCGCCTCGATCGAGGCGAGCCAGTACCAAAATCGTCGCTCGGCTTGATTGGTGATGAATTCACAGTCGACTGGAGCCGGTTTGTAAACGCGAATTGGGATGCGTCGGTTGATACATCGATCAGCCCGAAAACGGTGGACAAACTTGGCAAGGCACTGACGGAACTACCGCATGGCACGAAATTGCACGGGCGCGTGCAACGCATTATCGATGAACGTGCGCGCATGGCCGCCGGTGACATCGACATGGATTGGGGGTTCGCAGAGAACATGGCTTACGCGTCCCTGATTGATCAGGGTTTTGACTGCCGTCTTGTTGGGCAAGATAGTGGGCGCGGGACGTTCTTCCATCGCCATGCGGTCCTGCACAACCAGATCAACAATCATGAGTACACTCCGCTGCAGCACCTTGTGGATCGACCAGACGCGTTTCGCGTCATTGACTCGCTGTTGTCGGAGGAGGCCGTGCTTGGCTTTGAGTACGGATACTCGACAACTGCGCCGGACACGCTGACCATCTGGGAAGGTCAGTTCGGCGACTTCGCGAACGGCGCGCAGGTCGTTATCGACCAGTTCATCAGTTCAGGTGAGGCAAAGTGGGGACGTCTGTGTGGTCTCACTCTATTGCTGCCGCATGGATACGAAGGGCAGGGGCCGGAGCATTCTTCGGCACGGCTCGAACGTTTTCTGCAGCTGTGTGCAGAGCACAATCTGCAGGTCTGTGTGCCGTCGACGCCCGCACAAATGTTCCATATGCTGCGGCGCCAGATGGTGCGCGACTACCGCAAGCCACTAATCGTGATGACACCGAAAAGCCTGTTGCGCCACAAGATGGCGGTGTCGCCACTGACGAGTCTCTCGGCCGGTGAATTCCAGCTAATCATTCCGGAGTCGGAGAATATCGCGGTGAAAAAGACACGCCGCATCGTATTTTGCAGCGGCAAGGTCTATTACGATTTGCTCGAGTCCCGCCAGGTACACGGCTTGGTTGATATTGCGATCGTTCGTGTCGAACAGTTGTACCCATTCCCGATCGAAGAATATGCGGCAATGTTGGAAGAGTATGACCATGTGAACGAGGTTGTCTGGTGTCAGGAAGAGCCGGAGAACCAGGGTGCGTGGTACCAGATCAGGCATCGATTGCAGGAGCCGCTGAAAGACCGGCAGCAACTCTATTACGCTGGACGGCCAGGTGCAG
>Ga0316190_10002227_pt1 | contig 14043 bp, 12 predicted proteins | sample Eddworburrow2_MG_FD_204929 | JGI IMG/M metagenome (GOLD analysis project Ga0316190, IMG submission 204929) | Coastal sediment microbial communities from Maine, United States - Eddy worm burrow 2 | ecosystem: Environmental > Aquatic > Marine > Coastal > Sediment | place: USA: Maine | collected... | reverse complement strand
GTTTCCCACATCGCCACTGCTTCATCCAGTTGCTGTCCCAGTGTTTTCTGTTTGTCGTTCATCATGTAATCCTCAATATTCGGTTAATCAGTCAATCTTGATTTGTAAGCCTGTCCGTATGCAGATCTCATCTTAGCATGAACCAAATTCGATATGTCCTTAGCTATCTTGCTTTCCAGCTTTCTTAGCAAGCTTCGGGTTCAATAGCGCCTGTGCCAGTTTCGCTGCCAGCGCTACGAAAACGCCGATACTCATAAATGCATATATGATAGTGAAGATTTTTGCTGTATCCGTTGTTGGAGTCAGGTCACCGTAGCCGATGGTGGTCATTGTCATCACGCAGAAATAAAATGCATCGAGCAGCTTCCAGCCTTCTTCATGGTGATAAAAAATGGTTCCACTTATCAGCAATGTTGTCAGGAGGAAGCTCAGCGCATGAAATTCATCGTCTTTCCATGCCCGCAACAGCGCTTTGAACAGCTTGAGAAATGCGAAATAGAAACTGGTCATATTCAAATCATCGCGATATTAAGTGTTGAAACGAACTGCTGTTCGTACTGTGCTAAGCCCATGAGTATTACACAGAAGTACATCGACTAGTTGATAATCCAGTTCGTTCTGCTTATTCTGTTGTAGTATTTCAAAGCTGGGAGTCGTCGGGAATAATAGCCATCAGAAGCTACTTATTCGTTCTTCTTTGCCTCTTTATTACCACGAAATGTCACCTTGCAGACAGGTCTGACAATTTTACAACAAATGAAATTGACAGCGACGATGGTCGCAAGCAATGCAACCAGGTAACTAAAACTTCCGAGATACGGGCGCAGCAGATCACCGAGTGTTGCGGTAGAAAGCAAGATCAGGCCAAACAAAGCCACAATACCGAAGATTGCGACTACAATGATTACTATTTTTCGAACTGACATGGCTGATTCAACTGGCTCGTCGGCTTAACAGGCAAAACAATTTTCTGCTAGCCCGTTTTCGAGGAAGCTAATAATGTTGGATGATTCGTATATCCAGCGAACATCGCCGTTATTTTCTTCGATGCGAAGACACGGAACCTTGAGTTTTCCACCGCCTTCAATAAGTTCCTTGCGGCTGCTTTCGCTGCGTTTTGCATCGCGTGTCTGGATATTCAATGTGTGCCGTTTCATTGCCCGACGTACTTTTACACAAAATGGACAGGCTTTATATTGATAAAGTGTAAGACCAGCAGTTTGTTCGTCTATTGCTTTCTGAGCTTCGGCCTCTCTTTTAATACCTTTTGGAGTAAAAACCCAGTCAAAGAATAATATCAGTGCACCCAAAACCCCGCGAATAATACGCATTTAAACTCCTGAATAGTGAAAAATAATTGGTATAGACAAGTCTGCAATTATCGCATCAAACCGTCTGATTTCAACGTTAAGGCCGAACTAAATCTACAGCTGCAGTATTAGCAATCCGCTGTAGCCCTATGGAGTATTGAGATAGCGATTCAGCTTAATTGTCCAATGAGATAGTTAAAAACATGACAATTTTTCATCCAATCATGGTTGAGCTCCCGCCTTCGGGCAGCACGCTTTTGCAAGAATTTTATCGCGCCCATACACATCTTCATAAAAATTCAGTGTGTTGGTTGACGGCTCTACGAATGCGGTTCGGTATAAAATATGAATCGGTATCGGCTTTTCCAGCTTGACTACCTTGCGCTGACCGCTTTTAACGATTTCACTGATACGCTCAATATCCCACCCCTTCTCTTTTCCGCCTAACAACCATGCTGCCATTTCTGCAGGCCGGCTCATGCGGATGCAGCCGTGACTGAATGCACGTTTCTCTTCTTTGAACAGGCTGTGGGTCGGCGTGTCATGAAGGTAAACATCGTATTTGTTGGGAAAAACGACCTTCAGGGTTCCGAGTGCATTTTCCGGGCCTGGTTCCTGGCGAACACGGTACTGTTTCATGTCCTTCTTTGTCACTTTACTCCAGTCAATTTTTGTCGCATCCACTTCCTTTGAATCCGACCCCCAACCGTCAAAAATTTTCATATTGTGCTTTTTCAAGTACAGGGTGTCTTTCTTCAATTTTAGCAGTGTTTCATTGGCAGCAATATTGGGCGGCAATGTCCAGTATGGATTAAAATCGACGTACTTGATCGTGTCACTGAAAACCGGCGTTTCGTGGCGCAGTTTGCCGACGATAACAGGCATAGATAAGTCTATTTTTCCCTGTTCACCGGCAAAAACCTCGAAACCGGCGATATTAACGACTACACGTGGACCAGCAATGTCACGCTTTAACCAGCGGTAGCGCTCCATATTCACATGTAGCTGGTTAATCCTGTCTTCAACCGTGACATTCATAGCGGCGAGTGTCTGTTTTCCGATGGCACCATCCGGTTGCAAATTATGTCGTTTTTGAAAATGCTTGACGCTTTTTTCAAGCTCCGAATCAAACAAGGTGCTATCCATATCGTCTGCACTGACGTCACCGGTAATCGCTAATCGTGTTCTTACCTGTTTAATGCGCGGGTCATTCATTCCGGACTTTAGCGTTTCTCCCGCTGCTATTTGCGGCCATCCGCCTGAGGCAGCGAGTGCGCGGTATTCAGTTAATTTTTTCTGCAGCTCTCGATACTGTAGAAAAGGCGGTGCCTGCTGCTCCAGAAAGGCTTTCATGTCGCTGGCGCCAAAGGCCGCTTGTCTGAGTGTGCTCCAGTCGATTTCTTCGTCACTGGCGGATTCAAACAGGACCGGATCAATTTCACGTGGCTTGATGCGTCCTTCACGCTGATCGGCCACATAATGCATCATGCCCATCGACAGCAGGACATCCAGTCGCACAAGGTCTGCTACACTATTGCCCTCCTTGTACGCGTTAATCCAGTCAACATAATAGTCAGTTGCTACCAGGCCGTGGCTTCCAGCATCTTCAAGTGTGCTGATAATGTCTTCAGCGCGTTTGCTGGGCTTGCCGTTTTCAATCCAGAATGGCTGCAGTTCATTGCTATGATAAAGATCAGAAAGGCTTCTATCGAGATCCGCAGAAACTTTGCCATGAACATTGATCTTCAATTCAGTTGCAGGACCAATTTCCAGGATTTCAATAAATTCGTTTTGGTAGTCTTGTTTTGTGGCTGCAAAAGCCTGGGCAACGCTTAATATAGCGACTGCTGCAATCGCTGCTGCGATTGTCATCTGTTGCCATCTTCTCATTGAGCAATCCTTGTGATAATTAGTATTTAACCTTAAAGTGTTCAATCAATGTCATTGCATTAAACTAAAGCATAAAATCGACGGGCAGCACGCGCATCAAATTAACACTGATCCTTTTCCAGATGCTGGTATAGGGTTCGACATCAAACACTACCTGCTTACCGCCCTCGCCTGTCCCTGTCCATCTCAGAGAGTCGTCGATCAGTTCTACTTTGAAGGCGACCTTATCAATGTGTTTATCAAAATTATTTGATGAGGCCGCAGCTATCTCCGGATCATCAAATACGATGCCAATTTCTGTATTAATATTCAGTGATCGTTGATCGAAATTAAACGATCCGACAAACATGGTATTTTTGTCCATTGCCATGGTTTTGGCATGCAGGCTTGATTTGCTCAGCCCCGGCAGCCAGGTAAACAGCTTGCCCTCTACTTTCTTCAGCTGCTCATTTAACTCGTATAACTCGACACCGCAGCGCAGCAGCTGTTTCCTGTGCCGCATATACCCGGTGTGCACAGCAGCGACGTCATTCGAAGCCAGTGAGTTGGTCAGAATGCGCACCCGCACTCCCTGCTGACTGAGTTTGCATATGGCATCGGCTCCGCGTAGGCCTGGCACAAAGTACGGCGACACCAGGATGTATTCTTCTTTTGCCCGCGTAATATAAGGCGCCAGCTGAGAAATTAGAAGCTCCTCTTTCCAGTTATCGTCTTCTTTAGTCATTTTTTCAGCAGAATCATGAATGATCTTTGCTTCTGAAAAACTGAATTTTGCTGATTTATCTCTCAATGAATTGGCAAGTTGTGATTGTTCAACAGCATTGCGATAGGCCAATGTTTGTGGCTGGTTGTAGAACTCTTCCAGTTGATTGCGCAGATCGTTCAGTGCATCTTCCGGAACATCCGCGTTATCAGTACCCGCTAACAATGTCGCAATGGGAAAGGAGTGCCTGTTATTCCAGTAATTATTAAATTCATCAGACACCTCTGGCACTACGGATCCAATTGACATGGCATCGAGATCTGAAAATGCTAAATCTTTATCCGCATTGAAGTATTCGTCACCAATGTTGCGACCACCAACAATTGTGACCTGGTTGTCGGCGGTATAGGTTTTACTGTGCATGCGGTGATTGACTCTCTTCACCTGGGTAACAAACTGGAGGTTCTTTGAGTGCCCACGCACGAAGGGATTGTAAAGCCGAACTTCAATGTTAGGATGACTAGCCAGTGCTGACCAGACATCATCCGCTTCTTCGCCATACATATCATCTATTAACAGCCGTACGCGAACGCCGCAATCAGCAGCGGAAATAAACTCCCTGATCAACAGCCGGCCAACCGTATCCTGGTGAAACATGTAGTACTGCACATCAATACTTTTCTCGGCCATCCTGGCCAGAACTGCCCGCCCGACAAAGGCATCCAGGCCGTTGCCTAGCAGGATGACACCGGATTCACCCGGGTGCTGTTCTACCTGTGTGTTGAATGCCAGTCCCAGGCGTGTGTTTTCACCGTCACTAATGACTTGCGAAGACTTTCTGTCGCTATTGTCAGGGAGCTTTACACAGCCGGCGAGGAACTGCAGCGTCAGCACGGAGAAGATACCCAAAACGATTTTTTGCCCTAATCTCAAAGTATTTCTCCTGTCATCTTTTTGTGTTGACGTTCAGTAATGATTAAGGGAGCAAGTACTGTACTCCTGCGATAAAGTCGAGTAGATCAATAAACATTATACCAACTTATTGATTTACATAATTAACCACAACGGGGGGGACGGCGTATAGCGTAAATCAAGCTGTGTTATTTAAGATATTTATTGTTAATACGTTGATGTCTTGCCAGGTTGGTAATTTATGAGACAGGCAAAGACCAGGCATGCGTCTTGATTATAGATAATTATCAGTAGCAAGATAGGTACCGGGCGCTCCTGAAGTGGAGCACCCGGATAATCGCAAAACGTTTTATTCCCTATCTGCCTGCTGTAACTTCATCAAAACAGCGATGAGGGTTTGTTACACCTTGCTTAACAATTACTGCTACTGTTGTGGCACCGCCTGAAGCGTCTTGAAGGCGTCTCCGATGGTGAACGACCCCGGCTTCTGAGAAGGTGGAAATTCCTCGAAAGACTTCAGAAACGGACCGACCACGTCTGACATCGGGTAGAGAATCCACGCGCGATCGATGACCCAGTCCCAATAAGTGTTCGATGTGATAGTAGCGAATTCATAGGGATCTGTTCTGAGATTGAATATGTATGGCATCCTCAGGCCGCGGAATTGGCGTTGCCATATTTCCAGCGTGCCATCCTGATCCTGTACCATGAAATGGACCTTCCAGTTGTTGTAGCGTAACCCCATCAGGTCACCATCATCAGAGAAGTAGAAGAACTCTTTGCGTGGCCCCTTGGCCTCTTTGCCGGTCAGGTAGGGCAGGAAGTTGAAGCCATCCAGGTGGTTCTTGTAGGTTTTTCCGTTCACCTCATAACCCTTGAGAAGCTTGTCCTTGACGTCGGTGTTGCCAGCGACGGCGAGCAGTGTCGGGGCCCAGTCGAGGTGAGACATAATCTCGTTGGAGATCGAACCCGGTTTGATTTTACCCGGCCAGCGCACCATCTGCGGTACCCGGTAGGCGCCTTCCCAGCCAGTGTTCTTCTCGCTGCGGAACTTCGTCATGCCTCCATCCGGCCAGGTGTTGCGGTGTGGTCCGTTGTCGGTGCTGTAGATGACGATGGTATTGTCAGCGATTCCAAGTTCATCGATCAGGTCAAGAATCTGCCCCACGTTCTTGTCATGGTCGATCATCGTGTCGTGGTAATTGCTCTGAGCAACGCCGGACTGACCGAGACTCTCGGGTTTCGTATGAGTGCGGAAGTGCATGTGGGTGAAGTTGATCCAGGTAAAGAAAGGCTTGCCTTCTTTCACCTGCCGTTTGATGTAGTCCTCAGCCTTCGCGGCGATCTCGTCATCGACCGTTTCCATGCGCTTTTTCGTCAGTGGACCAGTGTCCGTGCAAACCTGCTTGCCGACTTTACCGAAGCGAGGATCCACGGTCGGGTCATCGACGTCACTTGCCTTGCAATCCATGACACCCCTGGGGCCGTACTTTTTACGGAACTCGGGATTCTTCGGGTAATCCCGCTGCTCGGGTTCCTCCTCGGCATTCAGGTGGTAGAGATTACCGAAAAACTCGTCGAAACCATGAACTGTGGGCAGGTACTCATTGCGGTCACCAAGGTGGTTCTTGCCAAATTGTCCCGTCGCATAACCCTCTTTTTTCAGCAGTGTAGCGATGGTCACGTCCGCGTCCTGAAGGCCCTGCGGTGCTCCCGGCATGCCAACTTTACTCAGGCCCGTGCGGATGGTGGCCTGGCCGGTGATGAAGGACGAGCGCCCCGCTGTGCAGCTCTGATCGGCATACATGTCGGTAAACATCATGCCTTCTTTGCTGAGGCGGTCGATATTCGGTGTCTTGTAACCCATCACCCCGAAACTGTAGGCGCTGATGTTGGATTCACCGATGTCATCGCCCCAGATGACGACGATGTTGGGTTTTTCGGCCGCTGAGGCAATGCCTGCTGATAATCCAGATCCGACCAATAGCAACATACTGATGGCGGCGATCATTTTATAGGTATTCTTCTTTGTCATTCTTTTCTCCTCGTGATTTATCCCCATTTTTACCATGAGGATTAAACTCCTGTCGCGTAATTACATAGAGATAATAAGGTCTTGGGCCTAATAAAAGATCATCATATTGATTAGTCCTATGGTCACGATTGCCGACAGTAATTCATCATTAATCGCTATGAAATCCCGCTTCCTTGTGTGAGCCATCACAAAAAGGCTTATTTTTCGACTCTCCACAACGGCATAGCGCAACACTGTCGCCCCGCCAGGCGAGCCGTCCGCTACCAGATACAATAGATAGATTACCTGACAGCAACAATGGCCCATCCGGCAATGGCTTGATGCCGAGCTGGCCGCCCTCTTCCTTTATGCCCGGTCCAGATTGACCGACTGCACCGTAATCCCGGAAACCTGCATCGATATGGCTGTTGTCACAGAAGGGCTTGTTTTTTGATTGGCCGCAGCGACAAAGTGCTGCACGGAAACGGACTCCGCTCATATCGTCGGCGGCGCCATTAATCGCCAGGTCACCGCTAACAAAGAGCGGCCCGTTATAGGTGACATAGACAGCATTTTCTACATCCGGTTGCTCTGATCGGCCTGACTTGTCTGTATAAGTCAGCGCACCACTTGGACAACGCTCACAGACTTCGACCACCTCGTCCGGTGTTGTACAATCAGGCGCACACCATGGCTGACGCCCGGTAACAAACAGTTCACCTTCGGCATGACCACATTCGGCAATATGGATACACAGTCGGCCGTCCCATTGGACGTCAATCTGCTCACCCGGGTACTCGAATATTTTTTTGTCAGTCATCCTCTCAATCTCCTTTTTTTATGAAATCGTCACTCGCCGTAGTGCTGTCATGTGAGTTTATTTATGTCTTACGATGTAGCAGCACTAAATATCATTAACCTAGCACACTTGTGTTGACGGTGGTGTGATGCAATGACCCTGCTTTCTATATAGAAATGACATTTCTGCTAAGCAATCTGCGCTTAGAGAATTTAGAAGAGGTGAATATCCCTCTAAACGGGGATTTATTTTATTAAATGATGGGTTCTTGAATATTTAAATGCCGGACATGCGGCCATCTGCAGCGACTCGCCTGCCCGGCAGTTAGAAGTGATAATCAGAACGTAGTGTTAACTATTTGATTATTGCGCCACGTTGTTTACAGCGCTGCGCGCTGCCATGCCAAACATCATCAGGGTTAGACCGCCGGTGAACAGCCTAACGCCAAGCAGAATGCCGATAGCCCAGGCGCCTGATAATGGAAACTGTGACCAGATCATGATGCCCAGCAAGATAGAAAGGAGTCCGCTGAATAAAGCCCAGCCCCATCCTGCTGCCGGTTTTGCCTGAAATGCAACCATAGCTTCAAAGATACCTGAAACGATCAGATAAGCAGCCAGAAAAATTGTCAGTGTAGCCAGAGCAGCGGCCGGGTTGCTGACCATATAACCGCCTGCAATGACAGTCAGTACGCCGATAATAATAGTAAACAAACCCGTACCTGCCTTGAAGGCAAATATCGTTTGAGCGATACCGCCGATAATGAGAAAGATACCAACGACCATTGCGATTGATACCCCGGCAATAAACGGTGATGCCATTGCAAAGATACCCATAATCATCACCAGTACGCCCATGGCTATTGTCATTCCGGTGTTCTTTTTTATCTGGTTCATGAATTGTGATTCAAGAGTTTGTATTCCCTGTGACATGTTGTTATCTCCTCTGCTTTGGACAAGCAGGTTATTTATTCGTCAATTCAATGCCAATAAAATACATAAAAACTGTATCCATATCGGTAATTTCACTTATACGACCACTGCTAACTGCAGTTTTCCGTGTTTCGTAATCATATGATAATTATGATGATTAGTCTTTCTTTATTGTCCTCGATGATCCATTGCTTCAGAAGCTAAACCGGGTGGAAAATTGGCTTCGATTATCGCTGACATTCGCGCCATCCTTGTCTTCCCGCCAGCCATAGGTTTGTTCTATACCGAGGATCCAGCTTTTGTTGTTATTCATTACAGGTTCGCGCTGGCGTACTGGGCCTGTTTAAACGCATCACCTGCCTGAGCTTCATTGTTGTCTATTGTCAGTGAGCCATTGGTAAAGGTCGATTGCAGCTGTTATTAACCTGGAGCAGGCCTGATGTCTTACTACTTTACTCTGAACATCATGACTCACCCTGAAGTTTGGTTCCGGTTCCAAACTAATCGATATTAACCACTGATATTAACGATTCTCAAGCCGATTGTAATCAAGTATACCGAAGCTGACCGGCTCCAGTTTCCGGTAGCCTGCGAGAAAATTGTCGCTGTGTGCCCAGAACTTTTTGTTGGTTCGCCGGATGCCGTATTGATCAACGACCGCTACATAATCGCTTTCAGTTTTGAGATTGCTAAGCCGGTCAACAAAATCCTTAATGCCCTGCTCATCAACAACAAAAAATGCGTTTGGATAGGCACCAATGAAGCCCGGCAAAACAGTCAGGCTATCTTCACCGGGCAGACGATTCTTCTTTTCATTAAACAACGAGGTCATGTTGGCGTAGGCGGTATTTCGTATGAGTGTAAAATACTCGCTGCCGTCACGGGTATTGACCTGCAGCATGGCGTTTTCAGGCATTATGGTCGCTCGTTTACCCGTTATCTGGTTCAGTCGATCCAGTTGTGTACGTAACTGGGCATTCTTAACAGATGCCATATCGTGCTTGGTCGGCAGGACTTTCGCCAGGCGTTTCTCCAGCAGCGTGTAAAGCTCGAGTTTCGGGTTGCCGGTTCGATAGTCTATATCCGGTTCCATGTGGTTCTCATAAGCAGGATTGACAAGGTAAGCTTTTATTTCTTCTTTCGCGTTGCGGTACCAGTAATCACGTTCCTTAATGCGGGCCGCTTCAGGCAGCAGCAGGAGGAAATTCGCTTCTCCTTCCATGCGCAGGAAATCCATGTAAAGGCGTGTATCCAGTTGATGCCCCAGGTTGCCGTACACATCATAACCGGCTACCAGTAAATAATGGATTCTTTCCAGCAGCGTGTAATCAATTAGCCAGGCCGTCTTCGGCGCCTGTCCCAGCAGGCCCTTCATCACCGTGGCGTTGTCGAAGTGCCGGTAGACGGTTAAAGCAGCATTTTGATTGACACCGCCACCATCCCATATCGTGTCCAGAGTAATTTTATTCTGCTGACCGGCCAGTTCTACCAGGTACTGGTCCTTTTTAGCCAGGTAATCCGTTTGCTGTTTTGCATATTCGCGCCATCGGTGGACTGGTCGATTTATATTTTCGGTGTTGGCCGGTAATGCCATATTGCTGGCATTTTCCTGCAGGAATTCTTCAAGCTGCAGCCCGACCTGAAGGTCCGGGTTAACGAAGAATACCCAGAAATTATCATTAATGACATCCAGGGCTATCTCGCCACGGCAAACCGGGCCCTTGATGTATGCCATGATAGTGAACTGGGCTTCATCCAGCATAAACTTGTAACGCGATGAAATGGGTATATCGGCAAACGTAATGAATGGGTTTGAAGCTTCACTTTCTTCATAGGAAGGCAGCCTGGTCACCGTGTAGTCCGCATCAATAAACAGGCTCTGCCAGCGCTGCATGCGTTTGTCATCCAGTGCATACGGCATATGCGTTTTATCGACAATGCTGCTGACGATTTCCTGCAGACGGTAATAGACCGGGCTGCTGGCCGTTGCATTAAATGGGCGCCGGGTTGCATCTATTTTAATTGCCTGCCCGGGAGGTGTCGATGAACGAACAAGTTTGAAAAAGCGCAGTTCCTTTAGATCCGAAAAATACAGGTGTGCGTAGGACAGGTGCTCAAAAATATAACGGTTGGATAGCTGTTGTTTTAGTGAAGTGCCATTAAGAAATTTTTCCCAGCGTGCTATCTGTGCTGAAAATTCAGGTGCTAACGGTTTTCTTGCAGTATGCACCGCCCCTTCCTCAATCCAGCGTGTCAGGATCGCCTGTTCCCTGTCATCCATACCGGGTAGTGCATAAGGCATACCCCACAAAGGGTGCTTGCTGGCATAGTCGTCAAACTCTTCTGCGCTGGTGCAGACCTCTTTACGGTTCAGCGACAGCGTGAAACTGTCCGGTAACTGATCTACTGCAGGCAGTGGGTTGTCCTGCTTGAGCTGCAGTATTCGGTACATAACACTGGCCAGCCTGTTCGCTTCAGGTGAAGCCGGGTATTCGTTCAGCACGGGATGAAAGCCCTTCTCGCGCCAGGCAGCCACCGATTTTGCATCTTCAAACAGGCGTGTCATCGGTGCTTCTTTAAGCCTGGACGAGTCATAAACCTTGTCCCTGGTTGCACCACGATCAATACCTTCAATGGAGCTCATTTTCAGCTGGCAGGGTGCATCATAACAACCGTGGCAGGCGACACAGCGCTGGTCGACAATCGGTTTGACCTGGTTCCAGTAATCGATGCTGCCAGCCGGCACGCTCTCGACCAGCCTCTCCTTCGGTTCCGCCTCGCCATATTTACGTTCGTACTGACTGGTCGCTATGGTCGCACAACCACTGACGAAAACAATGAGCCATAACCAGTGAATACGTTTTAACACTAGTGGCTTTTTACTGAGCATAGATATTTCCTGCATTGTAGCTGGTTGGATGGTTGCCTGTGCGCCTGCACAATGATATGTCGATATTGTATTGGGTCATCACTGAGGTTACCAGTGCCAGTCAGCATCAAATTTCGCTGAATATATACTTCGCTTCATTGTGAAATATAGTCCCCTGTCTTGATGACGTAGGTGACTAAAATTTGCAGTGTAGTGTTGGGAAAAATCCACACCGCGACAGATGTTTCAAAATGCCCTGGATAATCTGTTTAGGTTACAATGCTACCAAGACAAATTATGAAGATGACGACAGGAGTTCTGCATGGCAGGCACCAGCTTATTAGCCTTACTCGATGACATTGCCACCGTTCTTGATGACGTCGCTTTATTGACCAAGGTAGCAGCAAAGAAAACAGCCGGCGTACTGGGCGATGACCTTGCCCTGAATGCAGAACAGGTTTCCGGTGTTCGCGCAGATCGTGAGTTGCCGGTGGTCTGGGCAGTAGCGAAAGGCTCATTCAAAAACAAACTGATACTGGTACCGGCGGCACTGACCATCAGTGCTTTTGCACCGTGGGCAATTACCCCGCTATTGATGCTTGGCGGTGCCTACCTGTGCTATGAGGGCTTTGAAAAAGTGGCCCACAAACTGTTACATAGCAAGCAGGAAGACGAGGTAGAACATGCTGAGATCATTGAGGCTATCAGCAACCCCGATGTCGATATTGTCGCTTTTGAAAAGAAGAAAATTAAAGGTGCTATTCGTACCGATTTTATCCTCTCTGCAGAAATTATCGTTATCGCACTGGGCACCGTAAAAGGTGTGCCTATGCTTACCCAGGTCCTTGTGGTATCCGGCATTGCACTGGTTATGACCATCGGTGTTTACGGACTGGTGGCCGGTATCGTCAAACTTGACGATGCCGGACTGCAGCTTATTCAGGAAAAAGCATCTGGCGCATGGGCAGGATTTAAACGCGCACTGGGACGAGGAATATTGCGTGTAGCCCCCTATTTGATGAAAACATTATCTATAGTCGGGACAGCCGCCATGTTTTTAGTTGGCGGCGGCATCCTGGTGCACGGGATACCGGTGGCTTACGATCTAATTCATCATGCAGCTGAAGTCGTAAAATCATTACCGATGGGGAATGTCCTTGGCGCTATTGCCCCGGTGTTGTTAAACGGTATTGCAGGCATAATCGCCGGTGGTGTTGTTCTGTTGATCGTGAATCTGCTATCTCCCATGTTCCGGATGTTTAATAAAGAAGCATAATTGAAAACCTGCTTAAGCTCTCTTTGACCTTATTTTCACATGCTTCGCCATAGACTACTACGACGCATTACAGAATGTGAACAGGTAATTGGATTCTGGATGTAAACGAATATGAAATTCACAATAAACGCTATACCTATGTGGTAGCATATTAACGACCAGATCAATTGGAGGTTCACTGTGAAGTTTATTCTGACTCTAACCCTCTCGTTACTATTATCAGCACTATCAGCCTGTGCTTCTTCACCATCAGGTGTCACTGCTTCAAGTTTATATGGTGTCCCTGTTGGAAGCATTATTAAATTGAATCAAGCACTGACGGTCCCGAGAGGCAAAGTTCGCGCAGGGGTTCAATTTGGCAAACCATCTCTTAGCGTCAACCAGTATGAACCGTACTGCGAATTTCATGTGAATACGATTTTAGAGTCAAATGCCATCCTGCCTGCTGGCGATTATCGAGTCACAAAAGTACGGCGTTTTGAGTTTCCCATTGCCGGCGATCAAAAGAACGGCGGGAACATGCTTGCTTCATCCAGTGAAGCATCTGCATGGGCAGTTGTTTCTGTCATATCACCGGCCAGGGACTGGCTCTACACAACATCGTTATACCTTGAATCAGAGGCCTATCCGGATATTCGCCTGCTGGAGTGCGGCAATGCATTTCCAGCCGGCTATATGATGGACCATCATATCACCTTGGGCGAGTTTGAGATGACAGCTGGAGATATTATATCGATTCAGGCTGGTGCAAAGTAACTACCGAAACTCCGCACCTAAATTCTCGTCATGATCATATTGCCGTTATAGATGCCGCGACAGCTGCCAGCAGGATAATTAACCGTAAATCCACCCTCTAAATAATTTGATGAGCCAGTAACAGTGAATGTTTCTGTATAGATATCACTAGTCACTGCTCCACTGAATGAATTACCGGAGACTTCACCGCTGTATGAGTTAATCCTGCTATCGCAGGGTGAATCAGGACTAGGACCTGGACCGGGGTCTGGGATGATATCTGTTCCTGTCACCGAATTGCCTGTCTGCACAAGAGTAAGCGTGTATGTTCTGATGAAGTCGCCACCTTCATTAAAATGATGATGCACCCGCCACATGCCGTTCAGATTGAGGTCTGCTCCCCCACCGCTGCTAGAACTACTGCTACTTCCACCACAGGCCGCCAGGCTGATTGATGCAAACAGAGTTAAGACCGTAAATAGTATTTTCATCGTATTTATTCCAGGTAGAAAGTTATCAATAAATTCGAATTGATTAATTTTCCATCAAGGGCGAACTCAACGTAAACATATATTGTCTATGTCTTTGAAAGCCATATTAGAT
>Ga0316190_10002226_pt1 | contig 14052 bp, 9 predicted proteins | sample Eddworburrow2_MG_FD_204929 | JGI IMG/M metagenome (GOLD analysis project Ga0316190, IMG submission 204929) | Coastal sediment microbial communities from Maine, United States - Eddy worm burrow 2 | ecosystem: Environmental > Aquatic > Marine > Coastal > Sediment | place: USA: Maine | collected... | reverse complement strand
TGATCTTCGCTGTGGAACGTGATCATTTCCAGGGCGGTGGCCACGTCGAAGGCGGTGTTGGCGGCGTCTTTCAAAAGCTTGTTGGTTGCCACCTTGGTGAGCTGCACTGCCATGGGGGCGTTGGCGGCGATGCGGCGGGCGAAGGCCAGGGCCTGGTCGAGACACTCATCGTCGGGGGTCACGAAGTTCACCAGGCCAATGCGATGTGCTTCCTCGGCCGAGATGGGGTCGCCGGTCAGGAGGTACTGCTTGGCCAGGGCCGGGCCGATGGCGAGGGGCCAGGCTATGGTCCCTCCGTCACCAGCCACCACGCCCACCTTGACGTGCGGGTCGCCGATGCGGGCCGAGGAGGCGACGAAAATGATGTCGCACAGCAGGGCGACCGAGGCGGCCAGACCCATGGCGTGGCCGTTCACCGCCGCCACGATCGGGACCTGCACATCGAGCAGGTCCCAGATGAGGTTCTTGCCGTCCTGTCGCAGGGGATCGAGACGGCCAGGTTCCTGCAACGTCGGGAACCAGTTGAAATCGCCACCGGCGGAGAAGGTCGGACCTGATCCGGTCAGCACGATGCAGCGGGCGGTACGTTCGGCCTGGAGCACGGGGAAAAGTTGTGTCAGTTCGTCGTGCAGCTGTTCGTTGACGGCGTTGAGCGGATTCTCCGGCCGGTCGATGGTCACCAGGAGGATGTGGCCGTCAAGGCGTTCAAAGCGTAGGTACTCAAATTCGTCGTGTTCCACGGTGGTTCCTTCGTCGTCGAGCTTCCCCCGGTCGTCGAGAGTCGCCGGGCGGGGTAGTGGGTGCCGGGGGTGCTGGGGTGAAGCCGTCAGCGGTCGGGGGTCGGTTCGCGGGGCAGACCGAGGATGCGTTCACCCAGGATGTTGCGTTGGATCTCGGTGGTGCCGCCGCCGATGGTGAGGGCCCGGCTGAACAGATAGCCCCAGTGCCAGACGTCGGTTTCCTCGGACTCCTCGTTCTGTTCGCCCAGCATTCCCTCCGACCCCAAGAGATCCTTGACCAGCGACATGAGCTCTTGGCCCTGCACGTCGGCCAGGGCCTTGCGGATCGACGCCTCGGGTCCCGGGTCCTGGCCCTGCACCATGGCCTCCACGATCTTGTCGCCCAGCAGGCCGAGGATGTGGGTCTGACTGTAGGCCGCGGCCGCCCGTTGGCGGAGTAGGGGATCGCGGCTTGCGCCGCGACGGACGATCTCGGCCCAACTCTCGGCCGGATTGGGGCCCATGCCCCACAGAACACCGCCCTCGCTGAGCGAAACCCGCTCGTTGCCGAGGGTGACCTTGGCCAGGCGCCAGCCTTCGTTCTCGGCTCCGATGCGGTTGGCGACGGGGATGCGAACATCGGTGAAGAACGTCTCGTTGAAGTGGTTGCCGCCGGTCATCTCGATGATCTTGCGGACCTCGATGCCTGGTGTTTCCATGTCGAGCACGAAGTAGGAGATGCCCTTGTGTTTGGCCGCCGTTGGGTCGGTGCGGGCCAGGAGGATCCCCCAGCGGGAACGGTTGGCCCACGTCGACCACACCTTCTGACCGTTGACCACGTACTCATCGCCGTCCAACACCGCCATCGTTCGCAGAGCGGCCAGATCGCTCCCGGCCTCCGGTTCGGAGAACAGCTGGCACCATTCCTCCGAACCATCGAGGATGCCGGGCAACCACTTCTGCTGCTGTTCGGGTGTGCCCCCGGCGGCAATGGTGGGCCCGGCCCAACCAATGGCGATGGCGTTGTCGGGCCGGGTGATCCCGGCACGGGTCAACTCGTCGTCGATGATGAGCTGCAACTCGGGATCGGCGCCCAAACCCCACGGCTCTGGCCAGTGGGGCGCGACGTAGCCGGCCTCGGCCAACTGGCGTGCGGTTGGCTGGGGGTGCGCGGCCAACCAGGCCCGAATCTCAAGCCTGCGGGGGTCGTCTTCAGCAGCGGAGGCGACGGCCATGTCAGAGTTGCCGGGTGTCGGTCTCAAGGCCCAGGCGCATCCGCCCCGCCACCTCATAGGTGCGGGGGGCCACCATGGCGTGCTGAGTGGCGACGAACACGTCACGGAAGCAGCGTTGGATGGGGCTGGTCCGGTAGACGGCGGCACCACCGGCCGCTTTGTACATGAGTTCGGTCACTTCGGCCGCGCTCTGGGTGGCGTGGGTGGCGGCCAGCCTTAGCAGACGTTTCTGTTCGGTTGAGGGAGGGTCGCCAACGATGGCGGTCTCCCAGGTACTGTTCACAGCGTCGGCCACAAAACCCCAGGCTGAGCGGAGCTTGGCCTCGGCAACGCCCGTGTCGGCCTGGATCGTGGTGCGGTCCCGCAGGGGGCGTGAACTGCCCTGGGGCCGTTTGTCGGCGGCCAGGACCACCAACTCGTCTATGGCCCGACGGGCGATGCCAACCGAGGTGGAGGCGATACCGAGCGCCAACAACCCGTAGAAGGAGAAGCGGGAGAAGGGATTTTCCCTGGTCGGCGGGTCAACCCCGATCTGGACCCAGCGGCCCTCGGGGACAAACGCGTCGACCACGGTGTAGTCGACCGATCCGGTTCCGGCCAGCCCGCTGACCTGCCAGGTGTCGATGAACTCAACGTCGTCGAGCTCGAAGAACACATAGGGAAAGGCCAGACCGTCGGCCCGCGGTGTCAACTTGCCCTCGTCGTTGACGAGCATGGCCCCGCCCCCGATCCAGGTGCTGTGCTTTGTCCCTGAGCCCCATTGCCAGGTGCCCGAGACCCGCAGCCCGCCATCCACCGGGGTCGCTCGGCCTGCCGGAGCGGCATAGCCCCCGGTGATCGAGCGTGGATCGCCGAAGATCAGTTCGGCGAACTCGTCGGGCAGATAGGAGGCCATGAGCGAGCTGGTTGAGGAGATAGCGACGCTCCAACCAACCGAACCGTCGTGATAGGCGTACTCCTCAATAACTTCGAGCCCGTCCCAGGCGCTGATGCCGGGGCCCCTGAGATCATCGGGCACGTACTGGCGAAAGGCCTGGCTGGGCCGGATCTCATCCACCAGGTCGAGGGGCATGGCACGAAGCTGCTCGATCTCCTCCCCCCGGGCTGCGATCGCAGGGCCCAGCCGGCGGGCATGGTCGAGAAGCGGGTTGGTCATGGTCCGTTTCTAGAGTCTCACTCTTGTTGTGTCAACCATTTCCAGAGCACGGGTGCGATCGCAGAGCTACGATGCCGCGATGGTCGTCGAGCCTCCTGTCACCAAGCGGTCCCGCCGCACCCGGGCTGAGCTGGCCAGGGCCGTGCATGACGAGGTGGCGCAGCGGGGCACGCTCGATGTGGCGGCCATCACCACCTCCGCCGATGTCTCACCGGCCACGTTCTATGCCCACTTCGCCACCCACGACGATGCCCTGGCGGCCGCCCTGGACCTGACCCTGATCGCCGTCGTCGGCGTCAGCGAGCGTCAGTTCACCATCGAAGCCCTGCTCGATCGAGGGGTTGGGCAGGTCGTTGCCGGGCTGGTCGACGACGTTGTGGCCACGTTCCGGCGTGAGGCCCTGGTGATGCGTGCCGCCCTGGCCCGCCTGCCGCGCCACCGCGGCATCCGTGAGGTGTACCGGCACCACGAAGGGGTTGCCAGGGCCCATCTGACCCGCCACGTCGAGTTGGGTCAGCGGGCCGGGCTGTTGCGCCCCGGTGATCCCGAGGCCCGGGCCGTGACGCTGCTTGTTCTGACCCAAGGCCTGAACAACCCGCTACTGACGGCCGATGATAGGGTCGGCATGGTTGTCGATGACCTGCGTCATGCCATCATGGCCGTGCTCGCCGCCTGAGCGGCACCGAGTCGGCGGCCCGAAAGTCGGGACCGTCAATCGTCGGAGGAGACAACCATGAGGGTCGACACCCTGCTGATGAACGCCAACGTGATCACCATCGACACGAGGCAGCCCCGGGCCCAGTCGATCGGGATCATCGGCGAGCAGGTCGTGTTCGTCGGTGACGAGGCCGAGGGGAACGAGCTGTCGGCCCGGCGTCGAATCGATCTCGGTGGAGCGACCGTCGTACCCGGGTTCAATGACGCCCACCAGCACATGAGCCATTACGGCGACAACCTGCGCAGACTGGATCTGTCGTCGCCTCCCATCACAAGCATCGAGCAAATTCTCGACGCCGTCGCCGAGCGGGCGAAGAGCACCCCGGCTGGTCAGTGGATCATCGGCGCCGGCTACGACCAGAACAAGTTGGTTGAACGGCGCCACCCCCACGCCGACGAACTCGACCGGGCCGCCCCCGACAATCCGGTCATGCTGCTGCACAACTCGGGCCACATGCTGACCGCCAGCAACGCCTTGTTGGCCCTGGCCCGGGTGGCCGACCTCGATGTGCCTGCCGGTGGGCAGGTGGTTATCGGCGACGACGGCAGACCGACCGGTCTGCTACTGGAGCAGGCGCAGGAACTGGTTAGCCGCCTCTACAAGCCTTACAGCACGGCCGAGGTCGCCGAATCACTTCGTCAGGCCAGCAAGGCCTATCTGGCCGAGGGGGTTACTTCATGCCAGGAGGCCGGGGTGGGTCTGGGCCTGGTCGGCCACAGCCCGATCGAGCTCTCGGCCTACCAGCAGGCCCGCGACGCAGGCCACCTCAATGTCCGGGTTACGGCCATGGTGGCCCAAGAGTCGCTGCATGCGGTCGATCACCACGCCGACGACAATGCCGATCGCACCCTCGATCTCGGCTTGCGCACCGGCTTTGGCGACGATTGGATCCGCATTGGCAACACCAAGGTCTTTGCCGACGGCTCATTGATCGGGCGCACTTGCGCCATGTTCGAGCCCTTCGCCAACGACCCCGATCCCAACAACCGGGGCTTCTTCCAACTTGAGCCCGACGAGCTCCGCCCCGTCATCATCCAGGCCCACCAGAGCGGTTGGCAGGTCGGGGTGCACGCCATTGGCGACCGGGCCGTGTCGGCCGTGCTTGACATCTACGAGGAGGCACTGCGTCTGCATCCCCGGGTCGATCACCGGCATCGCATCGAGCACGCCGGTGTCGTCGTCCCCGATGATGTGGAGCGCATGGCCCGCCTGGGGGTCATCCCGGTGCCTCAGGCCCGTTTCATCAGCGAGCTTGGCGATGGCATGGCCGCTGCCCTCGGCTCGGACCGGGTTGGAAACTGCTACCGCCAGAAGTCGTTCCTGGCCGCCGGGATACCGCTGCCCGGAAGCTCGGACCGTCCGGTGGTCAAGGGCGCACCGCTGCTCGGCATCCACGATCTCGTCAACCAGCGGACCGAGTCGGGGGTTCCCTTCAACCCCGACGAGGCCCTGACCGTTGACGAAGCGTTGACCGCCTACACCCTTGGCTCGGCTTACGCCGCTTTCGACGAGGCACAGAAAGGGTCCATTGCCCCAGGCAAGCTGGCCGATCTCGTGGTGCTCGACAATGATCCCACCACCATTGACCACGACGGCATTGCCGAGATTGGGGTTTCTGCCACCATGGTTGGTGGTGTGTTCCGCCACGACCGCAACGGTCTGACGAGCTGAAACCAACCAGAGGTGGCAGCGGTGCCGATTCGGACCGTCGGGCCCGCACCGTCGGATCTGGGCTGTCGGATCTGGGCCGGTGGGTTAGCCCACGGTGGCCAGGGCAGAGCCCATGAGGTCGACCATGTTGCCGGCGTAGAACTTGTCGCGCACGGCGTCCGACGCGCCGCCCAGCGAGCGCTCGAAGCGTTCGATTGGACGTCGGCCACCCTCGACGTGGGGGTAGTCCGATGAGAACAGCACGACGTCTTCGCAGCCCTGGTTGACGATCCAGCCAACATCCTCGGTGGGGTACGGAGTCACCCGGATCTGACGCTGGACGTACTCCGACGGTCGCAGGCTCAGGGCCTGGAGTCGTTCCTCATGGCGGCCGAAGGCATCGATGGCCGACTCCATCTGGCGCATCCAACCCGGCACCCAGATGGCACCCTGCTCGATGACCCCGATCTTGAGGTTGGGGAATCGCTCGAGCACACCGTCAAAGATCATGGTGGCCAGGGTCTGCATCGGGGGCCCAGGGATCGACATGTAGTCGACGGACCGGAAGTTCTCGGCCCCGCCGTGGAAATCGGGCGGGATCGGGAGGCCGTTGCTGAAGTAGTCGGGGTTGATCAGTGTGCCCCCACCGCCGACATGGAAGACGATGGGCGCCCCAGCCTCCTGCGCCGTGGCCCACACCTGATCGAGTTCGACGTGGCTGGGGGAGTGGCCCCGGGGGCAGTTTGACGGCACGAGCAGGGCGGCCGCTCCGGCCTCAACCACCTCGGTGGCCATCTCGGCGGCGGCGTCGAGGTTGGACAGGGGTACATAACAGGTTGGGAGTAGGCGCTGGTCGACCGAGGTGAAGTCGAGCATGGCCCGGTTGTGGGCCCGGGCAACGCCATAGGTCACATCGACGGAATCGTTGTGTTCAAGCTGATTGAGGTAGGCACTGTCAAAGGTGTTGAAGATCAGTTGGCTCTGAAAGCCGAGGCTGTCGAGCACCGCTGGTCGGTCTTCGCGTAGGAATGAACCGGGGGCGTCCCAGTTCTTACGGATCATGAGGAGTTCGTCGTCTTGGGCCCGGTACTCCGGGTCGGCGTGACGTTGGCGAACGTTGGCGAAGAAGCGCTCCTCATCGATCCCGTCGGTGCCGCCGACACCGCCGACACCGCCGACAAATCGGCGTACGGGTAGTCGGTTGCGGAGGCCAGGGTCCAGGTGCGGGTCGAGCCAGTCCGGGGTTTCCATGATGTGGGCGTCGGCATCGTGGACGACGCGGCTTTCAACGTAGGGCACATCAAGCATCGTGCACGAACGCCCGGAACAGGGCAAAACGAGGAGAGATGGGCCCGTCGGAACTGGCCGTGTCCCCGGCCCCGGTACTCAACCCACTGGGTCTCCTGCCACCTCCCATCGACCAACGTTGGGCCGTTGGATGATTAATGGACAAGCGTGTTGGAGTTTATTGATTCAGACACAGGGAGGTGACTGGCTATCTATTGATGCAGATTATGCATCCACGTTGCTGAACAGATCAGCTCATTGAGCCGAATAGCTTGTGTGGTTGTTTGATCAAAATGGCTCGGCGTAGCCTTGGCTCGCATCGCCTCCCCTCGGTCTTCATTGCCCGCCGCAAGAGAAGGATCAATCCGCTGAAGGAATATCGCCGACACACGAAACCTGAGCGTGATCATGCCGAGCACTGAGATCGGTGGCTCTGGCAACATTGTTGACTTGTCCGAAGATGGCGCTTGGGCAATAGCGCTCAAGGGGCCAGCGCATCCCTCCGCTGTGGCGGTTGTGGAGGTCAAGGCGGAGGCGCCTGCCGCCGAGGTGGTCGCATCGGCCGCCGAGGTAGTCGTACCGGCCGCCGAGGTGGTCGCACCCGCCGTCAAGGTGGATGTGCCCGGCGCTGAGGTCGCGCCGCAATCTTTGGCCCGGGCTGAGTCACGGGCAGCAGTGCCGACCATTGCCCCTCCCGGTGGTCTTCTGGCCGATCGGCAGTGGGGGGGAGCGACTGGTCGAACCCTGCGGCAGGCCGGACTGATGGAACGGCTCCTGGCCGTGGTCACGTTGCTCGTTCTCTACCACGAGACCCCGAACGCCTGGTTGCTTGGCCTCGGGGACCGGCCTGACGACTACTCGAACCCGTTGACCGTTGTGGTGCAGTTGGGTCTGGTGTCGCTTGCCTTCAGCCGCATCGGCGGCAGTATCGACCACCTCATCGGACTGTTTCGGCTGGAACCGACCGTCTTTCTGTTCACCGGCCTGGTCCTGGCGTCGACGATGTGGTCAGCGGACCCCGCCGTCAGCATGAGGCGCGGCGTCATGTTCACCTCGGTCACACTCTTCGCTTCGTACCTGGTGCTCAGGTTCTCTCTGCAAGAAATCATCGCCCTCCTGGCCACGATGTTCGTCGTCAGCGGCGTGATCAATCTCACGGTGATACTTGTCTGGCCCGATGTCGCAATTGACAGGCTTGGGAGGTTCGACGGTGTCTTCGCACAGAAGAACGCGCTCGGCTACGTCAGCGCCATGGCCATCCCCACACTGCTCGTGGCGGCACGGTCGTGGCGGCGGTGGCGCCTGCTGTGTTACGGCGCCGTCGCTCTGCACGCCTACCTGCTCGTTGGATCGGAATCAAAAACCATGCTGGTCGCCTGCGTGGCGTCGGTTGCCCTCATGATCGCCTACGTGGCCTTTCGGGGTCGACGTACGCTGCCCGGGATCGTGGCCGTCAGCCTTGTCGGGAGTTCAGTGTTCGCCCTCGCCTTCGTCACCGCCAACATCGCCCTCCTGGCCAAGTGGCTGGACAAGGACGTCTCGCTTTCGGGCCGGGTGCCCCTGTGGGAGGGCCTACTGCCGGTGGTGTCCGAGCGCCTCGTGCTCGGACACGGCTTTGAAGCGGCCTTTTCTGGGGCATTCAGCCCGGCACACGAGGTAGTCGTCCAGGTCGGTTGGAATCCGGGAGACTCCCACAATGCCGGCATGCAGATCCTCCTGGAGCTCGGGTTGGTTGGATTGCTGCTGTTCCTGATCGGCTACGGGCGAGGGGTGGTGAGGGCGGTGAGGATCGCGGTTATCGTGCCTGGTGCCATTGGGCTGTGGCCTCTGGTTCTCATGACGATGGCGCTGCTCATCTCCGTGACCGAGACCGGCGTCCAGTCCGACTCAATGGGATGGGTTATGTACCTGGTAGCGGTGTTGACGGCGTCGGGTCACCTCCAATATCGGAGCCAGATAGGTCTGTCCAATGCGCTTGACCCCAGCATCCGTTTCGTTCACGACAACGACCTTATGGCCCGCCGCCTGCCCTCGATCCCAAGGGCCAAGGTTGTGGTGGCACCGTCGGATGCGCCGGAGCCGGTGGGCTCACCTGGGGCCGCTACGCTAGCAAACGGCATGAGTTCGAGATGTGGTTGTGGCAAGGGTTCGAGCTGTCGTTGCTTGGCCGGCCCCAACAAGAAGCCGGCGGGTCACGCAGAGGTGGAAGTTGAAAGCTCCAGGTCCGAGCCAGATCCAGTTGCCACGGGCTGAATCCTTCCGCCTGCTGCGGCGCCTTGCACCCGAAGTTCCTCAAGGGGTGGTCCCGGTATGTCGAGCTTTGACCCATGGATGATGTGAAAGACCGGCGGCTAAGGACCGCCGCGGCCAAGATCATGGCCACGGTCATGTTGGTCGCGGTGGTGTTGGCCTATGCCGGCTTTGGTGACCGTTCGAGTACGTCGGAGGAAGCCTCCGACTCTGTTCCCAAGGAGACCGAAGCCGTTCCTGACCCGAGCCCTGAGCCAACGCCTGACTCGACGGTTGACGGCCAACCGCCGACTTCTGAGGCCCCAACCGAACGGGGCTCGTCCTCTCGGCCCGGGAGCCAGTCGGGGGCGTCCAGCCGACCCCAGCCTGGCGCAGTCCAGCCGGTGGCGGGCGGGGTCGAACGCCGCGTGGCCAACATGGGTGAGTGGTCAGCCGCAGTCTCGGCTGCCCGTCCGGGCGACGTGATTCGCCTGGTGGCCAACATGTCGGAGCGTCTCGTCTACCGAGGTGACAACGACGGTGGCAATGCCACCGGTGCTCACGGAACTCCTGAGGCACCGATTGTCATTACCGCCGACCCTGGAGTCTGGATCGACGTCGGCAACGTCGCCAGCAACTTTGCCGGCATAGACATCTTCTATGTCGACAACGTGCACGTCGTTGGTATTGGGGTACGCAACGCCCAGTTCGGGATTCGTTGCCTGCAATGCCATGGGACACCCGATCGGCCCGTGCGTATCGTCAACAACGAGTTCACAAACATCGGCTACGTGGGGATCCACGTCGGCGGGCACCTCAAGACCCATGCGGCCAGCACCAACGTTCTGGTCGAGGGAAACAACGTTTCGCACACCGGCAAGCTCACCGCTCGATTTGGTGAAGGTATCTACATCGGTCATGGTTACAACGAATGGGTCGACGAGACCTCGAACATCACGGTGCGAGGCAACGAGGTCTCCCACACCACAGCCGAAGCGATCGACATCAAGCCCGGTACGCGTGACATCGTGGTCGAGGACAACCTGATTCATCACGCGGCCCCTATTGACGGTGGCTCGATCTCGGCCCACTACGTTCACTCGGTGCCCAATCCCAAGCCGGATGAGCTCGATCGTCTGATCGTCAGGAACAACCGGATCTGGAATCAGAACCTGGACGGAGTGCCCGGCGCCAGTGACGCTGCCATCTGGGTCGGTCACGGTGGGGTTGAGATCACGGGCAATGTGATCTGGGGATTCCGCATCCATCCCAACTCCCGGGCTGTGCGGGTGCGTTCGCCCCAGACCTTTGGCCCCTACGACGTGGTCATTGCCGACAACGTCTTCTGGGTTGAACGAGGCTGGGTGGCCGACGGGTGGCCGCTGGCCGTCGACAGTGTCGCCGCTTCGGGCAACAAGGGGCCGAGCCAGCAAACGGCCGAGGTGGTCGTCGGAGCCAACGACTTCCCCGGACCGGTTCCCCCGATCGGACAGGGTGGAGACGCCGACACCGGTGGTGGTCCCGGATCAGCGTTGAGTGTGTTTGCCCCCAGTCCTACGCCCGAAGGAGCACCTGACCCCAACGCCGGAGGTGACGAGCTGCAGGCCCTCCCCGCCCCAGCCGCTGCGCCACCGGCCGCCGCTCCGCCTGTTGCTGCGCCCGCTGTTGCCGCTGCTCCGCCAGCCACGACCACCCCCGCGGCTGCTCCTCCTACCGCGTCGGCCCCGGCTCCTGGGGTTGAGGCCGCTCCGCCGGCCGGTCTGGCCTTCTCCACTGGCATGCCGGATGATGTCTTCACGGCTGTGCCGTCCAAGTTGCGGTCATCAGGCGCTGGAGCACCTGACCGCTTCACGTCGACCTCGGCTGCGGCCGACGGCTTCGACTCCTCCAGCGTGTCGGCCCGGGCCGGGTCGGACGCGGCAAGCGACGCAGACGTTTCTGGTCGATCCGATCGGTCGGAAGCAATGGAAGCTGACGGCGAGATCGAGTCGGCTGCTGTTGCCCTGGACCCCGCCGAGTCCGATGACTCCGGCCTCTCGGCCAGGATGGTGGTACTGATGGCCTCGGTCACCGTGTTGGTGGGAGCGGGCACGCTCCTGGCCTGGATGAAGCTTCTGGCTCCGCGCAGCCAAGGCTGAGGACCCAGTACTGAGCACCCAGTACTGAGCAACCAGTACTGAGTAACGAGTACTGAGTAACGAGCGATGAACAGCATCTGGCCTCTTCTGCCTCGCCGTCAACGGTGAAGCAGAAGAGGCCAGTTTGGTCTCCTGGCTTATCAGCCCGACTCGGAGTGGGTCACCGGTTGCTCGCCCATCCACTGGCGAAGCGTATTCTTGAGTTTGGTCTGCTGGATGAACAGATCGTGCTCCGGCTCCAGGTCATTGACCCCCTGCGGTGCTTTGAAGTAGAAGCTCAGCCATTCCTGGACATCGCTTTGGCCCGCCCTGGCTGCCAGGTCGAGGAAGAGGGCGAGGTCGAGGACAATGGGTGCAGCCAGGATTGAATCACGGCAAAGGAAGTCGATCTTGATCTGCATCGGGTAGCCCATCCACCCGAAGATGTCGATGGCATCCCAACCCTCCTTGTTGTCGCCGCGGGGTGGGTAGTAGTTGATTCGCACCACGTGGTCGATGTTGTCGTAGAGGTCCGGGTAGGTGTCAGGTTGCAGGATGGTGTCGAGCACGCCGAGTTTGGACGACTCCTTGGTCCTGAAGTTCTCGGGATCGTCGAGCACCTCACCATCCCGGTTGCCCAGAATGTTGGTCGAGTACCAGCCCCGAAGGCCCAGCATCCGGGCCTTGAGCCCGGGAGCGATGAGGGTCTTCATGAGGGTCTGACCGGTCTTGAAGTCCTTGCCCGCGATCGGAACCTGTCGACGTCGGGCCAACTCCCGCATGCAGTCGAGGTCGAGGGACAGGTTGGGGGCTCCGTTGGCCACGGGTACGCCGGATTCGATGGCGGCGTAGGTGTAGATCTGACTGGGGGAGATGTTGTCGTCGTTGGCCTTGAGGCCGGCTTCGAAGCTGGCGACGCTGGCGTGGACCGCTGATGGTTCCTGATATGCCTCGGTCGATCCGCACCACACCATGACCAGACGGTCACAGTCGTTCTCGCTGCGGAAGCGTTCGATGTCATCCATGAGGGCCAAGGCCTGGTCCCACTTGGAGGTCTCCTCTTTCACCCGGTGGCCGTCCAGCCTGCTCACCCACCGTTGATCGAACACGGCGTCCATGGCCACCACACCCTCCAGCTCCGAGGAGATGGGGGTCAGATCGGCGTTGTCGAGCACACCGCAATGCTTGGCCGCTTCCATGGCGTTGGGGGAGATCGGGTCCCAGCCTCCAAAAACCAGCTGATCGAGCTCGGCCAGGGGAACGAAGTCCTTGATCAGCGGGTTGCGACCCTCGTCCCGGCTGCCCAGCCGGATGTGGGCCATCTGGCTAACCGACCCGATGGGCGGGGTGAGCCCGGCCCGGGCGGCCAGAACCCCGGCGATGAAGGTGGAGGCGACCGCGCCCAGGCCCGGTGTCAATACGCCGAGCTTGCCTCCCGCAGGAGCGATCGGCGGCGCCTTAGCCGGGGCCGCGGTCGACGCGCCTTGGGGAGTGGATGGGTCCTGATTCTCATTGGCCATGCACAAAACGTAAGTATCACTAGCGTTTTATCAGAGCTAAGATAAGCAGGACTTAACAATAACGCGGGCGCGGCTGGCGAGCCGACGTCGAGGTCGGCGCCCGGCCATTGAGGAGACAGCAAGTGAATCGAGAGCCATTGCTGCAATTGACCACCCAGCAACTTGACTACCTCGTTGCTGTTGCCGACGCTGCCACCTGGGCGGAGGCGGCTGAACGGCTCGGTGTTAGCCAGTCCGCTCTCAGTCAGGGCCTTGGCCAGCTCGAACGGCGCCTTGGGGTTGCTCTGTTCGAACGGGAAGGACGCAGGCGGGTCCTGAGGTCGTCGGCCTCAGGGGTTGTCGACTACGCCCGTACGGTGGTGGCCGAGACCAGGAACCTGGGCCGTTGGACCCGAGCGGTGGGTTCGGGAGGGGAAGGCGAACTCCGGGTTGGCATGATCGACCTGGCGGCCACGGTGCACTTCGGATCGACCCTTCAGGCCTTTCGGGCCCGCCATCGTCAACTTCGGCTGCACTTGGCGGTGGCGCCCTCAGCCGCCTTGTCCGAGATGCTGGTGGCCGGCGATCTCTCACTGGCGGTTTTGGTCGATTCAGGTCGCAACAGCGGAGACCTTGAGTGCATCCCGTTGCTTGACGATGAGCTCGGGATCTACGGGCCGGAGCCGAGGGCCGCGACCGACATGGCGAACTGGGGGCCGTGGGTCACCTTTCCCTCCAGTTCGCACACCCGACGCCTGGTGGCCCGAAAGTTGATCGAACTGGGGGTGCGGTTCGACGTCGTTGCCGAATCCCATCAACCCGAGGTGTTGCGGGGAATGGTCGCGCTCGGCATGGGGTGGACGGTGCTGCCGGTGCGCCAGGCTGAGACGGAGCCGAACCCGCTTCGTCGGGCCCGACCCGAGCCCCTCACTACTCGGCGCCTGGTGGTGGCCCAACGTCACTCGGCCGTGCAGGACCCGGCTGCCCACCTCCTCCTCGGCGAGCTTTGTCAACACGCCCGTCTGTTGTGAGGATTGGCGCTTGAATCGCAGCCTTTGTTCCTTGGGTGGGCCCGGACTACTGCACGGGTGAAGGGCGAAGCGAACCGTAGGGAAACGATCGGCGCCCGCCGGTGTTCCGACGGGCGCCGATGGTTCTGTTAAAACTGATCGGTGGAAGGCAGCAAAGGCTGCCCCCCGATCGAGCGCGGTGTGCTACTCGTCACTCTCAGTGTCTTCCATCTCGTCGTCGGAGTGCTCCTCGTCTTCCATCTGGTCGCCGTCTTCGGTTCCCTCGGCATCACCGGCGACCGTTGCTGGGGTATCGTCGCCGGTCGTCACGGTGTCATCGTCGCTGCTGCAGGCAGCAAGTCCACCGGAGATGGCAACGGCAAGGGCGACGGCGGCAAAGTGGTTCTTCATGGTTGTATCCATTTCTATTCT
>Ga0316190_10002225_pt1 | contig 14055 bp, 11 predicted proteins | sample Eddworburrow2_MG_FD_204929 | JGI IMG/M metagenome (GOLD analysis project Ga0316190, IMG submission 204929) | Coastal sediment microbial communities from Maine, United States - Eddy worm burrow 2 | ecosystem: Environmental > Aquatic > Marine > Coastal > Sediment | place: USA: Maine | collected... | reverse complement strand
GTCAGGGCACAGCAGTCAGGGCACGGCGGGGGTCAGGTGAGGCCCAGCAGTTTGAACATGGCAGGCGGGATCGAGGTGTCGCCCCGGGCCAGCATCGCCGCCCGTTCCACGTTCACCTGATCGAAACGACGGTCAGTCCAGTGATCCCATGGGCCGTTCATAAGGCGCGAGGTGTCGCCGTCAGCGGCAGCGCAGGCCCGCAGGTAGGCGGCCTGGTCGCCGAGGTCGCCCGCACCCCCCGGGGGTCCGTGGCCCGGTATGACGGTGGAGGCGATGGCACCCAGCTGGTCCAGTGAGTCGGCCCAGGCCAGCGGGTCGGCGTCGAAGGCCAGGGGGGTCACGCCGAACGACGCCAGCGCCCCGGCGAAGATCACGTTGGCCCCCTCGACCACCACCGCCAGGTTGGTGTCGGCCTCGCCCGGCAGCGGTAGCCCATAGGCTGCTCCGGTGAGCCAGGCGGGCTCGGCCACGGTGTGGGTCACCGGTCGGGTGGTGAAGTCGTCGTCGTAGCAAGACGCAAAGCGGGGCAACAGGCGACGAAAGGCATCGGGATTGGGTGGGGCATCAAGTTGGTCGCTGGTGGTCTCGGTCCCATAGAAGGCCGCCTGCCAGAAGGCGCGGCCCCCACCGGCGAAGGCCACCCGACTGGTCGACAACACCACACGCTTGAGGGGGAGCTGGAGCTCGGCCGTCAGTGCCTGGATCTCGGAGCGGATCGCGTGCCCCCGTCGGGGGGTCGCGGTGGTGTCGATCACGGTGAGTCCGTCCTCATCGATGACGAGGCCAACATTGCTGTCGCCGAAGCGGGCGTCGCCGTGGACCCAGGCGAACACGCCCTGCCCCAGCTCAACCTGGTCGGGTTTCAGCTCCTGATCGTGGCGATCGAGGGCGCTCATGGTTTTCCGATGGTGGCGACGGCGGCGTCGATCGACTCAACGGTGACCTCCACCAGGCGCTCCAACTCTGCCTCGCTGACGGTAAAGGGCGGGCCGAAGAGCAGCCCGTCGGGCACCGGACCCGAACCGGCGGGGTAGATCCAGGTGTCGCGCTCCAGTGCCTGGGCCACCACCTCAGCGGTGAGACGCCCCCCATAGTTGGCTCCGGTCTCGCGGTCGGCAACCATTTCGATGCCTTGCAGCAGGCCGAGGCCGCGCACATCGGCCACGTTTGGGTGGTCGTCGAGGGCGTCATGCAACATCGTGGAGAGCCGTGCCCCCATGGTTGCGGCCCGCTCAACGAGCTGCTCATCCTCCATGACCTGGAGTACCCGATTCGAAACGGCGCAGGCAACGTCGGACCCACTGAAGGTGTAGTACATCACCGTGGCTCCCACCTCGGCCAGGGGCTCGACGACGGCGTCGGTGGTGAAGACTCCTCCAATGGGTACATAGCCCCCGCCCAGACCCTTGCCACCAACCAGGATGTCGGGCACCACGTCGTAGTGGTCGACGGCGAACCGGGCTCCGGTACGACCAAACCCCGTCATCACCTCGTCGCAGATCAGCAGGATGCCATACGTCGTGCACAGTTCCCGCAGTCGGGGGAGATAGTCCTCGGGCGGGACCAGGGCAGCCCCCGAGGCCCCACTGATGGGCTCAGCGATGATGGCGGCGATGGTTGAGGGGTCCTCGGCCTCGATCAGCTTGTGCACGTTGTCGGCGTCGAGGGCATCGGCCTTGGGCAGGTTGAGCAGCATTGGCTCCAGGCCGGCCCGCCGACGATCGTGGTTGGCCACCGACAGTGTCCCCAGTGAGGCGCCGTGGTAGCTCACCGAGCGGCCGATGACCTTCCAGCGGTCGACGTCGCCCCGGGCGGTGTGGTGCTGGCGGGCCACCCGCAGCGCGGCCTCGACCGACTCGGTGCCGCCTGAAACGAACAATGAGCGGGTCAGGGTGGGGGGAAGCCAGGATTCCCGCAGCCGCTCGGCCAGGGCGAGGCGGGCCTCGGTGGCCCACACCGGAATGGTGTACGCCCCACCCTCGAGGGCGGCAGCGGCCGCCTGGGCCGGTTCGGGTCGGCCGTGACCGATGTTGGCCACTACTGCGCCGCCTGCTCCGTCGAGGATTCTGCGGCCGTCGGCGGTGAACAGGTAGCTGCCTTCACCTCCGGTGATCAGCAGCGGCTCGGGGCCGGGGACGAACAAGCTGGCGGCGAGCCGGTTGGTAGTCATCTCTCGAACTGTAGTTGCTCTGATCACCGCAGAGCTTCAAGCGGCATCGCCAACCATGCCACCCGGCCTGGCCAGGCCGATCTGGCCATCGATGGCCAGATCTGATCGAATGCCTATGATCGCGATCAACCACGCAGAAGGAGATGTTAGGTAGATGGACAGCTATGTGCCGCCGCTGGGCGATATGAACTTTGTACTTGATGCCGTTGCCGACCTCCCCGGCCTGCTGGCGGCCCCACCCTTTGCCGACATCGACCGTGACCTCGTGGCCCACGTCTGCGATGAGGTCGGCCGGTTCATGGCCGAGGTCATTGCTCCCCTCAATCGCACGGGCGACCAGCAGGGAGCGGTACGCAACGATGATGCAACGGTGACCACCCCCGACGGCTTCAAGCAGGCCTATGCCCGCTACGTCGAGACCGGTTTCGGCGCCATCCCGTTCGATCCCGCCTATGGCGGCGGGGGCTTCCCGTGGACGGTGGCCATCGTCATCCAGGAGCTGTTCACCAGCGCCTGCATGTCATTCTCGCTGTGTTCGCTGCTGACCCAGGGAGCCATCGATGCCCTGGAGCACCACGGCTCCCCCGAACAGCAGGCCCAGTACCTCCCCAAGATGTTGACCGGGGAGTGGACGGGCACCATGAACCTGACCGAACCCCAGGCCGGTTCCGATGTCGGGGCGCTCACCACCAAGGCTGAACCGGTCGGCGACGGCTCGTTCCTCATCAGCGGCCAGAAGATCTTCATCACCTATGGCGACCACGACATGGCCGACAACATCGTGCACCTGGTGTTGGCCCGAACCCCGGGCGCTCGGCCCGGCACCCGGGGTATCTCGATGTTCCTGGTCCCCAAGTTTCTGCTTGAGGCCGACGGCTCCATGGGGACCCGAAACGACGTGAGTTGTGTTTCGTTGGAACACAAGCTGGGAATCCACGGCAGCCCGACATGTGTGCTGAGCTTTGGCGATAACGACGGGGCCGTCGGCTGGCTCATCGGGGAGGAGGGCGACGGCATGCGCAACATGTTCACCATGATGAACAACGCCCGCCTGTCGGTCGGCCTTCAGGGCCTGGCCCTGGCTGAGCGGGCCTACCAGCAGGCGTTGAGTTACGCCAACGAGCGCATCCAGGGCACCGCCGTCGGTGCCGAACGGGGCACGTGGAGTCCAATCATCGACCATGCCGACGTGCGCCGGATGCTGATGACGCAGCGCTCATGGATCGATGCCCTGCGTTGCCTGGTCTATACCAACGCCGCGTCCATCGACCGAGCCGATGTCGAGGCGGGCACACCGGCGGGGGAGCGGGCCCGGGAAAGGGCCGAGTTGTACATCCCCCTGTCCAAGGGGCTCGGTACCGATGTGGGGTGCGAGATGACCTCGTTGGCCGTGCAGATCCACGGCGGCATGGGGTTTGTTGAGGAGACGGGGGTGGCCCAGCACTTCCGCGACGTCCGCATCGCCCCCATTTACGAGGGAACCAATGGCATCCAGGCCGCCGATCTGGTTGGTCGGAAACTGCCGATGCGTGGGGGTGGGGTGGTCTTCGACGAGCTGAACGAGATCTCGACCCTGGCCAGTGAACTGGGCGGCCACGAGCAACTGGCACGGTTCGGTCAGAGCCTGGAGACCACCGTTGGTGCCGCCCGTCGGGCCACGGAATGGTTGCTGGCCAACGGGGCCGAAGACCCGAACAATGCCCTGGCCGGGTCGTCGCCCTACCTGCGGCTGCTGGGCACCGTGGTCTGCGGCGGTTTGATGGCCCGCTTGGCGCTGGCCGCGGTGAAGGCCGGGAGCGAGGCGACCGAGGGCAGCGACGATGCCGATTTCTACCAGGCCAAGGTGGTGTCAGCGCGATTCTTCGGCGAGCAGATCCTGCCGACGGTTATCGGTTTGGAGGCCACCGTTACCGCAGGCGCTGCCGATCTGTTCGCCCTCAGCCCCGATCAGTTGGGCTGAGGGCTTGGGCGGCGCTTCCCAGGTTTGGCCGTTTTGGTCAGTCGAGATCGGGCGGGCGAGGAACCTGCACCCGCTCGATGTCGAGGCCAAGGCTCTTGAAGTTCTCGATTGGTTTGTTGTAACCGCGGTCGAGGTGATGGGTTCCGGTGATGGTGGTCGTTCCCTCAGCCGAGGCGGCGGCCAACACATAGGCGAAGCCGCCTCGGATATCGGGAACCGTCACCTCGGTGCCCTTGAGCGGCATGCCACCCCGGACGATCACCGAACAGGGCGTCGATGAGCCGACGAAACGCCCGGCGACACTGCCGAGGGGGGTGTTGTAGGTTTCAATCTGGGCCCCCATCTTGTTGAGGGCGGGCACGTAGGTGAAGCGGTTCTCGTACACCGTTTCGTACATGACCGACAGGCCCTCGCAACGGGTGAACAGCGCCACCATGGGGGATTGCCAGTCGGTCATGAAACCGGGGTGGGTGTCGGTCTCGACAGCGGCCGGTTTCAGGCGCCCGGCCCTGGCCGAAACCGAGGTGTCGGTGATGTCGAACTCGGCGCCCATACCGCTCAGGGTGGAGATGGCGGTGACGAGCCGATCCTGGCTGCAGCCGTAGACGGTGACCTGACCGCCGGTGATCAGCCCGGCCACGAGGTAGGAGAACGCTTCGATACGATCGCCCTGCAGACGATGGGCGGCGCCGGAGAGTTTGTCGACGCCGTCGATGATGTAGCGGCGCCCCGGTCGCATCTCGATGCGGGCCCCCATGCGTTGCAGGAACAGGGCAAGTTCGATGACCTCGGGTTCCAGGGCACCGTTCTCGAGCACGGTGCGTCCCTCGGCCAGGGTGGCCGTCAGCAGGACCGTCTCGGTGGCCCCGACAGAGGGATAGGGCAATTCGATGTGGGCACCCCGAAGGCGGGTGGTCTTGGCTTCCATGCCCTCGTCGGTGAAGGTGATTTCAGCCCCCATGGCCCGCAGCGCGTCGACGTGGAAGTCGACGGGCCGAGAACCGATGTCGTCGCCCCCCAGGAGGGGAACAAAGGCCTCGCCGACACGGTGAAGTAGCGGCCCCACCATGAGGATTGGTATCCGGTTCATTCCCGTGAAGGTCAACGGCACCCGGCTGGAGGTCAACGACCGGGGATCGACGGTGGTGATGCCGTCGGCCCGGTCAATCCCGCAACCCAGGGCTTCGAGCATCTGGGCGGTGATGTCTACATCGCCGATGTCGGGAACGTTGGTAATGGTCGACGGCGAGTCGCCGAGCAGCGAGGCCACTAGGTGTTTGGTCACCGCGTTCTTGGAGCCTCGCACCACGATGTCACCGGTCAGGGGACCGACCGGATCGACGACCCAGGCCGGGGTGGTGTCTGCCTTGGTGGCGGCCGCTCCGGCAGCCACGTTCTTTTCAGAAGCGTCGGTCACCCCGCCAACCTAGTTCGCCCCGCCACAAAACTTTCGGAGAGTGCGGTGTTGGTGGTGCTGTCGACCTGTTGGTTGACGAGGGGCGAACTTGAGGCGCCCGTAGGGCGCACGTAGTTTCGCCCCGCCACAAAACTTTCGGAGAGTGCGGTCTTGGTGGTGCTGTCGACCTGTTCTAGACGGATACGCCGACCAGGTGCAGGGCGTCGGAAAGGTAGCCGCCACTCGACAACAGGCTGACCAACCGGTTGTAGGGCAGAAGGGGGGATTGGTCGGATCGGTCGACCGGCCGGGGTGATTCCAGCACCTGGCGGACTTCGAACGACAGGGCGTAGATCATGAGTCGTTCGCCGAGGTGGGGATGGCTGAACAGACCGGGGTAGTCCTCGGCCAGCCAGGCAACGATGTTGGCGTAGTCGCTTGCCCTGGTTCGTTCCTGGTGGGTGGCGGCGACGTGGGCGTCGGGGTGCTGGCAACATCTGAGAAGGACGTCGAGGTCAAGGTCGGCCGGTGCCCCCCGGCACCACTCGAAGTCGATGACGGCGCTGATCGACTGTCCGTCCCACAACACGTTCTCAAACGTCAGGTCGCCGTGAATGAGCCGGCGGTCCGGGAACCGATCGAGGTGGGAGTAGTTGGCAACCACATAGGAGCGGGCACTGGAGATGATCCCGGGATCGACCTTCGGGTCCTCGGCCAATCGGTTGATGCCGTCGAGCAGTGGTCTCACCGCGGGAGCGCTGCGCGGGTCGAGTAGGTGCGGAGTGACCGCGAGATGGGAGATCCCTCGCGGCGCTGGGGTGGCATGGATCTGGCGGAGACATTCGGCCAGCTGTCGTACGGCGTCACGTCGTTGGCCCATGGTCAGATCGGGCCAGAAGTGGGCAAGCGGGGCCCCTGGTTTGCGCTCGACGATCAGGTAGTCGGCGCCAACCTCACCACCGACGGCGACCATTCTTGGGGTCCACGGCCCTTGAGGAAGGTGGGGATAGATCTGCGCCTCGCGTTTGAGCCGCTGATTGGGTTCGCGATTGATCCGCACCACGTGACGCGACGACAGGTAGATCTCGTTGCGGGTGCTGCTGGCCCGCTCCAGATCGTCGGAGAACGAGAGGCCAGAAGCGCGCAGAGCCTGGCGGGCACGGGCTTGGGAGAGGCGAGAGGCAAAGGGTTCCATAGGTCCGCTTAAAGCATCGGCGCGCCACGGCTGGACTTGATGTTCAATTGGGCCACCGGGGGGTGGGCGGGGTGCAGAGTCCGGTAGGAAGCGGCCCTCAGGTCGGTAGTGTCGCCGCGTCCGACAACACCGAATCGGCGAAGCGGGGCCAGGCGGCAATGGCCCACGGCCCGAAGTCGGTGGTCGTCAGCGCCACACAGGCCACCTGCACCACAGGATCGACCCAGATGAACGTGCCTGAACGCCCGAAGTGGCCGAACGTGGTTGGTGAATTGGCCGAGCCGGTCCAATGGGGTGACTTGGAGGCCCGAATCTCGAATCCGAGGCCCCACGGGTTCGGGGTCTGACGCCCGTAGCCGGGCAGAACCCCATCGAGTTCGGCGAACTGGGCCGAGGTGGCCTGGGCCATCGTCGTTGGTGAGATGAGGGTCGGTGCCAGCCACTCGGCCGCCACGGTGAGCAGATCCTCGACCGAGCTTACGGCCCCATGGGCCGGCGAACCTTCGAGCACGGTTGAGGACAACCCGAGGGGCGCCGCCACCGCCTCGTGGAAATACTGGGCTGCAGGCATGGCCGCCGCCTCGGCCAGGATGCGGCCCAGCCGCTCAAACGCTGCGCTGGAGTAGATCCGTCGACGACCGACCCCGGCCAGGGGTTGTTCCAGGCTCTCGCCCAGGCCTGAAGCATGGGCCAGCAAGTGGCGCACCGTTGACGATGGCGGGCCCGCAGGTTGGTCGAGGGCGAGAGTCCCCTCCTCGATCGCTACCAGTATGGCGTAGGCGAACAACGGCTTGGTCACCGACGCCAACGGGAACCGCTGTCCGGTTGGGCCACCCCGATGGCGCTGTCCTTGGGCGTTGATCCAGCCCCCCGCAGCTAGGGAGACGGGCCACTCTTCGAGCTGTGAGAGAGCCTTCATGTCCGAACAAGGGTACGGTGGGAGTACCGGGTCCGCGCCCCGATGCCTGAGCGTGGATAGCCCTGATTCGTGGACGGCCAAGGTCTTAGCGCGGGCGCTGACTGGAAAACGCCGATCGAGAATCAGCCAAAGTCAGGACAAAGCAATTGAGTAAGACGTTCGTCGAGCTAGGTGTTGCTTCGGCAATAGTGAACGCTCTGGACGCCCGAGGTATTGATCGGGCCTTCCCTATCCAAGAAATGACCATAGCCGACGCTCTCGCCGGCCGAGACGTGTGCGGTAAAGCCAAGACCGGCTCAGGTAAGACGCTGGCCTTCGGTGTTCCCGCCGTCCAGTTGTTGGCCGATGCCGACAAACGAGAGGTCGGGGCGGTGATTCTCGTGCCGACCCGGGAATTGGCGACCCAGGTCTACACCGAGCTCGAACCGCTGGCCAAGGCCGTCGGAGTGTCGAGTCTGGCTGTCTACGGCGGCGCCGACATCGAGAAACAGATCAGCCGGCTGAACAAGGGTGTGCAACTCATCGTCGCCACCCCTGGTCGGATGATCGACCTCATGGAGCGCGGCAACATCAGCGTGCAGAACGTGCGCTTGGCCGTGATCGATGAGGCCGACCGCATGGCCGACATGGGGTTCCTTCCCCAGGTGGAATGGATCCTGCGCCGGGTTGAGGGGGTGCATCAGACCCTGCTGTTCTCGGCCACCCTCGACGGAGCGGTCGACGCCCTCGTCACCCGCTACCAGAACGACCCCGTTCGCCACGAGGTCGACGCCAGCGAGGTGACGGTGGAGGAGATGGCCCACCGTTTCGTCAACGTGCACGAGATGGACCGCAACAAGGTGGTGGCCGCCATCGTCGGCTCGGTCAACCGGACCATGGTGTTCTGTAACACCAAACGGGCGTGCGATCGTTTGGCCTCGGACCTGGACAAGCTCGGCGTTGATGCCCAGCCGATCCATGGCGATCTGCGGCAGCGGCAGCGTGAGAAGGCGCTTGGCGATTTCAGCAACGGCAAGCTGCAGGCCCTGGTCGCCACCGACGTTGCGGCCCGTGGCATCCACGTCGACGACGTCGATGTGGTGGTGCACTTCGATCCCCCCGATGACCACAAGACCTACCTTCACCGCTCGGGGCGGACCGCCCGGGCCGGTGGTTCCGGCGTGGCCGTGACCCTGGTGCTGTGGAACCAGGAACTGGACGTCAAGCGGATCCAGAAACGACTGGCCCTCGACATCCCGATCGTTGAGATGTTCTCCAACGACGATCGCCTCGGCGATCTCGCCGCTTGGGATCCGACAGAGGTCGTCTGACCCGATCGAGGTTGGAGTCGACCAATCGCCACCGCAATCGTTGGGTGGCGGGCCTGGTCGGCGCCAACGAGCTGCGGCCGCCGATTGACTTGGTCGGGGCCGTTGTCGATCTGGTGTCGACCGGGATTGGCGGCCCACCGGTAGTCGGTGGTGCCGCGCTGGAGCTGGGCCCGATCGGCCCGCCCGAGCCCTCGTGGCTTGATGAATGGCTCGTCGGGCTGGTGCATGAGCAGAGCGTGGCCATTGAGGACCGTCGCCGTCGCGGCGCCTGGTACACCCCTCGTTCGGTGGTTGAGGGTTTGGTCCGGGTGGCCACCGATGGCTGGAGCGAACCACCGGCGCTGATCACCGACCGGACCTGCGGTGGCGGCGCCTTCCTGCTGGCCGCCCTCGACCGTCTGGAGGCCTGGGGTGTTGGCCCGGCAACGGCGGCGACCATGGTGGCCGGAATGGACCTCGATCCGCTTGCGGTGCAGGTGAGTCGTTGGTCGATCGAGCTGTGGTTGCGACGCCGCCTCGGACCCGACACCGCAGCCGGCCTGGCGGCGGGACTCGATATCCGCCTTGGTGATGCCCTGGCCGAGCTTCCCCCCAGCTGGTGTGCCCAGGTAGTGGTCGTCGGCAATCCCCCCTTCGCCAGCCCCTTGAAGAAGGGGACGATTCCACCGGCGGCGGCCCGCTACCGTCACGCCCGGGCTGAACTGCTCGGCCCCTACGCCGATCTGGCCGCCATCCACCTCCTCAACGCCGTGGACACCGTGGCGTCGGGCTCCACGGTGGCCCTGGTCCAGCCCCAATCGGTGCTGGCCAGCCGTGACACCGAGGCATTACGCCTCCACCTCGGGTCGGTCGCACCCCTCAGCGCCTTCTGGGCGGCCCGGGAGTTGTTGTTCGACGCCGGCGTTCGGGCCTGTGCCCCCGTGCTCGGCGTTGGCGCTGAGGAGGGGCCCGAACTGGCGTTGTACTCCGGGCCCGATGTCGTGTCGACCGGGGCGACCAAGGGGGCGACGGGGGAGCGCCGCTGGAGCGGTTTGGCCGCTGATGCTCTGGGCGCTCCGCCGCTCGGGTCCCTGTCGACGCTCCGGCTGGGCGAGCTGTGTACGGCAACGGCAGGTTTTCGCGACGAGTTCTACGCCATGGTCGGCGCCTGCCGCCAGGCCGAGCCCTCCGAGCGGAGCGGGCCGCTGGAGGCCGGGGTGGCCCGGGTTGTAACGGTGGGTTCGGTCGACCCCCTGGTCGTTGGCTGGGGTACCGAGCCAACCCGATTCGGCGGCACCGCCTGGTCGCACCCCGTCATCGATCGCGACCAACTGCCGCCCAAGGTCGTTCGCTGGTATGACCGCCTGAGGCGGCCCAAGGTGCTGCTGGCCACCCAGTCAAAACTGTTGGAGCCGGTGATCGACCACCACGGCGATCTGGCTCCGGCCACCCCGGTCATTGCCGTGCTGGCCGCTCCCGGGGACTTGGAGCGGGTGACGGCGGTGCTGCTGGCACCGCCGGTGGCGCTGTGGGCCTGGCGTCGCTGGTTCGGCTCGGCGTTGTCGGTCGATGCGTTGAAACTGGCGGCCAAGCAGGTGGCCGAGTTGCCCCTGCCCACCGACAGCGAACGCTGGGCGGAGGCGGCGGAGTTGATCGCCCGTCGGGATCAGGCCGCCGGGGGTGGCCAGGACGCGGCGCAGGCCTGGGATCTTGCGGTCGAGGTGGCCACCATCATGACCGAGGCCTATGGGGTGGGGCCCGAAGTGCTCGGTTGGTGGAAGACCCGACTCAAGCCCCGCCCCGCCCCGGTTGATGGCTGATCTCGGTCGACGCTACTGGATTCTGTGGTCGGCGTTTTCCTCCGCCAACTTCGGCGACGGGGTCAGCCTGGTCGCTTTCCCCCTGCTGGCGGTCGGCCTTACCAACGACGCCCGCCTGGTGGCCCTGGTCGCGTTGTTCCGCTTCCTGCCCTTCATCGTGTTCGGCCTACCGGCCGGATTGATCCTCGACCGCTTCGACCGGCGCCGCATCGCCATCGCAGCCCAGATCGTGCGGGGCGGTGTGCTCGGCGCGCTGGCCCTGGTGGTGCTGGGTGGCGGGGCGTCGATCGCGGCGTTGTCCGTCGCCGGTTTTGTTGTCGGCTCGGGAGAGGTGCTGACCGACGGCGGCCTGCCCGCCATCGTCCGGGATCTTGTCCGGCCTGAGCAGTTGGAGGTGGCAAACTCCCGGCTCTCAGCCAGCCAAACCGCAACCAACGCCTTCATCGGTCCACCGCTCGGTGCCTTGGCCTTTGGCATCGATCCCGCTGCCCCGCTCCTGATCAGCGCGCTGGCCTTTGTCAGTGCCGCCGCCGCCCTGGTGACCCTGCCCGGTCGTTTCCGACCGTTGGTGGCGAGCTCGGACGATTCGTCGTCACCATCGCTGCTGGCCGAACTCACCGTTGGTCTGCGTTACGTCTGGGGTCATCCCGTACTTCGACCCCTGGCGGCGACGGTTGCGGTCTTCTCCTTCGCCGGGTCGGCGGGGAACACCGTGTTCGTGATCCTGGCCACCGAACGCCTCGGTCTGGGCCCGCTGGGGTTCGGGTTGCTGATCAGCCTCTCCGCCGTGGCCTCGGTGACGATGTCGTTCTTCGTGGCTCGGCTGGTGGTGAAGCTGGGCCATGCCGGGAGCATGCGCCTGGCTGTTGTCACCTTCACCGTGGGGGCGGTGTTGCTGGGGACGACGACATTCGTCGCCGTCGCCGCCGTGGCCATGGTGGTGGTTGGTGTGTCGCAACCGGCCTGGGACGTGGTGAGCAGCACCATCCGCCAGCGGCTGGTGCCCGACGAGGTGTTCGGGCGCATGATGACGGCCTATCTCTTCATTGCCTGGGGTCTGCAGCCGGCGGGGGTGATGGTCGGCGGGTTTGTGGCCGAGGCGTGGGGTCCACAATGGGTCTATGTCGGTTCCGGGGCGCTGGTCGGGTCGTTGTTGCTCATTGGTCGACCATTGTTTGTGCAGGTAACGCGATCCATGGCCCCGGTCGAGGGTCCTGGATCGGTTTGATAGTCGACCGTTTCGGTCGGGTTCGGTAGGCTTGGCAAAATGTCTCCCTTCAGTCGGCCCCTGGTCGAAGTTCAGGAGCCGATTCCGGCTACCGGTGCCTGGTTGCCCGGTGACCCTCCGGCGTGGCGCCGGTTTGCCTCATTGTGTGCCGGGCGCTGCTTTGCCCTCGAGGGGGGAGGTCGTCTCGATGACATCACCATCGCCTATGAGACCTGGGGAACCCTTGACGCCACGGCATCCAACGCCATCCTGGTGTGCCACGCCCTCACCGGCGATGCCCATGCCGCAGGCGACTCGGGAACGGGCCAGCGAACCGATGGCTGGTGGAACGACCTGATTGGTCCGGGCAAGGCCCTCGACACCGACCAGTATTTTGTGGTGTGCAGCAACGTACTCGGTGGTTGCCAGGGCACCACGGGGCCTGCGTCGCCCCACCCTGATGACGGCAAGCCCTACGGCTCACGATTCCCGGTGGTGTCCATCCGTGACATGGTCCGGACCCAGGCGTTGCTGGCCGATCAGTTGCAGGTTGACCGATGGCTGTCGGTGATCGGCGGCTCGATGGGTGGCATGCAGGTGATCGAGTGGGGCGTCATGTACCCCGAGCGGGTGGGTTCGCTGGTGACGCTGGCTTCGGCTGCGACCGCCAGCCCCCTGCAGATCGGGTGGAGCGAGGTCGGTCGTCTCGCCGTTGTTCAGGATCCGAAGTGGAATGGTGGCGACTACTACGATGCCGAGCCGGGGCAAGGCCCGCACGAGGGTTTGATGCTTGGTCGGCGGATCGCCCAGATCCACTACCGCAGTGACCTTTCCTTCGCCAACCGGTTCGGCCGGTCGACCGCGGACCGCATGGACCAGTTCAACCTGTGGGACCGGTTCCAGATCGAGAGCTACCTCGACTACCACGGTCAGAAGCTGGCTCGACGTTTTGATGCCAACAGCTACCTGCTGCTCAACAAGGCCATGGACCTGCACGATGTTGGCCGGGGTCGGGGAGGGGTTACCGAGGCGTTGAGCCGAATCACGTCGCCAACGCTGATCGCCTCGATCGACAGCGACACGCTGTACCCGCCCCGCCAACAGCTGGAGCTGTACGAGATGCTTGACGAGGACAAGCTCGACGTGGCCTATGAGACCATCCGGTCCGACCACGGCCACGACGGCTTTCTGCTGGAATACTCCCAACTGTCACCGCTGCTCGAGTCCTTTCTCGCCGATCAGGTCAAGGCTGGGCAAACCGACGGTGTCGGAGGTGCCTGAGGGGGTCGAGATCGAGCTGTACCGGCGAGCCACCGAGGCCGTTGTCGGGCGGACGATCAGCGGGGTCGAGGCCAATGACGACTGGTTCCTCAAGGGCGGAGTGACCGCTCGAGAGGTGACGGAGGCCGTTGTCGGCCAACGGATCGATACCGCTCGGCGCAAGGGGAAACTCCTGGTGCTCGATCTGTCGAACGGGGTGCGCCTCGGATTGCGCTTCGGGATGACGGGCCGCCCCATCGTCGATTCGGTGATGGCCATCGACGATTTGGAGTACGCCAGCAACACCTACAAGCCGGAGTGGGATCGGTTCGAGTTGTCGTTCGCCGAAGGGGGTGACCTGAAGATCCAGGACCCCCGCCGCCTGGGTGGCGTTGAGCTCGACCCCGACGAGGACGCCCTCGGGGTCGATGCCTTTGGTACCACCCTCGGTGACCTGCGACGACGGGTGCTTGTCGGCGAGGTTGCGCTCAAGGCCCGATTGCTGGACCAGAAGCGTCTGGCCGGGGTCGGCAACCTGATCGCCGACGAGGTGCTGTGGCGGGCCGGACTTGACCCGGCCCGGGCTGCCGGAGGGCTCATCGAGGCTGAGGAACAGAAGCTCCATCGTCATTTGCGGAAGGTGTTCGGCGATTTCCTGGCCAATGGTGGGTCGCACACGGGGAGGCTCCAGCCGGCCAGAGTGCGGGGCGGACACTGCCCCAAAGATGGCTCGGAGCTGTTGCGCCGAGAGATCGGGGGCCGTACTACCTACTCCTGCCCCGCCCATCAAGTTTGAGCGGCTAACGTCGTACTGGTGATAGCTGTCGCCTTGGCCGCCG
>Ga0316190_10002223_pt1 | contig 14058 bp, 14 predicted proteins | sample Eddworburrow2_MG_FD_204929 | JGI IMG/M metagenome (GOLD analysis project Ga0316190, IMG submission 204929) | Coastal sediment microbial communities from Maine, United States - Eddy worm burrow 2 | ecosystem: Environmental > Aquatic > Marine > Coastal > Sediment | place: USA: Maine | collected... | reverse complement strand
CAGCGACCATACACCGGTGGGTGCCCGTTATGCGGCCCTCGGCCCCGGTTTCCTGCTGGGATATCGCACTCACCGCGACCACGCGGCGCGGCCGTGAGCGGCCTGACGGTGCCGGGCACGGACCCGGGATGAGCAGCGGGGATCATGATCACACCGGTGCGTTTCACCTTTTCGAGCTACAGCCGTCTCGGTCACGAATAGCTCTCTCTGCGTGAGAATCGATGGTGTTGCTCGGAATGAAGAAATCTTCCGATCGTCTCGATTTTGCCCCACCGAACCGCGACCCTGACCAACGGGGTCAGGCGTCGAGCACCCGAACATCGCGGGCATCGAGTCGCGCCGCGTCGGCACTGCGGTCGGTGGCCATAGTCTGGCTGACCAGCTCTGCGTCCACCCGAGCACGATAGTGGTCTACCTCCCGGCGAACCGCAGAGCGGTCCCAGCCCAGCTCGCCGGCCACCAGCGAGGCCACATGGGGGGCAACATCGGCCCCTCGCCCGGCGCTCTCGACCGAGATGCGGGTTCGCCTGGTCAACAGATCGTCGAGGTGGAGCGCGCCTTCGCAACGCGCACCATAGACAAGCTCCGCCCCCAGATACGGGGTGTCGTCGGTGACAGGTCGGCCCAGATCCGGATTCTGGGTGACGAGGTCCAAAACCTCGGGGGTGAGCGTCCCGTATCGACCGGCCAGTCGTTCGATCTGCGCCACGCCCAGCCCGTGTCGGACCGCCAGCCCGGCCACCTGGTCGCGAAACGCCCCGAGCCCAGGAGCCCCGAGCAGGGGAAGTGCGGACGTGACAGACGCGCCGACCCGAATCCCAGCTTCGGCCGTGGCCGCGTCGATCGCGTCCGCGGCCATCACCCGATAGGTGGTGTATTTCCCTCCGGCGACAGTGACCATGCCTGGCGCCGAGCTATGTACCGCGTGCTTCCTGGTCAATGAGCTCGTGTCGTCGGACTCCCCCTCGAGAAGAGGACGGAGGCCCGCATACACCCCGATCACATCCTCGGGTCCGAGCGGATCGGCGAGCCATCGGTTCGCCTCCGCGAGCAGATAATCGATGTCGGTTCGGCTCGCGGCAGGATGGGCCAGATCCAGATCCCAATCCGTGTCCGTGGTACCGATCAGCCATCGTTCGCCCCAGGGGATCACGAACAGCACGCTCGACGACGTCCGGGTGATCAGCCCGACATCGCCAGGAATGCGATCGCGGTGCACCACCAGGTGGACGCCTTTCGATGCCCTCACCCTCAGGTCGGGCTGGGCTCTGACCCGCGGGTCGGGCTGGCCGGCCATCGCCTGGATCTGGTCGGTCCATGAAGCGGTGGCGTTCACGACGACACGGGCTTCGATCACCAGTTCGCGGCCGGTCTCGCCGCAACGAACTTGGACGCCGCTGACCCGGCCATCGGTCATCACGAGACCACGGGCGCGCACCGAGGACGCGATAGCTGCGCCGTGCGCGGCGGCGGTCCGGGCCACAAACATGGTGTGGCGGGCATCGTCGACCTGGGCGTCCCAAAATTTCACCGCTCCAACCAGGCGATCGGCGGCCACACCCGGCGCTTGAGCCTGTGCAGATCGCCAGCTCAGATGACGATGACGGGGCAAGGGATTGGTGCCACGGCGGGCCAACAGGTCATACAGCGCGATCCCGGCGCCGACGTACGCGCGCTCCCAAACGCGATGCTGAAGCGGGTAGAGAAAGGGCACCGGCCTGACGAGGTGGGGCGCAACCGTGTGCAACATGAGGCTGCGTTCCCGCAACGCCTCGGCCACCAACCCAAGGTCCAGTTGCTCGAGATAGCGCAGACCGCCGTGGATCAACTTCGAGGACCGACTCGAGGTTCCCGATGCAAGATCTCGCTGTTCGATCAGCCCAACGTTCAGGCCCCGCGAAGCAGCATCGAGCGCGCACCCGCTCCCGGTGACGCCCCCACCGATGACCAGAACGTCGAATCGCTCCGTGGCCAGCCGCTCGAGAGCATCCAGGCGTTGCGCGGGGCCGAGCGCACCGTCGCCCCGACCAGACCGGTCGAACCCGTTCGACGATTGTGACCCACTACCGGACCAGCCCACGGCCCACCTCATCGGACCGGCACCGCGCACTCGAGGCCGGGCAGCACCCGACTCGTGAAATCTGTGGCGGCGATGGCGGCCTGGAGCTCCGAACTGGGCAGGGCATAGGCCACACCGTCACTGTCCGATGCCACCGCGAACACCACCGCGGCAACATCGCCGGCCTGACTGACCAGGGCCGCTCCCGAGTCGCCCCGCGTGAGGTCGGCCGACACATACAGGACCTGTCGGGTCACCCGCTCTCGGCCGTGGATGTCGTAGCCGAGCGCGGTGACTCGCCGATGGATCTCGAACGGCGCAAGGCGGAGATCGCCTCCACCGGGATGACCGAACGCCACGCCGGTCACTCCATCATCGAAGACGCCCAGCTCGAGGCCGGGCAGGTCCAGCTCCTGCACCAGCAGAAACGCCAGATCAAGCCCCGGCTCGAAACCGACGAGTGCTGCGCTGCGCCGGCTGCCATCGGCCAGAACGATCTCGGTGGACTCAGAACCCGCGATGACGTGAGCATTCGTCACGATCACCGTGCCGCGCAACTCATGCGCGGATTCGGGCAGGGCTGACAAGGCGATCGCAAAGCCGGTCCCCTCAAGCACCTTTCCCGACCCGCGGTTTCCGTCACACCGGGCCGGACTGCGCACCTTGACGGTCGCCTGTTCGCCGGCCGATCGCACATCATCTATGAGGACGCGAGTGAGCACCGGGGGCGGGGGCAGGGAGGGAACTGGCTCCGGGCCGATGATCTGTTGGCCATCGGCGCCGACGAGCAATCGGAAGGCCTCTGCACTGGCGGGCGGTTCTCCCAGACCGTCGCGGACCAAACCTCCCAACTGCGATTCCTGGGCCTGTTCGGCCGGCCAATCGTGCCGTTCGGCCGCGAGCGGCATGAGTAGCCACACGACGAGCAATACGCCCACGACACCGGCCCCGGCCCCCAGGTATCGGTCGACGCCTCGCGCCCACCCCGACGGCAGGGAGATCCGCAGTCGATAGCCGGTCAGCATCCCCAACGTCTGGCCCAGAGCCGCCCCGGCCAGCAGCGCCAATCCGACGATGATCAGCTTGACCAGCCCGCCGGGCACCTCGTACCGGTCGAGAGCCCACCCAACGATTCGACCGGCGACGACGGCCCCGAGGCCCATCCCCAGCCAGGACGCGGCTCGAGCGAGGAACCCAAGTCGATATCCGCCGACCGCGCCGAGCGCGATGCCCAGGACGATGAGGGCATCGACCGCGTTCATTGCGAGAGCTTCTTTTCGAACCGTGCCTCCGCCTTGGCCATGTCAACCGCGGAGCAATCTCGCGTGGGTCAAAAAGCCGGTGTGAGCAACCATCCGATGATCGGGCCGAATGGACTGACCCTCGATGTGCCACGAGCGGTGCATCACCTCGAGCGTCTCGGCCATCTCGAAACCATCGCCCCCGAGCGTCTCGCGGAACCGGACGGCCTGCATGATCGTCGGGGTGTAGGCCACGATGATGCCGCCACCTCGCAAGGCCTCGGACGCATGTTTCACGACCTGCCACGGTTCGGGCAGATCGAGAACGATCCGGTCGTACCCGGTGGCGTCGATGCCCTCGTAGCAGTCTCGGAGCTGCACATCGTACCGGCCCAACGCCTCGTCACCCAGGAATGACGCCACGTTCTTGGTGGCGCGAGAGGCGAAGTCCTCCCGGATCTCATAGCCGGTCACCAGGGCCCCCGCCCTCAGCAGGGTCATGGACAGCGCGCCCGAGCCGACCCCCGATTCGAGCACCCGTGCCCCGGGGAACACGTCGGCCAGCATCAACAGCGGACCGAGATCCTTGGGATAGATCACCTGGGCCCCGCGCGGCATCTTGAGCACAAAATCGGCGAGGGTCGGTCGCAAGGCGCGATAGCTCGCGCCCATGGTCGAGCGCACCACCGTGCCTTCGGGCGCGCCGATCAGGGCATCGTGTTTGAGGAAACCAGCATGAGAGTGGAACTCACCTCCGACTTCGAGTGTGAGCAGGTAGCGCCGCTTTTTGTTGTCGAGCAACAAGACGCGCTCGCCCACCGCCAAGGGGCGCTCATCCTCGTGGGGCGTGGCGTCCGGCTCACTCATGATCCGGTCTCCGATCGTGAGGGTTTGGTTGTCAGGTCGACTGGCTGTGACCGGTCGTTCGATGCCCGCTCGACCAGCCGACAGAACGAACACAGATCACCCCCGCAGGGGGAGCCGCAACGGACACACGGCTCCAACACATCATCCTGGGTCGCTATCACCTCGCGGCGAAACTCCTCGGATGCTCGGGCCAAGAACCCGAAGTAGAAGTCGTGCTTGGAGCCCGGCGAGCGAACCTCGATGTCGTTGAGCGCCTCTTTGTACCCGATGTGCTTGTTCCCTGCTGCCATGGGGCATTCCTCGACCTGATAGTCGATTCCCCGCAACACGCAGTATGCGGCCATTTCCCGCTCGCCCAGACGAATCAAGGGTTTGACCTTGCGAGGGAAACCGTTTCGGGCCGGCAGGACCGGATACTGGCGGCCAAGGTACTCGCGCTGCCAGCGCAGAACATTGCCAAACAGCACCGCCGCTTCGTCATCGAGATTATGACCCGTGACCAGCACGTCGTAGCCACCGTCCACCGCCGCCTTGTCGAACAGATGACGTTTCGACAGGCCACACGCGGAACATGGGACACGTTTGGCGGCACGGGACCCGTTGGGAATGTCGTACCCGTAGTCGGCCGGAAGATCGACCTCGATCAGACGAAGCTCTCGGGCCGATGCGAACGCACGCACATGTTCGGCTGACGCATCGCTGTACTCCGCGATACCCAAGCCGATGTACAACCCGTCGACGTCATAGCCCAGGCCCACGAGCAGGTCCCAGACGGCAAGCGAATCTTTCCCACCCGACACCGCGACCAGGACACGGTTCCCCGGCTCGATCATGGCGAACTGGTCGATGGCCTTGCTCACCTGATCTCGACACAGCCGCAGGAAATGCTCGGCACAGAAGTTGGCGTTGTGGCGGCGGAGGTCGATCACTGCCGGTTCACGACATACGCGACACTTCACAGGCCACCCCCCTCCTGACTCAGACCGGCGCCGACCGGCATCATCGATCGGGCCAACACCCTGGCTGATCCACCAGGATCAGGGTTTGGCTGATGGCTGGGCGGTTCTGCGCAACCACCGGAGATCACCGGTCGAATCTCGATCTCATCATCGCGGTCGAGCATGGCGTCACCGGGGACGAGGGTGCCGTTGCGGATCACCAGCACGGCCTCCCGGTTCACGCCGAGCCGATTCATCACGGCGACGACACTCATCGGGCCGTCGAAGACCATCTCTCGACTCGGGTTGCGCATGTGGACCTTCACCCCATCATCATGGCGCAACCACGGAGCGACCGTGACACGGTCCCCACTGGGTCGATTAGCGGCCAGAGCCGCGGCCCGCCCCGCCGGTCAACCGACTGTGGTATTGACGCTGTGCTCGCTTTCCCGTGCGCCGAGACCGGCGTGTCGGTGGCGGGCGCTGGGTGAGCATGAGGTTCTCACCAGGCGCGAGCGTGGCCGAAAAATGAGCCTTGTCGTTCCCTCCGAGGATCCGGCGCGCGGCCAGGAGCCCCAGCCCGAGCGCGAGCATCCGGGAGTCGCCACCGTACATTCCGCGTCGCATGGCGAACCGTTGGATGTACCTGAACATCTCAGCTCGCTTCTGTGGAGGGCGCTTCTGTGGAGGGCACGGCTGGTCTCGTGGTTCCGCTCAGATACGGCGGATCTCGACGAAGCTGGACTTGGCCCGACCGGCCCGACGACCGAGCAGGAACACCAGGATCAACAAGACTACGGCGCCGAGCGCACCGAGTTGCACCAGCGAGCCCTTCTTCGAGCTCGCGACCTCGACAACGCCACCCTGGAGCTCACGGAGCTTGCCGACGATGTCATCTCGCGACAAATCCTCCGCCGCGAGACCATCCCCCTTCAGACCCTTGCCCTTCAGACTCTTGCCCTTCGCGCCATCCATTGATTTTTCGGATGTGCTCACACGCGTCTCTCTCTCATCGGTCACCGTGGGTCATCGGTCCGAGCGGCGCAGGTTGGCGTCACGCGCCCGCTTGACCATCAGTCCCAGTATCGCCACCAATACGGCGATCACCAGCACGGTCAAAAAGTATGGCGCCCAAGACCAATTGCCATCGAACACCCCACCGGTCTCCTCTTGGAGGACCCGGAGCAAGGAAACGATCAACAGCACGCCGCCGATGCCCATCAACACCGAACCACCGAACCCGAACGCCACATACCGGCCCAGGTTCTTGAGCGGATTGACGGTCTCCTGTCGGGCATAGGTGACCAGCATCTCTTTGAGTTCTTGGACGATGGTCGCGACGCCGCTGGCCTGTGCCACTGGCCTCCTTCGGGGGTCTTGGTCGCCAGCAACCTAGCAGCTCACCTCAGGGTTTTGCGCCCATCGAATCGGGCGAGGAGATCGGAGCGTGTCGGGCGACCCGACGGACTCGAAGCACGACCTCAGTGTCGAGCGCTACGCTCCGGTCGTGACCGTTCTGGCGATGTTCCCGCTCGGAACTGTGCTGTTTCCCGGTATGTTCCTGCCGCTCCACGTTTTCGAGCCCAGATATCGGTCGTTGACCACCGACGTGCTTGCGGCCGACCGCGAGTTCGGTGTCGTGCTGATCGAACGCGGCAACGAGGTCGGCGGCGGCGACGTTCGCACCGACATCGGCACCGTCGCTCGTATCGTGGAGCACCGCGAAATGCCCGATGGCCGATGGGCGCTCGCCACGGTCGGGGTACGGCGTATCCGGGTCGAGCGCTGGCTCGCCGACGACCCATACCCTCGCGCCGAGGTCGTCGACCTCGACGGGGGGATCGATGCCCGAGCCGATGACCACGGTCCGAGCCCGGAGGACCAGGACACCCTCGTGGCGCGATTTCGACGCGCACTCGCCCTCGCGACGGAGTTGGGCCACCCGGCGGCACCGGCCACCATCGCCCTTTCCGAAGATCTGGCGACGGCGTCGTTCCAGATGGCGGCGCTGGCCCCACTCACGCCCATGGACAAGCAACAGATCCTGGCCACCGACGGTGTCGCGGCCCGTGTGAGCACCCTCGCCGAGCAGCTCTCGGGCCAGATCGAACTCCTCGAGGCCCGACTCTCAGACTGAGATCGAAGCCGCCCAGAAGCGAAGCTCAGCGACCGATTCAGCCGTCGAGGGGCAGAGGGCCAACCGCGCTGGGCCTCGGGCCTTCGGGATATCTCACCAGGGCTGCACCCAGCTCCTCTTGGAGCAGCAGATAGTCCTCGGGGATGGTCACATCGTTGACGATGTACGCGAACACCAGGCTCCGTTCGGTGAATGTCTCGACGAACCCGGACAGAGCGGTGACCGAACCGAGCGATCCGGTCTTGGCCCGAAGCCGTCCAGCCGCGGCCGAGTCGACGAATCGGCCGGCCAGCGAGCCGGTCTCGCCCGCCACGGCCAGCCCGTTGGCCACCGCGGAGTCCGGGCCACCAAGCCCGAGGACGTCGATCAGCACCCCACAGGTCAGCCGATTCCCGACGTCGAGGCCCGAACCGTCGATGAGCGTGACCGGGGCGGTGTCGATCCCGTTCTCCGCCAGAACATCCGCCGCGGCCACCGCACCCGAGCTCGTGGCTCCACTGCCCGATCTGAGGCGGCCAAGCTCTTTCAGCAACAATTCGGCGGTGGAGTTGTCGCTCTCGGTCAACATCTGCGCCACGATGTCGGACAGGACGGGTGATGTCACCGACGCCAACTCCTGGGCCCGAACCGGAGCGACACCCGACGAAGCGGTGCCGTCGACCGTGACACCCCGTTCTTCCAACGCGTCGATCAGCTCACCGGCGGCGTGCGCGGCCGGGTCGGTCGAGGGACGGGGCCGCGAGGACCCGGCCAGGTCCGGGAACGACGAGAAGCCGTCGTCGACCGAGAGAGCGCTCAGCGGGCCGGTCTGGCCCTGTTCGCGATAGCGCGACGGCCACGACTCGACATACCGGACCGTGTCGAAACGGCTGTCGTCACCAATGACGTTTCCGGAGACCTCGGTGACGCCGCGAGCGACGAGCTGATCGGCGAGCGATTCGAAGTCGGTGTGCACGACAGGAGGAACCGGGAACGTTGCCACATAGGCATCGGTGGCGAGTAGTGGGTCTCCGCCCCCGACCAGGTAAAGGTCACCGGCGACCACGTCGTCCACTATCGGCGCCTCGGTGCTCACGGTGGTGACGAACATCGTCTGGGCACCCAGTTCGTCGAGTACGGCCGCCGCGGTCAGGATCTTGTTGGTGGAGGCCGGGACGAGGGGTAGATCACCGTTGTGGTCAAAGATGCGTCGTCCGTTCGGGGTGGCCACGACCAGACAGGACTCGCTCGGAGAACGGTCGGTGATCGATACGAGCGGAAACTGGAGTCTGGCGTCGGCACCGGGGGTGGTGAGCGCCGTCGGCAATCGGCGCGCCGACAGCACGGGGGTGAGGGGGCTCGCCTGCTCGACGCGTTCGACCCCATCCACGTCCTGGCCGGCATCAGCCGACTGGACCAGAGCCACGATGATCAGGGCGACGAGCGCTACAGGAAGCCAGATGAATCTCAGAAAGCGCATAGCGCCACCAATCCTGGCAGCATCAGCACCCAAAACGGTCGATGATCACGACCAGAACACCTCTTGGCGGGGCGGCACAGCAGGTCGCCGGTTCGGGTAGTGAAGGTGCCTCGGGCCCTCTGACCAGGGGCGACCCGGTCAAATCCCTATGGTTCCAGGGCCGATCGGAAGAAGCGACGCACATGATCGAGTCGGTGTTCGAGGGCTTCTTCGGAGAGCGGATCCCGTTCGAGCAAGCTCACGAGAAAGGGCTGATCACTGAAATAGGTGAGCAGCGCCCCATAGCCGGACAGGATCAGCTGCTCCGGGTCGTGGCTGCGGAACCGGCCCGCGTCCATCTCCTGTTCGAAGAACACGCTGGCGCGCTGTACCAGCGGCCGAAGAGCCCGACCGAGAGAGGTGGCGAACTCGCCGCCTCCGTCGAGGGCTTCGCGCCGCATGATCCGCACGAAATCGGCGTTCTCGCGAAAGAACTCGAACGCGGCGGTGATGACGAAATCGACCTGGGTCCATCCTTCGCGATCGCTCTCGGCCAGAGCATCCTCGAGCCGGAGCCACCAGTCCTGAACCGCGTTCTCGAAGACTTCCCGATAGAGATCGTTCTTGGAGGGAAAATGATGTAGCAGGCTCTGTCGTCGGATTCCGACGCGCTCGGCGATCATGTTGAGTGACGTCCCGTCGAAACCGTTCTCGGCGAAACACGTAAGTGCCTCACGCAAGATGATCGAGCGGGTCGCAGAGAGGGTGCCTGCCACCGAAGACAGACTATCCGCGACTGAACGATGGGGCTGTCGTGGGGCCGGTACCAGTCTCGGTCAGCGAACCGGCACCCGTGGGCCGGTACTGTCGGAACGATGCAGATTCTCGCCGCCCTGTTCATCGAAGGAATGGACCTCAAGACCGTCGGGGCCGCCACCCACATAGACCTGACGGGCGTTCAGTTCTCCGCTCCTGCACCCAGTGAGCCCCCGTTGACCTGGGCGCCTCACCTGATCGTCATCGTTCACGCCCCCGAGGGTGACCCCGGATTCGGCGCGCTGGAAGTCGTCTACCGTCGCGACGGCGAACAGATCGCCCGCAATGTCCAGCCCCTCCAAGTGGAACCGGGCAAGTTCAGTTACCGCCTGGTACGAGGCGAAATCGATTTCGAGACGTACGGATCGGTGCAGGCCCATTGCCGCATCGATCAAGGGCCCGAGACGGTCGTGCCTTACACGCTTCTCCCCTTCGTCACACCGTCCGATTGACACCGACCACAATCACATCTGACCAACCGGCATCTGCCGAACCGGAGGCGACCCCATGCCATTCGCCGCAGCCATATCCGAGCATCCCGACGGCGCCGAAGCTTGTGCTGAAGTCGTGGGCGAGATCCTCGAGACGATCGGTTCACAACCCGAGCTGGCGACCCTGTTCCTCACTGCGCCTCACACCGCCGCGGTCGAGGACATGACCCAAGCGGTACAGGACGCCCTTGCGCCGACCGTTCTTCTCGGTGCTGCGGCGGTGTCGGTCATCGGCCGTGATCGAGAGATAGAAGAGCGACCAGCGGTGAGCTTGTGGGCGGGACATTTCGGCGCCCGCGCGACCCCGGTTCGACTCGACACCGTCACGACCGCCGACGGCATGGTCATCGTCGGGATGCCGCCGGTGCCCGACGACAGCTCCCAGGCCATGATCTTGATCCCCGATCCGTTCTCGTTTCCAGCCGACGTGTTCATCGACGGTCTCGCCACCGAGCACCCGGACCTGCGCATCCTGGGCGGGCTGGCCTCGGCGGCGGGCGCACCGGGCGGCAACCGGCTCATCCTCGATGGAGAGGTCTTCCGGGATGGCGCCGTCGGGGTGCTCATCGACCCGGGCGAGGTGCTGACCACCGTCGTATCCCAGGGATGTCGACCGATCGGCCGGCCCTACACGGTTACCGCCGCCGAGGGGAACACCATTTTCGAGCTCGGTGGTGAACCGGCGCTGAAACGGCTCCAGGAACTGGTCGGTTCGCTCGACAACCATGAGCGTACATTGGTCTCCCATGGCCTCCACCTCGGTCGGGTGATCGACGAGTCCAAGCTGGATTTTGAGCGGGGCGACTTCTTGATCCGGGGCGTGCTCGGGGGTGACGACACCGACGGCTCGCTCGTCGTCGGCGACCGGATCGAGGTCGGCACCGCGGTTCAGTTCCAGGTCAGGGACGGGCTGACCGCAGGCGAAGATCTCAACGAGTTGCTGGCGGGCCAACCGGCCGGTGGCGCCCTCGTGTTCACCTGTAACGGCCGCGGCACCCACATGTTCGACACACCGAGCCACGACGCACGGGCCGTGACCGACCACAGCGGCACCATGGCTACCGGCGGCATGTTCTGCGCCGGAGAGATCGGGCCGGTCGGGACGCGGAACTTCCTCCACGGGTTCACCGCTTCGGTCGGTCTATTCCGGGACTGAGCCGTGCGGTTTCACCAGAAGGTCCGGCCGCCGGGACCTCCGCTGTCCAACGGGTTCCCCGGTGGCCAGTAAAGTGCAAAGCGGGCGGGCCTTTCCCCTGATGGCCGCCCCAGACACTGGCGGCTTTCAGCCGAACGGAGGAGTAACTGGTGGGTGATATCGCGATTGACCCGGAGCTTGAACAACGAGCGGTGAACACGATTCGGGGTCTGTGTATCGACGGGCCCGCGGCCGCTCGATCCGGACACCAGGGCACGGCGATGGCCCTCGCTCCGCTGGCCCACGTGCTGTTCACCCGCACCATGACCTATGACGCGACCGCCCCGGGCTGGGCCGACCGAGACCGGTTCATTCTCTCACCGGGTCACGCTTCTATCCTCCAATACGCCATGTTGCACCTGACCGGCTTCGGGTTGACCCTCGACGATCTTCGCCAGTTCCGCCAATGGCAAAGCGCCACGCCGGGCCATCCCGAGGTCGGGCACACCGCAGGCGTGGAGGTTACGACCGGACCTCTCGGCCAGGGGTTCGCCAACGGGGTCGGCATGGGCATCGCGCAGCGCCACCTGGCGGCACGTCTGGGCAGAGACCTCGTCGATCACACCACCTTCGTGATGTGCAGCGACGGAGACCTCTCCGAGGGGGTCAGCCACGAGGCAGCTTCGCTCGCCGGTCACCTCGGCTTGGGGCGCTTGGTCTACATCTATGACGACAACCGCATCACCATCGACGGGAGAACCGAGCTCTCGTTGTCGGACGACGCGTCGAAGCGCTTCGACGCCTACGGCTGGCATGTCGAGGACATCGGCGAGCCCGGTGACGATCTCGACACGATCGAAGCGGCGCTCGACCGGGCGGTCGCCGTCACCGATGCCCCATCCCTGGTGATCATGCGCACCCGAGTCGGCTACCCCTCCCCCACCTACACCGACGACCCCAAGGCCCATGGGCTGGTCATCCTCGACGAGGAGGTGGCGGCCACCAAGTCGGTGCTCGGTCTGCCGGTCGACCAGCCATTCCATGTGCCCGACGATGTGGCGGAGTTCTATCTCGCTGCCGGCCGCCGAGGGGCCTCGGCGCGCCAAGGGTGGCAAGCGCGCCTGGGCGCGTACTCCGGGGATCGCGCCGAACTGGACGCCCTGTGGGCGGGCGGAGGGGTGAGCAACTGGGCGACGAACCTGCCCCGTTGGACCGCCGGCGAGAAATTGGCGACGCGCGTCGCCGGCCAAGCATGTCTCGAAGCGACCGCGTCCGCCATCCCCGGCTTGATAGGCGGGGGTGCCGACATCACCGGCAACACCGGAACCAAGCTCCCGGCCGATGTAGCCTTCACCCGCGCTGACCCTGCCGGACGCCAGCTCTACTTCGGCGTGCGCGAGCACGCGATGGGCTCGCTGCTCGTCGGCATGGCTCACCACGGTGGCGTCGTACCGTTCGGCGGCACCTTCCTGGTGTTCAGCGACTACATGCGGCCCGCGGTGCGCATGGCGGCCTTGAGTGGCGCACACGCCATCTTCTGGTGGTCCCATGACTCGATCGGCGTCGGCGAAGACGGGCCGACCCATCAGCCGGTCGAGCAGATCGCCTCATTGCGCGCCATACCCGGTTTTCGGCTGATCCGGCCGGCCGACGCCAACGAGACCGCGCAAGCATGGCGCCTCGCGGTCGATCTCGACGGACCCACCGGCATCGTGACCAGCCGCCAGGGCGTGCCGGTGCTCGAAGGCACGGTCGCCAACCCTGAGGGCGTGGCCCGCGGCGGCTACGCGCTGAACGATGCCGACGGTGACCCTGATGTGATCCTGGTCGGAGCCGGCACCGAGGTGACGCTCTGTGTCGACGCGGCGAAGGCACTCGGGGCCGAAGGTATTGCGGCGCGGGTCGTTTCCCTGCCGTGCTGGGACATCTTCGAGGACCAGGACGCGCGCTACCGACACGCGGTCCTACCCCCGGCCGTACCAACGGTATCGGTAGAGGCAGGGACCACGATGGGCTGGTCCCGCTATGCCCAGGACAACATCGGCCTCGACCGTTTCGGGGCATCAGCGCCCGGCGACGAGGTCATGGCCCAATTCGGCTTCACCGCCGCTCATGTGGCGGACCGGGCTCGCGCGCTGGTCCGCTGATCTCAGCCGTAGGAGCCTGCTGATCGATGCCGGCGAGGCGCCGGTATGAATTGACCAGCAGGCTCCTAAACTGCGAACGAACCTGATCGCTGGGAGCACCAAATGGACAACCTCCGACACCTCTATGAGGAGTTCGGCCAATCACCTTGGCTCGACAATCTCAAACGGGGCTGGATCACCGGCGGCGACCTCGAACGGATGGTCGCGTCGGGTATCCGTGGTATCACGTCCAATCCATCGATCTTCCAAAAGGCGATGGAGGGATCGGACGCATACGACGAAGAGCTACGGTCGCTTCATTCGGGTGGCGCGTCGATCCTCGACAGCTACTGGACCCTGGTCAGCACCGACATCGAGAACGCGCTCGCCATCATGCGCCCGGTCTATGACCAGAGCGGGGGTGAGGACGGGTATGTCTCGGTCGAGGTCGACCCGTCGTTGGCCCATGACGCGGCCGGTACGCAAGCCGCGGCCCGCAACCTTCACCTGAGGATCTCCGAACCCAACCTGTATGTGAAGATCCCCGGCACCGCCGCCGCCCTACCCGCCATTCGCACCATGATCGGTGAGGGCCGCAGCATCAACGTGACCCTGCTGTTCTCCGTCGAACGGTATGGCGACATCGTCGAGGCGTACATCGGTGGCCTCGAGGAGTGTGGCTGCGCCGACCTTTCCGCGGTATCGAGCGTGGCATCGTTCTTCGTCAGTCGAGTCGACACCGAGGTCGACCGCCGGCTGGAGGCCATCGGCTCGCCCGAGGCGCTCGCCCTTCGCGGCACAACAGCCATC
>Ga0316190_10002222_pt1 | contig 14058 bp, 10 predicted proteins | sample Eddworburrow2_MG_FD_204929 | JGI IMG/M metagenome (GOLD analysis project Ga0316190, IMG submission 204929) | Coastal sediment microbial communities from Maine, United States - Eddy worm burrow 2 | ecosystem: Environmental > Aquatic > Marine > Coastal > Sediment | place: USA: Maine | collected... | reverse complement strand
GCGATATCCGCGCCGGCGCCGGGCAGTATGCCCACCACGGCGCCAATCGAACTGCCGCGAATGATGTTGAACTTGTACTTGGACAGGACCGCGCCAAGGCCTGAGAAAATGCTGCCGACGGATTGCTGCGGCACCACGATGACGGTGCGCGTGGAGGCCACGTAGCGCAGCACTTCAGAGATGGCAAACATGCCGATCATGGCCGGGATGAAGCTCACGCCACCCATGAGTTCAATGCTGCCAAAGGTAAAGCGCGGGTGTCCCGCGGTGCCGTCGATGCCAATGGTGGCAATGAAAAGCCCGATCAGCAGGGAGACAAATCCCTTTATGGTCGAGCCGGTCGAGATGATGACGGCGCACGACAGCCCCAGGCAGGCAAGCCAGAAATATTCATATGACGAAAACCGAATTGCAAATTCTGCAAGCGCCGGTGCGCTGACAGACAACACAACAGATCCAGCCAGGCCGCCGATCACCGATGTCACAAGCGCGATGCCGAGGGCGCGCTCGGCGAGCCCCTTTTTGGTCATGGCATAGGCCTCGTCGCAATAGGCGGCGGACGCCGGGGTGCCCGGAATGCGCAGCAAGGCACCGGGAATGTCGCCGGCGAAGATTGCCGTGGCCACCGTTGCGACAATGGCTGCAATGGCTGGAACCGGGTCCATGAAGAAGGTGAACGGGATCAGCAGGGCAGTTGCCATGGTGGCCGTGAGACCCGGAATGGCGCCGACGAACAGGCCGAACATGGCCGCCAGCGCCATCACGCCCAGCGTGTAGGGATCTGTAATAAGCGCCAGTGCATTGAGGACCGTTTCCATGCGGCTAACTCACCATGCAACCGGCAACAGCAAACCCCAGGGCAGGGGGACCAGCAGGACTTTTGCAAACAGGGTGTGGATGAGCATGGTGGAGATTGCGGCAATTGTTATGCTCGCAAGCGGGCTGGAACCGAGGCGGATCAACAGCACTGACTGGATTACAAGGGCGGTGGGAATGAATCCCAGCCAGGTTGAGAACGCGATATAGAAAACGACACTGCCAAGCAAAATGACGACGTTGACGACATTGGCGGAGTCATGCGCCCAGTCACCGAGAACCAGCATGGGTTGAGTAAACCTTTGTGCCCAGCCTTTGGCAATCAGAACGCCACCGAACAGCATAAGTCCCGCACCAATGATGATGGGGAACAGATCTGGCCCGAAGTCCTGTCCGTGCAGCCTGGGAAATGTGCTGGTATAGGCGATCTCGGCAATTGCAAAAGCAACCAGGATCACGCCAAACACGCTGTCATTGAAGCGCATGACCGAAATATTCCTTTTTGGAGCTGGCAGCCTTCACCGTTTCCGGTGAAGGCGTTCAGAAAAGAAAGGCACGTTGCAGACACAACGAACCTTTCTTCTCGAAAAAGCTCGCTAACCGGTCAGCTACTTGGCCAGGCCCACGGCCTTCATCACTTGTCCCAATGACGCGTCGCTGTCTTCCATCCAGGTGGCAAAGTCTGCGCCCGGTTTCCACACCAGACCGAAACCGCGACCTTTCATGAACTCCTGAAACTCGGCAGACTGCCAGACCTTCTCCAGTGCTACGGTCAATTTTCCGGTTGCCTCATCGGGCATGCCTTTCGGGCCTGCCACACCACGCCACGCGGCCATTTTCCAGTCGCTTCCGGTGGCTTCCTTCAACGTCGGCACGTCTGGAAAAGCGCCCAGTTTGACATCATCCATAACCGCCAGCGACCGGACCTTGCCGGCACTTATCAGCGCGGATGCTTCCACGACAGAACAGGTTACCACGTCAACGCCGCCAGCGACCAGTTCCTGCAGACCTGGAGCTGCGCCCTTTGACGGAACCCAGGGGGCGGCAGACGGATCAGCGCCAGCGGCGTTCAGCATGCCGGCCAGTGCAAGATGCCAGATTCCGCCCTGACCCGTGCCTGACCCTTTGTGTTTGCCGGGATTTGCCTTGATGGCATCTATCACGTCCTTGGCTGTCTTCCACTCGCTGTCAGCGCGCACCTGCAACCCTGCGGCATCGTAGTTGTACAAGGCGATCGGGGTGTAATCCTTGCCGGTAAGCTCGGTCAGACCTGCCCAGTGCATCATGCCGATTTCAACGGTAACGACGCCAATGGTATAGCCGTCGGCGGGCGCATTTGCGATCGCTGAATGACCGACAACACCACTGCCGCCGGTCCGGTTGACGACAGTGACTGGTTGACCCAATTCGTCCTTCAGCAAGCCTGCGATCATGCGGCCGGTCGCATCAGTGCCGCCTCCTGCTCCCCACGGCACGATGAGCGTCAGAGGACGGTCGGGATACTCGGCAGCCGCCGGCAGGGCTGCAGCGGCTGTCATGAATCCCGCCAGTGCGAACATGGCGGCCTTACTCAATACACGGCGATTCAGCATGGTTTTAATTCTCCCTTGGTCAATCCGACACACAAACAAGGGTCGGTTTTTTGTTATTTGTTGGTGCGATTGAACGGCTCTCGCGCTGAAAGTGTGGCGCAAGTCTTTCACCGGAACAAGGTACGATTGTCTGACAATTGCTATATTCGCGGTCTCCAGGGCAGTGATTAGTTGGCGTGCACTCGGCGACATCCAGCGGACACTGCCGATTTTATGCTGATTTCATGCCGACTTCATGTTCAGGCAACTAGAAATCATTCGCTTGCTGCGTTGCAGCATAAATGGCATTGTATTGCTGCACTGCGACGCAATTGCCGTTGCTTTGCCTGCTGATGAGAAGCATCCTCAAATCCAGCCTGCCTGAAAGGATAAAGTCATTTCCACCGCCGCGTTCGCCAATCAAGACACTCAGATACGTGATATCTCCAAGGATGCACCTTTGCAGGAAGACATTCGCCTGCTCGGACGGATGCTGGGCGATTGTGTCCGAGATAAAGAAGGCAATGAGATTTTTGATCTCGTCGAGAACATTCGACAGACATCAACGCGGTTGCACAGGTCGGATGACAAGCCATCCCATGACGAACTGCAGGCTCTGCTGCAGCAACTCACACCGGAGCAGGCGGTGGAGGTTATCCGTGCCTTCAGCTATTTCTCGCATCTGGCAAACATTGCCGAAGACCAGCATCATATCCGGCGCACGCATCACCACGAATTGGCAGGTTCCCCGCCCAGGGCAGGGTCATTGAGCCGTGCTATCGATACGGCCCTAGGCTCCGGCATGAGCGCCAGCCAGCTTGTGGAATTCTTCAGGACCGCCCTGGTGTCACCGGTTTTGACGGCCCATCCTACTGAAGTACGCCGGCGAACGACGATGTACTGGGAAAGCGACATTGTTGACTTGCTGAAAAAGCGTGAGCGCGGTCGCCATACCGCGCAGGAACTCGACGCCATGGAAGTGCAGTTGCGCATTGCCATCGAGACATTGTGGCAAAGCAACCTGCTACGCCGCTCAAGGCTGACGGTGGCAGACGAGGTCACCAACGGCATTTCCTACTACAAGAGCACCTTCCTTGCTGAAGTGCCCCGATTGCACAAGCAGGTGGAGGAAACGCTGGTTCAACATCTGGACGGCGCGGCGATACCATCGCTGAAGTTCATTCAGATGGGCAGCTGGATTGGTGGCGACAGGGACGGCAACCCGTTTGTAACCGCGGACGTGCTGCAACAGACCTTGCGACTCCAGACCGAGGCGGCACTGGATTATTATCTGGAGGAACTCGACCGGTTGCAGAGCGAATTGTCCATTGCGACCACGGTGTCCAATGTGTCTGACGCAGTGCTTGCATTGGCAGAAATGTCACCCGACAAATCGGCCCACAGGGAGAAGGAGCCGTATCGGCTGGCGTCGCTGCTGATCAGGTGTCGCGTCATGGCGACCCGGCACAAGCTGACAGGTGCCATATCGGACACTGATGATGGCGGGTATTCGCCTTACGGGCTGCCTGATGACCTGATCGCTGATCTTGATGTCATGTATGGTTCGTTATGCGACAATGGCTCGAAACTGATTGCCAATGGCCGGCTGAGCAGTTTGCGCCGTGCCGTGCAGTGTTTCGGTTTTCATCTCGCCAGTCTCGACCTTCGGCAAAATTCGGACGTACACCAGCGCACGGTGGCTGATCTGTTGGCCGCGGTGGATCCGGATATGGATTATCTGGCGATGAGTGAGCCGGAACGAGTTGACATTCTTACCCTGGAACTGATGCGGCCCAGACCGCTGCTGCGACCATACTGGAACTATGGCGAGGAGACGACCAAGGAGCTGGCTATCTTCAAGGCAGCGAAGGACGCACACAAGACCTATGGGGCTCGCGCCATCACCACCTCGATCATCTCCAACACCACCAGTGTGTCTGACATGCTGGAGCTGGCGATCCTGCTCAAGGAAGCAGGCCTGATAACGCCCGAAGGGACCGGCAGCATAAACATCGTACCGCTGTTCGAGACCATCGAGGACCTGCGGTCTTGTACCGAGATCATGGACCAGTTGTTATCCATCCCCGCCTATCGCAGGCTGGTCGATCATCTCGGTGGCGTGCAGGAAGTGATGCTGGGCTACTCCGACAGCAACAAGGATGGCGGTTTCGTCACCTCGGGCTGGGAACTGTACAAGGCCGAAACCGGTCTTGTCGCGCTGCTGGGCCGGCATGGGGTTCGGCTGCGCCTGTTCCACGGTCGTGGCGGTTCGGTGGGCCGCGGCGGCGGACCGGCGTTCGAAGCTGTTCTTGCCCAGCCGGCCGGCGCGGTTCAAGGCCAGATTCGCGTCACCGAACAAGGTGAAATCATTTCCAGCAAGTATTCGAATCCATGGCTTGGCAGGCGCAACCTGGAGACACTGGTTGCAGCGACGCTGGAGGCATCGCTGGAACAGCCTGACAAGCATGCCGTTCCGTCTGAATGGATGGAGATCATGGAAGATCTGTCGGCCTATGCCTATGCTGCCTACCGGGACCTGGTTTACGAGACCGACGGCTTTGAGGATTTTTTCTGGTCGTCCACGGTGATCAACGAGATTGCGACACTGAATATCGGTTCACGACCTGCGTCGCGCGCAAAGACCCGCGACATTCGCGCGTTGCGGGCAATTCCGTGGGTATTCAGCTGGGCGCAATGCCGGGTCATGCTGCCGGGCTGGTATGGCTTTGGGGCTGCCGTTGAAAAGTGGCTTGCCGCTGACCCGAAGAACACGACAGACAAGCTGACCGAGCTCTATAATAGCTGGCCCTTCTTCCGGGCCCAGTTGTCCAACATGGACATGGTTCTGGCCAAATCCAGCATGGCGATTGCGCGACGTTATGCCAACCTGGTCGAGGATGAAGCGCTGCGCGAAACCATTTACGGACGCATCCGCAAGGAGTGGCAGTCGACCATTGACGCGGTATTGCGCATTAGCCGTCAGCACGAATTGCTGGAACGCAATCCGCTGCTGAACCGGTCCATCCAGAACCGGTTCCCCTATCTCGATCCGCTCAATCATCTTCAGGTCGAAATGATGAAATTGAGCCGGGCCCAGTCACAGGACCCGAAGGTGTTGCGGGGAATTCAACTGACCATCAACGGCATTGCCGCCGGTCTTCGCAATAGTGGATGATGCCGGCTCGACCTGGTGTTATCCAGTGATACGCCGCAGGTAGCCGTGGTAGAAGGTTTCGATGCCCCATTCCATGTTCGACAGCGGGCCGGGTTTGAATGCAGTCGAATTTACACCCTCCTGATTGTAGCGGATGATCCGTTCATCATCGCGCGACGTGACATCCCATAGCCAGGTCAGTTCCTCGATTGAGTAGTCGCGGTCTTCGACGGCGTCGCCGCGAACCATCCAGACAACCTGGATGTCGGTTTCCTGCAGTGTTCTGGGGATGAAACGATAGCCGACAATGTGGTCGGCATAAGCCAGAAAGCTGTTCAACGGGCCGATCATCACGTCCGTTGCTCCGCCGTCATAGCGGGTGATATCGCCCAGCAGCGGAGCCACGGGTTCACCTGAACGCGATCCGGTCTTGTAGCCCGGATACAGCGGATACCGCCGGTAGTAGATATCGCTGCCCAGGTTCTCCGCGTCCGGTCCGGTTTCGTTCAGCACATCTGCAGGAAGACCGGCCTGGCGTGAATTGTCCGCCAGTGTCGACAGCAGGTGGTCGGTCATGGATGCCGGGTCCTTCAGGCTGTGCGAACGTGAATACTCCTTATGTGCTGGTGCACAGTGATAGCATTCCAGATAGTTCTCCAGCGCCAGTTTCCAGTTGGCGGGCACCGGGAAAGATGCGGTGCGGACGACTTTCAGGTCTTCGATTCCGAATGGCCTGGTCAGCGGTGCAAGCCGCTGCAAAGCCGGTTCGATTTCCGGCGGCTGATCGGAAAGACACACGAATATCAGGCCCTGGAATACTTTCAGGCTGGCCGAAAAAAGGCTGTAGTCAGCGCGATCAAATTGCCCGTCCATTTGACGATCGGTTCGCAGGCTGCCGTCGAGATCATATGTCCAGGCATGATAGGGGCAGGACAGCACGGAGGTCTTCCCGGATGCTTCGAGACAGATTCGCGAGCCGCGGTGCCGGCAGACATTGAGATGAGCATGGATTTTGCCTTGCCGGTCCCGCACAACAACAATCGATTCCGATGCGTAGTCGAACCTGAAGAAGTTTCCAGGCTCGGGAATCTGGCTCACATGGCCAACCCAGATCCAGTTCTTGTTCCAGAATGCCTTGATGTCGTGATCAAAGATGGCAGGCGAGGTATAGAAAGTCCCGGAAAGTGCAAAGCCCGGCCGGCGGGCTTTTACCAGTTCATGGACGTTGGCAATTGCGGCTTGATCCACTGATACTTGCATGTCGAAACTCCCCTTCAGATGCCGGACAAGGCGGTGATCTCCCGCCGGAAAATCGCAGACTCAATTTCAGCCTTGTCCTTCTCGAAATTGCGGGCTGCCATATGGCCTGAGTAAACAGCGTCAGCGATCAGGCCCGGAGCCGCCGCATCACCGATCAGTTCAAGTGTTGCCAGTTCCAGGCAATCAGGGCCTGCCTCGCGCAATTCATCAAACAGCCGGCTGACACGCAGTCTTTCAGTCACCAGGACAATTGCGTCGCATGCCAGCGTTTCATGTTGTCCAGTGAACGTGCAGGTAATGTCGCAAGCTCCGGCAGCTATCCTTTTCAATTGTTTATGGGGCAGGATGGAAACGCCTTTTTCCAGCAGCGAGGTTTGTATTCTGGTCTGCTCGAGGGTTGCCACGGTCCAGGGAGAAACAATGCTCGCCGGAGTCACGAAACTGACCTTTCTGCCCAGCACTGCAAGCTGTTCTGCAATCACGCCCGCCAGATAGGCCTGGTCATCATCATAGATGACCACCCGGCCGGCAGGCGGCAGTCTGCCCTGCATGATGTCGTCCGGCGTGAAGACTGACGCGGTATCGTCGATCTGAACGGGCGCTCTGGACGTTCTGCCGATACCGTCGCGCCGCCAGGTTGATCCGGTAGCGATGAACACGTTTCGTATGCCCAGTTCGCCAATGTGGGATGCATCAAGTCTGCTGTTCAGAAAAACCTGCACATTGCCACGCTGAGCAAGGTCATAGGTCCGGTGATCGGCAACCCTTTTCCAGGCACCGAGACCGGGCAGGGACGACTCGCGGGTCACCCGGCCACCCAATTCATCTCCAGCTTCTGCGAGGGTTACCTCGTAGCCGCGTTTCGCAAGCTGCATGGCGCACTCAAGACCCGCCGGTCCGGCGCCCACGACGAGCGCGTCATGCTCTTGTCCCTTTGATTCGATCTTTTCCGGATGCCAGTTGCGCCGCCATTCCTCGCCCATTGTCGGATTCTGTGTGCAGCGGATGGGTATTCCGAGACTGTCACAGGACACGCAGATATTGCAGCCGATACATTCGCGAATTCCCTCAACCCTGCCGTCTCGTATTTTATTTGGCAGGAAAGGGTCGGAGATTGAAGGACGTGCAGCGCCGATGAAATCGACGATGCCGTTTTTCACCAGGGAAACCATCAGGTCCGGCGATCCCAACCTGCCGACGGCAACAACCGGCTTTGAGGTAAGGGTCTTGACGAAGCTGATATAGTCCGTCTGATAGCCATCCTCCGGCTGGAACCGGGTTGTTGCCGAATCATTGGACCAGTTGGACACATTTACATCCCAAAGGTCGGGAATGTCGGCGAGCATCTCTACCACTTCGCGGCCTTCGACGGATGACTGCATGCCGGCCGGCCCCATCATTTCATCGACTGCCAGACGCAACGCCACGGCGCAGTCATCGCCTATGGCTTCCCTGGTGTCTTCAAGCAGCTCGCGTGTCAGACGCGCGCGGTTTTCCAGGCTGCCGCCATACTCGTCGGTGCGGTCATTGTATTCACTCAGCAGAAAATGATGCGCAAGTGTCATGCGATGGCCGGCATAGACGTAAACAACATCGAAGCCTGCCCGCTTTGCGCGCAACGCGGCATCCCTGTGCCATTTACGAAATGCCTTTATGTCGGTTTTGTCCATTGCCCGTGCCTGCTTGGGATAGGTCAGGTCGATAGACATGTCGGACGGGGCAAGCACCGGGACTCTGGACAGGAGATTGGCTGCGTGGTTTCCGTTGTGGACCAGCTCGATCGCGGCCAGCGCACCTTTCTCGTGCACAGCGTCTGTCATCAGGCGTAGTGCCGGGATGTCCTGATCGTCCCAGATGCGCTGTTCGGGAAACGGTGACAAATCGGAAGACGGGTGAATTTCCGCTTCCTCGGTACTGACAACGGCCCAGCCGCCTTCCGCCTTCATGGCCCGCATGGCAGCATGCGCGCGCGGACGCAAATGGCCGAGGCCGCAACAGTGGGGGACCTGGTAGAAGCGGTTGCGTGCCGTAACCGGACCAATCCTCACAGGTTCAAAAAGCACCGCGTATTTGCTGTCATCCGCCATACCTGCACTCCAGTTAGAAACCAAATCAGTGTTGACGCGATGGCCTGCTACGCAGTTGACGTCAACTGTAGAATTTATGGACGATCATTCATTTTATGATCCAATTGCGGTTGAGAGTCAAATCATCCTATGATTGTGAAATGTGCGAAGTGCACGATCTTTCCCTTTGTATTTGCGGGCAAACGAAACGTTGAACAGCACACACAACCGACCAGCTGAAGATCAGCAACCGCGGCGGTATTCCAGCGAAGACAGCCGCCGGCTGCTGATCGATGCGACGCTCGATTCAATAGTGGAAATCGGCTTTTCCAGCACGTCGATTAGCGAGATCGTCAATCGCGCCCGATTGTCGCGCGGTATGGTTCACCTGTATTTTGACAACAAGAATGCCCTTCTGGTGGCCGCGGCAGACCACGCCGCCAAGACCTATTACAGCAGGCTTTCCAATCAACTCGCTGAGACCTCTTCATGCCCACAAGCGATTCTTGAAACGGTCATTCTGAGTGATCTGGGCGAGGCACTTCTGAACCAGCGAACGGTGAAAATCTGGTTTGCATTCCGGGGCGAGGCCCATTCCAACAAATCCATCGCACAGTTCAGCGATACGCGTGACAAACCGCTGCGCGACCTGATTTTCAAGGCCTTTCTTGAAATCACCACAGCGCAGCAACTGCCCGATCCGGGCAAGATTGCCAGAGACGCGACACACGGTACCCTGGCTATGCTGGAAGGCATGTGGACGGATTATCTATTGCATTCCGATTCATTCAGCAGGGCGTCGGCGGCGCGCATCATATTCCGGTTTCTGTCAGCGCTGTTCCCGCTACATTTCAGTCTTGATGGTGCGATCGTGCAACGCGATGGGCCTGACCCTGCACCCTAGAAAGCTGCAAATGCCCGTTGAGCATATGCAGCCGGTTGTCATTCGTGATGTCGATGGAAGCAGTTGAACACCACGAATGAGAGTGACGAAAAAAGTAACCGGCTCAATGTGAAGGCAGATCTGGTGCGTCGTATTCTACTCAGCTCGCTCAAGGGTCCTGTTGCCGATCTGTGCTCTGAGCGACAGTGCCGTTGGCTTTGCATCCTCGTCACCTGCGCCAATGGCCTTGTTGTACCAATCAAGCGCGAGATTCGAGTCCGGTCTCATGCCGCGCACACCCAGTTGCGCGAAAATACGCGGATCATAGGTGCTTCCAATCCTGGCGGCGGCCTTCTGATTGCCTTGCTGAAAGGCGTGTTTGTACAATTGCCGCGCAGATACGATGTCGCCTAGCAGCAACAGCCTGTCGCCTCGTTCAAGCAGACTGCCGACAGGTTTTCCGTTCTGCTGCAGCAAGGGAGTCAACAGGCCTGCAGCGGTTTTCTCCCCGGACAGGGCGGAATTGCTCAACGTCAGTGCCTCGGGCGGCAGGCTCAGTGCCGTTTCGAGGGCAACCTCGTCGGACCTCGATCGGGTTTGTTTTATGCCGGAAGAGGTTGCGGTTGATTTCGGAGCGGTCATCTCTGGCGACAGGCTGGCAACTTTCCGGGCCGGCGGTTTGTTTTCCATTGTTTCGGCCGGTACCATGATCAGTTCGCCCTCCAACTCGTTGCGGGCCACGGATGGTCGTGTCTTGTTGAGGTTGTAGATGGTCTCCGGCTGTGCAGGCATTGCTGTCGGAGCGATACGTACGATCCTGTTGGCTGCCGGTTTGATGGCTTTCAGTGCCGGTTTGGCGCGTGCTGGCATGGCGGCCGCCTGTTTGACTGGAACAGGCGGTAGAGGTCGAGCCGGCGCTGCGGGTAGTTTGTGCGGTCTGGCGGCTTGTTCGACCACCGGCATATCGACAACGTCTTCAACAGTTTGGTGTTGCTCGACCCGGGGAGACGTTATCAATGCCAGGGCATTCTGGAAGTGGGAACTGCTGGATGACACGGTAACCGGGGTAACTTCGCGTGCCGCGGGTGCTGTTGGTTCGACCACCATGGCGGGGCTGTCCAGATTGTAGGACGACAGAAATGTCCAGCTATTGACGGTCTTGTAATAAAACAAGCCAAGTCCACCGGCACCGATGCACAACAGCGCGCCTGTGAAGGCAAACCACTTGCGGGCTTGCCTGTTGCGGTGAGCATCAAGCTGCGCACGGCGATGCGCCATAACCGCCATGCGTTGCTCGAAAACTTCCTCGCGGGTCTTGAATTTTGCGCCGTGCGCGGGACGCTGGTGTGCCGGGTTGGGCCGTGGTGCGGATGCGACAGTCTTTGAGCGCGGGCCGTCGGCTTTTGGTGATTCATGTGACGTTGTAGCTGCACCGGGTCGTGAGGACGCCGTCGCTGGATTGCTGTCATCGAGATCAGAACCCTGGTGATCGTTCCAGGTTTCATCTCCGATTTCGGGCAGGTCTATGCGGAGTGACTCAAGTGCGCTCCGCTTGTCGTCGGTAGTGTTGGTCATGATATCAGTTCCCCTGTTATGCACCCGATCTCTTTGGATCTGCATGCTTGCTGGCCGGTTGCCCGTCCAGTTTTTCTAGTTTGCGCTGGTCGCTGTTTCGTTCCATTGGATGAACTTGTTGAACAGTATCTTCTGATCCGCCTGGCTCAGTGCCACCGCGCGCCCCTGGCTGGTGAGATAGGCCTGAAATGCCTCAAACAGTTTTCTTTGTTTGCGGGTTGGTGCCGCAGCTGCAAGCTTCGCCTTGTTGGCCGCAAGCCAATCTGCCGCTACCGAGTATCTGCGCCAGCCGGGAAGTTCTGCGGCGAGATTCACGTCACGCCATTTCTGATGCCGGGGTGCTCTCTGGAATCGATCAAACCGTGCGAAGAAATTTTCGATGAACCGCTTGACGCGGTAATAGCGACCGGTTTTCGGTTTCCAGTTGAACACCGCCATGACCGCGCCCACAGCAATGGTATCAACCGGTTGCCCTGCATCCACCAGATTGCCGTAGTCTTCTGCGGACAGTTTCGCCGGCAGGTAGCTCTGCTGAAGTTTTGCGGAATAGGGAACAGGCACAATGTGCAGACCGTCAGCCTTTTTTACCGAGGTGAAGATGGACGCAGGCTTACCGGCCACAAAAACCATGGCATCGATCTCGCCGGTCCGGACTTTCTCCAGGGCATCTTCGTAGCCGTGAACCAGTGGCTTGACCTTGATCCCGAGGGCGGAGAACACCGTCTCGGCGGTCATGTAGGTTCCAGATCCCTTGCCGCCGAAATTCACTTTCTTGCCGCGAAGCTGCCTGATGTCGGTGATGTTGCGGCGGGCGATCAGGTGAAACTCTTCATTGTACAGCTTGGTGACATAGTTCACCCGGCCCTGAAGATTGTCGTGCACTTTCTGGTTGCGCAAGTATGTCAGTACGTCCGACTGAACGATGGCGACATCAACGCCGCGAAGATACAGCAAATCCTCGATGTTCTTGACTGAGCCCTTACCGACAATGGGAAGAATACGCAGCTTGTCTACATCATCGAGTTCAGCCTGAAGGTCAGCTGCAATGCGGATGTAAGTTCCGCCAATACCGCCTGAAATGACACTGACAGTGTCATTGTTCGCAGCCTGGACCATATCGGTATGCGCTTGCCCGAACGCTGATCCGGTCGACGCCATACCCAAAATTGTGAAAGAAAACAGTGCGGCAACTGCCGCGGATAGCAACCGATACATAAGACCCCTTTGCCCGGCGTAAACGCCAGGATCATGGGTAAGTCCATACGCAATAATACGTACACTTACACGCCGTGCCATCCCATTTCAGTCATGGATTGTGAGCATCGAATCAGGTTTAAACGAGTAAGGAATCGGGTAAAATTATGTTTGTATGCAGGCGATTGTTTGGCCGCGTTAACTAATCGACAGATACTGAAATTGACTCATAGTCTGCTATATCTTGCTGTTTTCAGCATGGCTGCGACCGGCTTGCGAATATGAATGCCACTGCTGAAACGGCGGGAAACTTGTGGATACAAAGCACGGGCAGGGCCTGGTCACAGCAACTTTATGGCTTCCCCTGAGCGCGTGTTGCGCTAGGATACCGATTTGGGAAACTGGAGATAGGCAACATGGGAATCGAAAGTCTTTTGGTATTGCTGGTGGTCGGAGCCGTAGCTGGCTGGTTGGCCGGCCAGATCATGAAGGGGTACGGGTTCGGACTGATCGGCAATATCATCGTCGGCATAGTCGGCGCGTTTGTTGCCGGTCTGATTTTCCCGGTTATCGGAGTGTCGCTCGGCAGTGGTATCGTCGCTTCAATAATCCACTCTACAATCGGTGCGGTGATTTTGCTGTTCCTGATTGGTCTGGTGAAAAGAGCCTGACTGGCGGCAGCGTCCTGCATTGATGATGTTACGTAGACTTGTGTTCGCGACCGGCGCTCTGGCAATGCAGGCAGGCTGTTCATGGGCGACCGCAGCCAGTCAGGACGTGCCTTTGCCGCGACCCAAACCGGTTCAACCTCAGGTGGAACAACCTCGGCTTGTTCAGCCACAGATTCCCGAGGTCAAGTTTTCCAATATAGATGAAAATGAACCCGACGATGGTGCTGAATGCAAGGCGGCACTGAGCGCTGCCGGGGCAAGGTATGACTGGATAGGCACCGCGACAGAAGGGGAGTGCACAATAGGCAATGCAGTCGAATTGCTGTCTGTTAACAATGGCACCGACATGATCTCCTTTCGCCAGAAGCCTGTTATGGCTTGTGACTTTGCCGCCCTGATGGCGAGATGGGCGGGAGAGGTCGCAGGACCTGTCATTGCGGGCCATACGGGAGCGCAACTGCAGTCAATCACCACGGGGCCGGGTATCGTCTGCCGCAAACGGGTTGGCGGCGCACAGACCAAGATCAGCGAACACGCCAAGGGAAACGCGCTCGACATTACCGGTTTTGGGCTGTCGGACAATCGCTCCATTCAGATCATGTCCGAATTGGTAAAGTCAGAGCAACTGGCGTTAAAGGCGTTGCGCACATCGGCGTGTGAATACTTTACCACGGTGCTCGGGCCGGGTGCCAACCCTGCCCACAAGCACCATTTCCATTTCGACTTTAAAAAACGCGGCAAGTCATACAATTACCGCATATGCGAGTGAAGGCTGACGCTGACTTTGGGTTTGACTTGAGTAGACAGTCAAGTGACGTTACGGTTTGGCACGTCAGGCTGGCTCTGGTTGATGATGCTTTTGCATCCC
>Ga0316190_10002221_pt1 | contig 14061 bp, 7 predicted proteins | sample Eddworburrow2_MG_FD_204929 | JGI IMG/M metagenome (GOLD analysis project Ga0316190, IMG submission 204929) | Coastal sediment microbial communities from Maine, United States - Eddy worm burrow 2 | ecosystem: Environmental > Aquatic > Marine > Coastal > Sediment | place: USA: Maine | collected... | reverse complement strand
TGCTTTTCTAATTCTATGGTGATAAATGATCAGACACGTACTTATTACACGCTTGCCTTTCCGCTATTAATGGACGAGGGCCATCTCCAGTTGTTGAAAGGATCCCTTGATACATCGGATATAGAGCTGGTGGGGGAAAAATTGCCCTATTTTTTCCATGATACCAAATCCTACTCAGATCTTTTCTACTTTCCAATCAGTAATAAGTTTGTCGCCTATACCAGTTTCCTTGAGGACGAACAAAGCACGAGCATACAATTGCATTCAATCAAATATCCTCCAAATACATCTTCTGAAAATCTAAGTCCTGATGAGCCCAACAATAATTGGAACTCCCTTCTTAATATTATCCTCATCGTTATGGGGATCGGATCAGTCATTTTTCTCGTTGTTTACCGCAAAAGGAAAAAAGGTGAAAAATCTCAGCTGCAGACTGAAAACAATGATGATGTTTCAAGCAGAGGGGTAAGTGATGATGAAATAGTCGGAAAGGAGCTTAAACACAAAAGTACGCTGTTGTTTTTTGGAGGATTCCAGGTTTACGACAGGAATGGCATTGAAATAACGGGAAATTTCACTCCTTTACTTAAGGAGTTGTTTCTTATAATCTGGTTACATACACTAAAAAATAATAAAGGTATATCATCAGAACGGCTGACTGAAATACTTTGGTTTGACAAATCACCGAGTAGTGCTAAAAATAATAAGTCTGTGAACATAGCCAAAATCCGAACTATTCTGAAAGAAATAGGTGATTGCGAAGTTACCCATAAAACCGGGTACTGGAAAATAATCTGTGCTGATAAGGAGATATACAATGATTATCAGGATTTTTTAGGTATTACGGAATCAAAAACAAATTTGTCTAAACAGAACATTCAAAGATTGATAAAGATCACTGAGAAAGGTGCCTTTCTCTTTAATCTGAATTATGACTGGCTTGATGAATTCAAGGCATCAATCTCTGAAACCATAATAGAAACCTTATATTCATTTGCCAAAAAACAGCAGATAAAAGAAGATGCCAACCTGATCATTCAAATAGCTGATTGTATATTCAATTGTGACAAAATCAACGAAGAGGCCATGATACTAAAAAGCAAGGCCCATTTTGAAATGGGTGCCCACAGTCTATCAAAAAGTACCTATGCTAAATTCTGTAAAGATTATCAGAAATTATATGGTGAGGAATACGGCAAATCATTTGCGGATATCACAAGTAAACCAATAGATACGATGTTAACTTTTTAGCTTTTTCAATTGTAAAATCTATCCACGTTTTGTTTAGATCTAACACATAATTGAGGTTTAATTCGGTTTGCGGTTGTTTTCCCTTCATAACCTTTCTTCTTTATTGCTACTATGAAGATCATGGTGGAAATCTTGAGCATTGAAGTACCATTAGCGATGGTATGCTGAAATCACTAAAAATCATAGTGCAGCACACGAAATTCTTTGAGACCAACACCCATTGTATGGATTTTAACTATAGGGGGACTTAAAAGACGTTGCTTTTATCATTAAAAAAGGCACTGCTAAATTTGTAGCAGTGCCTTTGAAAAACATAGATAGCTTTAATTAACTAAGGCTCAAGCGTAATATAAATAATACCTGAGTCTGTAGCTCCGGAAAATACGACGGTTATGACGTCGCCGACATTTACCAAACCAGCTTCAGCCTTTGTATACGTAACAGAAGTTTTCAATTCACTTCCTACTGTTATGTCTTTTTGGGTTCCAGCTAAAGGCAGTAACTGTAATTCTCCACCTGGATCCCAAGAAGGTTCCTGGTGCTTTAATACCTCTGCTGTCATCACGTCACCCGATTTTGCATTCGGAAAATATGCATCGACGGTGAAATCGGTATCTGCTGCAGTAACACCATCTGATGTGACTTCAGAAATACCAGTAAATATTACATCACCATTTTCATCCAGCGGAATGTCAAAATACGGTTGGGGGGTACAACCCATCATCAATACAAAAGATACTATTAATGATATCGATAATATATTTTTAGTTTTCATATTTTTTCAATTTTTAATTATATACACAATTTACTCGCCGCTACTAGTTTGTACTGGCAAATACCCGAAATTCTGTGTCATTTTCCCATTGTTGGCTATTTCATTTCCAGGTATTGGTGATAATAAATGCTGTGGAGTAAAGGCAAAATTGAAAATTTGGGGTTGGTGACCCACGAAGTTTTGAATGGCTGAAATTTCCTTATCACCATACACAATGGCCCTTCTCGTACGACGTTGATCCCAGAGCATCTTATTTTCAAAAACCAATTCCCAGGCACGTTCGCTAAGAATATCTTTGAGCGTTACACCACTAAGATCAGCTAGTCCTGCTCTTGCTCTTACTTCATTAATCCCTTTGTCTGCTGCAGTTTGATTCAATGCCCAATATACTTCAGTACGCATTAATAAAATATCTGCATAACGGTAATGCGACCAATTCAGGCCGGAACCTTCAGTTGATTTCACAGCAGCTGGATCGTAGTACTTATACAGGTGAGGAGGCCAGAACCTGACAGTATCCGTTACATCGTCAATATTGGTATCCCAGGTAAAGAACATCTGACGCTCCTGGGCGCGTATGTCATTGGCGGCATAAGATTCCCAATAGTGTTCGGCCGGAGTAAATGAGCCGTTCTCATCAGATTTGGAAATCTTAGTCAATAACGGTAGAGATGGTTGCAATATACCATTTGTAAATCCGTCCTCAGATGAGTATTGGATTTGAAATATTGCTTCCCCCTGATTGTTCATAGCCGGATCATGCAAATCATCATACGTTCCCAGTTCATACTGATCGTACAAGGCATCGAGCAAGGCTTTGGACTTTTCTAAAAACGCCGTGGCGCTGGAACTATTTACAGGATACTCCTGCATAGTCCATGATCCTTCTCCGCACCAGTCTTTCGTAGGGTTAGTCTCTACTTCCTGGTAAGGATACCCGGATACGGTAAGGTATACATCGGCTAAAATCGCTCTGACTACATCCTGAGTCACGCGCCCATCAGGTGATTTTCCGCCAGGAACACTGCCTAGTGCAAATTCAAGATCCGGGATAATGACCTCATCGTATATTGTTTTTAAGCTAGTACGTGGCATCTCTGCCAGGCCCACATCCGCAAGAGGCTCTGTTATCATCACGGCATCGCCCCAGTAGCGAACGATACAAAAATAGTAGAATGCTCTTAAGGCACGTACTTCCCCCAGGTATTGATTTAATGTAACTTCCGGGAGATCCACATCAGGGAGCAAATCCAGTGCCAGGTTAGCGTCTTGTACCCCTGAATACCAATTGCTCCATTGATTATTGAAATTGTCAAGCAGGTTTCCTGTCACCTGATTCGTCTGGTATTTATCGAAGCGAGCATGTGGCTCACCTGTATATGCTCCGCCTGTGGGGAACTCCAATGTATTGGGAAGTATATTCCCCCAATCTCGAGCACCTCCAGTCCATTCCTTCAACATCCGGTAAGCACCAATTGCTAATGGTTGTCCATACTCACCAGCTGTCAAATCAGCTTCAGCGGTAAGTTCTCCTGTGGGCACTTCTTTCAAAAAATCCTCGCACCCACTCAGGGTCATAAAGAATACCACAAAAAGTAATGTGGCTCTTATCACGATATTATTTGTTTTATATTTCATAGTATTATCTCTTTATAAATTAGAAACTAACATTAACCCCTAAACTGAAGTTTGTAGGATTAGGATATTGATACTTGTCAATATTTTGGATATTATCACGCCTTTTACCCATTGCACTACCTTCAGGATCATACCCTTCCAGTTCAATTGCAGTTATCAGGAAGAAATTTTCCGTAGTGAAATAAACACGCAATCTTTCTAAACCTATAAAGTCGGTAGCAGTATAGCCAATTGATGCCACAGAACCCCTAATGAAGGCGCCATTATAAATCTCATGGGTGTCAGTGAATGAGTCATAACGTGCACCTGCATTACCTGCACGTATCTGCGCTACCATTAGACCATCCACTTGATAGTCAGGACGCCATGCATCCAACGTTCTGTTTACCATGCCCGATACAAACTGACGGTCTTCGGCAGATTCATGCACGATAGCCTTGTCAACTCCTCCAACAAACTGTATAGAAATGTTCGCATCAAAATTCTTATATCTGAATGTATTGATGAAACCACCATAAAATTCAGGATATGAATTGCCAATTACGTTTCCATCAGATATCATTTCAATCTTTCCGTCTTGGTTAACATCTTCAAACTTTAAATCGCCCGGCACCCGACCATAGCGTGCAGCCAGTGCGGCTTCATCTGTGCCATAAACGCCCATGCGGTTCAGACCGAAGAAAGATCCGATAGGCGATCCGATTCTATATACAGAAGTGGCGTTCCCTGCACCAAAATCAACGAAGACGTCGGCACCTGTTGGGCCAAGTTCCAAAATCTCATTTTTATTCGAAGTTAGCGTAAAGCTGGTTTCCCATGAGAAGTTGTTATTTTCGATATTGACGGTATTCAATCCTATCTCTACCCCTTTATTTGATACCTGACCGTAGTTTACGAAAGCGCTACCAGGTGCGCTTGATTCTGGCAATGGGAGATTAAACAACATGTCGTCCGTTAATTTATCGTAATAGTCAAATACCAGATTGACCCGGTTATTGAACATGCCAAGATCAACTCCTATATTCCACTGCGTTGTTGTTTCCCATTGTAAGTCTGGATTACCGGTAGAACCGGGATAGAGACCTGCGAGCCTGTTGCCACCACCAAACATAACAGTGGCTGAATTGATGTACCGTTGCGTTACATAACTACCAATCTCCTGGTTACCAGTTTGGCCTGCACTGCCGCGAAGTTTTAGGTTAGATACCAGGCTGCCAGAACTCATGAAGTCTTCATTGGATATCTTCCAGCCCAGCCCAATCGATGGAAAGAACGCATATTTGTTGTTCGGACCGAACTTTGAAGATCCATCTATACGCCCGGTTGCAGTAACCAAATACTTGTCTTTATAGGCATAGTTGAAACGCGCAAAGTATGAGTTCAACGCAGTCCTTTGATTATCAGAGTAAACCCTTGGTGTATTTGTACCTGCCGCAAAATTATTGTACTGGTAGAAATTCGATGAGAAATTATATGCTTGTGCGCGCAAGAAATCATAGTTAGTTTCCTGCCATGAAAGCCCTAGCATCGCATCAAATGAATGGTTTCCCACCATTTTATTGTAATTGAAGTAGTTTTCGTTTTGCCAGTAGAACCACTCTGAGTTTCGCCCGTCGGCATCAGCAGTCCTGTTGCCCTGGAAGTTACCGTTATACCATCTCTGGTTTTCACTTCTGCTATCGACCGAAATATTAGTCCTAAAACTCAAATCCTTAGTGATTTGTGCATTCAGGTTTACACCTCCTGTAAACTGTTCATCAAGATAATAACCATCTCTCTGATCATATCTATATTCTATACCTGGCCAGTTTTCCCCTACCGGAAAATCTCTTCCTGTAGCCCATTTTCCGGCATATAAGCCATAAATGTCAGGATCATCGGGATATTTGCTTGGAATGATAGGCCAGGCTTCCGCGACAGTTCTGGTATCATCATCGCCCCGTGCACTTTTAGCACGGGAATATAATATGTTGGCGCTTACACCCAGCCATTTATTTACTTCGATATCTGTGTTAAATTTGACATTCGTACGTTGGTAGTAAGACTCAATCATCAGTCCGTCCTGATATGTGTGCCCCACAGAAAGCGCGAATTTTGCGGTTTCTGTTCCTCCCATCAAATCAATATGGTGGTCGTGCGAAAAAGAATTGTTGTAAGCTATATCTTCCCAGTCTGAATAAAACCTTGGCTTGTAGTAATTGCCATCGTTCCCGATCAAGTCCATGAAGTATTCACCCTGTGCAACTTGCTCAAATAAATGCGGCATTTCTGACCAGGAAGCTCCTGTTCCCATGCCCCCTCGGAAATCCTTTGACAAATCTAGATTACCATATTTTGGAGTGTTTGTAAAGGCCTGCTCATACTGATACATAAACTGGTCAGCAGTAACCGTGTAATTATGCCTTTGCATTGTTCCCACCGTCATCGAACCGTTATAGCTGATCCTTGTTTTTCCGACTTCTCCGCGCTTAGTGGTGATAATAATCACACCATTTGCTCCACGTGTACCATAAATAGCAGTAGCTGATGCATCTTTTAAGATGTTCATGGTCTCTATATCCTGCGGATTTATGTTTTCTAACGCATTGTTCACGCCAACAATTCCATCGACTACGAACAAAGGATTACTGTTCGAATTAATGGAGTTTGTCCCCCTGATACGAATCAATGGCTTGGAACCTGGATATCCTGCTCCTTGTCTAACGACCTGGACCCCTGATACTTTGTTTTGCAGGGCTTGCCCAATATTAACAACTGGTCTGTCTACCAGTTCTTTCGGCGTTACACTGGAAACGGAACCTGTAACATCACTTTTTTTCATAGTTCCATAACCTACCACCACGATCTCCTCAAGAGCGGTAACATCAATATTGAGGACAATATCAATAACTGTTTGATTTCCAACAGTTATCTCTTGCGTTGTAAATCCGACAGAACTATATACCAGGACTGCATTTTCATCCGGTACTTCAAGTATATAATTTCCTTCTACATCAGTAACGGAGCCCTGCGTTGTTCCCTTAACTATAACATTGACACCAGGAAGGCCCGTCTGATCTTCAGAGGAGATCACTTTGCCGGAAATTCTGGTGCCTTGCTGCAATGCAAATGAGTTGCCAGCGATAAGAAAGCTGAAGCAAATACATTGCAACAAAAAGCCATATTTTGTGATGGCTGATTTTTTTTTCAGTAGTCTAATTTTCATAATTTTGAAAGTTTAATTAATCACTAATTAATTTGATCGTGTGCGTGTCTTTAGTTTTAAAAACTGTTGCATTCGATCAGAAAAGGTGAGATTTTTAGCTTGTGTCATTTTTATTCATTTCTGTGTTATTTATGTGTTAATAAATTGATTAGCTTTTTCAAGCTTAATTTGTACTTAATGTACATTAGGAGTGATAATAAAGGATTAACAAAAGGTTAATAGAATTAATGATTAACTCCATTGAATCGGCAAGACAAATTCCCTAAAAAAGGCTTTCCTGCTTACTGATTACATAGAATGAATACTGGATTTAAGTCCTTTAACCAAAGAAAGAAAACAGAATTTTTTTTGAAGTCGCAAATTGAGCGTCAAACAGTACCGAATTTATTGAATTCTCAAACCCTGTTTTATTCCTTTAGGAAAGACTTCACGGTGACGCTAAGAGTTGCAGTAAAATTTAGGATTCATGAAAAATCGATTTTAAAATTTTCATTCACATTGCACTAAATTAATAGCAATTGAATACTCGGTTAAGTTTTTTTAAAATATTACCTAATAATATTGACTGAGGTGAATAAATTCCACCATTCTAATCTTCTAAGATTTTACTTACTTAAGGGTGAAACAGTAATTATATATTTGCCCTCACCAAGATCAAAAATACCGGATTCTAAGTCTTCAATAAGATCACCAACAGAATTATTGCCAATCTTTTCAATACTTATTTTATATAAGTTATTCACGGGTAAGTTAACATTTGCTACACTTCCTTCAGGAATTTCAAATTCATAAGAGTAAGTACTTTTTTCCTTTTTCCAGTTGGATACGATTTTACCACTGGGTGAGTAATAGGTGCAATTAACAAACTCCAGCCCTTCCGGAATTGATGGAGCCAAAATAAACTTTTTAAATCCCGGATTTTTGGGGTCAGGACGAATTCCGGCTAACCACCGATAATACCACTCCGTGACGGTACCAAACATTGGATGGCAATTAGAATAAGTATTGTCACTTTCTTTCCAGGTTTCCCAAATCGTAGTTGCCCCCTTGTCAATCATAAAGCCCCAGCCAGGATAGCTTGTGCTGTTCACGATAGTGTAAACCTCGTTTGGAGAAGCGTATTGGGAAAGGGTTTCGAGAACATATTTAGTGCCAAAAATACCTGTATTAAAATGCCCCGAAGGTCCATTTTGAACAGCATTGATCAATGAATCTTTTGCAGCTGCAATTTCCTCCTCACGAATAATGTCGTGGTACAGCAACGCAGAAAAGAGTGTTTGCCTGTTTATCTTTCCTCTCACTGGCTTGTCCCAAAATTCCTCTTTGACCAGGTTTTTCAATTTTTCAGCCAACTCCTCATATTTGTCTTCACTTAGCTGATCACCCATCACAGATGCAAATGTTTTCATAATACGGGCACACTGCAGGTAATGACATGTCCCTGTTAACTGCACAGGAACTGGCTCCAAAGATTCATGGTCACTGAGGCCTTGGTCAACTAAACCATCCGAATGAAAGCGGGCTACTTTATCCATCCATTGCTTATCCAAGTCATAAAAATCTTTTATGATCTCCGTATCATTATAATAGAGATATAAGTAATACTGCGTAATAAGAAAGGCGGATTCCCAGCTTATTCCACAATATTTTATCCCAACATATGGGGCCGTGTCCACAAATACAGAATCATTCATGGCATCCACCCAGTCATAAATTGTTTTGCGGTAAAAATCCTGCATGTCGAAATTATAAATAAACGATTCGCTGGTCGCATTGATATCTCCCCCGTATCCAAATTTTTCCCGGGCAGGGCAATCCGACTGGACGCTGACAAGATTGGCAAGAAATGTTCTTTCTGTAGCTTTCTGTATTGAGTTTAACAGTTCAGAAGAGCATGAAAAGCTGTTATTATCAGTAACGTTTGTGTGGATGAACAATCCTTTTATATCAGATATATTGGGTTTTCTCTCCAAACCAGCTATTTCCATGTACCTGTACGTATGATAGGTAAATTCCGGGCTAAACCAGGCATTGGTATTATCGCCAATTATGTAACTATCTGTTTGCCATGCAATATCCGGAGCTCCTGGACCTCCAACCCCCTTCCTCTTAATCTGACCGATAACTGCCGTCATCGGATTTAAATTCCCATCCGCATAAATCCGCTCGCCAAATCTAAAAGAGATGGTATCACCAGTATTACCTGATAATTTTATTTTATAGGTTCCTGTAAAATTCACCCCCATATCAACTACATAAATTCCAGGTTTAGGCGAATAAATCTCTACTGGTGTTATTTCCTTCGTAACCTGCACTGAAGGGAAATATGCTTTTTGAAGTTGCCCTCCTGGGTTCTCACCAATTATGGCAGAACTCCATGAATTATCGCTAAATCTTGGAGTGTTCCAACCTTTTTTCTCTTCGCGCGCATCGTAAGCAACTCCCAGATAAACATCGTTTTTCATGATTGGACCATAAGCATATTTCCAGGTGCTATCTGAAACTATCTCCTCCGATTTGCCATTTTCATAATGGATGAGAAGTTTTGCCAAAAAAGTAGGTTTCCCGATGGAGAGGTCTTCTCTTAGATTTCTATGCCCCCATTTCCTCAATGGTAGCGGATTATAAAACCCATTCCCAAGCGATACGCCCAAACAGTTGTCGCCATCTTTAATAAGGGTAGTGACATCATAATCAGCATAGTAAATTCTTTTGCTAAAATCAGTCCAGGCCGGGTCAAGCACATTCTTTCCAATCCGCGTTCCATTTAAAGAAGCATTGTAATAACCGGCAGCAGTGATGTACAGTTTTACGCTCTCTATTGTATTATTTGTTTTGAATTCCTTGCGGAACAGAGGGGATTGATTATCGAGATAAAACAAGGAATCGCTTGCAGGAAGTTCTCGCCCATCTGTTATCCACTGCGCTTTATCATTCGTGCCAAATCCTTCATCAATGGTTTTGTCCTGAGTTCTGCTACAAGAAAAAAGTGCAAATAAAACAATTACTATATGGACTATTCTCATTTTAATGGTTTGTTGTTCTACTTTTCAATTAAACCTAACTATAAAAATGAAATTACTTCATTAATTCAATTAGAATTTAGCTTCAAATTTTTTAACCAACTCCTTTGTTTTTTTTATGTAGAACAAGGGATCAGACTCTGCTCCATAATCTTCGTAAGTATATTTGCCTACCTGCTTTGGGATAGACGGCTCAATCTGAGTGCCTTCGTGCCACTCATTAAAGGATGTAATACTTATGAAATCAGGATTTGTATGCACCGCACACGCATACATTTTTTCGTAATATCTACCCATATCCCTGCTTTTGGTATTTTTCACGTTCCATGGTCTGATTCTGGTGTCAATATATCCGGGTCCCACACTTGGAATATAAATCAGGTTATGTTCACGCGCAAAGGCTGACATTTCCGGCCAGTTCGACGTGGTAGAACCGTAAGCAAAACCATCACTGGCAAAATAGGTATAAAAACCATCAAATCCGGATTTTACAGCAAACTCGCCGTCAAACACTGTGGTCCACAAACCGATAAAAATACCATCAAGAGGCGTTTTTCTAATGGAGGATAGGCTATCGGGATTTAGCATACTTTGCCACTCCTCATATTTTAGCTTAAAGGAATTATACAAATAATACATGGGTTTTCCATTGACTTTGTACAGGGCTGGATGCTGTGCATAATTTACTGAAATGTACTCCAGGTGTCCCCTAAATTCAGCAACTGTTTTGTAGATAGGTTCTATGTGGAATGCCAGTTTCAAGCCGTACTTATGGGCAGTGTCTAATATTGTTTTAACCGATTTGTCGGCGAAACTATCTTTACCCCACCAGCTAATGGCCACGACCCCAATACCAGCTTCTCTGATTTGCTGCATATGTGTGTCAATAATTTCCCGACTAGTCGAGCTGTAGCTGCCCAGCTGGGGATAAAAATTGGCCCCAATATCATCCCCTCCTGGATAGCTGCCTGCATTATCCCAGGTGGTATCAATCCAATGTTTTATCACAGGGTGGTTCCAGTTATTATATCGCCCGTCGTTTTCAGGATTTCCGTACCACCCATAATAAAAGGTGTGCACTTTATAATTGACAACGTCACTTTGACTTACTTCATCAACTAAATTAGTTCTGCCTATACCCTTCAAAACCACTGTTTTTATTTCTTTTTTATCTTCCGAGGTCTCTGATTCCACATTTCCTTTTGCACCTTTCTTTACCATCTCAACAGCCATGCCACCATCTGAGAACTGTATCCAACCCATTAGCTGGTTATCTTTCATCTCCAGCTTTATAGAAATTTGTTCATGCTCTACTTCGGCTGTACAAGACACTTTAGCTCCGTCAATTTGCAGATTCTCTGTTGCTATGGTAAATCCATAAATTTTAATCTTAGCCTTTTTCGTTCCATCTTCCTCGTAAAAAATCATCTTACCAGACTGGAACCCAAAGGGGGCATCTTTTGCTGTGTAATTCCACGTCCCTATCAATGTTTCTTCTTTTACCATGGCAATCGCAATAGCTCCTTCTGAACTAAGTACATTACCAATTAGCTTGTTATCTTTTAGCTCAAGTTCAATGGAAGATTGCTCCTGCTCTACCCGAACTGAAAAAGCGACATTATCACCTACAATTTTTAGGTCTTCTGCGTCTATACTATTCCCTTGTATTTCAACCGTTGCCTTGATGAAACCACCTTCCTCGTAAAAAATCACTTTCCCTGTTTGGTAGCCATAAGAAGCATCATTAGCCACATAGTTCCATGTGCCTAATATCTCCTGATCCTTAACATTACTTGTACAGGAAACGACCATAAATAAGACGGTAATCGCAAAATATTTCTTCATCATTCAATGTTTATATGAAATAATCCTGCTCAAATGTATACGAGACAAACCCATATATCATAATACTTGGGACAGACAACACCATACAGGGACAGGCGCAGTACAGATAAATTAAAAATTTGAATTGAGCTATATATTAACAGGATACAGGGGTAATTAAATTACCGTTCCAATTTGTCATTATCGGTGGTTTGTTGTTTTTGGAAAAAATTTAATCAGAACCTTCTTTTAGTTTCCTTTTTAAATTGATTGAAGTCTCAGTAATTGCCAGACCACCTTTTCCAGTACACTTCACACAAGTTGGCATTGATTTACTAACCCTTGAAACAGTTTGAATAACCTGGTCAAGAGGTATTACAGCGTCAAAACCAGAGATTGCCATGGTTGCAGATGAATACGCATTTACAGCGGCGCTGATGTTTTTCCCCAAACAAGGCACTTCAACCCGGTCAGCGACCGGATCACATACCAATCCTATCATATTTTGGATCGCCATGGAGGCTGCGCCAAGGGCTTGTTTTGCGGTTCCTCCCATGAGTTGCACCATTGCCGCAGCAGCCATTCCGGCTGCAGCACCACATTCTACCTGGCAACCGTGCTCTTCAGCAGAAAATCCAGGCCCTTGTGCAAAATATGCTCCTACAATGCCTGCTGCAAAATATGCGGCAACCAGTTCGTTTCGGGTAGATTCAAAACGCTTGGCAACAGCGCGCAACGAGCCACCAACTGTTCCACAAGAACCAGCTGTGGGAATGGCCACAATTACTTCCATGCCACTTTTGGACTCCATCAGCCCAGAAACGTTTGCAATAATATGATTCACAATCGACTCTTTAATTTTACCAGCTTTTTCTGCTTTCCCAATCAAGTGCGACTGTTGTTGTAAAATTCGGTCTTTATAATGTGTTCCTTCTAATCCGGTATCTATACTCTTGTGAATGATTTGAATTAAAGATTCCATCATGCGGTTTAATTCCTGTTCTGATTTTCCGCTGATGCTCATTTCGTAAATAAGACCCAGTTCCCCTAAATTGAAATCTATTTTTTCTGAATATTCTATTAGCGACTGCACAGTCGTGAACGGCATTTCGGTTTGCCGGCCAGAAATTACCGGCATTATGGAATTGACGATTGCAATATCATCAATCATTTGATGGTTTTGGATTTGAGCTAAAAATTCATGAGTAAAAGGATTGGAAGATTTGAGCTCATACATACTTAACTCCTCTTTTTGCTGGAATGAAAATTGAATTTCTGATGGAATATAGTTTTTTAATTCTCCTGAAATATCTGGTTTTTCATGAGTGAAAAAAATTATTCCATACAAATCTCCATTTAACTTAACATCAAAACCATTAATTGATCTAATCTCAAAAGAGCCTCCTCCCAAAGAAACCGCCACTATTTGCACTTTCTTTTGCGATATTCCCATAAGGGTAAGTCGAACTGTATTTGCGTGATTTGTTTGAAAAGAGTTTACCTGATAATCAATTTCAATACTTTTTTGGCGGGCATAGTCCTCCGTATCTTTCATTCTTTCATCCGTAATATCAAGCCCTAAAAGACCGCCCTCTATTCCCATCGTTGTCCCCTGCTCATGATAATTTGGTGCCCATGCCCCATCACGATCAAATTCAACAAGGGCTTTCTCTAAAGGATCATTTAAAATGTCCAGTGTGGTTCGTGCAATTCGCCAAGAAGCGGCCGTATGCGAACTGGATGGCCCACGCATCACTGGACCAATTACATCATTGAATATACTGGGTAATTTTTTCATGATCATTTTTTTGTTTTTCCACACCAAACATCATCACTGAACAAAATCCAACAGCAACTGATCTTTATTTATTCCCGAATAAGTTTATAAAATTCTCCTTTTATTGTTTTGAATTCAATGGAACCATCCTGGTAGGATTTTGAAGCAATCCTCTTTCCATCTTTTGTAACCATAAAGTTGCTTCCGGCATCAATGCGGCAGTTTTTCCCAGCTGTAGATAAAATTTCTACTTCTGTAATGGAATTATTCTGCCATTTCATGTCCAGTTCAAAACCACCACGAGCACATACACCTTCAAACTGACCCTCGCTCCATTCATCAGGTAAGGCAGGCAGCAAGAGAATGGTACCCTCGTGCGATTGCATCAACATCTCTGTTATTCCTGCAGCAACGCTCATGGTCCCATCGATTTGGAGAGGTTCACCACATTTAGCAAATAATTGTGGATAACATTGCTCTTGGATATATCCCTTGAAAATTTTGTTGGCTCTATTCCCATCATACAATCTGGCCCATAGAGCCATCTTCCATCCTCTGGAAAAACCTT
>Ga0316190_10002220_pt1 | contig 14061 bp, 16 predicted proteins | sample Eddworburrow2_MG_FD_204929 | JGI IMG/M metagenome (GOLD analysis project Ga0316190, IMG submission 204929) | Coastal sediment microbial communities from Maine, United States - Eddy worm burrow 2 | ecosystem: Environmental > Aquatic > Marine > Coastal > Sediment | place: USA: Maine | collected... | reverse complement strand
GCGGCGCTGGCCATGAGCGACAAAATTATTAAGCAGCGAATTGAAGACGATGCAGCCGACACCTTAAGTCTGAGGGAAACGAAAGTCGACCTCGCCGTGGAGGATGGATACGTCGTATTATATGGTACGGTTGGCTTGTATATCCAGAAGATGCTTTACGAACAAATTGCCTGGAAGACCGAAGGAGTGGTCGAGGTGGACAACGAGATTCGTGTCGTGCCAAGGTTGCCGAAGACCGACGCGGCCATCGAGCGTGAGATCATGGAGCTCGCCCAGACCCACCGCAGGTTCCAGGGCGTAAATGTTATCGTTACGCTCGTAAAAGGCGCCGTTCAAATTCGCACCACCCTCGATCACCCGCAGGATGTTCTGTTCCTAAAGCGCAGAGTGGCGGAGATCGAAGGTGTTATCGACATTAATATTCAGGCAAAGTTCATTGCTTAAATCACTCTCGAAAAAAGGCCGCCTTTCTGACTTTTTGCGAGGCCATAAAATCTTTGATTGCATTGATTTTCGATGGATGCCAATCAAAAGGCGTCGTCGGTTTTACAGTTCTGGCGGTTGGAGTCGTTATGATAGTATTGCCGGGTCCTGCTTTTATCGTAATACCAATTGGTGTCGGAATCCTTGCCACTGAATTCGCATGGTCAAGGAGACTACTACGAAAGGTAGAGGGAAAAATCCGCGAGCAAACGGGCAATACTGAACACAACAAAAAATCAAAGTGAAAAATAATGAAAGGTGAAATGGGCGTGGATTGGTATCAAATGGAGTCAGGTGAAGTTGTCGGTGAACTGGGTTCAACCGTCAAGGGTCTGTCCGCGCAGGAAACACAGAATCGGCTTAAAAAATACGGTCCCAACGAGCTGGTGGAGAAAAAGAAGAAAACAGCGTTTATGATGCTCATGGACCAGTTTAAGGACTTTATGATCATTGTCCTGATGGCGGCGGCCGTTGTGGCCGGTGTGGCCGGAAAACCCACGGATGCCGTCGCTATAATCGCCATTGTTATCTTGAACGCCATTATCGGATTTGTTCAGGAATACCGGGCCGACAAGGCCATGGCGGCCCTAAAAAAAATGGCGGCATCCGCATCCACGGTTATGCGGGATGGCCGGCCCGTCGACACTCCGTCTTCCGAGATCGTACCGGGCGACATTGTTTTGCTTGAAGCCGGCCAGGTGATACCGGCCGATATGCGCCTGCTAGAAACGGCGAACCTCAAGGTGGAAGAAGCCGCCCTGACCGGCGAATCCGTGCCGGTTGAAAAACACACCGAACAGCTTAGCGACGAACACCTGCCCATGGGCGACCGGGTGAACATGGCTTATCAGGGAACCATCGCCACATATGGTAGAGGCCGGGGTGTTGTGGTCGCCACGGGCATGCAGACCGAGATCGGGAAGATCGCCGCCATGCTTCAGGCCGAAAAGGGGTTGAAGACCCCGCTGCAGAAACGGCTCGCCGTCTTCGGCAAAAAGCTTGCCATCGCCATCCTGATCATATGCGCCATAGTATTTGCCAAGGGGCTGCTGAGGGGCGAACCGGTGCTGCTGATGTTTTTAACCGCCATCAGCCTTGCGGTTGCCGCCATACCCGAGGCCTTGCCGGCGGTGATCACCATCGCCCTTGCCATCGGTGCAAAAAAGATGGTGAAAAAAAACGCCCTGATCAGAAAACTGCCGGCGGTGGAAACCCTTGGCTCGGTCACCTATATCTGCTCGGACAAAACGGGGACCCTGACCCTCAATCAGATGACGGTGGAAGAGATTTTTGTAGAGGGAGAAATAATGGGCAGTGCCGGGTTTCAGGTGGGCAAAGGCGCCCAAAGCCCCTCACACCTTCTTATGACAGCTCTAGCCCTGAGCAATGATGCCAGGCCGGGAAATGAAGATCGCATTGTTGGCGATCCCACTGAAGTCGCCCTGTACAGCATTGCAAAGAATAAAGGTTTTGACAAGGACGAGCTGGATAGCAAGTTTCCGCGCGTGGCTGAAATTCCCTTTGATTCCGAGCGTAAATGCATGACCACCATTCATAAGTGGACGGACGGATATGTGTCTTTTACCAAGGGCGCCATCGATGTCCTGATCGAAAAATCAAAGAACATTTTGACGTCTGACGGAACAAAAGCATTAAAGGCTGTTGATATCTATGGTGTCAATGAGCGGATGGCCGCCGATGGGTTGAGGGTGCTAGGGGTGGCCATGCGCAAATGGGATCGTTTGCCCGATGATATCTCATCTGAAAACATCGAGACGGACCTGACAATTCTGGGTTTGACGGGTATGATGGATCCTCCCAGGAACGAGGCTAAAAATGCGGTGGCCGTATGTCAAAGTGCCGGGATTAAGCCTGTCATGATTACCGGTGATCATCCCCTGACCGCCAGGGTCATCGCCAAAAGACTGGGAATTGTCGATGACGACGCAACGGCGGTGTTCTCCGGAAGTGAGCTGGAGCAATTGTCGCTGGAAGAATTTGAAGAAAGAGTTGAACAGATAAAGGTGTATGCCCGGGTGGCGCCCGAACAAAAATTAAAAATCGTAACGGCGCTCCAGGACAAGGGGCAATTTGTCGCCATGACCGGAGACGGCGTCAATGATGCGCCGGCCCTTAAGCGGGCCGATATCGGTGTTGCCATGGGGATCACCGGCACCGATGTTTCCAAAGAGGCGTCTTCTATGATTCTTCTGGACGATAATTTTGCCACCATCGTCACGGCCGTTAAAGAGGGCCGGCGAATCTATGACAATATCTTAAAATTTATCAAATATTCCATGACATCCAATGCCGGGACCCTGTGGGCCATTGTCCTGGCGCCGCTTTTCGGGCTGCCTCTGCCCCTGGTTCCGATCCAGATATTGTGGATGAATTTTTTAACAGACAGCCTGCCGGGGCTGGCCCTGACGGCGGAACCGGTGGAAAAAAACGCCATGAACAGACCACCCAGACCACCGGACGAAGGGATATTCGCCCGTGGCAGAGGCTTTTTTATCATCCGGTTCGGACTGGTCATCGGCATATCCGCCCTTTTGTTCCAGGCCTTTGCCCTAAAAGAAGGCCTGCCCTGGCAAACCATGATATTCACAGCGCTGGTGATCGGCAGAATGGCGGTGGTGATGGGGCTTCGCTCTGAGCATGACTCGCTGTTTACAATCGGCGTCTTCAGCAACAAGCCGCTGCTGGTCGCCGTCTTTTTAACCTTTGTTCTACAAATGACCACCGTATATGTGCCTTTTTTCAACCCGGTTTTTAACACGGTGCCGCTGTCCCCCTTTGAATTTGCACTGACTCTGGCCTTGTCGGCGGTGGTGTTCGTTGCCATTGAGATGGAAAAATTATGGGTCAGGATACGACGGCGGACGGTTTGATTAAATACTAATAACTATTGATCAACCGAAATCATTTTGAATGCCACTTCGGCATGCTCGCTGAAAATCAAACGAGAGCGAAATCGGCAATGACATACATTTTTCCGAGGGAGCGCATCCTGGGGCATCCGGGGAGTCCCCGCCACCGCAACAGGCGCATGGTCCAATTCATCCTGCTGGCGGTGGCGGCGGACGTTGCACTCTTATGTACTGAACTGGCTATCGGTCTGAATCCACTAACGGATATAGCGCAACGCCCCTTTTTGTACCTGTACGTGTTTTTGGGTACCATGGTGGCTTTCGGTATCTTCGGGGCCATGGTCGGCTCTCGCGAAGACCTGCTGGAGGAGATGGCCCTGCGCGATTCCCTTACCGGGCTGTTTAACGCGCGGTATCTGCAGATGCGCCTGGAGGAAGAACTGGCGGCGGCCAAACGGCACCGTTCACCGGTGTCGTTCGTGCTTTTTGACATCGATCATTTCAAACGGGTAAACGACGAGCACGGCCACCCTGTCGGTGACCGGATGCTGCGACTTATCGGCCGGACGATCCTGTCAAAACTGCGTGAAGGCGAAACCGCCGCGCGCGTCGGCGGCGAAGAGTTTGCGCTGCTATTGCCGCACACGTCCGACAAAAGTGCTGCCATGGGAGCAGAGCGTATTCGTGATGTCATCGGTCAGACCATCCTTGAAACGGACAGTGGGCATAACATTTCCCTTACTGTGTCCGCGGGCGTGGCCTGCGCAACGGACCCTGCCGCCCACAGCGCGGAAACCATCTATCGTCTGGCTGACCAGGCGCTCTACCAGGCCAAGGAGCAGGGCCGCAACAGGGTGGTCATCGCAAGATAGAGGATATCTTATACCCAACCCGGATAAGCCGGGATTGAATATTTTCGATTGAAGATTTATGGTATCGCTCTCCGAGGCGTAGGCGCTACAACCCCTACGAGCCGGAGGCTTCGCTCTGTCTTTTGAATTTAAATCGATCGTATTCCTAAAATATCGGGATGCTCAACCCAACCTACGAGTCAGTCGTGGCCGATGTTAGAACCAAGCCTGAATCTGTGAACGGTTACAAATCGCTCAACAATTACGGGTCAAGAGTCGTTTGCGTCTCCACCTGGCGGTTCAATTCCATTACCAACTCCGGGGGAAGGTTCAGGCGTGCCGCCAGCATGGCAAGATAGGATTTCTCGGCGGCGGTATCCACATTGATGGCAAGCCGTGAGGCAAGGTAGATCTCAGCCGCGACCTCGGGGCTGTCGGCGCTGTTGACGATGGCATCCATGTCAACCGGCCTGCCCATCTCCGCCACTAATAATGCCTGATTTTCGGGGTCCATCCCGAGAGATTCGATTCGTTGAAAAATAACCTGACTTTCCTGGGCATCGAGCCGGCCGTCCGCTCGCGCTGCGGCAATCATTGCGCGAACCAGAATCAGTCCCAACGCTTCCCGGCCGGCGAGATCGCTTTTCGGAGGCAAAAATGCCGAACCTTCCGGAGGTTGTGAGAGCGCAGCTTCAGCGGTTGCAGGCAATGCATCGGGCGCCGTACTCTTGCCGGTGCTGTAACGCTGGTAGGCGGCATAGGCAAGCGCACCCACTGCGGCAATCCCGCCCATTTTGAGTGCCTTTTTACCCAGCTTGCGACCCGACTTGCTGGTCAGCATGCTACTGGTGAGTCCGCCGGCCAATCCGCCTGCGAAACCACTGGCCGCACCGCTGCCAAGCAGTTGACTAAGAAGTTTGTTCATATCAGCCATGGTTTTACGTGCTACTTTTTGAGTGATGGTTTGCTTCAATATAGGTTGAGCGGTTAAGGATCCAACGTTTCGGATTAAAAACCGCCAAACAGCTCATATAAAGCCGTTTCGCCCAATGGGGTATGTCCGGTATTCCGGATCTTGATCAATATGGTGAGCAGTGTCCACCGGTTGTAGCCTTTGAACCTTGAACCCTGGAACCGATTAGTTTAGCCCCAAGTACGCAGGCGCCTATTTGAAAACCGAAAAGACGGAGTTTTTGACCTTGCCGAAAATCCCCCTTTCGCCTTCGAGGATTTTTTCCATTTCGCCCGGTTCAAGATGAATTGCACCACACCCTTCATTGACGCATATGTCGATCTTGACATTTTTATGATCTACTTCCACCAGGCTGTGCGTACCACATCTGAAGCAGTGGTTCCTGTGGGCATTGGGATAGGCTTCATTGCCCTCTTTCGCAGCCGCAACCCGCAGCTTCTTAATTTTTTCTCTCTCGTGCTCACGAAGGTAAAGATCTTCTTCGCTGGTTTTAATTACAATGCGATCATTTGCCATGGGCATACCTCCTTTACAGTTCTAATAATGCATCAAGCAGACGCAAGCGTTCGCCTTTTTTCTTTACGACCATAAGCGGAATCCGTGCAGACCGGATGACCTGTTCGGTCACACCCCCCAGCAGGGCGGCGGCATCATTGCTCCTTCCCCGGGCGCCGATGACTACCAGGTCTATTCCTTGTTCATAGACGACCTTGTTGATCATTTTGGCCGGGTCATGGTGCAATCTGAAAAGAGGGGCCGCTGTTACGCCCCTGAGATCACAACGGTCGATGAGCTCCTGGTAGTGATTCTGGGGGTGTTTTTTTAGAATTTCACCAAACACTTCGTAAGTCTTGCCTGTCTTGTAATAGCCGGCAGGCACCCGATAGACATGCAGCAGAGAAATACCCGGCACCTCAAGGTCTGAGGCAAGGGCTGTCGCTACGTCGATAACATCCGCTGAAATTTCGGAAAAGTCCACCGGCACCAGAATATTTTTGATCTGCGATCCAGCTGCTTCGGGTACGATCAGCACCGAACAGGGCGCCTTGCGTGCAACTTTGACCGGGAGCATGACATTGACCTGCTGGTCGATGGATTGGCCTGTCAGAACCAGATCAATTTGTTTTCGACGAGTCAGACGTAAAACTTCGGTCAACGGCAATCCTTCCACAATTTCATAAATCTTCCGACTGCACGGATGACCGTCAAAATACTTGGCCACAAGTTCCTTCACTTGAGCCCTGGCAAATTCATTCACGGGCGGCAGTAAGTCAGGATATTCCTTACGGAGAAATTCGGGAATATCCAGATCGTCGGCCACATACAGAAAATACACCTCCTCCGATTGGGCCATGCGACTTACTTTGGCGGCATACTCGATGGTAATTCTGTCCTGATCATCCAAATTAAGTACAACCAAAAGCTGTTTGTATCGTTGCATATAAAGTCCCTTTCTCTTTCGAAAATACAGATGGATGCCTAATAATCAATGCAGGCATCTAACATTGCTTCAGCAATATGCATGCCAAGGATTTTTTGTACGCGTTCACAGGATTGGGGCTACGCCCTTCGGGCTTCGACCCCACACGCAGGGGCCAAGGTTCAGGGGTTTGTTGAGTTGACGATCATGACTTCTAATGGAGAAAATTGAACCGGTGGGGGGATACTACCTGCTTCCAAACACGATCACCCATTAAAGGGTGGGTCTTGAGAACGGCATAATAACTTTTTAACCTCAAATTTATTCCATGTTGTTGTTTTTGCCAACTAATAATGAACGTGGATGCAAGTGCAGGTCTATCCAGGTATTTTTCTGGCACACCCCTTGCTATTCTTGCTATTATCGAATCCAAAAAGGCTTTACAAAAAGAGGTGCTCCTGCATCAGCGTCCGAGGCCCAAAGGCGGTTTGTTTAACTGGTATAGCGTGGGAGAAATCAGATGATAAAGAAGATCCTCATCACGGTATTTGACGGAATAGCACTGCTCATCCTTATCACGGTATTTGGCGGAATAGCACTGCTCATCCTTCTGCCGCTTTGGGCATTGCTCACCGGCATCGGTTTTGTACTGGAAAAAGTGCCGGAGCTGATCGAAGGTGGTAAAACTACTTGCAGTAGAGATCCTGCACCGGACAGTGCAAATCTTGCCGGAGATCAAAAAAAGAAGGAAAGGGAATTCTGATGTGCGCTTTTAAATTCCAGAGAAGAAAAACAGTGAGGGAGATTTTTCCCCACTGGTTCAAAACTCCCCACTTGGTCAACTCTTGGCAGTTACAGAATAGCTGCTTATTTGGCGAACCGATTTATTTAAGGTGAGCAACTTGGCATATCTTGCGCCATTATCTATTATTTTTTCAATAAGCTATCCTGTTATATATGACCGATTAGAAAAAATTAGTCTGCTGTCTATTTGACTGGCACTAAAGTTGCTAAAATACCTTTTCGGTGATGAAAAAATCATAATAGCGCCAGGAAAACAGCCCCGGCTTGTACTTAGATCCTGTGTTTTGAGATAGAGATTCAAACCGGATAAAGCGGGCCTCAATACCCAACTGAAGGATACCCAAATGAACGGATTAAAAATCATTCTGCTAATGACAGCGCTGACCGCATTGCTGGTGGTAGCGGGCCGGGCATTGGGCGGGCAGAATGGTATGGTGATCGCCTTTGGCCTGGCCTGTATAATGAACATTGGAACATACTGGTTCAGTGACCGGATTGTGCTTCGCATGTACAAGGCCCGGAAGGTTACTCAGAATGAGACCCCGGAGCTTTACACAATGGTAAGGGAATTGTCGGCCAGCGCCGGCCTTCCCATGCCGAAAGTTTATATCATCCCCGGCGAAGCCCCCAACGCCTTTGCTACCGGACGAAATCCATCCCATATGTTTATCGTCAATCCCTTGCGAGGGGGCGGGGTTATGAAACTCTTCAGCACCCATCCGCCTGTGGATGAGAGGATTCGAAGGCTTGAACAGATGTAGAGGTGATGCAATCGAGGCCTGTATTTGTACTGTTTTATGATTGAATGAGGCTTTGGCCGGATTTTCGTTCAGCCGTTGCTTATGCGTTGCGGCAGATACCGGTTCCAGGATAAGGCGTGATCCCGAAGCGGCCGATGTTTTCAAAATAGCCGGAGGAAAAAGAATGGATTTATATAAAAATAAAGCTTCCGGTAAATATTTTATCCATGTCGAAGATACGGATAAGGGTAAAGCCCTTTTTATTTCACCCCAGGGCGTTTTTAAGTCTCTGGAACTAAGCCTTTTTGAGAGTCAAGAGCCGAGGGAAGAAGATTATTTTTTGCGGCGGGGTTTAATCACGCAGCGTCAGGTGGAGCGATACCATAAATATATAGGATTGCCCTAAGTTTAAGAGGCACCTTAACTTAAGGTAAAGTAACAGGAATATGACAACGCAGACTCTGCCGGTTGTATTAGCATTGTAAATATCGTCTCATTTTTCATCGAACCTATCTTGTGAGAAGCGATTATGGATAGTTCCCTAATTTTATCAATCACGACCTTTATTTTATTTACCTACTGATAAAGTTCCCTGGTTATACTGAAGGGAAGAACCAACTTATGCCAAAAAAACATCCTGATTGCCCCATGTATTCACCGGACACCTGCAAAGAGGTTGAAAATCCAAAACTTTGTGCACTTGTCAGGAAAGATAAAATTTGCCTTAAAAAAAAGTCAAGATCAAAATCGCGAGAAATAGAGAATTCTTTTAGGGTTAAACTGCCGGTTAGCATGAATGCCCAGAGGGGAACAACTCCGCATAAGGGATTATAAAGGATAAGTCTAATGAACCATGATGATCAAGAGAGGGGAATTTGTCCTTCTTGTAAAAATTATAGCGGAATTTTAATTTCTAAAAATACCAGAAAGATGATTTGGTTCTGTGAAGAATTTGGCATTTTATCCACAGAAGACATAATCAGGTATTGTGAAAAATTTATCCGTTATAACTCACGAACCATGAATGTTCCCTGCATTAGCAATGGTGATTTATATATCTGATTTACTATACTTGTTTTCAGATATGGTGTGAATTTTGCATACAAGAAGTATTGAAAAAAAACTGAAGATGAGGGGAAGGATTTGAAAAGTGCCGACAGATAAAATTTTTAGTGGAACGATTTTCGCGTTAGAAAAGTCGTTAAATTTGAGATCCTTGCAGCACCGAGTACTGGCGTCGAACATCGCAAACATGGACACGCCAAACTATAAAGCGGTGGAAATTGCTGTTGCAGAAGAAATGAGCAGAAACCAAGACTCTGCTCCCGACATTCAACTTAGGCGGACACAGATCGGTCATCTTCCGCTTAAACATAATGCGGCGGAAAGCGTAAAACTTAAGGTTGCCAAACCCCCGGAATTCAGCCTGAGAGGCGACGGCAATACGGTGGATCTTGATCGAACAATGGGCAAACTGGCAGAAAACACGTTGCGATATAAAATCGCTGCACAAATTATTTCCAAAAAATTTAATGGGTTAAAGAATGCCATCAAAGGAGGTAGTTAACAATTAATTTTTTTGATGCCATTTATACCAGTTTTTCGGGGCTGGTCGTCAGGGGCTGAGCATGAATCTGATTTGCGGCAATCCGACCAATTCGAATACAACCCAAACGAGCAGGACGGTCTATGCCTGCAAAAAAAGCGATTTTTGCCGCCCATTCTATGACCTTAATATTAAACAATATTTTGACGAAGCGACAAAAGATCCACTGCCCGGGATAAAAATCGCCAGGCTTTACGAGAATCAGAACCTGCCAGTGATGAAACATCATCGCCAGCATAAGCATGCAAATGATAAAGACTATGTCGCTATGCCCAAAAACAATTTAAAGGAGCAGATGGTGAGTATGATTTCGATAACCGGGGGCTATGAGGCCAACGCTACAGCCCCTAAAACCGCCAAAGATGTGGCGCTAAAAGCATTGAAAAGAGGTCGTTAGCCATGAATGATATCACGATTCAAAACAATACCGAATCACCGCCGGGAGTTACTTCAGCCAATAAACAGGCTCCACACACCGAACCAACTTCTTTCGGTCAAATGCTGACGGATTCCCTTGATCAAGTCAGCCGGCTCCAGCATGAATCCAATGAAAGCATACAAAATTTGGTCACCGGACTATGATTGCTGCCGAGAAATCCAGCGTGGCCTTCGAGTTTATGATGCAGATTCGCAACAAAACCATTGCAGCGTATGATAAAATTATGAATATGCCGATCTAGACAGGATAACACTATGATCAATTATTTTTGACCGCAGCGAACCAATGACTTGAAGTAACTCAATAAAATTTTGTAAACAATTTGGCGGATAGCGAAAGGATAACCTCAACCAGCGAGGAGATCGGTTCGAGATAGGCCAACGGTGTTTAGCACTGTTGGCCTTTTTTTATGCTCAATTAGAAGGTAATTGTTATGTATGAGGCTAAATATTTAGAAAAAATTGATGAAATTATTCTGGATGTCCTTTCCCACTATGGAAAAATAAGTTTAAGGGATCTGTGTTACGAACTCGGGGAGAGTAATGAATTGAAAGGGCGAATCGTGACCACGGATGAAGTTTTTAGAAGGTTGGAGTTTCTATCGGCCAAAGGATTTGTGAAATCTGCAGCAGACGGGTGTGTTACCTTAAGTAAAGCTTTTCTCTTGTAAAACATCAATGTTAGCCGGAATTGTTATATGGAGCACAACAATAGTATAAGATGCAAAACAAAGATCATCGCAACCATCGGTCCAGCCTCTAAAAGCAGACCGGTGTTGAAACGAATGATTAACGCCGGGATGAATGTGGCCAGGCTGAATTTATCGCATGGCAGTTATGAAGATCACGGAGAAGTAATCGGCACAATTCGCTCGCTTTCTAAAGGCATGAATAAGCCCGTGGCCATCCTTTTCGATCTTCAGGGACCGAAAATAAGAACCGGCAAGCTAAAGGACGGCAAACCGTTTAAGCTGAAACAAAATGCGTTAATCAGCTTCACGACCAAAAAAGTTTCAGGCACCTGCGATTTTGTTTCAACCACCTATGCAAATTTAGTCGCGGATGTAAAAAAAGATGAAACCCTGCTGCTTGCCGACGGACAGATTAAACTCAAAGTGCTCTCAAAGACGAAAGATACGGTTGCCTGCAAAGTAATCAATGGAGGAGTACTCAGAGAGAACGCAGGAATCAACTTGCCGGGCTGCAAAGTTTCCGCTCCCTGTCTTACACGAAAAGACAAGAAAGATCTTGAATTCGGCATCGAATCAGGCGTGGACTATTTTGCGCTGTCTTTTATAAGAAGCGCCGACGACATTAAACACCTCAAGTCGGTATTGAAAATAAAAGGATCTGATATTCCGGTCATAGCCAAAATAGAAAAACGAGAAGCTGTGGAAATTCTGGATGAAATACTGGAGATAGCCGACGGTATTATGGTGGCAAGGGGGGATCTGGGTGCTGAATTGAGGCTCGAGCAGGTTCCGACAGTTCAAAAACTTATCATAGATAAATCTATCCGGGGCAACAAACCGGTCATAACCGCCACCCAGATGCTGGAAACGATGCGTGACAACCCTGTTCCCACCCGGGCCGAAGTATCCGATGTGGCCAATGCTATTTTTGACGGTACGGATGCAATCATGCTTTCCGGAGAGACAGCCACCGGAAAATATCCTGTTGAAGCAGTCAGGATGATGGCAAGAATTGCGGCGGAAGCAGAAAGTTCGCCTTTCATGAAATACAATATCGAACATGATAGAAGCCGGGAAGAACTCATTACCCATGCGGCGGCCCAATCAGCCGTAAATGTTCTCCATGAAGTTGATGGCAAGGCGATTATCTCATTTTCGGTGTCAGGAAAAACCTCGAAACTCCTATCCAAACAGCGGTCGTGTAAACCGGTATATGCTTTTACGCCCTGCATAAAGGTATACAACCGCATGTCGATGATGTGGGGTATTACACCTGTCTGTATTCCAAAGTTCGATGATACGAAACGTCTTATTGCAGCAAGTGAAAACCTGCTGGCTGAGAAAAAATTAATCAGACAAAATGATGTTGTTGTTATTGTAATCGGTCTTGCATTTACCACCGGTTCAACCAACCTGGTAAAGATCCACAGGGTCGGGGCGGAGGATTGATTTTTTGGGTGCGTGCCTGAAAACCATCAGATATACTGACAAAGTTTTGCGTGTGAGCAGCTTACATTAATATCAAGGAGGAAGACGTAATGAAACAATTGGATTATTCTAAAAAAGTGGTTTTAGGTGATATTACCATCCGTGACGGTCTTCAGCATGAGGAGAAATTCATTCCTACCGACGCCAAAGTTTGGATGGCCGAGCAGCTGGTCCTGGCCGGTTTCAAACGCATCGAGGTGACCAATTTCGGCAACCCCCGGGGTATGCCGCAGTTCAAAGATGCCGACGAGTTGATGAAACGTATCCGGGGCAGTAAAAAGATTGGAAATCTTCTCGAAGATGTTGAGATCACATCGGTTACCATTCGGGAAAGGGCCGTGGAACGTGCCATCCAGGCCAGGAAAGAAGGCTGGGGACCGGACCGGATCCTCTTTATGGTGTCCACCAGCGAAGCCCATCATAAGAAAAACTCCGGCATTTCTCTTGAGGAATACTGGAAGATGTGTGAAGCATACATCCCCAAAGCCCATGATGCCGGGATGAAAGTGTGCGGAACGGTGAGCACCATCTGGGGCTGCCCCATTGCAGGTCCCACGGAATTGAAAGCGGCACTGGACTTTACCCGACGCTGGCTGGATATCGGGGCCGACGACATCGAACATGCGGATCATGACGGGTCCGCCCCACCGGACAAGGTTTACGAGTATTTTTCCATGATTATGGACGCCCTGCCGGATCCTTCACTGCATATTGCGCACTTCCACACCACCCGGGGCTGGGGCCTGGCCAATGTACTGGCCGCTCTGCAGTCCGGCATCACCCACTTTGAATCGACTTTAGGAGGGCTGGGCGGTCAGCCGGCCAATTTCGTGGACGGGGTGCCGGTGGCCGGTACCGGTGATTATTACTATTCGGATGCGAGCATCGTCGGTCTGGTTTCCACCGAGGACATGGTGGTGATGATGGATGAGATGGGGATCGATACGGGGGTGGACGTGGACAAGCTTCTGGCTGTCGGGCGGATGTTCGAACGAATCATCGGCCGACGGCTTCGTTCCGAGTGCGTCCATACCGGAAGGATACCCAAAACGCTGACCGGCAGGGCGTGATTTAACAAGCATATGTGGAGTAGCTATTATTAGAGCCTACATTAAAGGTGGGTGAACTTATGAGTACAAAATTTTATTGTAACCACAAAGAATACAAAAAGGCGTACTATTTTGACGTTCCCGACGAAATCATGATTGATGAAAACAACATGGGGGCGTTTTTTTGCCCCTTTTGTTCCGGACAGTTAATGCGGTCCGAACTGCCGACAAATCTTAACAAGTATAATATATTTGAAGATAAAGTCCCAAACAATGATTTCTAAATGGAGATAAAATGAAGGCTGATGTGTTTATGGCAATCTGCCTGATCGTATCCCTGGCAGCCCTAATTTGGATATTTTTTAAATATCGCTAAAACGCCTGCTTCAAAAATGAATACGGCAGCTGTCTGATAAACCCAAAAAGATATTGGTCATAAGTGGTTTAAAAGGAGGCAAACCCGTGAATTGTCCACTGTGTAAAACAGATCTGGAAATTGCGGAAAGATCCGGAGTTGGAATTGATTATTGCCCCAAGTGCCGGGGAGTTTGGCTGGATCGCGGAGAGCTGGATAAAATAATCGAGCGGTTCACTATGGTTCAACCCGGCCAGGGCTATAAAGACCGTCCTCGAAGGCCATACGAGCG
>Ga0316190_10002217_pt1 | contig 14070 bp, 10 predicted proteins | sample Eddworburrow2_MG_FD_204929 | JGI IMG/M metagenome (GOLD analysis project Ga0316190, IMG submission 204929) | Coastal sediment microbial communities from Maine, United States - Eddy worm burrow 2 | ecosystem: Environmental > Aquatic > Marine > Coastal > Sediment | place: USA: Maine | collected... | reverse complement strand
TTGCTGGTAGAAGTTCACCGAATATTTGTGCAGTTGACCGACGGAATAGCTCATGTTGAACAAAGGCAACAGGCCGGCAGCGTGCCAGGTGGAACCGGAGGTCAGCTCCTTGCGCTCCAGCAGAACCACGTCGGTCCACCCTTTCCTGGCCAGGTGGTAGAGGGTGCTCACGCCCACGACCCCGCCACCGATCACCACCGCGCGTGCGTGCGTCTTCATCAAAACAAACTCCCGGATTTCGAAGCTCAGATGACAGGGGTGTTTGCAGTGTGTAAGCGCACACACATGACATACCCCACGTTCTGTGACGGAGTGTAAGTGGACCGTGTGACCGCATGGGCGACACGGTGCGCCCCCGGCTTTCGCGTCTGCGCCATGCGGCGCAGACCGGGGTCGAGACCATGGCGCGGGCAACTATGAGCGGGTCGCGCGATGATCAGACTGCAATCCAGGCGCCGACCATACTCTGCCGGAGTCGTCTGTATCCCAAATCTGGAGCCGGTCATGCCCGACGCCGAAATCAGCAAGCGCAGAGGCCGCGGCAGCGGCCGCGACGCACGCCGGGCCGCCCGCGCCGCCCCCAAGCCCATGGGCGCACCCTACATCACACGTCGCATCCCGTTCTACGAGGTGCTGGACGAGGAAGGCCTGAGGCTGATCGAGCATAACGCCGACACCATTCTCGAGGAAATCGGGGTGGAGTTCCGCGAGGATCCGGAGGCGCTCACTCTGTGGCGTGAGGCCGGGGCCGATGTGGACGGCGATCGGGTGCGTTTTCCGCGTGGGCTGTGCCGGTCGATCATCCAGGCGTCGGCGCCGGCCGAGTTTACCCAGCACGCCCGCAATCCGGCACGCAGCGTACGCATCGGCGGCAAACACACGGTTATGGTGCCGGCCTATGGCTCGCCGTTCGTGCGGGATCTGGACCGGGGCAGACGCTATGCGACGCTGGAAGACTTTCAGAATTTCGTCAAGCTGGCGTACCTGTCGCCCGCCCTGCATCACTCGGGCGGCACTGTGTGCGAGCCGGTGGATCTCCCGGTGAATAAGCGGCATTTCGACATGGTCTACAGCCATATGCGCTATAGCGACAAGGCATTCATGGGGTCGGTGACGGCACCGGAACGGGCCGAAGATACGATGGAGATGGTCCGGCTTCTGTTTGGCGACGACTACATGGATCCGGAAACAGGGCAGGAGAAAACCGTCCTCATCAACCTGATCAATGCCAATTCGCCCCTGACATTCGACGCGACCATGCTGGGCGCGGCCAAGGTCTATGCGCGTAACAATCAGGCGACGGTCATCTCGCCGTTCATTCTGGCCGGCGCCATGTCACCGGTCACGGTGGCGGGCACGGCCTCGCAGATATTGGCCGAAGCGCTGGCCGGGATCGCCTTCACGCAGTTGGTCAGGCCCGGCGCCCCGGTGGTGTTCGGGACCTTTGCCAGCTCGATCTCGATGCAGTCCGGCGCCCCTACCTTCGGCACCCCGGAACCGTCTTTGGTGCTGTACATCGCCGCGGCACTGGCCCGCCGCCTGGGTGTGCCATTCCGAAGCGGAGGTGGTTTGTGCGGTGCCAAGATTGCTGACGCTCAAGCCGCTTTTGAGTCGGCCAACACCCTGCAAACCGCGATGCTGGCTGGGGTCAACTTCATGCTGCATACCGCCGGCTGGCTGGAAGGTGGCTTAGCGATGGGCTATGAAAAGTTCATCCTGGACGCCGACCAGGCCGGGATGATGGCCACTATGATGCAAGGTGTGGATCTTTCGGAGCAGGGGCAGGCTCTGGACGCCATACGGGAGGTGGGGCCAGGGCAGCACTTTCTCGGTTGCGCCCACACCCAGGCCAACTTCGAAAGCGCTTTTTACCGCTCATCCGTGGCGGACAACAACAGCTTTGAGCAATGGGAGGCAGACGGCAGCCAGGACGCGGCACAGCGAGCCAACAAACTGTGGAAAAAGATGCTGGCCGACTATGAAGTCCCCGCCATCGACAGCGCCCGGGACGAGGCGGTGCGAGACTTCATTGCGCGCAGAAAATCGGAATTCCCCGATTCGAACGTTTAGGGCAAATGAGACGTTGCGGACCAGACGGGCAAGGGTGTCACAGATCCGGCGTCGACCTCCATCTCCGAGTCAGACTCAAACGAGGTCACGCCGGCTTGCGGAGTACGCAAACGGATTGGCCCAGCATTAGAGGCCGCTGTACCAGCCGCCCATCGAGATAGCGCTCGCCTGCCTGCTTTTTGACGTGATCCTTGTGACCATCCAGGATATCGACGATCTGAAACTGAAGCTCCCGGGCCCAGAACTCTATTGCCGGGCGGTCAAAAAAGATCGACAAAGCCGTTCGCCGGTCCACGCTTTCCACCATCTTTCTGAACAAGCCTTGTTGGGACAGCGAAACGAACTCAAGGAACGAGAAAACGAGCTGCCCGCCGGGCTTGAGCACCCGATACGCATCGCGCAGATAGAGAAAAGTCTGCTCGTGCAACAGGTGCGTAAACACCGAGAAAAATGTGACGAAATCCACCTCGTCAACCGCCACCGGGATGGTGAAGCCGCTGGTTTCACGAAAAACCCAATCGTCACGTCCACAGTCCTCACGGGCCCGATCCAACAATTCCGGTTCCTTTTCCAAATGGAGCGACGTTTAGTATGAGCACGCGCGAAATACTTAGACACCACAATAAACCACCCGGATCGATATACAGGATCGTCTAAGGGTCATGGCCGTGGCTATCGGTAGCGGCCGCTGTTATCGGGCCGCTCTGCGGCGAAACGATGCACGAAACCGACTTCGCCCGCATTGGGTTCTGTCGCCGATTGCGCCTGAACGCCGACTTGTTGGCCGGAAACATACAGAGAGCGGACCCGGAGCTGCCGCCGCATGCGTTCAACGGTCCGGCGCCTGTTGCTGAACACCCGCAGAGTCGAGTCACAGCCGGATTGGTTCAGGAATGCAATCACCGAGTCCAACTGATCAGAGGCGTATCGAACCACCTGCAGCATCGGTGCACGCAGGTGACGATCGAGCTGTTCGGTGCCGGCGATTTCATAGACGCAGGGCGGGAAGAAAAACCCGTCCTCCGTCTCAGGGCCAAGCCGGCCGCGGCAGATCAGGTGCGACTCGGCGTCCATTTGCAAGCCGCGATCCTGCAGCGCGGCCAGGGCCTTCGCGTCAATCATCGGACCCAGGTCGGTGCGGAGCATGGCAGGGTCGCCAACCCGCAGCTCGCGCACCGCGCCGGCCAGGGTACCAATGATCCGATCCGCGGTGTCGGACTGCACAAACAACACACGCAGCGGCTCAAATGGCCAACCGCGGCTGCGAAAGGCCAACGCGAGCACCTCGCGCACAACCTGCTCGCGCCGGACTGAGGAATCCGCAAATATGGCATGCAAGCCCCCGGTGTGGGCAATCAGCGGAACCATCGGCCCTTCCCGTTTGAGCAAGGCGCCTTGCGTTATGCCCGCCTCGTGGGCGTCGCCGCTGAGGGCAATGGCGGCAACTCGCTGATCTGTTGCCAACGCATCGCTCACCTCTCGACCGATTGCGGGAATACAGTGCAGCACCGCCTGTGGCACCCCGGCCTGGTAGAGCAACTGCACCGCGTGATGGGCGATCAACGGCGTTTGCTCCGCCGGATTCGCAATCACCGCGTTCCCGGCCGACAATGCGGCGCCGACCTGGCCGGTGAACCGGGCTAAGGGCGAGTCCCACGAACTGATACAGGCGATCACACCCAGGCCGTGCGGGCGCGCCCTGGCACCTTCTCTGGGTGCCGGCGAGTCCGCATACGCGTGAGACAGAGTCCGCGCCTCGAGCCCGTGACAGCGCAGCAAACCGACCGCTGCTCTCAATTCGGCCAGCGCATCCGGCACGGTCTTGCCGGCTTCACGCACGAGCATGGTCATCAGCTCGGCACCGTGCGCCTCGAACAGATCGGACGCATGTGCCAGACAATCGGCCCGTCGCCCCGCACCGGCCCGATCCCAAGCTGGCTGAGCCGCCAGCGCAACGCCCACTGCGGAACCAACGCAGGCCGCATCCGCGCGGGCGACCCAACCGAGCATCCGCCGCCGGTCTGTGGGATCGCACACTTCCTGCATCACACCACTTTTACCGGCGGCCGCACCGGTCGGTTCCGCCTGCCAAAGGGTTGCCGAAGCACGCTCCATGGCCTCGGCAAGCGGAATCAGGCACTCATAGTCAGTCAGGTCCAAACCCCGCGCAGTGCTCAGGTCGGATTCAGATGCCCGGCCGGGCGGGGTGACGTCAGGATGCGCCTCCGGCGCGTGGCGAATGCATTCGGCAGTAGCATCCACCACCGGCGGGTAAAGCGCTGGACCAAGCTGACACGGCTGATCTACGCAGGCACTGACAGCGCCGGTATCCAGAAGCCCCGCCACCAGATACGCCAGCAAATCCTCCGGGCGGCCGATCGGCGCACGCACGCGACAAAACACCCCATCCGATGCATCGGCAATAACGTTTGCGTACAACGCTTCGGAGAAACCGTGCATCCGTTGGATCTCGAACCGCGCGCCCCCATCCGCAATTTCCAGCAAAGCCGCCAGCATCTCCGGGTGCTGGGTGGCGAAGATCGGATAGAAACACGCCGGAGCCGCCAGCAAACGGTCGGCGCAGGCGAGATAAGACTGGTCGATACATTCGCTGTGTGCAAATACCGGGTAATCGGCCAGTCCCGTCTGCTGCGCCTGATTGATTTCCGTTTCCCAGTAAGCACCTGAAACCAGGTGGACGATCAGGCGCCGGCGATAACGGCGCGCCATGTCCCGCAACCAATCGATGACCGGCAACGCCCGTTTCTGATAGGCCTGGACGACCAGACCAAAACCATCCCAACCTGCAAGGTCCACATCGCCGGACACGGACTCGATCAGCTCCAACGACAGTTCCAGACGTTCGGCCTCCTCGGCATCCACTATCAGGCCGATTCCACCACGCCGGGCCAGGATCGCAAGGCGCCGCAAGCGGGGCCTGAGTTCCGTGAGAACCCGAGTCCGCTGGGCGAACTCGTAGCGGGGGTGCAAGGCGGAGAGTCTGACCGTGACCGCCCGCTGCTCCAGCCCGCCACGGCCCCGGGCGGCACGGCCCACCGCCTCAATTGCGTGGCAATAGGTCTGGAAGCTGTCCGCCGCATCGATCTTGGAAACCGATGATGGGCGCATCAGGTCGAAACAAAAGCGATGGCCCATGGCCTGGGTTTGATCGAGCGCATCCTCGATGGTCGGTCCGAGGATAAGTTGCCGACCCAGAATGCGCATCGCCTGGCGTACGGCGCGCCGAATAGCGGTCTCGCCGGAACGTCTCGACCAGGCGCGCAAAACATCGGTCCAACCTTCAGTGACCTGGGGTACGGCCTGCGTCCCCGGCGGCGAGAACAGCAATGCCCAAGCTGGGGCATTGACGAACATGGCCTCACAAGCTTCGCCATTCAGCTCCCGGTCGTCGTCAGACAGGGTGTCCTTCAGCAGGCATTCAACCGATTCGGCATCGGGTAACTGAAGCAATGCCTCCGCCAGACAGGTGACAGCGGTGGCTTCTCGGCTGGACAGCGCGAATGCGTTCACCAACGCGTCCAGGTCCGATGCGCCCAAACCGCTGACACGAACCCGCTCCATCCAGGCCGCGGCCCGGGTCTGGATTCGGCGCCGCATCTCGGGCGACACCTCAGCCGGACGCGGGCGCGAATCGGCAAAGGCCAATTGGTCCGTTCGATACGCCTTTCGAACCGCCGTCAGCAACTCGTCCGCCACTGGCGGCGATGCGTCAAACAGCATCTCCCGGATCCTCTGGAGTTCATGATGATGAGCGATGATAGTCTGCTTGGTAAAGCATGCCGAAGGCACCACGAGCTGCCCACACGTTTGCATTGTAGGAATCAGACCGGAGTCCAGCACCATGAACGAACACATCGGCCAAGAGCGGGACGGCGCCGTTCTGACCATACGCTTCAACCGCCCGGAGAAGAAAAACGCTCTAACCGCCGACATGTATCTGGCTCTGAGCGAAGCGCTTGGCCTGGGTGAAAGCGATCCGTCGGTTCGGGTAATCCGCTTTGCGGGCAGCGGGAGCACATTCAGCAGCGGCAACGATCTACAAGATTTCCTGCACCACCCACCGCAGGATATGGACAGCCCGGTGATGCAGTTTCTCAGCGCCGTGGCCAGTGCCCGCAAACCGATCATCGCCGCCGTCAACGGACTCGCGATCGGGATTGGAACCACCCTGCTTCTGCACTGCGACGCAGTGGACGCGGCCGAGTGCGCTGGTTTTCGTCTGCCGTTCGTAAACCTGGCGCTGGTGCCGGAAGCCGCCTCGAGCCTGCTCTTGCCCCGTGTGGTTGGCCACCTCAGGGCGGCCGAACTGCTCATGCTGGGCGACATGTTTGACGCACAGCAGGCTCTGACCATGGGCCTGGTGAGCGCGGTTCACCCCGCCGAAATCCTCGAGTCGGAATCTCTGGCACGGGCTCGGCGCCTGTCGCAACAACCCCCCGAAGCGTTGAGGCTGACCAAAGCGCTGCTGAAGCAGGAGTCCGAAAGCGTGCTCGCACGGATCGAACGGGAAGCAGCTTACTTCATAGATCGACTGGGCTCGGGCGAGGCCCAGGAGGCGCTGCAGGCGTTTCTGGCAAAACGCCAACCCGACTTCTCCCGCTTCGACTGATTCGGCAGGAGCATCCAGATTCCGGGTCCCGCCGTAAGCCTTCGGATGGGTGCGGGTGGGTAGGAGAGTACAGCGCAGATGGGGAACACGCCGGACCTTGCAGGCCAGCAAACACCGCCAGCCGCAGCCTCAAAGCTTTGCCGAATCCGAATCCGAATCCGGATCCTGGCGCTGACGCTCCTGCTCACGGTCGGCGGACTGACTTACGCGCAGACGGCCGACCGGTCCATGTACGGTGTGTTTGATCGTGTGCCCAGCAAGTTCCTGTCGGTGGCAGGGGTACGCATCCAGTACGCGCAAACGCCCGGCACGATCACCGCCAGCGCTGAAGATCTGGATCGGTGGCTGGCCCAGGCGATGACGGCCGTGACCACCTACTTCGGACGTTTCCCGGTGTCGGAATTCAAACTCCTGATCATTCCATCGGGGGGCAAAGGTGTTCGTTCCGGAAATGCGTTCGGGCACCGGGGTGCGGCCGTCCGCGTCTTTGTGGGCACGGATTCCACCGCCGAGGACCTGGAAGCCGACTGGGTTCTGGTTCATGAACTCACCCACCTGGCTGTGCCTTCGCTGGACCGCAAACACCACTGGTTTGAAGAGGGCCTTGCAACCTATGTTGAATCCATCGCCCGTCTGCAAATCGACGACCTGAGCCCGGAAGCGGTATGGCAGGGCCTTGCTGAAGGCATGCCGCACGGACAGCCCGCAGCCGGTGACCGCGGTTTGGACAACACCCCGATCTGGGGTCGCACCTACTGGGGCGGCGCCTTGTTCTGCCTGCAGGCCGACATCGAGCTGCGCCGCGCCACCGACAACCGTATGGGATTGCAGGACGCTTTGCGGGGGATTCTGGACTCAGGCGGTTCCATCGAGCAGCAATGGCCGATGGAGCGGCTGATGGCCGTGGCCGACCAGGCAACCGGGACTCGCGTTATGCGGGACTTGTATGCAGCTCAAAGCGGACACCCCGTTGTGGTCGATCTGCAAAGACTCTGGGATCGCCTCGGTGTTCTGGCCAACGCCGACCCGCCGGGCTTTGACGATCGGGCCCCGGATGCCGACATCCGCCTGGCCATAGGCCGACCCGAGCCGGTCGGCGACATGTGACCATCTCCAGGGAGACCATCGAACACCACTTCATCTGCCATAGTGCCGGCATTGGCAAAAGGCCGCACTGGCAACGAATTTCTGAATCATTCCGGGCGAAGCAGATTGGCGGGCGAAATGCGCAGATCCAACGCACAGATCGCGTGTAACAGTTGTTCTATTGCCAGGATCTGCAACGATGACGCTGCGCATTGGAGACCAAAGATGCACCTGCACGAGTAGGTGAGAAGCGCCTTAAGTTGAGGAAAAGACGATGACCGATTCGATCCGGATCCGGGCCGCAACCCATGACGACGCGGCGACATTGGCGCTGTTCAATACGTCTATGGCGCTGGAAACAGAAGACATGACGCTGGATCCGCCTACGGTGCGCGCGGGGGTCGACACCATGCTTGCCCAGCCCGGCCTGGGTTTTTATCTGGTGGCGGTGGAGAACGGCGCGACCGTGGGCAGCCTGATGATCACCTCGGAGTGGAGCGATTGGCGCAATGGCCTGTTCTGGTGGATACAAAGCGTCTATGTCGTCCCTTCGAGTCGGCGTAAGGGGGTGTTCTCGCGCCTGTTCGATGAAGTTCGGCGGATGGCGACCGAGCAGAACACTGTTTGCGGATTAAGACTGTATGTCGAACGTGATAACAAGCCGGCCCAGCAAACCTATCGCGGCCAGGGCATGGAAGAGACGGCGTACCGTCTGTACCAGACAAACCTCTGATCGGCATGCAAACCGCTGCAGCTCCAGGCCTCCTCTGCAAATTGATTGACACGCGTAATCTTAAATTATTTTCATGTTGTTCCTGTGTATTGATCAATTGACTCAACATTCAGCGGTACTTAGTCTCTGCCTTCAGCAGACACAGACAGGCGATGTGGTACTGCAAAGCCAGCCGCCGCATTCCGGCCCACCCAGTTAAACGGGCAAACACCTGGGTAACCAAGCGTGCGGAATGTGGTGGAAACCGCGTCGGCTACTGGCACGTTTGACGCAAACAAACGCCCCAGCACGTCAGCCCCACGAAGTACCAGGAGACCGGACATGAGCTTCATCGATCCCAGCACCGGACCTGCGAACTCGTGGAAGGAACTGGAGATATCCTTCGAGTTCTTCCCACCTCGGGGTGAACAGATGGAACACCGCCTGCAGCAGACGGCGGAAAAGCTGGCCGCCCTGAAGCCAGACTTCGTTTCGGTGACCTACGGTGCCGGCGGCAGTACCCGGGACAAGACGCTGGAAACCGCGCTTCAAATACAGAATGGGGCCGGCGTACCCACCGCCGCCCACCTGACCTGTGTGGGAGCGAGCCGTGGGGAAGTGGATGACATCGCGCGGCACTACTGGTCCGAGGGTATACGGCATATTGTCGCTCTGCGCGGCGACCCGGAATCCGGCGCCGCGGACTACCGGCCGCACGCCGACGGCTACGGCTTTGCCAGTGACCTGGTATCAGGTTTGCGGCGCATCGCGGACTTCGAGATCAGCGTGGCGGCCTATCCGGAAACCCACCCGGAAGCCCGCAGCGCCGTTGCCGATCTGGACAATCTGAGACGCAAGATCGACGCAGGCGCCGATCGCGCAATCACGCAGTTCTTCTTCGACCCGGATACGTTTCTTCGCTTTCGTGATCGGGCCGCTGCACATGGCGTTTCCGCGCCTATAGTGGCGGGCATTCTGCCGGTCCGAAATTTCGACCGCACGGTCGAGTTTGCCCAACGCTGCGGAACCCGGATCCCCCAGTGGATGAGTGCGCTGTTCCGGGAACTGGAACGGGAACCGCTTACTCGGGAACTGGTGGCCGCGGAAATCGCCGCCGAGCACTGCAGGTACCTGCAGTCCGAGGGCGTGTCGCAGTTTCATTTCTATACCTTGAATCGCGCGGAACTCAGCACCGCAATCTGTCATCTGCTGCGGGCGCCCGCCCCCGGCAACACCGCCCCGCGCCACGCCCGTCCAGCGGTGATCACGGCGCGAACCGCCTAGACCCAGCCCTGCTTAGGGTGGCATCCGACGCCCCGTTGCGGCAGACTGCCGGATTGGGCGTCGGATCGAAGCACCCAGAAAGATAACAACGCAGTCGCAACAACCGCGGTGCATCGCTATGCAATTGCCCAATTTCTTGCTGATCGGCGCCTACAAAGCCGGTACCACCTCGTTGCATCGTTATCTGCGCGAACATCCATCGGTGTTCATGCCGCGCGTCAAGGAACCGAACTTCTTCGCCTTGGAAGGCGGCGCTGGGACGACTCCGGGCCGTGACCATGAAACCAATATCTCCGAGTACCACGATTACATCCGCCTGTTCAAAGAGGCGGACGACGAAACCGCGCTGGGCGAGGCATCACCCATGTACTTGCAGTCACCTCAGGCACCGGTTCGCATCCGCCACCACATACCCCATGCGCGCCTGTTGGTTTCATTGCGGGATCCAGCAGATGCGATCTATTCGTCTTACGTAATGGATGTGAGAGATGGCTACGAACAGCGAAGTTTCAGCCGGGTCCTGGAACAGTTGATCCACGACCTTCGGGTGCACCCAAGCGGTGGGCCATTCTACCATCAGCAACTCAGCCGCTACTATGCGCTGTTTCCGCGACATCAAATTAAGGTGACCCTGTACGACGACTTAAGCCGAGACGCAGCAGCTGTGGTCCAAACCCTGTTCAAACACTTGGAAGTGGATGCCGGATTCAGACCAGACACCCAACAAGTGTCGAATGCGGGCGGCATGCCGCGCAATCGCCGATTCAACACGCTGCTCAAACGCACCGCGATGGGGCGCCGCCTGCCTCCAACAGTCAGCCGGCGATTATCTAAACTGAATACCCGCCCAGCCACTAAGCTATCGCAGCAACATCGCGCTCGACTCATCGAGATTTTCCGCGAAGATATGCTTCAGCTCCAGGAAATGATTCAACTCGACCTGGGACACTGGTTGGCGGCCTGATCTCATCTCAGCCCGACAAAGTGGCTCAATCCGCCGCGCCACGACGGCTACGCCTCCGAACGCGCCGTCCTGCTGCGTTGGACGCAGCAGACGCATGGACCGTCGTTTTGTTCGGCGGCAGGGTCACCACCTTGGCGAGGTTCGGATAGGGCGCGGTCTTGTGGGGGAACGCCATGGCCTCGACAAAGTGGGCCTGGAAGCGCGGTTCCACCGCCGTTTCGACTTTCTCCACCCGTCGCACCAGCTCCTCGATTTCAGGGCGTGCCTTGCGATCCAGCAAGGCGATTCTGGCGCCGGTACCGGCAGCGTTGCCCGCCGATGTGACATGTTCCAGTTCGCAGTCTGGAATCAGCCCAAGCACCATGGCGTACTTGACGTCGATGTGACTGCCGAAGGCCCCGGCGAGCCGAATCCGATCCACCTGGTCGACGTTCATCCGGTCCATCAGCAGCCGCGCGCCCGCATAGAGCGCAGCCTTGGCCAGTTGTATGGCGCGCACATCGTTTTGGGTGATGCGCAGGGTGACTTCGCCCTCGTGCAGTATGTAGGAAAAGGTTCGGCCATCCGCTACGATTCGGGCACTGCGCTCGGACAGACTGCCGTCGATGACGCCATCCTGGCTGATCACACCGGCCAGATACAGTTCGGCCATCACTTCAATGATGCCGGACCCACATACCCCGGTGATGCCAATGCCGGCCACCGAGTCCATGAACTCGGGTTGATCCGACCAGATCTCGCTGCCGATCACCCGGAATCGGGGCTCCAGGGTTTGGGGGTCGACGCGGACCCGCTCCACCGCCCCGGGTGCCGCCCGTTGTCCGCAACTGATCTGGGCGCCTTCGAAAGCCGGACCGGTGGGACTGGAGGCGGCCAGCAGCCGGTGCCGGTTGCCAAGTACGATTTCGGCGTTGGTACCCACGTCCACCACCAAGGTCATTTCGTCCCGAAGATACGGGGCCTCGGACAGCAAGACGCCGGCGGTGTCGGCCCCCACATGGCCGGCGATGCAGGGCAACACATAGACACGGGCGCTGGGGTGCAGCTCCAGATCCAGTTCCGTGGCCCACAAAGAAATCGCCTGGTCGGTTGCCAAGGCGAAGGGCGCGCCCCCCAACTCCACTGGATTGATGCCAAGCAGCAGATGGTGCATCACCGGATTGGCGACGAATGTCAGTTCCAGCACGTCTGTGACCTGGATGCCCGCCTCCAGGGCCACCTCCCGTGCAAGGGCGTTCAGCGCCTCGCGCACCGCACGAGTCATGTCCGCCTCCCCGCCCGGGTTCATCATGACGTAAGACACCCGGCTCATCAGGTCTTCGCCAAACCGTATCTGCGGATTCATGACGCCGGATGCGGCCACCACCTCGCCACTGGACAGGTCACAGAGATGCGCGGCGATGGTGGTGGAGCCCACGTCCACCGCCAGGCCGTAGGCGCGATCGCGAAACCCGGGCCAAACCGCGATAATGCGATGGTCATCGTGAACCGCCACCGTGACTTTCCATTCCTCGGCCCGCAGCGCCCCCTGGAGCGCACGCAGCACGTCGATATCACACGCCAGTTCGGTCAGGCGCCACTCGAATTCCAGCGCCTCCTGCAACCTGCGCAGATCGCCCGACGGGTCGTGCATATCCGGCGGTTGCACTTCCACGTAGTACAATCGGACCAAGGGGTCGATCTCGATGTCATGCACTTCGACCCGCTTGCGCACGACCTGGCGGTGGACCTGGCTGTCCGCGGGCACGTCGATCACCACGTCTCCGAGCACCTTGGCCGAACAACTCAGCCGCCGGTCCCGGGCCAGCGTCTGCTCCGCGCCATAAGCCCGTTCCACCTCGCTGAAAGGCGACAGGTGTGTGCCCAGGGAGTGGACGCCGTGTTTGGCGAACTCACCCTCGGCCAGGGTTACCTGGCAACGACCGCAAATACCCCGGCCGCCACAAACCGAATCGATGTCAACGCCCAGGGCACGGGCCGCCTGCAATACCGGCGTGCCCACCGGGAATCGACCCCGGCGACCCGAGGGCATGAAAACGATGAGTGCCTCGTCAGGCATGGCGACGTCTTCTGGTGGCGCGGCGCTGGCGCCCAGCCGGTTCGCCGCCATCCGGAGCCGTGGGCACGGGGGTCTCGCGAAAACGGCGAATCCAGCGAGTACAGTCAGGATCGTGGCCCATCATAATATCCGCGCCCATGCAGGCCTCAACCACCTCACGGTGCAGAGGATTGGTGATCGCCGATGTCATGCCGGCATGAATCGCCATGCTGAGAAACGCGCCGTTGACACCGTTGCGATTGGGCAGTCCAAAGCTGATGTTGGACGCGCCGCAGGTGGTGTTCACCTTCAGTTCGCGCTGCAACCGCGAGATCAGCTTAAACACCTGACGACCCGCGGTGTTGATGGCCCCGACCGGCATGACCAGAGGATCGACCACAATATCGCTGGGCGAAATGCCGAAGTCGGCCGCCCGCTCAACGATCTTCTTGGCCACGGCAAAGCGCACGTCAGGATCTTCGGATATTCCGGTCTCGTCATTGGAAATGGCCACCACGGCCGCGCCGTACTGGGCGACTAATGGCAACACCACCTCCAGACGCTCCTCTTCACCGGTGACCGAATTCACCAGCGCCTTGCCTTTGTACACGGCCAGACCGGACTTCAGCGCATCGACGATAGACGAATCTATCGACAGCGGCACGTCGGTCACCGACTGCACCAGCTTGATGGCCTCAGCGAGGATAGCCGGCTCGTCCGCCAGGGGAATGCCGGCGTTGACATCGAGCATGTGGGCACCGGCCTCGACCTGGGCAACTGCATCCCGTTCGACCCGGCTGTAATCCCCAGCCGCCATTTCCGCCGCCAGTACTTTTCTCCCAGTCGGGTTGATACGTTCCCCGATGATCACGAATGGACGCTCAAATCCTATGACCACTTCTTTAGTGGCCGAGCTGACGACGGTCTCGGTCATGAGTGCTGTACCCGGTTGTCATGGTGGGCTTCGTGACGCCATGCGCGATCGCGAAGCAGTGGATGAGACTGTGGCAAAACGAGCCGTGATCAGGCGGCTCCGTCCTCCGGCTTAACACCGCCGGCTTTGACCATACGTTCCAGCTCAACGCCGGTGTAGCAGGCTTCCAGCCGCTCGGCCTCGGCCCGCGCCGCGGCTTCCAGGTCGGTGCCACAAGGGGTCGGAGGACTGCGGCGCCAATCGGACAGGTAGGCATCGCTGCTGCCCTTGCCGGCACGCATGGCCGCCCGATCCACGGCTTCCTGAAACTTCTGGGACAGTTGAACCTTGGCCGTGTTGCGGCCCTGCTTGG
>Ga0316190_10002214_pt1 | contig 14088 bp, 10 predicted proteins | sample Eddworburrow2_MG_FD_204929 | JGI IMG/M metagenome (GOLD analysis project Ga0316190, IMG submission 204929) | Coastal sediment microbial communities from Maine, United States - Eddy worm burrow 2 | ecosystem: Environmental > Aquatic > Marine > Coastal > Sediment | place: USA: Maine | collected... | reverse complement strand
CAGGCGCGGATCTTCTCATCCGCGTCGTAGGCAAGATCACCGGCAGCTATAATCCATACCTCGTGCCCGCGATTGACCGCAGTCATGGCGAGACGGAGTGTGGTGAAGCCTGACTTTTCTGTTTCGATATCGTTAATAAAAAAACCGATTCGCATGTGCTATAGCCTCTTGACCAGATCCTGCAGTGTAATTCCCTGGCGAACAGTCTCCAGTTTTGCCGTTGCCTCGGGATTCTCAAGGTATCTTGGTGTCAGTGATGGCGCAGAGAGTACCTTGCGCCATTGAAGTTCACGGATGATATGCAGATGATCGGCTCCGAACTTGCCCAGAAGCAAAGGTTCAAAGGCGCCACCACCTCCAAGGTATTCCAACAGTCGTACCAGCCCCCGCAGGTAGACCATATCCTTCAGAAGCCCGCCACCGCGAAAGATCCGCAGGGTTATGTTGAAAGCCGTTTTTTGAGCGAAGCCATAGGTATCATACAGTTCGCGAAAGACCTCGCTGAACTCTGCACCCTCTGTAATCATATGAGCGGCCAGCACTCGTGCGGCCAACATGCGCAGGCGTGGACCCGTAAGCCCCCCGGTTAAATACTCCGCCAGAACCGCCAGTCCTTCCTGGAGCTCTTCATAATCGGGCAGGCCGGCATAGAGTTGGTGGAAGGGCTGGGCCTGACCGTTGAAAAAGGTCAGTACATGGGTGCCGATTTCGTGGGCCAGCAATGACTCCACCCGGTCTTCCGGTATTTTATGCCGGCGGTTGACCAGGAGATTGCCGTGGGATACCAGTACACCGATCACATCGTCACGGATCTCCACCCGGCTCCAGACCCGCGGGTCTCTTTCCCGGTAGTATCTGATTTCCTCTTCTGCTCTGGCCGCGAATTCTGCTGCGTTGAGTTGTTTTGGCGCACGCTTACCCCATTTTCTCACTGGAACATGTTCGAGTATGTGCCTGGCGGTCTCCAACAGCTGCGCATCGACACGACCATAAAGCTGCAGACTACCGTAGAGAAAACGTCGGTTACCCCGGTTACTCAGCATGGTGAGCTTACACTCTTGTTCCATGCGCTGTGCTCTGAATAGCGCCTCCAGCGCCGGGTCCTCGATCTTCTCTATGGGGATTCGATAAAGCTGGCGCTTAACCAGCGCCGGATCGACTGGAAGTGGCCGATAGATAAACCGCGGTTCGATTTCGAAGCGCTTACGCTTGAAGGTGCTCCATGCCTGATCGGCATTGATTGGTGTGACGCTCAACAGGAAATCAAAATCTGCAGTGATCTCGGCCAGTTCCTGGTCGACCTTCCATACCAGCTTCACCAGACTGCGCGGTCCCAGAGCATGGTAGTGAGGTGGGCGCTGTGTCGTTTGATCACGGGTAAACTTGAATACAGCCCGACGTATGGAACGCCCAAGACCACGATGCAATGTCCGCTGTATCAGGGGAAAGGTATCCCCGGTCTCAACGTCCTCATAGACGGGCCGGATGCCGATACCCAAGTGGTGGCAACTGATTTGCCTGGTCAGAGACGCGGGCAACAAGCGAGGCATACCAGGCGCCCAGGGTTTAGTGCTTTCGGTCACTGTCACCTGTGCCTGTGTCCGTTGCACCTTGATCAGGGACAGTGCCTTTTTAAGCGTCAGGGTCCATGAAGACAGAACATCGCTTCGTTGTGTGAGTATCCGGAATGCGGGGCGAAAATCGGGTGAGATTTCAGCAAAACCCTCTGCCTGCTCAGGCCAGATCTCAACTATTAAAAAGGCACCAAAGCTCTTGGCCAGACTTTCACCGATGGCCGATACCAGTGCCACCGTGCTTTTGTTGAGCCGTCGCTTACCGTCTACAATGAGATAAGAGGCTTCACCTCGTAACAATTGCTCGGTGGCGAGGGATGTCACTTCAGCCAGCCGCCGATAGACCAGCAGGAAAGGTACCTGGTGGTCAAGATGGAGATAACCACCGGATGGTAGTTTGCGCCGTACCGACTCACCCGCTTCCAGCCGCTTGATGATTGCGGCAATCATGGGATCGCTGACCTCCAAAGACGGGGTCAGTGTCTCGGGCGGCCTTGGGGGCACTTCATGGTGGTTAGATAGATTCTCTTTCACTATTAGCCCGTCATGGACGTCCCTGTCCAGCTTGCCGGTCCACTCGTCCATGTAGCTCACTCATATAACGGTTAACCAGTCCGCCCCGGCTGTCGCGGCTCATAGTACCGGTGCCGAAATTCGCTTCCGGATTGCCAGAGGTATCGGCCTCGGCGCCTTCAGGGCGTAGCTTGTGCCCATGGTGATTGACCACGGCGATGATTGGACCTGGGCCTTTTTTCATGGTCCAGAAAGAATCGTTCATTAAAACATCTCCGTTCTCATTTGAGCACACCGGCAGGGGTTCGCCCGGTATTTTCCAGCCAATTTAGACAGCATATCTTATAATCATAGACTACAAACAATACAGTGATGCATCTTATTCTCATTACGGTCTGAAAAAAAACGTGTGATCACGAGGGCTGACATTCTTGGCCGGTCAGCGCACCTGGATTCCGAGTAGTTATCTTGGTTACTGTTGATTGCTGCCGGTGGTTTGTGGGCTTTCTTTCGCTGGTAACGCTGCCTCGCGAGCCCCGGTATCTGACGTCACGGAGAGGTGTGTGACCTTGAGTATCCGCCGGACTGCCAGAATCCACAGCGGACTAACCACTAGTGATAACGCAATCACCGCAATTGTGTACTGGTAGGCGACCTCGTGGATTATGCCACTTGACAGTCCAACGGCTGCCAATACAAAGGAAAACTCACCAATCTGTGCGAGCATTGCGCCCGCATAAAAACCTTCCCGCCACGGATACCCCAGGAAACGCAGGATCAACCCGTTCAGCAAGGTGTTGCCGACAAGGACGACAATGAGTAGCAGTGCAAGCTGGATCGAATGTGAAGTGATGAAAGGCACATCAACCAGCAGGCCAACGGACACAAAAAACAAGGCAACAAAAATAACCCGGAATGGCTCCAGGGCATGGTGGACCCACTGGGTCTCGCGCGCCGCTGTGACCAGAATACCGGCTGCAAAGGCGCCAAGCGCGGTTGACAGATGTGCCATACCGGTAAGTAAAGACAAACCGAGGCAGATCAGCAGCGCGGCGAATACCTGCAGTTCATGGTTACCCTTTACCAGGTGCGCGAAAGGGATATGCAAGGTCTTCCGCGATAGTGCCCAGACCAGTATGGCAACTATTGCGATAGCTGCGGCGATCTGAACGCCGAGCTCACTCCAACTCAATGTTTGGCCTCCGATCAGTCCAATAATGATCAGCATGGGTATGATGACCAGATCCTGAACCAGCAGAATACCCAGGACATCCTGGCCTTCCTTATGATTAATCTCTCCCGAATCGCGTAGCAACTTTATGATGACCGCCGTACTGCTGAGACTGGTGACGAAACCAAGCAGTACAACCCGCTGCAGCGGCCAATCCAGCCACAGGCCCAGCGGTAAGACCATGGCAACACTGAGTGTGACCTGTACCAGTGTGCCAACGACAGCTACCCGCCATACTGACAGGAGTTGTCGAGGTGCAACCTCCATGCCGACAAAGAACAAAAGCAACACCACGCCAAACGCTCCCAGCCTGGAGGCAAACTCTATATCCGTCAACAAGGCAAACCCGAAAGGGCCGATTGCGACACCGGCGAGCAGGTAGCCTATCACCTGGGGTTGTCGTATCAGTTGCAATGTCAGGCCGATAAGCAGAACGACGGTGATAATTGCAACCAATGTCGGGAGCGAGGGATCAAGGTGCATGTGATGCGCCTGCTACTGTGTGCGGTACAGCCAGTTACGCAGCAGTATCGGGACGACGAGTGTCGTAAACAGGCTCATTAATATCATTGCGACATAGGCTGGCTGTTCGATGATGCCACGGTTCAGTGCCAGCAGTGCGATGACCATGGCAACCTCACCGCGTGGTGCCATGCCAACCCCGATGATCATACTGTCCTTTGTTCCAACACCTGTCATGCGAGCCGTCAATCCGCAACCCACAAATTTGGAAAAGAAGGCGACAAAGGTCAGGGCAGCTGCAAAATACAGCGTATCGATGTCCAGTGTACGCAGATCAGCCAGCACGCCGAGCGAAACAAAGAAGACCGCCCCGAATGCCGCACGCACATATTCTGCGCCAATATGTACAGATCGGCTTTTGCTCACATGAATGCCCTCGAATACGACGCCAGCCACGAAGGCACCGATTATCGCCGAAAGCCCCAAATGTTCCGCAACCAGCGCATAGGAAAACGCTGTCAGCAGTCCCAATACGAACACGAACTCAGGTGACCGGTCTGAAATTTGAGAGTTCTCGATTCTCTCGGACAAACGGGCAAGCACCTTCTGGCCAAGCCATGTGCCGATACCGATGAATGCCAGTGCTTTTACAGACATCAACGCAATGGCAAGCGGTTCGATACTTCCGCTGCCAAGTTGTTCTGCCAACGACAGGGCAAGCAAGGCTAAAACGTCATCAATTACCGCTGCGCCGATAATCAGCCTGGCCTCCGGCGACTGCAGCCGACCCAGTTCGCGCAGTGCATCGGCGGTGATTGCAATGCTGGTGGCACTCAAAGCCACACCGATCAGCAGCGCGCGGGATGTTTCGAATCCGAACCCCCGGGCTAACGCATATCCTGCAACCCACGGTACAATTACACCGGCAACAGCAATCACAAAAGGCCGCACGGCTGCAAGTTCCCGCGCGCGGAATTCCAGGCCCACCACGAATAGCAGGACAATGGCGCCCAGGTGAGCGATATTAGCGACAAACGTCGTATAGGTAATCCAGCCAAGGACGCTTGGCCCGACAACCAGGCCAGCCAGGATTTGTCCCACCACAGCGGGTTGTCGGACCAGGGTTGACAGCAGATGGCCGGCGAGGGCAACGGCCAGTAACAGGCTCATCTGAAGTTCGATTGACTCATGCATAATGTTTTCTGGATTGGTCATACGCGACCGATCACGAGGTCCTAGCCTTGGTGTTGCGGATGGGTGGCCCCCGGAGGGACGAATACGCTGCAAGCGGCATCGTCCTTGAGACCGAATGCGCTGCGCAAGTGAAGATCGCGTTGCGGGAAGGGGATCTCGATGGCATATTCCTTCAGCTTGGTTTCAATCTCCCACAGGTAGGCAGCGGTCACGGCACCCGGGCGTTTCACTGCCTCAGGAGTGAGCCATGCCACCAGTTCAAAATTGAGACTGCTGTCGCCGAATTCGACGAGCCACACCTGCGGTTGCCGGGCCTTGTGTTTCGTCAGGGTCCAGGGCACGTTTTCTGCGGCTTCCAGAACCGCCTTTTTGACCCGCTCCTTGTCGGTGCCGTAAGCCACACCAAATGGCACCCGCACCCGGCGGTAGGCTTCGCGCAGGGTCCAGTTGATAACGCGTCCGCCAACAAACTCCGAGTTCGGCACCAGGATGTCGATGTTGTCATTAGTGGTAATCAGGGTGCTGCGCATGTTGATTTCCTTGACCTCCCCGGTGACGCCCGATTCCAGTTCGACGAAATCACCCACCTTGAGACTTTTCTCGAAAAGAATGATAAGTCCGGCGACGAAGTTGCTGATCAGCGTCTGCAGGCCAAAACCGATACCCACGCCAAGCGCGCTGGCGAACAGCGCGAACTTGGTGAAGTCGATGCCGATCGAGGAGAGGCCGATGATGATACCGACAGTCAGTATGATGTAGTGCACCAGGCGTCCAAAGGTATACAGCGAACTCTGGTTCAGGCCACCGCGCCGTTCGCCGACGCGTTGAATGGTTCGGCGTATGATGCGCGACAACCACAGCGCTACGGTCAGAATCAGCACCACACGCAGCAGTCCCAGGGCGGTGACCGGGGTTTCGTTGATCTCGAACATGGTGGCGCCCAGAAGGCCGATGGTCACGGCGCCGACTTCCATGAAGCCCTCTGAAAAGTCCTTTACATTTCGATTCCACCATCCCTCGCTGGCGCGCAGCTTCTCGGTCAATATCTGTACGACAAATTCATCGACGGCATTTTCGCGCTGCAGGCGACGCAGCAACTGGTCGGTCTGTTCCAGTTCCCGCTGTATGTTGGCATGCAGCCTGCGCTCGGCGGCTAGCGGTGCCTCCGAATCGGGCCCCGACAGCATGCTGCGTACGCGTTCGATCACCCGCTGCCAGCGTTTCCGTTGTTCGGCGATGGTTTCATCCAGCGTCTCGAAGTCGTCGATCTGGGCGCGCACTGCCTTGCTGTCCCTGTCCGTTTCACCATTCACCAGACGGATCAGTGACAGTGCATTCTGCGCGCGCAGCGCCGTCAGTTCATGAATACGAATTTCGATATCCCGGCGCACTGCGACCAGCGCCGTGTACTGGGGCTCGGACAGATCCTGTGACGAAGTGCCAGACTGGGCCTCGACCGGACTGAGGCGGTCGATCTCTTTACGCAGTTTCTCGATAGCTTCCTGTGCCTCGGCGTATTCACGTTCCCAGCGCGGTATCTCCTGCGGAGTCACGATGAGGCGCGCGGGTATGCTGTCCAGTTCCGCGTGCTGACGGTCCAGTTTTTCCTCGGCATGCTTCAACTGGATTTTGCGTCGATCGAGTTCCAGACGCTGCAATTCCAGCGACAGGCGCTTGCGCATCAGGTCGAGTCCCCGGGCAAGCCGGTCGGGGGATTGCGCATCCATTTCAAGATATCGACTGCGCAGGCGGGACTGTTGTTTGCGCCGCTCGCCGAGGACTGTGGTCAACCAGGCGGTTTCCTCGGATTCCGCCTTCACTTGCTGATTCAGTGTCTGCCATTCTCCGAAACGTTGCAGCGCATCATCGAGCGTGTAGCTGTCCCCCGGCGTGACGGTGGGTGAGGGGGCCGGATCGGGGGCGTTTTTCAGTTCCACGAAGCGATCGATATCGCTGAGAATCCTGTCGATCTGCTGTGCGTCCGGTTTGTCTCCTGCGTCCAGCAAGCGCTTACGCAGCGCGGCATAGAAACTTTTCGCAGTATCCACCCGCTTCTGCAGCGTCTCGTTGTCGATCGGTTCTTTCGCCTCGAAATAGGTCCACCAGTCGCTGGGCAGAACGACTGGATCAGGTACGCTGACTGCCGGCTCGTCAGCACTGTGTGCCAGTGCGGCAAACAGTGCCAGCAGGAAAAATCCGAGCAGTCTGATTCTGGTCATAGCCATTTTTTCCTGCGGAACACCGTTAGCAGTATCATGACGATGGTGAACATCAAACCGAGCAAAATGAAGTACCCGGACCTGGAATGCAGCTCCGGCATGTTCTCGAAGTTCATGCCATAGATGCCGGCGAGAAAACTCAGCGGGACGAAAATCGCCATGACCACGGTAAGGACTTTCATTATCTGGTTCAATCGGTGCGAGGCGACTGATATATATCCGTCGACCAGGTCGGATGCCAGCTCGTAATACAGGCTGGCGAGGCTGCCGGCGCGTTCCTGTTGCTCATAGACATCGATGATTTCGTGTATACGCTCGACCTCTATGCCGGGGAAGGTGCCGGATTTCAGCTCGCCAAAGATCTGCTGGTGGTACAGGAACACCCGTCTGAATTTCTTCAGCTCGGTTTTGTAATTAAGCAGTTCGGCGAGTATCGAATCGTCCGGGTGTTGCATGATCTCGGCTTCCAGCCCCTCCAGGCGCGGTTCAAGCGCGAGCAGAATCTTGAGATAGCGGTCCACTAACAGGCGGCACAGGCGCAGCGCCAGCGCTGCCGGGCTGCGGCCTAAAAGTTCTGCACTGTGTGTTGCCTGATCGAACAGTGCATCGGCAATGGGCGATTCGCCACTGCATCGGGTGACCAGAAAGCGCTCGCCGATGAACACCGCCAGTTGAGTTGTCGAGAAACGCAAGTCCTCGGAATCGACGCTCAGCGCTTTCAGCAGGATAAAGGTGGAGCCGTTGAATGGCTCGATTTTGGGCGGGTGGCGCGTTCGCTGCGCATCCTGGATGGCCATTGGGTGCAGGCCGAAGCTGTCCTGCAGAAATTGTTTTTCCGTCTCGCCGGGTTCACCCGAACTGTCCAGCCAGATGCAGGTGTCCACATTCTGCTGCCAGGCGGCCACCAGTTCTTTGCCTCCACTGACGACTTCCTTGCTCGCCTTGTTATAGAGAAGAGCTCTAATCAATGTCTGTTTCTCCGTTTGATTTTTCAGGCCAGCCCGCAACCGCAAGGCGCGAGTATAACCGGGTGTGCCGACCTTGTAATCCAATCCGAGCCGGGCAGGGGAGCCTGGCGAAGACGTGTCAGCTGCTGACTCCTGCGCATTTTGCGAATGTGTTTGATTTGGCTTTGAGACCCGGAAGCGGGTCGATAAGTCACATCTCCCTGGCTGCCAGTCGAACTCCGCACTCGTGTTTATGTTTATCTATAGAACCTTGTTTGCCGGATGTGACTTTTTCGGCCCATCCGGCGTCCAATCGTCAATCCTGTCCAATGGCGTTGATCCACTTATCATGCAAAACGTATCCATCAACCTGATCGCCGTGGTGTTACTGTTAGTGGCCAACGGATTTTTTGTCGCCGCGGAATTTTCGCTGGTCAAGGCCAGGGGCTTTCGCCTCGAGGGCGTGGCGCAGGGCGGTAGCGCCAGTGCCCGACTGACGCTGCGCATCCAGGCCAACCTGGAGCGGTATCTGGCTGCCTGCCAGCTGGGCATAACCATGGCCTCGCTGGGCCTGGGCTGGGTGGGTGAGCCGGCGGTCGCAGCACTGCTGGAGCCCCTGTTCTCGATGTGGGGTGTGCCCGAAACTGTCTTGCATACCGCTGCCTTCGTGGTCGGTTTCCTGATTTTTTCCTCCCTGCATATCGTGCTCGGCGAACAGGTACCGAAAACCTTCGCCATCCGGCGCGCCGAACCGGTTGCGGTGTGGTGCGCCTATCCACTCCAGGCGACCTACTTGCTGGCGTACCCGCTTAACTGGTTATTGAACATATCCTCCCGCTCGATCCTGTCATTATTCAATGTCGAGGAGGTTTCGCACGCCGACGTGCTTAGCGGCGAAGAGCTCAAGGGCATGGTGCAGACTTCGCGCGAACACGGTGAAATCGAACATGGAAAGGCTGACATGCTGCACAACCTGTTCGAATTCGATCAGCGCAATGTCGGGCGCGTGATGCTGCCGCGCAGTTCCATGAAGGTGCTGGATGTCAGCGCGCCGCCAGAGAGCAACCTGGCTATTATTCGTGACAGCGGGCATTCACGTTTTCCGGTTATTGATTCTTCCGGTGAGGAGGAAGTGCTCGGTATCGTGCTGGCCAAGGATCTGCACACCGCGGTACTTAGCGGCGACAGCGAACCGTGGCGCAACCTGCCTGCGTTCTGCCGTGATCCGCTGATGGTGCCGGAAAGCCAGAAAGTCTCGCAACTGTTCGAAAGCATGCGCAGACACAGGGCACATATGGCGTTTGTGATCGATGAGTACGGCTCACTGGCCGGTGTTGTCACGCTGGAGGACCTGCTGGAAGAGATCGTCGGTGAAATTCAGGATGAAACAGACGTGGATGATGATGAGGCCACGCTCAGTCAAATCGATGCCGACACCTGGCGTGCAGATGGTCTGGTGTCGCTTACCGACATCGAACGCGCCATCGGTCTGAAGGTACCGGCTGAACTTGATGCCAACACGTTGTCCGGGCTGTTCATGCAGCGCCTGTCACGCATGCCGGAAACGGGTGACATGATCGTTGAAAGCGACTTCCGCCTTACGGTGGAATCGCTGAACGATAATCGGGTCGGTCAGGTATTGGTTGAACGCATCACCGACGACAGCGACGAAGTGTCCGGGCAGGTAGCCGGCTGAACTCTCAGTGTACGCAGAGCGTTCAGGAAAAGTCGGTGTCCTCGAGTGTAAAGGGTACGTCTGCACTGACCAGTTTCAGGCACGACCTGATCAATTTGCTCTTGGCGCCGCGCAACGGGTATACCGCGTAGACATGACGCTTTATCCGGGGCGCATCCTCGACCAGGTGCAGACTGGCTTTATCCAGGTGTTCCGCCACCAGCGGTACCGGCAGATAGGCGAAACCGCCCAGCGCGAGGATATGCGCCAGCGCCATCTTTGCCTGCGACACCCGGATGCGGGGCTCCGGCGCGTCCGGAAACAGCCGGCGGTGTTCCAGCGCGTGTGCCAGGCCCCAGTCCACCATTAGGTAGTTGTCACTCAGCGCGGCGTCGATATCAACGTTCGGCCTGTCACCGACCAGTACCAGTTCAATGACCCCGACATCCTCTATCTGCAGCACTTCAAGCTGCGCCGGTTCGAGCATGAACGCAAGGTCAATCAACCCGTCCAGCAGGTGCCGGGTGAGTATTTCCGGGGTGTGTGATTCAGCGGTAATGGCCAGCGCTGGCAGATGCTGTCGCACCCGATGAAACCAGTCCTGCAACAGTACGTCCCACAGCCGCAGGCTGCCACCCACGGCAAGCTGCTGTTGCGCCCCCCCGAAACTCACTTCCTGGCGTGCCTTGCGCCATCCCGCGATCATGGCGTCGGCGTGTTTTACCAGCCGGTTACCTTCGGGTGTGAGGCGTATATCGCGCCGCAGGCGGTCGAACAAGCGGACCCCCAGAGTGTTTTCCAGTAGCTTGATGCGCGCGCTCACCGCAGCCTGGGTGAGGTGCAGCGCCTCGGCAGCCTCACCAAAGTGGCGGGTGCGATTAACTTCCAGAAAAGTGCGCAGCAATTCGATATCCATGCCGATCTTATAACAAAAATAATTTAGTAAAACGACAAATATTTATAGTTATATTTGTCATATGGGGTCTCCGTATAGTGCCGGCCCAGTCACGCAGCCCTGAACTCTGGGTGCTGAAATACGGAGAAAAAAATGGACAACAATATTCGCCTTGTGGCTGCCCTGGACCAGGAAAAGCCGCGCAAACCGCTGGCCTCGCGCAGCGACGCAACGCTCATCGCGATGGTGCGTGGGCGGGATCTGGGCTGGAAACTGGCGTTCAACGTACTGCTGGGACGTCACCGGGAATGGCTGTTGAATCATTGTGTCTGCCGCCTCGGTAATCGCCATGACGCCCAGGATGTAGCCCAGCAGGTGATGCTGCGAGCCTGGCAGGCGATTGATCGCTTCGAGGGTCGCTCGGCGTTTCGTACCTGGCTGTATACCATCGCCGAGAACCAGTGCCGGAGTTTCGCAGTCAAGCGTATGCGCTACGTTCAGATCGAGCACATCGAGAGCCTGATCGACCTGTACCTGGAAGGTACCGACGTCAGTTTTGTGGAACGCTATGCGCGTAACCAGGCCGTCGCTACTGCACTGGAGCAGGTTAACGACAAGGCGCGCGAAGTGCTGCTGCTGCGCTTCTTTCATGAGCGCTCCCTTGAGGATATTGCGGCAACGCTGATGATCAGTCTCAGTGCTGCAAAAATGCGCTTGTACCGATCCCTGGAACAGTTCCGGGCCGAATATCTGCGGGTTGTCGGGATGCAGACTTTCGCCACGTGAAGGCGAGCAACCGCATACGCCTGCCGAAGGCCAAGAGTGTCAACTGAGCGCCTCCCGGTTGTCTCAACGGCTAGTTGGCTGGCGTGAGTGACTTATCACTACTAAAATGTGACTTAGCGTGGTGGCGGGAGGTCTCAATGAACAGGAAAAGCAGCCCCGGCTCTGATTCGCCAAGACGGGCGAAAATCAGGTGCCGGTTTGACTCCTAGCGTTTTAGTAAGGATGGAAAAATGATGAAAAACCTTATTCATACTTCAATCAGTCTGTTTCTCGCAGTGTTTATCGCTGCCTGTGCCACCGCGCCAAAACTAACCCAGGAGGAGATCCTCAGTCAGAACGAGAAGATCGCGAACCTGGACAAAGGGCTGAATGATGCGCGCACGCAGGGTGCTGACTACCTCGCACCGGAAGGCTATAAATCCGCGGCGGCACAACTTGATCTGGCGATGAGCGAGGCGGCCAGTGGGCGCATTGATTCTGCCAATCGGGCTGCGCAAACCGGTCTGAACGGTTTGCCAAAGGTGAGCCGGGATGTTGAGCAAAGCAACGACTTGCTGCGCGAAGTGCTCGCCGCCAGGACCCGGGCCATGAAAGCCGGCGCTGCCACGCTGTACAGCAAGGATACCGCCAATCTGGAAGATGATTTGCGCAAGACCACTGCCCTGGTCGAACGCGGCCGTCTCGAGGATGTCAAGAAGCGTCGTCCGAAGCTGATCGCTGGTTATGAACAGCTGGAGCTGATTTCCCTGAAAGAGGGGATGGTCGATACTGCAAAGGCGACGCTGGAAAAAGCCAAACAGAACGGTGCCGCCAAGTACGCACCCAAGACCTATAAACTGGCAGAGGAAGAAATGACCCTGGCCCTCAACGTACTTGATGCTGACCGTACCAAGACCGAAAAGGCCAATACTCACGCCGCGCGCGCCAAGTGGCTTGCCGAGCGCAGTATCGGAATTACCGAACTGGTCAGGGACTTTGATCGTCGCGACTATTCGCAGGAAGACGTCGTGCTTTGGTATCAGGAACAGCTGAGCGAAATCAGCGAACCGCTGGGTAAGGACCTGCCTTTCGACAGTTCCAACCGTGATGTTGTCATCGGCATGCAGAGCTCGGTGAAAGAGCTGATCACGCAGCGCGACGATACTGCGGTAGCGCGTAGTCGGTACGAGCAGGAACTGTCGGTGACTGAAGAGCAGAAGGCGGCAATCAACAAGGTGGAATCGATGTTTGCCTCGTTTGAAGCTAACGTCTACCAACAGCGCAAGAACGTACTTATTTCCGCGCATGGCTTCCGTTTTCCACCGGGCGGTAGCGAGCTGGAAGCGGAGAATTTCACGCTGATGAACAAGATCGTCAAGGCGATCGATACCTTCCCGGGCAGTACTATCAGGGTGTCCGGGCATACTGACTCGACCGGCAGTGACGCGTTGAACCTGAAACTGTCTGAGCAAAGAGCCGACAAGGTTGCCAGGTTTCTTACTGAAGTGGGCGGGATTGCCAGCGAAAGGATTTCTGTTTATGGCTACGGTAAAACGCGTCCGGTTGCCAGTAACGAAACGGTGGCCGGCAGAGCTTCCAACCGCCGGGTCGAGATCCTGATCGAAAACCCGTAAACCTTGATCCATCCCTGCGGTCGCCATGACCGCAGGGATATTTCAAATAAAGCACGTAATAACAATAAGTTAAAAGAATTACCTAAAGTTAATAATTCTATTTCGGACGACTTTGCCGATTACATCAACTTCTGGAAGCACAACGGCTATCGGTTATTTGATTCGCCAGAAACAATCCGGGACGTCACGAAAGAGAATTCTCTGGATCTGTCAAACACGAACCTCGATGGTGATGCGCTGTGTATCCAGCTGATGACCCTGGGTTTCGCACGCTTACCCCGCGCAACTTGCTAGCAACGCAGGTTATCCCAACCCGATTCAGAAATCCGATCTCGATCAAACGCTCTAAAGCTTCTCTGATTAATGACGATAACGTAAGGGTATTTAAAGACTTTTTATAGGTGATCGGTACCGACACCAAATACACCATAAAGTGTTCTGCGCTTACTGACGATTAGCAGCGCGATAGTTTTTCTCGAGCCGGAGACAGCTTACAGCCTCCCTTGGGAAGGACAGCAATTACACTATGAATCAACAGTATCCATCGAAGCGCTGCAGCTGTGAAAATTACGATACCGGGTTACAAGATCGAACACCTGATAGCCGAGGGCGGTACGGCCTCCGTTTACTTGGCTATACAGGAATCCTTGCAGCGCCATGTCGCCATAAAACTGCTAAGAAAATTCGAAAATCCAGAGCAGTTAACTCGGTTCCTCAATGAAGGCCAGATAATCGCCTCATTAAATCATCGTAATGTCATCAACATTCATGATATCGGTATTACCGATGATGGGCGACCCTATATATCCATGGAATATCTTGAGGGCGGAGATCTCGACGCACGAAATCCGAAAAAGGTGGATCCGCAGGATGCATTGCAATGGCTGGAAGCGCTTGGTAATTGCCTGGATTTCGTCCACCGAAAGGGCATCATCCACAGGGACATCAAACCAGGCAATATTCTATTTCACAAAGACGG
>Ga0316190_10002213_pt1 | contig 14088 bp, 12 predicted proteins | sample Eddworburrow2_MG_FD_204929 | JGI IMG/M metagenome (GOLD analysis project Ga0316190, IMG submission 204929) | Coastal sediment microbial communities from Maine, United States - Eddy worm burrow 2 | ecosystem: Environmental > Aquatic > Marine > Coastal > Sediment | place: USA: Maine | collected... | reverse complement strand
GGCCACCACTTCGTTCACATTCATGTTGGACTGGGTGCCAGATCCGGTCTGCCAAACCACCAGGGGAAACTGATCGTCCAGCTTTCCATCGATGATCTCGTCGCATACATCCATGATCAGGTTGGCCTTTTCTTCCGAAAGCACTCCCAGCTCCATATTGGTGGCTGCGGCTGCCTTTTTCAGGTAGCCAAAGGCTTTTACAATTTCGATGGGCATGCGGCCGTCACCGATTTTAAAATTTTCTTTGGAACGCTGAGTTTGGGCTCCCCAGTACTTGTCGGCAGGGACCTGTACTTCGCCCATGGTGTCCTTTTCAATCCTGTAATCCATGATGAATATATTTTGACCAAATATACTCAAACTGGACCAAGCAAAAGAATGAATAAAAATGTTCTAGGAAAGGATATTTATCAGGAGTCGGCTTTCATCAGAAGGACCGTAATGTAGATGTTTCCCTCGGTGTCGGATTCTACGCCCACCCCGCACTGCGTAACATCCTCCAGCAGGGTGGCTTCCCCCTCAGGCAGAAGGAGTAGCTCGTCCAGGATCACATCCTCGTTGCCGGAGGTGGTTTTTAATACCAGGGCATGGTGGTTGTAGAAAGCGTATTTATCGTTGAGGGCATCCCAGTGCACGCCCAGTCCGTCGGTATTCACTTCCACTACTCCGTTGGCCATTTTATAGGAGTAGATCTGCGCTTCGCCCACTACAAAGTACTGGTGGACAAAGGGTCCATCTTCTCCATTATCAATCCTGAAGTCTCTAATTGACTGGTAGATCAGATTCTCAGAGGTTTTTACCTGCACAAAGGGACCATCATCTTTTTCGCAGGAAAACAGGAAAAGGGCAATGGTCAGCAAAAGGATCGGTCGGGATATAAGCATGGCCTAACATTTTCCTTTTGTACGATTTGAAGGGAAAAAGGTTGCTTAGAGCTTGTCGATGTTTTCGGGCGGATCCCCCACAACTGCCTTGTATTTTCCCTCCACAATGGGACGATGGATCAGCTTGGGATTTTCCACCATCACCTTGATCCACTCCTCATCGTTCAAATTCAGTCCTTTCAGCTCCTTTTTAAAGATCTCTTCCTGGGTCCTGACCAATTCCTTTGGTTTGATATGCAGCTTCATGACCAGCGCAGTCAACTCGGCTTCTGAAAGAGGTTCCTTCAAGTACTCCCTAAGCTTGAATTCCATGTTCTTCTCAGTCACATACTGGAGCCCTGCACGGCTCTTCTTACAGCGTGGATTGTGATAAACAGTATACATATCCGTTTGATTCTTATTGGGTGTTCTTTGCTTTATTCTTCGGTTTCTTTTTCCTCCTCCTGGTTCACCGGATCGGCATCCAGCACAAACATACCACGTCCGTGGGTGGCAACAATGATCACATTTTCGCGGGGATGAATAGCCAGGTCGTGTACATAGGTGCATGGAAGGTCGCCAAGTACTTCCCAGTTTCCCCCTGCATCTTTGGATACATAGACTCCCACATCGGTGCCCAGGTAAAGGATCTTATCATTTTCGGGGTCCTCCCTGATCACATTCACCGGACCAGCCGGTATGTTGGCTGAAAGGTCTTCCCAGGTGCTGCCGAAATCTTTGGAACGCCAGATATATACGGCAGCATCGTCGTCCCGGCGACCGGTCTGAGTGACATAGACGGTGCCGAAGTCATGTTTCGAGGCCACGATCCTGGAAACCCAACGAACCGGCAGGGGTTCTTTGCGGATATCCTCCCAGTTCTTTCCTCCGTCTTTGGTCCTCCATAGCCTCCCATCATCGGTGCCGGCATAGAGCAGCCTGGAATTAAACACCGATTCTTCCAGAGCAGAGATGGTCTGATAGCTGATATCTCCCTGCTTTTCAGGATCGTTGAAAGTGAGATCGGGACTGATCTTTTCCCAGGTGCCTCCGCGGTCGTTTGATTTAAGCACATATTGAACTCCATGATATACAATATCCGGATTGTGGTCCGAAAGCAGGGTGGGAGCCATCCACTGTCCCCTGTATTCCACTTCTTCGGGAAAGGTAGAGTTAAGTACCCATTCCATGTCGCCCGGGTAGCCTTCCACGCTTGCTTTGGCCAGTTTCCCGTAAAAGAGGGATGCATAGATGGAGTTGTTGTCCCTGGGGTCCACTACATGTGTGCTTCCCTCAGCGCCGAGGGTATAGCCCCACTCTGTGGGCCTCAGTTTGTCCTTCCCGGCCGAGAGATCTACCTCGGTGTAAAAGCTATGGTGGTCCTGCACCGAACCATAAACTCTGAATGGCTCATGGAGGTCATACTCCACATTGTAAAATTGAGCCAGTGGGAGTTCCTTGATCAGGTTGCGCCAGTTTTCGCCCTTGTCGTAGCTTACACTGATTCCGCCATCATGGGCCGCAAGGATATAATTTGAATTGTCTGGATCGATCCACATGCCATGTTGATCGGCATGGATCTTACGTCTGATGGGTTCAAAAATAGCACCTCCGTCGGTGGAGATATTGATCCACAGACCCAGGGTGTAGATACGGTTCTCGTCATTGGGATCGACGCGCATCTGGGCAAAAACCCAACCATAAGTACCCGAGTGTCCTGACATATATTTCTTGGTTTCTTCAGTCAGACCGCTCACCTGGGTCCAGCTTTCTCCGGCGTTGTCGGAGCGGTAGAGCGTGGCTCCCTTGATTACATCCACTTTGGGCCGGCCATAGGAATCCAATTCTCCTTCCTCCGCCTTGAAGGCAACCTCGTAATCGTCCACAAAGGCATATACCACATCAGGATTGGAGCGGGCCACATCGATTCCTGTACGGCCCATGAACTTTGAAGGGGGAAGGCCTTCAGTAAGTTGTTTCCAATTTTTCCCGCCATTGGTGCTTTTCCAGAGCCCATTGTTTTTGTGATTCTCATAGGTACGTGGATCGTTCCATTTCAGGCGGGTACGTTGCCAGGTGGTAGCATAAAGAATCTCGGGATCGCGGGGATCCATCACCAGGTCGTTGACTCCGCTTTCGGGTCCCTTATAGAGAATCTTATCCCAGCTTAAGCCGCCATCGGTGGTCTTATAGAGTCCCCTGTCCTTATTCTCGGTCCACTCGTGACCCGAAGCTGCCACATAGACCACATCCGGATTGGTGGGGTGGACCAGTATGCGGGAGATGGTAAAGGTTTCTTCCAGTCCCATATGGGTCCAGGTTTCTCCGCCATCCTCAGTAAGCCAGACTCCACAGCCCGGGTTGGACGATCTGAATATATTTGCTTCGCCAGTGCCAGCCCAGACCACTTCAGGATTAGAGGGTGAAACTGCAATGTCACCTATGGTAGAGGTACCCTGGTGTTCGAATACCGGATCGAAAGTGACCCCTTCGTTGACACTTTTCCAAATCCCGCCCGAAGCTGTGGCAACCCAGATGGTATAGTTCTGGCCTTTGGGCCCGACTGCTTCCACATCTGTACAGCGACCACTTATGTTTGTAGGTCCTATGAATTGCCAGTGCAGCTCATTGAACTGCGACTGATCGCGCATCTTTTCGTGACTTTGGTACATACTCAGTTTTTCTTTTCCTGAGAGTACTGGGGCTTTGATCTGAGCGTTGAGAACCATGCCTGTGAGCAGCATGCAAATAAGTAAGATTTTAGTCTTCATGGGAACAGGGATCAGTTTAACACCTAAAAGTAGTTAAGTTTTTGTTATTTTGCTTCAAATCCAAAGGCATGCAGATACTTATTGTGGAAGACGAAGCCTCTCTGATGGAGTCGATGGTATCCTACCTGGGACTGGAAGGATTCAAGTGCGAGCAAGCCTCGGATTTCCGTACAGGTGTGGGCATGCTTGACAGGCATGATTACCTCTGTATGCTCATTGATTTGAATCTGCCAGATGGGGATGGCCTCGACCTGGTAAAGCTGGCCAGGGAGAATAAATCGGAATCAGGGATCATTATTATATCAGCCAGGAATGCTATCGAGGAGAGGGTGGCAGGACTTGAGGCCGGAGCTGATGATTACCTGGTTAAGCCTTTTCACCTCTCCGAGCTGGTGGCCAGGGTGCACTCGGTGGCCAGGCGAACTCATATGGATGGAGGCGAGGTGCTCAGGTTCGGGGCCATCAGGGTGGAACCCGAAGAACATACCTGCTTTGTGGATGATAAGCCCGTAGATCTGACCCGGAAAGAACTGGACCTGCTTCTGTACTTCATGGCCAATCGAAACAGGGTGGTCACCAAGGAAGGCATCGCGGATTATTTGTGGGGGGAGTATGGGGGTGATTACGGTTCCTACGATTTTGTCTATACCCATCTAAAGAACATGCGTCGAAAGTTGGTAGATGTGGGATGTCCCGATTATGTTCGGAATATTTATGGTGTTGGATATAAATTTTCCCTTGATTAAGGTCCTATGAAACTGCTCACCAAGTCGACACTGTATATTGCCACCCTAAGCCTTTTCCTCTTTTTCATTATGGGGGTCATCTTTTTCCAGGTACTGAGAAACCTGAGCATTTCGGACCTGAACAGAGAACTGGGCGATTTGAAGGAGGTGGTGGAAGTCTATCTGGATGACTTTTGGGGGTCGCAGATCGGAGCTCTGCCAGGGATCGACTCTCTATCGGTTCGTCCTGCAGGGAATATTGTACAAACTGAAGATATTTTTGGGGATACTTTGAAATATGATGTTAAGAATGAGCAGTACAGGACCTATCGTTATCTACAATATATATCCCAAAAAGGGGAGGAATACCTCCTGGTAAGGATTTATAAATCAACCACCCCTACAGATAAACTGGTGGAACGGGTTACACTGATGATCACCCTGATGGTGATCCTCTTCCTGGCTGGTATCTTTATCCTGAACAGGTTTATGTTTGCCAGTCTTTGGAAAGATTTTTTTGATGCCATTGAGAAACTGAAACGTTTTGAAACCACTAAGGAGCCAGTGATCCTGGGAGAGCAGGATATCCAGGAATTCGATGAACTTAAACAGGTTCTGGAAGTGATGACCCGCAGGCTGTCCAACGACTACAGAGAGCTAAAAGAGTATACCGATCACACTACCCATGAATTGCAAACGCCCCTTGCGGTGATTAAATCCAAAACCGAGTTGCTGATCCAATCAGATAAGCTGGGTGCGGAGGAGATGAAATTGCTGGAAGCGATCAACACCAGCGTTCACCAGTTATCCAGGCTTAATTCCACCCTCACCCTGATTACACGCATTGAGAACAGGCAGTTTACAGAAAAGGAAGAGATTGCCCTGGAAGGATTGCTGGAGAGGCATCTGGAACTTCTAGAGGAACATATCGGTTTGAAAAGGATTGTGCTTAAAAAACATTACCAGGATGGGGGAAAGACCCTGTTTATGGACCAGGGTCTGGCCGATCTGCTGGTGGCCAATCTATTGAAGAATGCCATTGTGCATAACATTGAAGGAGGATGCATTGAACTGGAAACGGGTCCCCAAAGCCTGGTAATCCGAAATGACGGTCCTCCTCTGGAATTTAACCAGGAAGAGCTATTTACCCGCTTTGTAAGAAACACCCGTAGAACCGGGAGCTTTGGACTTGGACTATCGCTGGTGAAAAAAGTGTGCGAATATTATAATTTTATTATCGAGTATTCATTTGATAGTCAGAAGCATACATTTATAATTCAATTTCCTGACTAAAAACTTCAGAATCTCTTCAGATTCATGTTCTACATTTGGTATATCAGGTCATTGGACCAAAGATAATAACATAGCTAAATTGGATTAAAAGACCATCTGGAGTGAGACACGGATGGTTTTTTTATTTTGCATTCTATTATGATCTATACCCTATCATTTAAGATCCACATTGTCATCAGTACCATTACCCTGTTGGCCGGAATCTCCACCCTGGTGACGTCAATACACGGCCTGAGCAAGAAGCGTGATTATGGCAAGTCCGATTTTAGAGTATCGCTTGTATTTAATGTAGCACTCTATTTCCAACTGTTTTTGGGATTCCTCATATACTTTCTGCTCAGGTCCACCCTGGAAGGTCCCTTGTGGGAAGTCCCCGATACCCAGAATGATGCATCTTTGAGGTTCTGGGCCATTGAGCACATTGCACTGATGATTTTTGCCCTTTTCCTGACGCAGTTAGGCAGGATTTTTATTAAAAAAACAAAAGGGGCTTCCAGGAAATTCAGGGCCTCCCTATTTTATTTTGGGACCTCACTTTTGCTGATCTTGTTTTCCGTAGGAATGGCAATGTTTTCCAGGTAGCCAGGTTCATTATCGACATATAGGCTAAAACAATCTCACCCCTGGGGATAATACATAGGTGACACTTACTGCCTGCATTCCTTTATTTCTCCTTAAAATCGCTTACCAGATATTGAAGAAAAGCCAGTCCAGGATCCAAGCCCAGGGAAGAATCCGGGTAGTCATTTTGAAGGTATTCTTCCTGTATCAGACTGTAAATTGAATGAGAGCTGTCAAGAAGGAATCCTATCCCGTCGTTGTATGCATAATATGCAAACGACTTTGAATCGTTTGAAAACAGGTCCTTTCCAAATTGGAAATCCTCGCTCGGTAAGCCCAGTTGCTTAAGTATTGTGACAGGGATATCTGTTTGTGATCCGATATTGTTAATGATTGTATCACGGGTATTCAAAGCTCCGCCAAGCCACAGCATTGGAATATTGAATTTTCTTTTCTCATAGGAAGTCATATTCCCCAGCCTGCAGCCATGATCTGCCACTAAAACTACCAGTGTTTGCTTCCACCAGTCTTTTGTTTTGGCAGTTTCAATAAATTCTCCCAAAGATCGGTCAGTGTAGTATACAGAGTTTTTGAATTTATTTAGTTGATCAGATCCTGCAAAGACAGTCTCCATGGGTACATCATACGGAGAATGACTGGACAGGGTGAGCAATATATGAATGAAAGGCGAAGAGGCATTGTCCGATTCCTCTATTAGTCTTTGGAAAAGATGGTGGTCGGGTACCCCCCAATTGGAAGTTGATAATGAGGATGGAAAGCTCTTGTCGGAAATGATATTTCCAAAATCGCCCATTACAAGGAAAGATCTTATATGACCAAAATCTATATCCCCCCCATATAAAAATGAAGAGGTGTATCCGGCCTTTTTTAGTGCAAGATTCAGCCTGGGAAGTTTTTGACCTTTACTTTCATAACGAATAATACATGCGCTTGGCAGGCTTGGATATCCGGCAAGGATAGCCCCAATTGCACGGTCTGTATATTCACCTGAGGAATAGAAGTTTTTGAAGAAAACGCCTTCATGTAAATATTCATTCAGTTTCGGAGCAGCAGATCCATCCCCGCCAAGTTCAATGATAAAAGGCTGTCCAAAGCTTTCAAGAATAATCAAAATCACATTTGGCCTAGGGGTGTTAAGAACCATCCTGGTGCTTTCTCCGGCTTCATACAAGTCATCCATGAACGCTCTTACCTTATCATCCGGATAATAATGCTCACTGTTTGATAATTTATCTTTTTCCGTGATAGAATAGACCATGTTCCAGACCGGATTTACGGCGGCATGGTTCACAAAAGTATTCTGATGAAAATATACAACTCCAGTATTTATAGGTGAAGTTGCGAGTCCGCCCCTTATTGGCAATATAAGCGAAGGAAGAATGATGAAAAACATTGCTGCTGCAAAAGGAGATTTTTTTCGAGGGGCATCAAGGGGTCTGGAACCCCAGGTCCTGTAAATCTTAAAGTGCAAAGTATATATAAGCAGGACGATCATCAGAATCAGGAAAAGCAGGTACATGGTTGAGATGGAAGCCACCATTTCCTTGGGTGTGGATAGATAATCCAGGACTGAACTGCCTAATGGGGTTTTCCAGTACTTGTAAATTACCAAATTGGTGAAATATGCAGGAACCAACAACAAGAGGATCAAAAAAGTATAAACCCCAATGATCTTCTTAAAAATGTCAATACTGAGAATGCTGAAGATAATGAGAGCAAGTGTTGGAAACAATAGAATATATCCGGTAACTGAAGCATCAAGTTTCATTCCGTAGACAAGGGCTAGAAACTGATCCCAAATCCCTACACCCTGAGCAAGATTCTGATATACAACTAGAAATATTATTCTGAAAAGCATCTGGATAGCCAGAAAAAAGACAATATACCTGAAATAGAAGTACATGTAGGGTTTCAGTCTTAGCATGATGCTTTTTATTCGTTGTTCCATAGCTCTCAAGCTATGTTGGACTGCACATGCTCGATCATCCAGTCCACGATCCGTTCATAATCGTAGTCGGGTAGATCATTTTCCCACTGCTCCAGGGAGTAAATGCCCTTGAAGCCGCCCTCCTCCATGATCCTCACGCAGCGATCAAAATCAAATCCTATGTGTTCGTAGTTCTCATCGAAACCATGAGTTTTGGCAGATACCAGACGGGTATAAGGTGCAATTAAAGCCAGAGCCTCGTACTTGTTGGTGGTCTCAGGGTAATTGCCAAAGTCGGCCAGTAAGCCGAAGTTCTCGCTGTTTACTTCCCTAGCAACCTGCAAATGCTTCTCAGGTTCAGACATCAGGTCGAAGTGATTTTCCGACAAAAAGGTGATCCCCTTCCCGGCTGCATAATCTGTCAGTTTCCCGGCAGATTTAATTCCTTCTTGCAGGGACTGCCCCATGAAGCTGCCCCGAACCATCTTCGCTCCCAGTATGGCACCCACATCAATCCACTCTTTTATTTCCTCTATGGCCAGAGCACTGTTCCCATTTTCAGGATCCGACATGTCCTTACCGGGCGTGTCGACCTGGATATTGATCAGGGTGCAGTGTGCCTTATCCAAAGCCTTTTTCAAATCCTTCAGGTAGGAGGGTTCCCTCGACTCGAAGTGCTCGGACCAGAATTCGGGCTGATATATTCCAAAGCGGTCGCGGTAAAACTCCGGGATCTCTTCCAGGCTGAGAAGATTGCCGGTGGCCTCTGGATTGGTGCTGAGAAAGCGGGTCCTGAAAACCACACTGGTCAGGCCGATACGCGACATGGGATCTGTTCCCGTACAAGCGGATAAAATCACAGGTCCGGTCAGGATGGCTCCCGCAGCCATCCCGGAGTTGTGTAAAAAGTGTCGTCTTTTCATAAAGGTATTTTATCTCAGTGAAGCTTTGCTAAGTATGTGTTCAGGAATCTCCACGTCAAATTTAATTTCATCCACGATAAACTCAGTCCCGGCTCCCTGTTTCAACATGTCTTTGAAGGTAATTTTGCCTGGATACCATCGGGAACCATGTTTAGTGATATTTGTTAACTCAGTCATCTTAAGCATCTTTCCGCTTTTCGCATAAAGCTCCTCTTTAAGAGGAATGCTGCGGGCTTTATCCACCCATAGCTTCCGCATCTGATAGGCCACGTCCTCTACAATCGCAGTCATTTCCACGATCCAGCAATCGGTCTCTCCAATAGTTTCTGATCCCACCACGGCTGCATCGTATACATCGCTTAGTTTTTTATCGTCCATCATGTCTTCGTAAGACAGGTCCGATCCCATAACTGACTGACGCAGCATATGTCCGGAGATTTGTATGGTCCGGTCTGTTGAGGGAGAGAAGATCCAGAGTTTGTCTTCCAGTTTCAGCATTTTGGTTCCCTTTTCCCTGGCGGGAGCCAGATACTCAGTAAAGGCCGACTTATTTTGTGCCCAGCTTTCCGATTCTATGGTCCTGGAGCTGCGTGGTCCGTGAATCACCATTTTTGATTTCACATAGCGAGTGTCGGACGACATATTGGCATCAATCTTATCCAGTATTTCCTTTCCTGAAGGTTGTGCCCATAAAGTCCCGGTAATTAGGAACATTATGCTTGCTACCTGTGTTATATGTTTAATATGTTTCATGCCTGTAATTCTTTAAATAGTTGTGCGGTTTTTCGCTTAAAAATTCCTATTCCTGCCAGGGCGGTGCCCATGGCAGTGGCGAATATGCCGGGAATAAATCCGATATAATAGGCATCCGGGGTAATACTTGCCTTCATCACTCCCTGCATCATCATATTGGAGCCCTGCATCATGCCGCCTATATCTATCCCTTTGGTTAGGAGAGATGCAAAAAAGAGACCAAAAGCGGTCCCTACCACTGAGCCTGCGATCCCGATAAAAACAGATTCGATGATCAGGCTGCGATAGATGTGCCTTTTCTCTTCTCCAATGGCTATTCGCAGTCCCATTTCTCCATAGCGGCGTAAGCCTCCCAGCAGACCAGAATTCCAAAGTACAATGGCCATTGCTACCATAAAAATGCCGATAATGAGGCCCTTGAAATAATCTAGAATGTCGAGCATCATGGTCATGGTTCCCTGGTCACGCAGGGAAAGCATTACCGGAGAGAACTCATCTTCCGGATCACTGTACTTGCTGTTGAAAGAGGCAACCATAGCGGCAGCCTGCAGATCATCGTATTCCCCACCGGGCAGGTAGCCCAGGATCTCTCCTGTGGCATCCTGCATATCCAGTGCCATCCGAATGCTGCTGATATCGGCCACTATGCCTCCGCGATCCAGGGCAGCAGCGCCGAATTTAACTGTGCCACTGACGGTAAAATTGGTGATGGACATGGCCCCAAACATGGTAGTAGTAATCAGGGTTACCGCATCGCCAGGTTCCACCTCAAGTTTGGAGGCGAATTCATCGCTCAGCATCACCTCTTCAGGGACTTCTGGTAAGCGGCCGCGGACAATGGCCTTTTCCAGATTCAGCCTTTCTACCTCTTTGCTTCCGGGAGAAAGCAGGTCAATGGCCATTCCTCCACCTGGTCCTTGTGCACGGGTCTCCCCATTCTCATCAGGTGCATCCACCAGTCCCCCGAACTGGATCCGCTCGGCCCATTCCAGGCCAGGGAATTCAGTGTCCAGATCCTGCAGCACCTGCTCGGTACCCATCAGGGCAAGGTCGTTAGGCATCTGATCTATGTTCTCGTTGTAGGCCTGGCTCATGACCTTCACATGTCCGGTGGCAAAGCGTGCATTAAAGACGATCATATCGCCTAAAACTCCGGTCACCCAGCACTGCATCAGGACCACCAGGGTTACTCCGATGGCCACCACCATGATGGGCATCAGGCTTCTGGAGCGATCTCTGAACAATCCTTTTATATAAAATCGTAACATGGTTCTTCGTTTTTAATTATTGAATTTTGCCCCGTATGGCATCGTTGGGATTCATTTTGGTGATTTTCCTGGAGGGCATATAGCTGACCAGGGTAGTGGTAAGCATGACAAGGACAATGGATCCAAGGACCAGCGCCAGGCTGTAATAAGGATACATGTGTTCAGCGGCAGCCATTCCAAAATCGTCGGTGCCTTCAGGCATCTTAATCCCGGATTTCTGGGTCCACAGCAGCAAGGGGAATCCATAAGCTGCGCCCAGTATCACCGCCAGGATGGCGTGCATGGCTCCTTCCACAGTGAAAATCCCAACAACCTGCTTCCTGGTCATACCCATGGCTACGTAGGTGCCGATCTCACGCTGGCGCCTGAAAATTGAAAGTACCTGGGTGTCAAAAACGGCCAGCAGGGCCAGGGCCAGGATGATAAGGTAGAATATGGAGCCTCCTGTGCTTTTCATCTTGATCATGTCTTCCAGTTCCTTGAAGAGGTAATCGTGGCCCTTGAATTCCCATCCAGCTATGGTGGCTCCTTCTTCAGGACTCTCATCCATCACCACCAGTGTGGCTTCCCCGGGCATGCCAGCAATCTCCTGCAGTTTGTTCAGTGGAATCCATACCTGCCCCATGTCCACCGCAGGAACAGCGGTTTTAAAGATCCCGGTAATTTTCACTTCAGTGGCATCAAAGGTGCCGTTTACATCCCGCCACCTGATCAGGAGGTAATCGCCTGTTGCCAGGCCGGCCGACTTGGCCATGCGGGTGCCCACGATGGCAGTGATCTCTTCCGAATCAGGATCCAACTCCCCTGTGGGGAGGGACAGGATTTTCTGACGGGTATCGATTCCCTTTAGCAGGGCCCCCATCATTCGCCCCTCCGGGTAGATGGTGGCCTGGGTGATCAGAATGGGAACAGTCTTCCCTTTGGATGCATCTGCTTCCAGTGCTGCTGGTAGCGGTGCATGGGCATCGGTAAGAGTCATAGCGTCGTAGGGATCGTACATATCTTGCCAGTACTGTCCTTCGGCCACCTCCCAGGCAATGGATTCAATCCGTGCCTGCCGGTCCCATCCCTGGTAGAGTCCGTTCATATAGACAATCAAGACATAGGCCAGGGAGAGGACAAAGACAATCAGCAAAGTCCGCAAGCCTGCACCCATCAGATTCTTATATGCTAATTTTAATGCAATCATGATTCCTATTTTTTGATATAAGCATCTTCAACCACCCTGCCATCCTCCAGGCGGATAATCCTTCTCAGATATCCGATTACTTTCTCGTCATGGGTGGCAAATACAAAGGTGGTCTGCAACTCTTTATTCAGCTTCTCCATGGTTTGAAGAATGTGGTGAGAGTTTTCAGCATCCAGGTTGGCTGTAGGCTCATCGGCCAATACCAGGTCAGGCTTTTTCACCATGGCCCGGGCAATGGCAACGCGCTGACTTTCTCCACCGGAAAGCTGTGGGGGTTTGGATTTGATCTTGTCGGAAAGTCCCACCCATTCCAGGGCTTCCAATACCGCCTTTTTTCGTTCAGCTACAGGGGTTTTAATCAGGAGAAGCGGAAATTCCACGTTCTCATAAACCGTATATACAGGCATCAGGTTGTAGGTCTGGAAGATGAACCCGATGTGCTTCTTTCTTAAGTTAGCCGCCACTTTTGGGCTCATCTGGGTAGATGTTGTTCCCAATACATTGGTTTGTCCCTTTGAGGGTGTGTCAAGTGAACCCAGGATATTCAACAGAGTTGTTTTTCCCGATCCGCTGGGACCCACAATACCTGAGAATTCCCCTTTTTCAAAGTCAAGTGAAATGCCATTAAGGGCAGTGAATTCGCCCCCACCAATGGGAAAACTCTTGACGAGATTTTCAATGGTGATGATGCTTCCGTTTTTCATTTTGTTTATTTTATGAAATAGTTACTGATTGTTTTAATGATTAAAAACTGCCATTAGCTGGAATCCCCAGCCGCCATACAGGCTGGTGCGAGGATCCACGTTGTAGAGATTATAGGTGTCGGGATTCCAGAATCCCATGATATAGAAGCTCCACCGGTCGTAGGCCATAGACCAGTTGATGAAGCGATAGAAGTTGTGGTTGGTAAAATCGTAGAATAGCATAAGACTCACATTGTGTATGAGGCTGACCGGGTAAGAAGCTGAAAGGAGCCCAAACCAGATTTGCTGTTCATTGCCAAATACTTTTTCTCCCTGGAGATAGCCGAAAGCTTCGCTCATCACATGGATACCACTCCCCAATCCGAAGGTGTAGTCCATACCCACATTCAGCATCGACTTGTAATTCAAATCACTAAAGCTAAAGTCCTGATGGATTAAGGCTCCCTCTACCCAGAGCCCCACTGCCAGGTCCATTTTTGCATCCAGTGCAATGCGATTCTCAGGAGCTGTTTCGCCCAGGGTGAGCGAATCGGGCAGGACAGGTCCGGGATCGGCTGTCCGGTGATGGTAAGTGGCGGCAATTTCACCTGTATAGAGGGGCAACTGCACTCGTCCTCCATATTCAATGCTGTTCTTTTTGGAAGGGATCAATTCCCAGCCTTTGACCTTGTCATTGCCATACAGGCCCCATAACCAGATGTTGGCATTGTTAAGGAAGTAGTAACGGGCCAGCAGTCCATATACCCCGTCAGTAAGTTGCAGGGGATCGCGGGGATCGATATAGTCGAACCACATTAAAGGCCGGAACATCTGGGCCGATCCAAAATTTATCTTTTGCAACCCGGCCCTCAACTCAAACTGATCGCCCGAGAATCGTACCCACATTCGATAGGGTGCCAGGTCTCTGTCAAAGGCTGATGTGTCGTTGGCGAAGGTGCTACTTAACCACATGTTGGCGGAGACTTCGCCGTCAAGGGTATATTTACCTGCCGGAAGGGAAAAGGAGAGTTCAGGGATGTACCTGAGACCTCCCTGGGCCTGGAAAGGTTCGGCCGGATTCAGGGTGGTCCATCCTATGGCCTGCCCCTTA
>Ga0316190_10002212_pt1 | contig 14091 bp, 12 predicted proteins | sample Eddworburrow2_MG_FD_204929 | JGI IMG/M metagenome (GOLD analysis project Ga0316190, IMG submission 204929) | Coastal sediment microbial communities from Maine, United States - Eddy worm burrow 2 | ecosystem: Environmental > Aquatic > Marine > Coastal > Sediment | place: USA: Maine | collected... | reverse complement strand
CTTTTAAACGTTTTAATCTTTTCTTTACATTACTTTGAACTACATAATGATCAATAGTTGGTGCAAATACATTCATTAACAAAATTGCTAACATAACTCCTTCAGGATATGCCGGGTTGAATACCCGAATCAATATTGAGAAAAATCCAATTAAAAACCCATAGATCCATTTTCCTCTATTGGTTTGCGATCCGGTAACGGGGTCCGTTGCCATATAAACAATACCAAATGCGAAGCCACCAATCATTAAATGCTGCCAAAAATCTAAACTCATTAATCCGTAGAATTTACTTCCACTTGTTATAATACCTGCATCTACTACACTATTAAAGATAAAGCCCATTACCAATGCTCCAATAATTGAACTTAGCATTATCCTCCAGCTTCCAATTTTTGTAAATATCAAAAACAAGCCGCCCAATAAAATAAGCACCGTAGATGTTTCACCAACTGAGCCGGGAATAAATCCATAAAATGCATTCCATAGGTTATTGGCCCCATCTATCAAAGCGTCGTTTCCCTGAGCCAGGCCTCCTAAAATAGTTTCGCCTGATATGGCATCAGGAGTTCCTGCTCTTTCAACAGCCCCATGTACCCATACTTTATCACCACTCATCCAGGTAGGATAAGCAAAGAATAAAAATGCTCTTATTGTTAAAGCCGGGTTCAAAATATTCATCCCGGTTCCACCAAAAACTTCTTTACCAATAACAACTCCAAAGGCTACAGCTACAGCCAGCATCCATAGGGGCGTATCAATGGGTACGATAAGAGGTACTAACATTCCTGTTACCAAATAACCCTCTTCAACTTCATGTCCTTTTATAGTCGCAAAAATAAACTCAATACCCAATCCGACTCCATAAGAAATAATTATTAGGGGTAGAATTTTTATAAATCCGATAATAAAATTACTCCATGCCCAAAATTCACTACTAAAAAACCCGCTAGATACTGCTTCAATTTCTCCCAATGCTAAATAGTGCTGGTATCCGGCATTGAACATACCAAATATCAACGTTGGTATTAAAGCCATAATAACAATATTCATGGTCCTCTTTAAATCATCGGCTGATTTAACATGAGTGCCAGAATAAGTAGTTTCATTAGGTGTATATAAGAATGTATGTAATGCTCCAAACGCCGGAGCCATTTTTGTGCCTTTATACTTTTCTTTTAAATTATGTAAGTTTTGTTTTAAACCCATAGTAAAATCTTTTAGCCTATTTCTTCTATCATTAAATCTAATCCTTCCCTTATTATCTGTTGATGTGGTTGTTTTGATGTACAAATAAACTCAGTTAATGCAAAATCTTCTGGTGCAACCTCATATGCCCCTAATGCTTCCATTTCATCTAAATCATAATATAGACAGGCCTTCAATAATTGCATTGGGTAAATTTCTAACGGAAATACCTCTTCATAGGCTCCAGTTACTACAAAAGCTCTATGTTCTCCATTCATATTTGTATTTAGATTATATTTTTTATTTGGAAATAACCATGAGAATATTAAAGCCCTGGAAGTTGATATTTTATTAAAAACAGGCACTAGCCAGCCAAATAGTTCATAATCGTCCCCTTCTGGAATAGCCGTAATTTGATTGTCATAATATCCTAAAAAACCTTCTTCTTCAACCTTATTTCCTGTAAGCACATTACCGCTTATTATTCTATTGTTCTCATTTTTTAAATTATCAGCAACAATATCTTTTATTTTCATGCCCGGTAGTACCGAAACATAGTTAGGCGAATTAAATTGAGCGCCGGTTAAAGCAACAATTCTTTGCGCATTAAATTTTCCTGTCAGTAATAATTCTCCAATAATAACCAGGTCTTGCGGAGAAACTACCCATACTACTTCTCCCTTATTTATAGGATCTATCTTGGCAATTTGTGTGCTAACATTCCCTGCAGGATGTGGGCCTGATACTGTATGAAATTCGATTCCTTTAAGATTTGCAAAAGGTGAATTACTATTGGCACTAACATGAACTTTACCTGTAGTTAATTTGGCTAAAGCCATTAATGCGACTTGCAACTCAGCTTCCTTGCCCTTTAATACATAATTATAATCAGCTGCTAAAGGAGCGCTTGCATAGGCTGATACAAAAATTGCTTTTGGAGTATCATCTGGCTTGGCTATGATGTCATAAGGGCGTCTTTTAATAAAAGGCCAGCAACCCGATGATAATAAATGCTTTTTAATTTCATCAGCTGATAGATTCGTTATATCTTTTTTACCAAAATCTTGATACTGTTGAGACTTGTCTGCTAATATTTTAATTTCTAAAATTTTTCGCTTTGCACCTCGAACAACTTCAACTACTTCACCACTTACTGGTGACGGAAATAATACACGATCATCTGCCTTAGAAAAAAACAATGCTTCTCCAGCTTTTACTTCCGATTTTTCTTTCGCTAATAGCTTAGGAATAATGCCGTGAAAATTTTCTGGTTTTATAGCATATATGCTACTTATTGGAAGTGCTGTAGTATTTTGATTTGCTTCTCCAATGAGCTTAATATCTAAGCCCTTTTTAATACGAATGTCTGTTGACATATTTAAGAATTGAGTTTATTCTATTTAATAAAATAATAAAACGGTGCAAATTTAAAGTTTTTACGCATCTAATGTAAGCATTTATTAAGATTAATGTTATTTATAATTATTCTAAATAACGTACCTTTTTCTCATATTTTAAGTTTTAGTACATTTACATCAAATCTTCGGTATAGCTTTTGATAATAAGTAACAAAATTACGAAAATGCGCAAGCACAAATTTAACTATTTTTTTTTATTTCTGTTTATTACTAAAGCGCTCATTGTCAACGCGCAAGCTGATGTAATTATTACCCCCCCAGAACATATAAAGTCAATCATTTTAAGACCTTTACAATCTAATAATTACACCCCAATTATAAAGTTAGGGGAACGCTTTATATTGGAGTTTGACGATTTAAATGGGAATCAAGAACAATACACATATAAAATCGAACATTATGATTACAACTGGCAGCCTTCTGGGTTGATTTCCACAGAATATATTAATGGTTATGACTCTGATTGGATTAGAGATTATGAAGTCTCGTTTAATACTTTTCAACCTTATAGTTATTATCGTTTGCAGATACCAAATGATAATACTAAAATAAAATTAAGTGGTAATTATGTGATAACAATTCTTAATGAAGAAGACGAAACTGTTTTTGCGCGTCCTTTCATTATTTATAAATCAAATGTTGATATTGGAGTTACTGCTCACAGAAGTAGAGATATTGCAACATTAAACACAAAACAAAATGTTCAGTTTATTATAAATCATCCAAATTTATTGATCAATAATCCTGGACTTGAAATAAAGGTTGCTATATATCAAAATAATGACTGGAATACGGTTATCAAAGATATTAAACCACAGTTTTATAGAGGGACACAGTTATTATATAAATATGTAAATTCTATTTCTTATTGGGCCGGGAATGAATATTTATTTTTTGATACTAAACAAATAAGAAATGCCACAAACAATATTGCGAAAGTTGAATTGAATGATCTTTTTGATACTTACCTATATTTAGATGAAGAAAGACTTCATAAAACATATACACTGAACCCTGATATCAACGGGAATTTTGTTATAAGAACCACTGATAGCGACGAAACTTCCACAGAAGCCGATTATAGTTGGGTGCATTTTGCTTTAGAAGCATTCGAAAATATTGGAGATGATACTATTTATATCTATGGGAATTTTAATGGTTGGCAACTTACCGATGAAAATAAAATGACCTATAACGAGGACCTTAAGCGTTATACCGGTAAAATGTTGTTAAAACAAGGATTTTATAACTATTTATATATAACTGCGAACCAAGAAGGAGTAATCAATAACCATTCAATTGAAGGCTCATTTTATCAAACAGAAAATGATTATACCGTTGTAGTGTATTATAGACCTATTGGTAGCAGATTTGATCAAGTAATTGGGTACGGAAAAGCTAATTCAGAAAATTTACGCAACTAAAAACTAATTCTGTCATCTATACTAAGTATAAACTAGTAAATTTCAAAAGAATTTATATATTTGCAACAAAACTATATTTCTGTATTTAACTATGGTTCAACAAGTAACAAACGGTATTAAAATTTCTGTAAAAACAAAATTTGAGGGCAACCGCTATCAAAATTACAGAATGTATTTTTCGTTTAGTTATAGTATAACCATAGAAAACCAAAGTAATGATTCCGTACAGTTGTTAAGCCGTCATTGGAAAATTTTCGATTCGCTTAATAATATGGACATTGTTGAAGGTGAGGGCGTTGTAGGTAAAAAACCTATTTTAGCACCTAAAAAAAGTTACACCTACAGTTCCTATTGTAATTTAACCTCTCCTATTGGTTCAATGAAAGGGTTTTTTAATATGATCAATTTTACAACTACCAAAAATTTTAGAGTTTATATTCCTTCATTTCAGTTAACTGTTCCTGCTATTCTAAATTAGATTAAGTTTATTACTATTACCTTATTTACTTATACAAGGCCTTGCGTAACTTTTACAAACATAATAGGCTCAAAACAATTATTAAATATTTAATGTTAAATGCCTACTTTGTTATACTATCGTGTATCGGCCTTATAATAATCTCATTTATAGCTTTTTCACTCTGACAGATCAAAGAAATTGTAATCTACTCTATAATAATGGGCAAATAAACCCTAAGGTTTAATGAATTGACCTAAAAAATTACGTTTTTTATTTATTAGATCAATCTCTAATGATAATTCATCTTTTTCAGACAACTGAATTGAAGTTTTTTTTATCAATTCTATATATTTTTTTTCAGTTGGCAAAAAAGTAAAACCTAATTGATATTGCATGTACTTTTCAATATCAAAATAGGCATTAAGTTTATTCATATTTTCTTTTACAGGTATTTCTGAGATCGCAATATCAGTAGAAATTTCTAACCCTTTTTTAGTTCTATGCGCATACAATTTATATATTGGAATAGCTGTAAATAGGGTATCGTTTTCAACTATTTGAATTGCTTTTTCTTCCAATAAATAGTCATACAATTTAGCATCTTCTTCTCTTTCTAAATTAAATACCAATTCAGGAACGGCTACTTTTTGTGTCGCTTTTTTTTCTATCTTATTGAAATTATCATCGTAGTCATAAGTAATAATGGTGTCTGTTCTTGTTAACACCGATTTCAAATTAAAATCAAGGGTGCCATTCCATTTACTTGCAATAGAATCCACAGACAGATGTGTAAGCTCTTTAAATTTTGATTGGTTTAACTTTCCAAAAAAATCATTAAATAAAGAATTTTTTTTATTGATCTTCGCTACTATAAACGCAACTGAATTTGCTGGTAATTCTGATTGTTTTTGGGCCATAAAAATATCTGAACTTATATGACCCGTTATCTCAAACAATCCTTTTTTAAAATTAGCTTCTAAAAAATCATTATTTAGTGTAATAAAGCTCATATCACTTCTTGAAGTAATGATTGGTTTTATTATAGCTGATGTCTCAGGATAAAAATCAGTTTCATTAAATATAGCTTCTAATGCGTATAATATTGATGTTTCTTTATACATTTTATACGCAACAACCAAACGATTATTATGTACTGCTAACACAATATTGTTTTTACTGAAGACATCAAAATCTTTCCATTTTGTTTTATTAAACTTTTGTGCAACTAAATACGCCGTAAGCTCTTTATTACTATTAACCTTTATAAAACTACTAAACCAAGCTCCTTTAACGTTAGAGTCGTTATTAAAAAATAGTATATTTCTTGGTATAGAAATGGCATCAATAAATGACTTTCTATCCTTAGTTTTTGAAGATTTGAAGCTTATGTAAGTAAACGGATTTTTAAAAAAATCAACCAAAACATGATGCTCTAATTGACGAAGATCAATGTTAACTAGTGCAGTGGCAGTTCGAGGGACGCGGTGGTTAAAGTTTAAAGCTCGTTTATACCTAAAAATATAGATCGAAATAAGCAATATACTTATCATTAATAAAAAAGCATATCTTTTTTTCATCTGCTTATTTTTATTATTTATCAAAGGCCGGCTGCAACCTGAGTTCACCAGGTTACAGGACGGGTTCATTGCTTTGCCTAATTAGCTAAAACTTCCATAAAATTTAATATGAACTTTAATGAGTTACCCTGTTTTTCAGGAGAATTTATGGTCAACTCAGAAAGTATTTTATTGCCTTTTAATTTCGAAGTGTTAAAATAGGCATCACTAAAGTTTTCTTTAGCAAAATTAAGATATCCTTTTTCTTTGCGATTCATTTCATCTTCAGGCAATTTACTCATTAAAAGTTTTCCATTAATAAAAAATGTAGAAACATTATTAGCGATTAGTTTTCTATGCTTTCCTAAATTAGAATTAGCCGTATTACTGATAATCGACTTCATTCTTTCTTCTGTAGTTGTTATAAAAACAATATCGTCTTTTACCCCTGTAAACAAGTTAAAAGGCTTCGTATAATTCGTCTCTAATTTGTAGTAATTGGCATTTTGGTATTCAAACACTTTATGCTTAACTCCTAATCTGGCCAATTTGTTCAGTAATTTTTCTTTTTTAGACCCAATCATAATTGTAAATTCAGGAAGCACCTCTTTCTTGGTCTTGATCGTATCCTTTCTATTATAATCACTGTCATATTCATAAGAAGTATATTCAACTTCTTTTTCACTTATATCATTCAATATAAAAAGCATATCACCCGTAATTAATTCGCTAATAGCTTGTTCATCGATTAATAACGATAAAAATTCAACGGCAACTGCTGTTTCTTGTTTTGTTTCTGGTGCCATACCTCCGTAAATGCTGCCGGCCATTGCAGGGTATTCTTCTAATAATGACTGCATATCAACGGTAAAACTTGCATAGGCAAGCACATCATTTTGATCGAAATAGTTAAAGAAATTCTTATCTATTTTTGAATTATAAATCTTTTTAAACATCTTTTGCCAGGCAGGGCTAATTTCAATCTTGGTAGTCATTCTTGCTACCTCATTATCAAAATATAAATTTCCTGAAAGGTTTTCAATACCATACATTCCGCTTTTTGAAAGTAAAGTAATATTCATCATTCGCATTAAGTTAGCTTTGCTTATAGCTGCATTAACAAGCTCACTGTAACTAATCCAGGCCGAAGCGACGGCCTCTTTTCCTTTACTAGCCAAATAATTTTTATTTGTTGCTATAGATTGAGTTCTATTTCCATTAAAAATATCCATTGCGTGCATTTCGGTCCAAGTATTTTCACTATTCCTTACGGCGTAATCCTCTTTTGATCCATTATACACTTCGTTATCATAAACATAGTTCCTTGACTTTTCGCCTGAGGATAATAAAAGTATATTATCATTCCAAATTATAACACTTTTACCTTGGTTCATAACTTTTGTGCTACCTTTTTGTACAATTTTTTCTTTACTTGATGCAGGTAACAAGTTTTCAAATTTATTCTTATCGCTTAATTTGATTAACAAATTATGGTAGTAAATACTATCATTTGCTTGATAAAAATAATAAGCCTTTGAATTGATATTGAACCCAAAATCTTTAATACTGGCAATAACTGAATCATCATTACTTCTACCCGCTTCCTTTATAAGCTCCTGAACAAAAGAATAATTATCAAATTCTTCCATCGAAATCAGCTCTAATAATCGCTCTCCATTAATAGAAATAACCGCCTTAGCGTTGCCGGGTATTTTATTCTCAAGATTTTGAGAAACCCCTATAAATGATGTACATATTGTAATAGCTAGTATAAATTTTTTCATAATTTTAATTCTGTAATTTGATTTGATTTTTCATTGAATTTTGGTTCGTAATGAGCTCTTGCGCATTGACTCTTAACATGATGGCTTTTTTACTAGGAGCTATTTTCGCTGTGCTGTTTTTTGAAGAAAGTATAGGTGTTTCAAAACGATAAATAGTTGTAATTGAAGCTGTTTCAAACACTTTACGATCTTCCATCCTTGTTTTCTGAAACGCTCTTGATATGTCGTAATGATAGTTTCTTGTAAACGTGTTTTGCGTTTTATCAAAGCTAAAATGCTTTTGTTTTTTAATAAGCAAAGCTTCTTCTTTTGTGCTAAAATTTGAAATAACGGTATTCAAAGCATCTACATCATTAAAATCACAAGAAATAGAAAATATATACTCGTTGAAATTTAATGAATTGGTTACGTTAGAAATTCCATTCGTATTTTCAACAGTACTCGTAATCTCTTTAAAATGTTTTCGTATATCAATTTCGGAAGGTACTTCGTAATTGTTAATGCTGTCAAGCCGCAGGATAGAGTTTAATTTGGTTTTACTTCTACTCAAATTTAAAGAAAGCGTAACATGCCCAGAGCCATCTCTGTTAAAGCTTACCTCTTCAACAATTTCAAAACAATTGGTTAAAAGCAAAAGAAATCCAAAAGAACCAAATTTAATCAGCTTCTTATACATAGCAAAATTTTAGAGGCAAATGTAACAAAAATAAAGAAATAGCTATGTATTAGCATATAATAGCGACTTTTTAATTAAACAGCCCGGCAATCTATTTTATAAGTGTTTGAAAAACCTTTTTAGTTAGTACATCTTCATAATTCATAGTAATATATTGCTGTTCTTTTTTTATGGATGTAATACTGACAGTGCCCCCCATCTTTCTATCCATCATAAGGTCTATATGCGGGTCGCCAATACCAGCATCATGATGAAACTCTAATATTGTTTCTTGAGAAATTTCAGCAGTATTTTGCCAATTGGTAAACCAATGCTGTCTTAATTGTTTAACACCTTCATCGTATAAAGTTGAAGACGACCAAATATGAGGTTCTTGTGACATTATTTTTAAGTGCTTCTCTTTACCATCCCAAACAAATTCTAGTAATTCTAAGTTTTTGTTCCAATCAACAATGGTTAGCGTAAACTGCTCAACATCTAACAAGTTAATATTATTTAACCCTTTACGGATATCATCGATTTTCAATAATTCTTTTACAATTAATCCTCTACTTTTTTTATACTCAGTCCTTGAAGTATGATATTGAAATCCTCCATTTAATAAACATATCAATCTGTTTTTTGAGCTGGTACCGATCCATGTACCGCCACCTTTTCCATCTTTAGGGTAAAACAATTCAACACTTTCTTCTATATACTTTTTTGGTTGCGAAGCTCTTTCCCGTGAAAACGGAACATCCCTACTTGAAGTTAAAATAAAATCATTTTTCCCTAATGGAATATAAGTTACAGTACACATTATTTATCGTATCAATTTTCTTAACTTTGCGCCTCAAAATTAGTCGAATTAGTCAAAATAACATAACAAAATGGCAACAGGATTTTATAATGTACCTAAAGCAGTAAACGAACCTGTAAAATCGTACACTCCAAATAGCACTGAACGTGCTGAATTATTGGCAACCTATAAAAAAATGAACAACGAAGTTGTTGACATTCCTTTTTATATTGGAGGTAAAGAAATTAGAACTGGAAATACAATTTCTATACATCCGCCACATGATCACAAACATACAGTTGGCAACTTTCATACAGCAGAAAAACATCACATAGAAGAAGCTGTTGGATCTGTAATGGAAGCCAGAAAAAAATGGTCAATTACACCTTGGCAAGATAGAGCTGCAATATTTTTAAAAGCCGCTGAATTATTAGCTGGCCCATATAGAGCAAGAATGAATGCTGCAACTATGATTGGGCAATCTAAAAATGTGTTTCAAGCAGAAATTGATGCAGCTTGCGAAATGATAGACTTTTTTAGATTTAATGTTGAATTTATGACTGAGATCTATAGTAACCAACCTCAGTCTGCGCCTGGAATTTGGAATAGGATGGAATACAGACCATTAGAAGGATTTGTTTATGCCATTACACCTTTTAATTTTACATCAATTGCAGGTAACTTACCTGCCGCACCCGCTATGATGGGTAATGTAGTAGTTTGGAAACCTGCCCGTACACAAGTTTACTCAGCTCAGATTATAATGGAATTATTTAAAGAAGCTGGCCTACCTGACGGAGTTATTAATATGGTTACCGGTAACTCAGCTATGATTACGGAAGTTTTGTTAGATAGTAAACATTTTACTGGAATACATTTTACAGGCTCAACAGGTGTTTTTAATAGTTTTTGGGAACAAATAGGTAGCAATGTTAATAAAGGAAAATACATATCCTATCCTAGAATTGTTGGTGAAACAGGTGGTAAAGATTTTGTATGGATGCATGCCAGTGCAGATGCCAAGCAAGTTGCTACTGCATTGTCAAGAGGTGCCTTTGAGTATCAAGGACAAAAATGTTCAGCAGCTTCCAGAGCATATATCCCAAAAAGTAAATGGAATGATGTTCAAAAATATTTGAAAGCCGATTTACAATCTATGAAAATGGGAAGTCCTGAAGACACATCAAACTTCATCAATGCTGTAATAGACAATAGGGCATTTGATAAACTCTCAAGTTATATAGACCAGGCAAAAAATGACAAGGATGCTGAAATTATAGCAGGAGGAAATTACGATAATTCAATCGGGTATTTTATTGAACCTACAGTTATTTTAGCATCAAACCCGAATTATGCCACTATGTGTACGGAACTTTTTGGTCCTGTATTAACTATATATGTTTACGAAGATGCTGATTGGAAAGAAACGCTGCATTTGGTTGACAATACTTCTGAATATGCATTAACAGGGGCTATTTTTAGTGGTGACCGTTATGTGATCGATATTGCTACCAATGCGTTGGAAAATGCTGCCGGTAATTTCTATATCAATGATAAACCTACGGGAGCTGTTGTTGGGCAACAACCTTTTGGTGGTGCGAGAGGATCAGGTACTAATGACAAAGCGGGTTCAGTTTGGAATTTATTACGATGGGTAAGTAACCGTACTATTAAGGAAACTTTTGTAACCCCAACAGATTACAAATACCCTTTCTTAGGGGAATAAATTAAATGAATTAAAATTAAAAAACTCGCCAATTGGCGAGTTTTTTAATTCTAGTTTGACACTTTTGTTAACCGCCCTGCAATTTATCTGCACCATCCAATAAGCCCACTAGCTCATGAGGATTATGTATTAAAACAGGGATATGTTGCGGACATATATAAAATTCACTTTCTTGATAATAAAATTTTGTTACTGGTGTTTCGCTTGATGATTTTTTACAAACTAAACATGCTTTTACATTACTCATAATATTAAAATTTAATTAAAGACAAATCTATCTTTTATAGTTTACATAATACATAACATATGTCATATTTCAAACTTTTAGTCAATTAATTAAAATGGTAGATAAAACTTCTTACATTTATTCTCAAAATTAATATCATGAAAAAATTAGTAAACTATTTTCTTCAAGGGTTATTGTATATCGCACCATTAGGAATCACTGCATATATCATTTATGGTGTTTTTACTTTTATGGATGGTTTATTACAAGAATTACTTGTCAAATTCTTTGATACTAAAATACCAGGTTTAGGCTTTTTAACGCTGATCCTATTCTTAATTTTAGTGGGGTTTTTAGGAAGGACCTTTATTGCACAACCCATAAAACTTCTTTTTCGAAATATTATAGATAGAATACCCTTGTTAAAATTTATTTACGGCGCCTTTAATGATCTTTTTTCTGCCTTTGTAGGTAAAGAAAAGAAATTCAGTAAACCAGTGCTGGTTAAAGTCAATTTAAATTCTGATTTAGAGAAATTAGGTTTTATTACCGAAGAAAATCTTGAATTGTTAGGCGAAAAAGACAAAGTAGCCGTATATTTTCCACATTCTTATAATTTTTCCGGGGAATTATTTATTGTGCCTAGAGCCAATATTAAACCTGTTGATATAAATTCTAGTGAGGTTATGAAGTTTATCGTTTCAGCAGGTTTGACAGGTTGGGAGAAACCCGTAGCCTAAGGTTTATATTTTAAAGGAATATGTACAACTTTTTTGGATTCAAAGAAGGCTTCCGTATAATAGTCTGATAAGTTATAGACTGTTGCTCTGGAGAAATTAGCTAATTCTTCGGTAAGGTCGCCTCCTTTTAAATATAGAATTCCGTTTTTTAATTCGTGATATTGCTTTTTGGCTACTTTTTTACGTGTCCATTTTACAAAATCATCCATATTCGTTACTGCACGGCTTACAATAAAATCAAATTCTCCTTTTACTTTTTCAGCTCTGGTATGCTCAGCTTTTACATTTTTTAACCCTAATGCATTCACCACTTCTTGAACTACTTTTATTTTTTTACCTATAGAGTCTACCAGATAAAACTTCGTTTCCGGAAACATAATAGCCAATGGTATCCCCGGAAAACCACCACCCGTACCTACATCTAAAATATGTGTATTAGGCTTGAAGTGTTGTACTTTTGCAATACCTAGTGAATGTAATACATGTCTTAGGTATAGTTCATCAATATCTTTACGGGATATCACATTTATAAGTGAATTCCAATGTTTATACAATGCTTCCAGCCTGCTAAATTGCTGTAATTGCTTCTCCGTTAAATCCTTAAAATATTTACTTATTCGTTCCATAAATCGAATTGCAAAACTAAGATATAATGTTAAAGTATTGATAATTTAAGACTTAAAAACTCGTTATGGTACTAAAAATGACGTATTTTTGCAAACTATAAATAATGTTTTAACCCACTATGTCAGACATATCTGTAAAATTTTCGAGAGTTGATTCTACCAAATTTTTTAAAACGTTAAATAAGCGTATCAACGATTATTTTAAAGAAAAAAAACTCAAAAAAACGGGTAACTGGAAATTGTATTTAAAAACAATTGTCATGTTTTCTATTTTTTTAACTCCTTATTTTTTAATTCTAACTATTGACATGTCACAGTGGATGCAGTTGTTGCTAACAGTTGTTATAGGCATCGGTATGGCGGGCGTAGGAATGAATGTAATGCATGATGGTAATCACGGTTCTTTTTCAAGTAAAAAGTGGGTTAATAATTTAATGGGAAGCAGTATTTATATTCTTGCCGGAAATGCATTTAACTGGAAAGTACAACACAATGTTTTACACCATACTTATACGAATATTCAAGGGCATGATGAAGATATAGATGCCGGCAGGGTGATCAGATTTTCTAAACATGCCGATTGGCATAAAATGCACAAATACCAACAATATTATTCTGTTTTTCTTTATGGATTACTGACTATTAATTGGGCGATTACGACTGATTTTAAGCAAATGTACCAATATTTAAAACGTGGTCTTTCTTATGGTAAATCACCAAATCCTGCAACTCAATGGACCATCTTGGCCATTTCTAAAATTATTTATGTCATGGTTTGGATTGTGATTCCGCTTTTAGTTTTAAGCTTGGCTTGGTGGAAAATATTGATTGGCTTTTTTGTAATGCATTATGTCGCGGGACTTATCTTAAGTGTTACCTTTCAATTAGCACATGTTATGCCAGATACAGAAATGCCTTTACCAGACAAGGACGGTAATATTAAAAACACCTGGGCAATCCATCAATTATTTACTACAGCAAATTTTGCTCCCAAAAACAAATTAGTAGGTTGGTTTACGGGTGGATTAAATAGACAAATTGAACATCACTTATTTTCACATATCAGTCATGTTCATTATAAAGATCTGGCCAAAATAGTTAAGAAAACAGCTAAAGAGTTTAATTTACCTTATAACGAATATAAAACTACAAGAAAAGCAATTGCTTTACACTTTGAACAGTTAAAGGAACTAGGTAAAAAACCAGCATTGGCTTAAGTAGATTTCACTTTTTTTATAAATAAGTTTGAATTCTAACATTTAATAAATAAAAGCCTTTTTTACTAGCTATTTATTAGGTATTAATTTTTACTTTTGAGGCTTATTTTTAAGTCTTAAAACTATGCAACAACTATCTGATAGAATTAACAATCTACCCATTTCGCAAACATTAGCAATGGCGGCAAAAGCCCGTGAATTAAAAGCTCAAGGAAAAGATATTATTAGCCTGAGTTTAGGCGAGCCTGATTTTAATACTCCTGAATTTATTAAA
>Ga0316190_10002211_pt1 | contig 14093 bp, 15 predicted proteins | sample Eddworburrow2_MG_FD_204929 | JGI IMG/M metagenome (GOLD analysis project Ga0316190, IMG submission 204929) | Coastal sediment microbial communities from Maine, United States - Eddy worm burrow 2 | ecosystem: Environmental > Aquatic > Marine > Coastal > Sediment | place: USA: Maine | collected... | reverse complement strand
TTGATCAACTGCGATACCATAAACCCACTCGTTGATCAGTTCTTTAACATAGGTAGTAAAACCGCCGCTGCTCGGGTCATAACGGTTGACACCATTCCAGGTCCCGATCCAGATCATACCACTGGCTTGTTCGGCAAAGGAGTAGACCCAGTAATCAGCCAGGCCGTGCAACGGAAAAAAGGTCTGCCAGTTACCCTGATGTAAGCGCGAAGCACCGCCACCATTACTGCCAAACCATTTTCCTCCCTGCGTATCAACCATCATGGCAAAGATATATTCATTGGCCAGACCATCATCACGAGTGTAGGTATTGCGGACATCACGACTGGTCAGATCAACCTCATGCACCCCAACCGAAGTACCGACCCATACAGCATTCTGCTGCGCTTCGTAAACCAGTGAACGGGCATAGACATTCTCGCCGATTTCGAAAAACTCCAGCACCCGCGGCAGACTCGTCGCCGCATTATCCTGCCGCAGCGGCGAAACATCAGGGGCGTCACTCTGCACCTGTTGTTTATCATCCTGATCAGGCGCCGAGGCAGATTCAGGTGTGGAGTCAGAACAACCGCCCAGAAGAATCAGGAAACCCAGCAACAGGGCCACAACAACTACTCTCATCGCCGCAATGTTCTTATATAGGCAATGACATCCAGGATGTCACGGTCAGACAGTAGTCCACGATAGGCCGGCATCATGCCCGAACCATTACGGACAAACTGCAATAGATCGTTATCCGATTTCATCACACCCTGTGCCCGTGAAAAATCGGGTAATCCGGGCAGCTGCGCCACACCTGCCACCCCATGGCAGTTTTTACAATTTTTGCTATAAACCTTGGCCCCCTGCTCCGGATTCGCCGCCATAACCGGCAACGTGACCAAACTGCATAACAGCAGCAACAATAATCCTGACGTACGCTCACCAAAAATTCGCTGTCTTATCATCATTTTTCTCATCACCTGTCCCGCCGCTTCATCATTATTACAATGTTGTTAAGGCCTCTGGCCTGCCGGCAATCGCCTGACGCAAGGCCTCCCGCACCCGTTCACTGGCCCAGTCGAGTTCCCCGGAAATACTGCGCCATAGTGTACCATCCGGGGCTATGACAAAGGTATCAGGAAAGGCGCGGATACCCAAAAGCTGCCGCGCAATAAACATATCAGGATCAGAATAATTGGCGAAAGAAATCGATTGATCGCGCATGAACTCACGCGCAACATGGATGTCCTCATCAACATTGAGACCGATAACTATCAGCTCCCGACCGGAAAAAGTATCAGCCAGTTGCTGCAAGCTGCCCAGCTCTTCACGACAGGGCCCACACCAACTGGCCCAGACATTCATCACCACCCAGCGCCCACGTAATTCATCAATAGTGGTATCCGGGCGATCCAGGCCGCTCAGGCGCAGGGCCGGAAATAACTGCCCTTCATTCAAGGAATCCGCCGGAGGCACCTGATCGCAGGCCGGCAACAACAGGGTCAGTGCCATCAGGCAATATAAGTGGCGTACGCAGATCATCGGATAAAACCACCCGCGATGGTCATCGCTATCCAGAATAACCCGGCGATTTGTTAATAAGCAGCAGTGACACCTAAGCCCTAAGCCCTGTCTTTAAGGTACAACCGCATCAATCACCAGTATTACGCCCGTAGCATTATTGCTGCTCACGGGTCCAAGCTGCCCCTGCAAGTCGCCACTTTCCGGTGAGGCATTCCCTGATTTCGACACCCGCGCCGTAATCATTACCTCGGCGTAACGTGACAGACTCATCTCCGGTATCATCGCCAGAGAATCATCCAGGGTAAACTTCAGAGGTAACTCAGCGGCCGTGGCACGTAATACCGCCAGCGGCATACGTGGTCCAGTCGGCGCCTGGGCAAAAACAAAAACACTGTCCTGCGGATTTACACGGGCCTGCAACGCCGTCGCAATACGCAACTCACCACTGATTTTACCCGCCGACACTGCCGGGGAAGCGGTATTGGCCACAGGCGCCGGGACAGTAACCGACTCACCCAGCAAAGACTGCATCTCGGCGATATTACGTTCCATGGCCTGCGCTCCCTCTGAGCCCGGTGGTTGCATGGCATAGAGTCGCTGCCAATACCCCAGTGCCTCACGATAATCCTGGCGTTCATAAGCCGCCGTACCCCCCAGCCATAAGGCCTTCTCATTTCCAGGATCCAGTTGCAGGGCGCGTTCGATCAACTCCATGGGCCGGCCCTCCAGCGACTGGCCGCTGGTCATGGCTATCGTGTCAGCCAGATCGGCAAGTAACTGGGCATCAGCTGGCAACAACTCCGCGGCCTGTTCAAAGGCCTTGCGGGCATCAGCAAAACGTTCGAGTGCCAGATAGGAACGCCCCAGCATCTTCCAGCCCTCGGCATCGCCGGGATCCCCTTCGAGCCGTGCTGCCAGTCGTGACACCATTTGGCTGATCTGGTCTGCCACCTGTTGCTCGGACATCTGCGGCGGCTCATAGTCATCCGGCGCCAGCCCTTCCGGCGTACCCAACACCACATACAGGGCTATCGCCGCTAGTGGCAGCATCACGACAATGGCGATAGCTGCCACTTTGGATCGACCCTCGGCCCTGCCGTTCTCAACATTGCCCTCAGGGCCACCAACATCATCCAGCAAACGTTGCTCTATCTCTGCCCGTCCCTGCTGGTATTGTTCCTGACTCAGGACATCGTTATCGAGATCACGCTCCATCTCTGTCAGCTGGTCACGATAGATCGAGACATTCAATGCTGCACGGCGGACACCCTGAGTATCATTTGTAGAACGTAACAAGGGTGGCAACACAAACAATAATGCCGCTATCATCAACAACGCGGCAACCAACCAGAAAACCATCATGCCTTGCGTCCCTCACCTGATTGCCCATTATTATTTCCACGCTGATCTGCCGCTTCATCCTGACCTTGCAACAGGGCCTCGGCCCGGCGATGATCCTCAGCGCTCAACGATGCCGACTCGTTCCCCGCCTGCCCCCGGCGTCGCAATACCAGTACCAGCACCGTCGCCCCCGCAAGCAACAATAACAGCGGACCAAACCACAACAACATGGTAGGCCCCTTGACGGGCGGGCGAAACAGAATGAAGTCACCAAAACGCTGCACCATAAAATCCACGATCTCGCGATCGCTCATGCCTTTATTCATCATGTCGCGCATTTCCCGGCGCAGGTCATTGGCAAAATCCGAATCGGATGCGGCCAGCGACTGATTCTGACACACCAGGCAACGCAGCTCTTCCGCCAGGCCAAGCATTCGCGCCTCGATTACCGGGTCTTCGGCCATCGGCACGGCCTCCTTGGCCAGCGTTATTCCCTGTGGTAACAATAAAATCAATATCAATACAAAGGATCGAATCATGTTGCCTGCAACTCCCTGACCAGCGGTAAAATGGTGTCTTGCAAGGCATCCGGCGTTACCGGACCAATCTGCTTGTAACGAATAACACCCTGCTTGTCGATGACGTAGGTCTCCGGCACACCATACACACCATAGTCCATACCGACACGGCCATTCATATCAACCGCGCTGAGACGATAGGGGTCACCCAGATCTTCGAGCCAGGCGATGGCGTCGGCCGGATTGTCCTTGTAGTTCAAGCCATAGATAGGCACGATATTCTGCCGTGACAGTTGCACCAGCAGCGGATGTTCGGCACGGCAGGAGACACACCACGAGGCCCAGACATTGAGCATCCATACCTGACCCAGCATGTCACGACTGGCAAAGCTGTATTGCGGATTGTGTAATTGCGTCAGCTCGAAGGTCGGTGCCGGCTTGTCGATCAGCGGTGACGGCACCTCACGCGGATCCAGAAGCAGTCCACGACCAAGAAATGCCACCATGATAATAAACACGGCCAAAGGCACCAGGAAACGCAGGCGTTGCTTGATCATGCCTTCGCCTCCGCAGCCAGCTTTTCGCCGGTCTGGGGTGCGGATTTTTGTACCCTGGCCACCAGACGATAACGGCGATCACTGACAGCCATCAAACCACCCAGGGCCATCAATAAGCACCCACCCCAGATCCAGTCGACAAACGGTTTATGGTATATACGCACACTCCAGGCCCCGCCACTGACCGGCTCTCCCAGAGAGACATAAAGATCACGAAACAAGCCCGTATCTATCGCCGCCTCGGTCATCGGCATGGTCTGAACATTATAGATACGTTTTTCCGGATGCATCAGCATCACGTCACGACCATCCTTGATGACCTGAATATAACCCTGAGTGGCGCGGTAATTCGGCCCCTGGGTTTCAACAACACCGTCAAAACGAAACTGGTAACTGCCTACGGTTGTAGTATCACCAACATCCATGCGCACGTCTTTTTCCGTCTCGTAGGCGTTAACCATAGTCACACCGATAATAAAAACGGCCACGCCGGTATGGGCCAGCTGCATACCGTAATAACTGCGCGTCATACCCGTCAGCCACGGCCGGCTCAGGGCATTATTACGTTTGCAGCGCTGCACCAGACTCATCGTTATCGTTGCCAGTATCCACAGGGCCAGCAACAGGCCCAGGCTGGCCAACGGCATCCATTCACCCATCGTCAACGGCAATAACAGGGCCGTCACCACGGCCGTGGCAAAGGCCCAGCGCAGGCGTTTGGCCAGATCCGGTAGGCTGGCCTGTTTCCAGCGCGCTACCGGCCCGAGACCCATGATAAAAATCATCGGCACCATTAGCGGGACAAACACGGCCTCGAAATAGGGCGGCCCCACCGAAATTTTGCCCAATGCCAGCGCATCCAGCAGCAGTGGGTATAATGTTCCGAGCAATACCGTGCCCGAGGCCACCACCAGCATGACATTATTGGCCAGCAACATCGACTCACGCGAAACCAGCGCGAAACCGCCGCCGCCACGCACCTGCGGTGCACGCATGGCATAGAGGAACAATGAACTACCCACCACCACAGCCAGAAACAGCAGGATAAAACTACCGCGGGCCGGATCGGTGGCAAAGGCATGCACCGAGGTCAACACACCCGAACGCACGAGGAAGGTGCCGAGCAAACTAAGAGAAAAAGCAATAATCGCCAGCAACACGGTCCAGTTTTTAAAGCTGCCGCGTTTTTCGGTGACGGCCAGCGAATGGATCAGCGCCGTACCCACCAGCCAGGGCATGAATGAGGCATTTTCGACCGGGTCCCAGAACCACCAGCCACCCCAGCCGAGTTCGTAATAGGCCCACCAGCTACCCAATGCGATACCTATCGTCAGAAAGATCCAGGCCACGATGGTCCACGGCCGTGACCAGCGCGCCCAGGCCGCATCGAGCTTGCCGCCAAGCAGGGCGGCAATGGCAAAGGCAAAGGCCACAGAAAAACCAACATAACCCATGTATAACATCGGCGGATGAATCACCAGCCCCGGATCCTGTAACAATGGATTCAGGTCACGGCCATCCGGCGCCGCCGGCAACATGCGCTCAAATGGATTCGATGTCAGCAACATGAATAACAGAAATCCGATAGCCACCAGCCCCAGCACACCAATCACGCGCGCCACCATCTCATCGGGCAATTTGCGACTGAACAGGGTAACGGCCAGCGTCCAGGTGCTGAGCATCATCGCCCATAACAACAACGAACCCTCGTGACCACCCCAGACACCGGCAATACGGTACTGCAGTGGCAGCGCTGAATTGGAATGATTGGCGACATAGGCCACAGAAAAATCGCTACTGATAAAGGCATAGGTCAAACAAACAAAGGCCAGCAACACAAACATGAATTGTCCCTGCGCCACGGGCCGCGCCAGCGCCACCCAATGAGCCTGACCGCGACTGGCGCCAATAACCGGCAAGGTCCCCTGTATCAGGGCCATCATCAGGGCCATGATCAGTGCAAAATGTCCTATCTCGGGAATCATTCTCTACTCCATTACAAGGTGGGACGGGTCAGATACCCGTATTGCTACTACCAGCCTGTCCGGCCTTTTCCAGGGCCTCAGCGACTTCGGGCGGCATATAGGTTTCATCATGTTTGGCCAGGACCTCATCGGCCATAAATACACCGCTGCCATCCATTCGGCCCTGGGCTACAACACCCTGACCTTCACGAAACAGATCCGGCAGGATACCGGTATAAACAACGGCAACAGTCCGGGCGTTGTCGGTAACACGAAAATGCACAGTCAAACCATCGTCTTGGCGTTTAACACTGCCCTCCTCGACCAGACCACCCAGACGAATCGTTTTATTAGCCGGACTCTTACCTTCAATCACCTCAGTGGGACTGAAAAAATAGGTCATATTGCTTTTCATCGCCGAAAGAATCAATGTCGCGGCGATGGCGATAGCGGCCAGTCCGGCAACAATAAAGGCCATTCGTTTATGTCTGGGTTTCATGCTCTACCTTTGCTGGTGTGTTTTCCATAGTGTCCTGTTTTTTATGACTACGCATACGAACCCGGTCCCGGCTACGGCGTAAACGCTGCAACAAGGACTGCCGGCGGCGCCGTACCAGTACGGGCTCCAGAATCATCAGCGCTGCGGTAACCCCAACTGAGCCCCAGACATAGAAGCCATAACCACCCATGGCGAAAAAGTCCTGCATTATGCCTGTTTCTCCTGTACCAGAGCGATAACCCAGTCACTGTGCCGCTCACGCTCAAGGATTTCGCAACGTACCCGTTGCAAAACGACGGCGATGGTATAGGTCCAAAAGGCTACGGCCATAATTAACATCGCGACCAGCATTGTGGTCGCCATAGATGGCGCCTTATCAAAACTGATGGATGCCCCCTGATGCAGCGTATTCCACCATTTGACTGAAAAATAGATTATCGGCACATTAACCGCGCCCACCAGGGCCAACAGGGCACTGGCCCGTGCTGCCCGGCGCGGATCATCTATGGCCGCCTGCAGCGACATAAAACCGAGATATAAAAACAGCAGGATCAGCTCCGATGTCAGCCGTGCATCCCAGACCCACCAGGCCCCCCACATCGGCTTACCCCACAGGGCACCCGTCCACAAAGCCAGAAAAGTGAACATGGCACCGGTCGGCGCCAGCGCCGTCGCCATCATAGACGACAGGCGGGTATTAAATATCAAACCCAGGCCGGCATAAGCCGCCATGACCAGATAGATAAACATCGACATCCACGCCGCCGGAACATGCACAAACATAATCCGGTAGGCCTCACCCTGCTGATAATCGGTAGGCGCAACAAAAAAACCCAGATACAGACCAATAAACAGCAATACCACGGTCACAACAACAAACCATGGTATCAGGCGTCCGGCCAGTGGATAAAAACTCACCGGTGATGCATATTTAAACCAGTTAATACTCAATTCCTATTCCATCGAAATTTTGAGTGCCGCAGCTGTCGCCAGCGGCGCAAAACATAGCGCCAGAACCAACAAGGCCCCCAACAGGGACACATGGGCTCCAGCTCCCAGACCGGAGACGCTTGCCTCCACGGCCCCGGCACCGAAAATCAGCACCGGTATATATAAAGGTAACACCAACAGTGCCAGTAACACGCCACGACCCCGCACACCCAGCGTCAGGGCAGCACCCACAGCGCCGACCAGGCTCATCACCGGCGTCCCCAGCAACAAGGTCACGAGCAATACCTCCAGACTGTCCCACGACAAGCCCAACAACATTCCCAACAGGGGAGCCATCAATACCAGCGGCGCCCCACTGACCAGCCAGTGGGCCAACACCTTACCCAGCACCAGCAACGATAAAGGCTGCGGTATCAGCAACAACTGTTCCAGCGAACCATCGCGATAGTCACCGCTGAACAAACGCTCCAGCGCCAACATCGATGCCAGCAGGGCTGCCACCCAGATAACACCGGGGGCTATCTCCCGCAAGGTATCCATTTCCGGGCCAACACCCAACGGAAACAGACTAACCACGATGACGAAAAAAAACAGCGTCGTCAGCACATCGGACATCCGCCGCACGGCCAGCGTCAGATCGCGACGCAAAACAAGCATCAGCGCCCCGCTCATCCCGACCCGCTTCATGCGTCCAGCCCCGATCTGTTGGCCATATCAAGCAACCTGACCGGCACCGCATCAAAATTTATCTCCTGGTGGGTCGTCAATACCACCAGACCCTGTGCCGCCAGATGCGCCCGCAGTGTATCACGGAGGTGCTCGATAGCGACAATATCCAGCGCCGTAAACGGTTCATCCAGTATCCACAGACGCGCCTGTGTCAGCAATAAGCGCGCCAATGCCACACGGCGTTTCTGTCCCTGTGACAACACCTTGGTGGGCAGGTCTTCATAACCCTCCAGCCCCATCTGATCCAGGGCCTCGATCGCCTGGCTTTCGCTCACGGGCTGCCCCGCCAGTGACGCCGCCATTTGCAGGTTCTCCAGACCGCTGAGCTCATCCTTGATCCCGTTCAGATGACCAAAATAATACAATTCGCGATGATAATCATCGCCCAGCTCACGAATATTAGTGCCGGACCAGGTGATTGAACCCTGCTCCGGCAACACCAGGCCACACAACATCCGCAACAAGGTCGTTTTACCACTGCCGTTCGGCCCACTGACATAGAGCATTTCGCCACTAGTCAGTTCAATATCCAGACCACTGAACAGACACCGATCGCCACGGCGCACGGCCAGCCCACCGGCCTTCAGCATAACTGTCTCCCCAGCTGTCCCCTAAGTCGCTCACACCCCCGGCCGCTAGCCAGCATCGCATCCATCCCAGACCTGAACCATAACACCTGAACCTTAGCTGAGCTTAAAATACCCCAACCAGGCCCAAACCCTGCCCATCTACTTATTGTCCATGTAATGACCACGAAGCAGACAAAACCGCTATCTTAGCAAGCCTGCCGCCGGCTTGGCAAAGTCGCGCAAACCACACAAACCGTGTCGAATTCTGGTACACTCGTGTTTTTTAAATAAAACAGAATTTGAACTATGCCTCCTGCCGTCAAACGTGTCTTTTTTGCTACCCCCATCGCCCTACTTCTAGCCGCAGCCGGATATTTCCTGCTGCCATGGCTGGGATTTGCACAATTAAGCCTGCCTGGCCTGTTTGCTACCGGTCTGGGGCTGGGCTGCATCATCGGCGCACTCGTCAGCACCCCATCAGGACAGGCGCGCGGCGCCAGGGCCGGGGATACTAGCAAAACCTCAGCACCGTTACCGGCACGCAAGCAACAGTCTGCAAACGACACGGGGGAACGCAAAACCGTATTCGTGGGAAATCTGGCCTACCGCGCCAGCCCCAGACAACTGCGCGAACTGTTTGAAGCCTACGGCACCGTTCACTCCGTGCGTATCGCCACCGATCGCGAGACGCGCAAGCCACGCGGCTTCGGCTTTGTAGAAATGAACGAAAAAGGCGCCGTCCAGGCCATCCAGACCCTACATGGCAGCCAGTTATGCAACCGGGAACTCAACCTTAGCGAAGCCAAACAGCGCGAAGCACGTTATTAACCCCGGCATGCCACATTCCTCCGACTGGGTTTTTATCGATACAGCCGCGGCACTGGACAGCTTCTGCTCCGAACTACAGCAGCAACTTCAGACCCAGCCCTGGCTGGCCCTGGACACCGAGTTCATGCGGGAAAAAACCTACTACCCGCAGCTGTGCCTGCTTCAAGTCGGCACCGCCGATTCCATTGCCTGTGTTGACCCTCTGGCCCTGGATGATCTGACCCCACTACTCGATATTATATATGACAGCCGCTACACCAAAATATTCCATGCCGCCCATCAGGATCTGGAAATTTTCTACCATCTGAAACAGACCATCCCTAGCCCGTTGTTTGATACCCAGATAGCCGCACCCTTGCTGGGACACCCGACCCAGGCCGGTTATGCCGCACTGGTACAGGATGTGCTGGGTATAACACTGAACAAGGGTCATGCCCGCACCGACTGGTCGCGCCGCCCACTATCAGAAGCCCAACTCAATTATGCCGCCGATGATGTCCGTTATCTGGGACAGGTTTATATCAAGCTGCAACAACAACTGGCCGCGGAAGGCAGACTGGACTGGCTCAACGACGACTTTGCCCGCCTGGCCGATCCGGCGCGTTATGAATGTGAGCCGGCCCTGGCATGGAAACGTATCCGTGCCAGCAAACGGATGCGCGGCAAGGCCCTGGCCATCACCAGGGCCCTGGCCGCCTGGCGCGAAACCCGGGCCCGTGAAAAAAATCGGCCCCGCAACTGGATATTACGTGATGACACCCTGTGCGATCTGGCCCAACTGGCGCCTCAAACACGAGCCGATCTGAAACAGGTTCGCAGCCTGAGTGACAAACAGCTCGACCAGATCGATACTGAACTATTACCTCTGATCCGTGCAGCCATTGCCCAGCCCGTAGAAAAAACTGCGCCGCAACAACGGCCGCAACGTCCAAGCCCGCAACAGGAAGCCTTAATAGAGGCCATGATGGCCGTGGTTCACATTCAGGCCCTGCACAACAATATGCATCCGAGCACCCTGGCATCACGCAAGGATATCGAAAAATGGTTACTGCTACGGCCGGCTGACAGCCCGCTCATGAGCGGCTGGCGACGCACTATGATCGGTGACATCCTCAATAACCTGCTGGAAGGGAAATGCGCATTACAGGTGTGCGACCAGTCGTTGTCACTCGTACAAACCTGATCCTCACCTCAGGACTCAGTACAAGATTTCAGCCTTACGACGCCATACCACGCCAGCCATTGAGCAAGCGCTGTTCGGCCTGGACCAACACATCGGGCTCGCCAAACAGGATCAGCGTATCATCGACTTGCAATACCATATCCCCCGATGGTTCTTCACCACGAACACCATGACGACGCAGGGCATTGACGGTCACGCCCAGCTCATCCAGTTTGTAATCTCCGAGCTTTCGCCCTACGGCATGGGCACTGGCCGGCAGGATAACGGTATGCAGACGCTCACGGTAGGCATCGCTCTCGTCACGCAGACCGGCATCCTGACCATGAAAAAAACCACGTAACATCTGGTACCGGTGACTGCGAACATCGGCCACCCGATGCAATATCTGGCGTACAGACACCCCCAGCAATACCAGCAAATGTGAAGACAACATCAAACTCGCCTCGAGTGTCTCCGGTATCACTTCTGTTGCCCCGGCCTGTTGCAAACGATCCAGGTTGGCATCATCGGCCGTCCGCACCAGTACCGGCATATCCGGGCGCAACTGCCGCACCTGGGCCAGCACCTTCAGGGTGGCATACAGGTTCTCGAAACTGATTACCAACACCTTGGCCCGCATTAAACCCGCCGCCTCCAGTATCTTGTGATGGGCGGAATCTCCATAATTGACACGCTCCCCGGCCTCCCGGGCTTCACGCACCCTGAGCGGGTCCAGATCCAGAGCCAGGTAATCAAAATTTTCCTGTTCCAGAAAACGGGCGATATTCTGGCCCACACGACCATAACCACAAATGATCGTATGATCATTCAGACCCCTGGCTGAAGCGGACAAGCCGTCCACCATCTGCTCGCGCTCGCGGTCATAACTGCGTGCGCACAGACGTTTGGCGATGCGGCCGTTATAATGAATCAGCGCCGGCGTCAAGAACATGCTGATCAACACACTGGCCAGAATGACCTGGGCCTCTTCAGGTTGTAACAATTCGCCTCCCAGCGCCAGTGCCAGCAGGGCGAAACCGAACTCTCCGCCCTGGGCCAACACCAGCCCCGTGCGCATACCCACACCAATGGAAATCCCCATAAAACGGCTGATCACCATCACCAGCAGGGTCTTGAAAACAATCATTGCCAGCAGCAGCAACACCACCCAGTGAACAATGTCCGGCAAGCGATGCAGATCCAGCAACATGCCTATTGTAATAAAAAATAAACCCAGCAGGACGTCACGGAAGGGGCGGATATCGCTCTCGACCTGATGCCTGAACTCCGTCTCCCCGAGCATCATGCCAGCCAGAAAGGCACCAAAGGCCAGCGACAAACCAAAAAAATGTGTCACCCAGGCCGCTGCCAGGGTGAATAACAATGCGGTTAATGTGAACAGTTCAGAGGAGCGTGAGGAGGCGATTTCATGAAACAATGGCCGTAACAACCAGTGCCCAATCGCCAGCATGGCCACAACCACCAGGCCACCCTTGAGCAGCGCCAGCCCCATGTCCAGCATAATGGAGGATTCACCATGACCCGCCAGGGCCGGTATCAGGATCAGAAACGGAATCACGGCCATATCCTGAAACAGCAATACGCCGATTGCCAGCCGGCCGTGTCGAGATGACAGTTCCAGCCGTTCCTTGAGCAGCTGAACGACAATAGCCGTGGATGATAGCGCCAGCACACCACCAACCACAAAGGCCGCGGCCGGCGTCATACCCAGAAACCAGCCCAGGCAGGCCACAAACAACGTTGTCAACCCCACCTGAGCCCCTCCCAGGCCCAGCACCTCGCGCCGCATCGCCACCATCTGTTTTAGCGAAAACTCCAGCCCGACGGTGAACAATAAAAATACCACGCCAAATTCAGCCAGCAGCCGGGTATCCTCACTGTCAGGAATCCAGGCCAGGCCATGCGGGCCAATAACGACCCCGACACAGAGGTAGGCCAGCACAGCCGGCAACCGGAAGCGCTGAAACATCGTCACAACGATGACGGAGGCCACCAGTAAAATCAGAATGGCATTAAATATCGAGTTTTCCATGGATCCAGTCTGTCATTCCGGTACCGGCCTCATACCCAGATGCCTATATGTACCATCTGCGACTATTAGTCCTTTTCTGCCCGCCCCACTGGGGCGCGCTCATTATTATAATTATTATGACGTCCAGCTAAACATGACCATACCAGAGTCTATTCTGTTTATATATCGTACCTGACCTGCGGCTCTTGATAGCTAATGCTGCACTGAAGCAGCGCATTTATCGCGCCTCCCCGCCAGACAGCCTTAAGGTCATTTTAAGGTCATCGAATGTGACAATATTTTATTCTCGCCTACACCTGAAAGATTTACTTTTACGAACAGCCAGTTAGTAAAAAACCACTGTTTTTTCAGGTCAGCAAACGATTGGCGGTACTTCAGAAAGCATATCTGACGCCGTTAAACCGGGTGTATGTATTTACTGTAAGGATTGATTTAAATCATGAAGTCCCGCATCGAAGACGTCCCAAAACTCAAAACAGAACCCTCGTTGATTGACGGCTCCTTGTACAACCAGGTACGCCTGGCATTATTACGCCTGGAAAATCCGCTGCGCCTGAAATTACCCGGCCTGCGTGGTATGGACATCCTACTGGACTCGCATGCATGGGTTTGTGTCGATCGCACCCTGTATGACCTGCCCGTGCTGGCCTGGACTGATTTTGACAATAGCGAGCGTAGTGGCCTGCATGAACCCACCCGCTGCTTGCTGCATTATTATCATATCCATGCAGATTTGATCGGCGATACGATTCTTGAAACCATTCGCCGCGAACTGGGAAAACGCCTGCAACGGTTTCTCGAAGACCATCTGAACGAACGCGGTCAGGCAGGCACCAATGTCACCCACCTGAAAAAACGCACCCAATAGCAGGTCACAGGCTGCAGCAGACGCAGCACACATTTCCGAACTTCACTTTGGCCCCGCTATAAAGCCAGATAGCGCTACGTAAGATATTCAGGAGGTAGCTCCTGAATATCTTCGGGGGAATGCGCCATTCAAATCAATATAAATAATAATTATAGCTCTATCATTTATTGTTATTTCAAACATTACGTAAGTTCTGCTACTTTAATCAATAGCTTAGCGCCCTTCTGCAGTATCCCCTCGGATTCAGCAGCCTCAAAAACTGCTAATAATGGAGCACATTAAGATGTTGAGTATGCGTAAATCACTCCTGAAACTCGCCATTTTCGCCAGCCTGGCCATACCACTAACCGCCAATGCCACCAATGGTTACTTCGCACATGGTTATGGTACCAAGAGCAAGGCCCTGGCGGGTGGCGGCTCCGCATTGCCACAGGACGCCATGATTGCCGCAACCAACCCGGCCGGCATGGTTTGGGTGGGGGAACGCATGGATTTAGGCGTTGCAATATTCAGCCCATGGAGAGAGTACACCGTAACCGGTGATGCAA
>Ga0316190_10002209_pt1 | contig 14104 bp, 13 predicted proteins | sample Eddworburrow2_MG_FD_204929 | JGI IMG/M metagenome (GOLD analysis project Ga0316190, IMG submission 204929) | Coastal sediment microbial communities from Maine, United States - Eddy worm burrow 2 | ecosystem: Environmental > Aquatic > Marine > Coastal > Sediment | place: USA: Maine | collected... | reverse complement strand
GATGTACACATTAAATCAAAATCCAATTAAAAGGACCTACAAAGTGGCCATTTCATCGTTGTCAAAATTCCGCCGATAGAATCCCATGTATTGCACTTTGCGTTCCAGGGCATCGAGCACTGCATTGTTGAAATTTACTTTCTCAAAATTCTGAGCACTTCCCAGGCCACCTGGACTAAATACATTGATTTCCATGAGTTTGTCTCCCACGATATCAAGTCCAACCAGGAACATGCCATCCTGAACGAGTTTTGGACGGACGATCTCAGCAAGCTGCAAATGCTGGTCGGTGATCTCAGCTTGTCTAAGTTTTCCTCCGGCATGGATGTTGCTTCTCATATCATCGCCCGATCTAACCCTTCTAAAGGCCGCAAATTTGCCCTTATACTTCAAAGGGACTCCATTCATCATGAAAAGACGGGTGTCGCCCTCATGTGCCGCCGGAAGGTACTCCTGGGCAATGATATAACCATCCCTCCTCAACGCTTCCACAATCTGGTTCAGGTTTGATTTATCTTCAGGCTTGACCAGGAAAACTCCTGATCCTCCTGATCCCTGAAGGGGTTTCAGTACAATATGGCCTCCATGCTCACTGGCAAAGTGCTTGATATCTCCAATGTCACGTGTTATCATAGTTCGAGGTCGCACCTCTTCCGGAAAGAGCTGAAAATAGCTTTTATTCAGCGCCTTTGATAAACCATTGGGATCATTCAGAACAATCACTCCATGTCGCATGGCTATCCGGCCAAAGTTGATCCCTGCCGTGGCGGCCCAGGACCGGTCTCCAGTTTCATTGGCAGGATCACTTCGGAGCATCAGAATATCCAGGTCATCCACCGTAATGCGCTCCATGAGACGGGTTTTGCTTTGAAGCGCTTTTAAATATGTCTCGTTGGTTTTATAGACCTTTTTAGGAACAGAGTAGGCCCTGGCCCGGATGTTCTCATCCGGATCGTAAATAAAATCGCCCAGACCCATGACCCAAACTTCATGTCCGCGGTTTGTGGCCCACATTCCAAGGCGAGTGGTGGTATAGCCAGCCTGTTCAGTTTGTACATCATTTACTACAAATCCAATTTTCATATTCTTTAGTTTATATCAGGTTAAAAATAAGTTTTCCTTTTTTCAATTCTTCCAGCATTAAGATAGATTGGGGATTTGAGAGATATTGGGGCGAAAGCAGGGAAGGTTGTAGTACCTTTCTTAACTGCAGTTCATTGATGATAGAGGCATCATCCAGTGAGAATTTGCCCACCATTAGGGGCTCAAGCTCACCTCCGTTTCTTATATATTGTAATAGCTTTACCAAGCCCCTCAGATAAACGGCATCCTTGGTAAAACCACCACTTCTGTATATCCTGGCAGATATCATGTAAGCGGTTCGTTGGGCAAATTTATGGGTAAGATGCAGTTCCCTGTAGGTATTCTGAAAGCTTGAGCCTTCAATCAAAAGGTGTGCAGCGACCACTCGTCCGGCTAGTAAACGGAACCTGGGAGGGCTCAGGCCTCCCACCAGGTATTCAGCAAGCACCGCCAATCCTTCCTGCAGTTCATCGCTTCCGGAAAGCCCGCAATAGAGTTGTTGAAAAGGTTGGTTTTTTCCATTAACATAGGTAAGCACGTGGGTGCCTACCTCATGCTGGATCAGGGCTTCCATCCTGGATTCAGGAATTCGCAATCCTTCACCTATGAGAAGGTCCCCATGGGATACCATCAGGCCGGCAATATCCTCCCGGATGTATACCCCGGATTTAATACCGGGATATGCCTTACGATACAGGCTTATTTCCTCTCTGGCACGTGCTGCAAAGCCACGGGCATTGATCATTCTTTTCCTGCCTTTTTCGCGGCTGCGAGGCGATATTTGCTTCAGTATGGTAACTGCCAGTTCGAGTAGTTCACTGTTGATCTCCCCGTAAAGTTGCATGCTCCCGAAGAAAAAATTTCTTGTGTTCCGGTCCCTCACCATGGAGAACTTCATCTCCAGTTCCACCAGCTTGTCATGGAAAAGGGACGATAGTGCCGGGTCTTCAATCCGGTCAAAAGGGATTTCATAGAGTTTTCTCTTGAGCAATGAGGGATCAAAAGATGCGGGCCGGTAAAAGAATACAGGATCCTTTTGAAATTCGTTTTCTTTAAACAATCTCCACGACTGCTCCATATTCACCGGAGTTACGTGCATAAGGAAATCCATCGCATTGCTGATCTCTGCCAGCTTTTGATCCACTTCCCACACGGACTTTACCATGGCCCTTCTCCCCAGGGACTTATAACTTACCGGAGAGGTGGCGGTGCGTTTTCGGGAGAATTCAAAAGCACCTTTTTTAAAGGCCGTGGAAATTCCCTTGTGAATGGCTTTTAATACCAGAGGATATATCTCAAGAGTATCAGGATCCCTGTATATGGGAGAAATCTCAATCCCTACCAGATAACAATTATTCTTTTGTATCTGGGAGGATGTAAGTAAAGGGGGAAGTTGTTCCGGCCAGGGCTTGTTGGAATAAACAGTTGAAACCTTGCTCCGCTTTTTAGAAACACTGATTTGTTTCAAGGCCTTTTCGATGGCTTCTATGGTTTCTACCGGGAGTCTTGAAGATGGGACCATGATGCGAAAGGAGGGAGCCATTCTGCCTTCCTCAGGATCTACGATATAATCTGGCGATGCTTTCGACCAGATTTCGATCATCAGGAAGGCACCTGGCCCTGGGGAACATACTTCCAGGATAGACCTGATCAGGGCTGAAATACCAAGCTTGTATTTGGGTGCGGCAGATGCTATTAAATAGGAAGCCTCACCTTTGATCAGTTGATCCGTTCCGTTGTCGTTTTGCCGAAGAGGACGTCGGTAAATACACATAAAGGGTAATTTCCGGTCGATATGTAACCTGCCCAGAGCTGGCAGTGTTCGCCGGACCATCTTATTATCATTTAGCCGACTACTAACATCCTCAATGAATTCTTGAGTAATTGGACTTTCTGCTTTTGTCATTACCTCACTCATGGAATATTGTCGTCTTGCTTCAAGTTAGTCTTTCTTTTGGTGATTTCGACCATTAATCCCGGAAGCGTTTGATTCAGGGCCTCTGAGACGGCATCAATCGTATCCCAGTCTGGCTTACCCGACCATTCATCCATGAAGAATTTTTTCATCTCCACGGATATGCAGCATGCAGTCTCCTTAAAATTGCTATGAACCCACGTTGGGAAATACCCCCCGCGGAACTTTACATTCTCTCTTATGTCCCAAGGCTTTCCCTGAAATTCATAGCTCCTCAGATCCCCAATAAACTTGTCCACCACAGGTGCCCAGTAATCACGATCCATGGTTCCCGTTCCAATATTGATTTCCGGATTTAATTCAGGGTCATCAGGAGGAGCCTCTGGCCCTCCACGGCGATGGCAATAACTGTGAAGATCAAGAATAACGATCTTTCCAAACTTCTGTATGAGTTTGCTCAGGCCTTCGTATATCTCCTGATAGATGCTTGTATATTGTTGCAAAGTTTTTTCAATAACTCTATCGGATAGCGGCTTTTTCCAGAGGTTTAATCCCCAGGCATCAGAAGGTAAGATATAGATGGCCTTTTCAGGAGCACGATTGAGGTCAAATTCAAAGCGGGATCTTTGCCCGACAATGTGATTTTCGGAGATCTTTGCCCATATTCCCGTAAAAGGATCTTCTTCCCGGAACCTCTCTTTTTCAGACAGTGCAGTTATTCTTGCCTGATGTTCACTTAGCTTATGTCCATTGTGGATGGCCGCAGCCACGATGGGTGTGGGACTATCAAGATCTATGACACAGTATTCATTCATATACATTTAGACTAAGTTCTTGATAATGGTCACATTTAGTTTCTTTTCTCCCGCATAACCAATACCGGGACCTTTGAATTCAGTGTGATTTCCTTGCTGACGCTTTCATGCAAGATGGTTTCCAGAAACTGGTGTTGATGCTTAACCACCACTACAAGCTCTCCCTGGCATTCTTCAACATATTGATTAATAGCTTCTGTTACCTTTTCCCCATGCAAGCTTTTAAAGCTATGTCTTTCGTTTTTTGCAATGGCTTCCATCACCATTCGATAGGGCTTTGAGTTGTCCCATTCTTCTTCCTTATCCTTGGATGATACATGAATAAAATGAATGTTCGCATCAAACGAGCGGGCATAGTTAATTACATCGTGCAAATACAGTTGATAGTTAAATAACTTCTTCAAATCAGTGGCGAACACAATATTGCTGACAGGCCTGAATTCACATGCATAAGGAAGAACCAGAAGGGAGGTTCTGTTTCTTTCAAACACGTTATCCCGGATTATTTTCATCTGCCGCTTATTGAATGCCTTTTTATCAGAGATGGGCAGTACAATTAAGTCAACCTCCACTTCCATGGCAATGTTTTTGATCTCATCCAGTAAGAGCCCATTTACAAAGCGGTGATCGAATCTTATTTGCAGGTCTGTATCGACGTTTGCATAATTTTCGAGATAATGTTTGTTGAACTTGCTGATTTCATTATAGGCTTTGAACCAATTATCCCTTTTTAGTCTGCCGTATTTTTCTTCTGTAATATCATTCCCCACCTCCACTTGAAATGCATTCAGCAGTATCAGCTCAGCATTTATCTTTCTGGCAAATTTTATCCCATGGATGTAGGCTTCCCGGTAGATGGGATTATCCAATTCGAAAGGAAACAAGATCTTTCTCATGATCAGGTCTTTTATTAATTAAGACAGCACTCTTCCTAGTTGGTCACTTTTTGGGTATGATCACTGATAGTGCAACACTCAGGGTCAGAATACCCAAAATAATATAGAGGGAAAATACCGGTCTGTATCCGATATGAAGCATCCAATCGTGGGCTATAAGCTTCAATCCTACAAAGACCAGCAAGAGGGAAACGCCCACCTTTAATAAATAAAACCTCTCTACCACTTTGATCAACAGAAAAAAGAGGGATCGCAATCCTAAAATAGCAAATATATTGGAGAAGAACACGATATATGGGTCACGTGTGACTGCGAACACCGCAGGAATGGAATCCGTGGCAAAGATCAAATCTGATACCTCAACCAGCATAAGAACGATAAACAAGGGAGTGATGTATAGCTTGGCTTCTTTCCTGATAAAGAAGCGGTTCTCCACATATCTTGGGAAAACGTTGAATCGCTTGGAAAGAAATTTTACCATGGGGTGATTCTGAGGCTCAATGTGAATCTCCTTATTGCGATTCAAATACATTTTAATTCCTACATATAACAGGTAGGCACCAAAAATATAAAGCAACCATTCAAACCTGATAATCAGAGCCGCCCCGGCAAAAATAAAGACAAAGCGCATGAGGATGGCCCCCAGAATTCCCCAGAAAAGGACTTGCTTATAGGCTTCCTTTTTTACTGTGAAAGCCTTCAGAATGGCCATGATCACAAAGAGATTATCGATCGATAAGGATTTCTCAATCAGGTAACCCGATAAATAGTTGGTAGCTATGTTCTTTCTGAATATTTCCAGGCTGTTTGCATAGCTGCCAGCATCCAGACTGAGATAGGGATAGAACCGGTTCAATACCTGGTCCAGTTCTTCGCTGTTCCCAATTCCATGAACATGCTCCCCAAAAAATCTGAGAAATACGGCAAATCCAAGGGCAAACATGATCCAGATCCCCGACCAAATGCTTGCCTCCCTGATTGACACCACGTGGCTTTTTCTTCCAATGACCAGCAGGTCGAGCATCAACACCCCCAAGATGAAAATGATAAACAGGAATAGAAAAAGTACGTTTTCAGTCATAGGGATTATTGTGTAATAATCACAATCATTGATCCGGTTTGTTGTCCTCCAGATCCCAACCTGCTACTCCTGCAGAGACAATGAATTTCATGACTTCAGCCGGATTCAGGTCCACCGGCCTAAGCTGCTTCTTCGGAACAATAAACAACTCTCCGGAAAAATTATAGGAATGCGGGAAATAGACTGCCACCTTATCGTTCTCATCGATCAAAGAAAGATCCTCCTCCGTAAGGAAGCCCAGTTTCTGCAGGTTTGATACGGGATTCACAAGCACCAGCACGGGTCTGTTAAACTTCCGTTCCTTCCCCACGAAAGCAGAGAAAAGATCATTGAAGGCTGAAAAGATCAACTTTAGCAGAGGCATCCTTCTTAGTAGGCGTTTGAATAAAAATTTAACGGGACGTGCAATGATGGTCTGACCAATCAAACCAATCAAAATGAGCAATACAATTACTATCAGCAAGCCTAGTCCGGGAATATAAATGCCCAGAAGATCCTGCAAGTATTCCTTGAGCAAACTATCCACAAAACTAAATACAAGGTAGATGATATAGGCGGTGACTCCAATGGGAGCGATATACAAGATCCCCTGCAAAAAATAGTTTATCAGTTTTTTCATTCTATGGCTTTTTGATTGTTGGAATTCACAAACAAAACCGTCCCCAGATCATCGTAACCCTGGAATATTCTATCGCCGTCGTGTTTGATCTGTTCATCCCGAAAACCGAGAATCACCAGTCCTGCATCAGAGGAAAGCTGATTGATCAGGGATTTGATATTCAGATTCTCTGTTTCTGTAATGATCTCTATATTTTTGGCTGTAATGGGCAACCGACCTGTTTGTACCAACTCCTCCATCCTTTTTTGGGTTTCAACCAGCTTATCGGGCTTACAGATTTCAAAGATTTTAATGTTCGCCCGGTGCCAGTCGGGATGACCCAGGATGATAAAACTCAGCATGATCATCAGGTTGGCGTTATCGGTATCGATGCTCCTGATCCATACATGGATTCCGTCCTTAAATTCAATCTGTCGGCGCGAGGTGGCTGCAATGCAAACATCAAAATTGCCAGCAGTCACCAGGGAGAAATTCTCAGCAATGCTTTTCAGCTTCCCGGGATCTTCCTTTTCAAATTCAAAAATCACCATGTTGTTTTCCATACCTGCTATGCCAGGTACCTGGATGGTTTGTGCCACAGCCGAAGTGTAGGAGGGGGATATGAGGGTATCCACGTAGACATGGTTCTCCACCCGGTCAAATTTTTCAATGAGCTTCTTCAACTGCTCCTGCGACTGCTCATAGGTCTTTTTTGAATAATATCCCTCAATAAGGTGGATGTAAGTGCCAAAGCCGTATTTGTAGGAAATCCAGTTTAATAGTTTGAAGGCTGTGTTTCGCTTGAAGGAATCCTCGGAAATACAGATGGCACTTGGTCGCCATTCTCCACCTTTCTTCTTGCTTCCTGATTTTTGTATATAGACTTGTAGGTTTCGGTTTAGCTGGAAAATGGTATTGGCAAATATGGCTTCCAGGCCTTTCCGGGTTTTGTGGTAGTAATTTATGAAGAGGTAGATCAGGGTCATTAAAACAATGGCTGCCAATGCATAGCTCGAATTTATTTTGAACATCACCCAGACGGATACGACAAAACCCACCAGTGAAATATACCACCTGGATTTAAAATAGGGACGATAGGCCGGAGAAGAGCCAAAATGATTCAAAAATGAGATCAGGCAGAGCGAGCCATAAGTCACCATGAAGAACATGGATATGATTTCTGCCACCGCATTCACATTTCCCATGGCGACAAAGACAATGGCTATTGCAGAAGTTACCAGAGAAGCATTTATGGGCTCATTATCTTTCTTGCGACCCTTTGAAAGCCACTTATTAAGTTTTCTCGAGGGAAAGGACTCATCCACCGCCAAGGCTTGTAGGGTGCGGGGAGCTACCATGATGGAACCCAAGGCAGAAGAAATGGTGGATGCTGCCAGTCCCAGGGGGATGATCACAGCGCCACCCAGGGCAATCTTGGCCATTATGAGCTGATCGCCTACCAGATCTTCTGCACTGGCCGACAAAGCAAGTTTATAGATAATAAATACATAGATAATCATTCCGGCAATGGTGGCTGCAGTAGTACCCAGTGGGATGGACTTGGAGGGATTTTTTAAATCTCCCGAAAGACCCACGCCGGCTGTCATGCCAGTGAAGGCGGGGAAGACAATGGCAAAAACCACAAAAAAGTTTTCACGGTTTCTTAATTCCGCAGTCAGAAATGAAAACTCAGACGTCATGCTATGCTCTGTTTTACCCAGAAAAAACATGAGGATCGATACAAACAGGATACCAATCACGAAGTATAATGCCTTAACACCCACATTGGCTCCTTTCTTAATGATCAAAATGGCGAGCCCTATCGTGGCAGGAATGCTAATTACCTGACGCGGCAATTCAAAGCCAAATTTATCAGACAAGAGATCGAACAGAAATCCGAAGGCCTCTGTAAATGCAATGATGTAGAAGGCCACACTGATGGCCTGAGACATATATAAGGCAATACCGATGGTGGCCCCGATATTCAATCCAAAGGAGCGTGAGATAATAAAATACTCTCCACCACCCTCTACCCTCTTATTGGTGGCTATTTCGGATATAGCCAGTGCGGTGGGGATGGTCACCAAATGTCCCAATAGAATAATGCCCAGCACTCCCCAGAAGCCCAGAGTCCCTACCGCAAAACCGAAACGGAGAAATAGTATGGCCCCCAATATGGTGGATATGGCTGTAAAAAATACGGGGGCCGTTCCAAAACCTTTGCTTTTTGAATTCACTCTTAATATGGTATTAATTGTTGCACATTTTATCTGGGCTTAGAGCGGGTTCTTAGTTGCCTTTTTGGCATCGGCATATACTCCGGACTACTTACGAACCTGACGTCTTCTATGGAATAGAATGCATTGGGATTCACTTCTTTGACCAGCCCTATGATGTCCTTAATTACCTTTCGCCTGTTCACAATGAATATGATCCCCACTTTACCATCGTTCCCCATGCCTTCTACAAAGGTGGTGTGAAATCCCCTTTCAGTCAACACTTTAATCAATTTTGATGCATCTGTCCGGGTTATTATCCGAAGTAGCTCATATCCCAAAGCAAGTTTTCCTTCAATCTTCATACCTACATAAGTGCCTAAGGCAAAACCTGCAGCATATCCCACATAAGTGGTCCAGATTCCCAAATTGGCCATGATCCGGCTGATGGTAATGATCCAGATCAGTATCTGGAAAAATCCTACGAAGGGTGCAATATTCCTGTACCCTTTAGAAACCATGATCACCCGGATGGTATCCAGGGATACATCAACTACCCGTGCCATTAAGATCAATACGGGCACCAAAATATAATCCACCCAAAATGTTTCCATGCAGAAATAGGACTTTGGTAAGCTTACTTGTTCCTCAATTCTTGTTCAGCCTGTTGCCAGTCAGAATCTGCATCTCCTGGGATACCCTCCTTCATCCTCTTACGGTAAATTTCTTCTGCACGTTTCCGGATGGAACTTTCAGTGATCCTTCTCTTAACTGGTGCCTTTTTAGCTGCGGGTGCTTTTTTAGCTGCGGGAGCTTTTTTAGCTGCGGGAGTTTTCTTTGTTGCCATTTTTTCTTAGGTTATATATCACTTATGACTCGTCGCTTAGCTTAGGTCACATTCCTGCAATAGCATGATAACAATCCAAATGTTCCGTTCGGACCAAAGCTTTTGTTCTGCCTAAATCATTTGGGTAAGCTGTGAATTTTTGCTCTTGACCCGGAATTCGGTTTAGGTCACTTACTGACCGGATCCACCTCGGGGGGGGGACATTTCCACCCGCATTCTGGGCAGGCTCTGGGGGTAATTTTCCTGTAAAAAGAAGATCAGTTTCTCCCTGACAAGTACCCGAAGATCCCAGCCTGTGGGTGAATCAACAGTGGACATAAGTGCCCTGATTTCCACGGTCTTTTCGGTGGCATTGGTCACCTGCATTACATTTACCTTTCCGTCCCATAAACCACTCTCTTCAAGGATCCGGGTGAACTCTTTCCTGAGTTCCCCCACAGGCACCTGGTAATCTGTATATATGTAAACCGTTCCCAGGATGTCCGATGATACCCTTGTCCAGTTTTGAAAAGGTTTTTCAATGAAATAGGTAGTGGGCACTATCAGCCTGCGCTTATCCCAAATGCGTACCACAACGTAGGTGAGGGTGATCTCTTCAATCCATCCCCATTCATTTTCCACGATCACCACATCCTCAATGCGGATGGGCTGGGTCAAAGCGATTTGAAAACCGGCAAGAATGGAACCCAAAAGTTTCTGTGCTGCAAAGCCAATAATTATTCCGGCTACTCCAGCCGAAGCAAATAATGAGATCCCAATTCTTTTGATCCCATCAAAGGTCATTAAGGCTATGGCGGTGGCCATCAGGATCAAGGTAAATATGATAATCCGCTCCAGTACCCTGAATTGGGTGTACACTTTTCGTGCTTTCAGGTTATCCTTTTCATCCATATCGTATTGACGAAGGACCAGCTCCCTCGAAAGGTTGATGGCTTTGATCAGTAGCCAGGTGACACAGAAGATGATCGATACGGTGATAAACTGATTGATCGAAGCAGAAGCTTCCTCTCCCAGGATAAAAAGTTCTTTCAGGAGGACAAAATCAATCAGCAGGACCACTACCAGGGCAGGACTTTTGAATTTTTTCCAGGCTCTTCCAAGCATATTATTGGACGATTTTTTACCTATCCTGACGATAATTCCGGATAGTAAAAAATAAATCATTAAACTCCCTGCCACTGTGGCAAGGGCAATGATCCAGACAGAAACTTCTGTATCGGCCTTTTGTGCCAACTGGCTAAAGGATTGCTTAAGCTGTTGTATCATAATGATTTAATGTTTTTTCAAGCTTTTTACTAAGGTACCAATTTTTTGCATCCTGCTTTCAAATTATGTCTCGTCCTGAAATAGCCTTACACAAAAAGTCATGCATTAGTAAATCCCTAAAACCAGTATTTGTAAGCAATCCCCATCCATCCGTGTGGTGCTGCCAAATGGAAAGTGGGGGTAGCCAACTGAGTATAGATTTCCAGCTGATGTTCAAATAATTCAAATGTGACTGAAATGTCAAGATTACCCATCCAGCGTATCAGATTATCGGATGTGATTACGTAGGGACTGGTTTTATTGAAGATACCACCTTGAAGGGTGGCATCGTAAAAGATATGCCTGGCGCTGGCAGAAAGTTGGAATACCACATTTAAGCCTGGATCACCGGATGGACCGAAGCGCTGGAAGTAGCCCTTCCTGGCATCAAGCATGAACCAGAGACCTGCCTCCAGGTCTGTATGAAGGGTACCCAGCCGGCCCTTGCCCTTAATACCAAAAAAGGCAATATCATTATTAACAATACCTTTCTTAATCTGGATATCGTAATTGATTAAAAGATCGTTTCGAACCTGGTGATCCCAACCCTGTGGGGGCCTCGACGGATTGGAAACCAGATGAGCCAGCTCCTGTGTCTTGAATCCCATGGAAGCAGGCCCCAGAACACCCAATCTCAGGGCCGATTCAATGCGCATCTTCCTGTCAGGTATATTAAGCACACTCACCTGGGCAAGCGTCAGGGTAGATGAATATGGATGATCTCCGACCGAAATGGTATCTGCGGCCAGGTCTTCCGGTGTAAAGATCTCCTGACGCAGCTGCAGGCCGGAATAGTAATCCCTCTCCTTTTTCTCTCCTGTAGGTATCAGTATCCTGTTGAAGGGCGATTGTTTGAGCTTGTCGTGAAAGAAATCGATCTGGAAACCATTTGTAAAATAATAATCACGCTGGTAATACAAATCATTTTCCCAGGCTAAGGAAATATGCTGGTCTAAGGATCTGTTCACCGGGATTTCATTCTGCTTCTTGGGGTTTCCCAGATTGTCCAATCCTAATGTATCTCCCAATTCCACTATGGATGTGTATTCAGCAGCCTGAACAGGAAATCCGGATAATCCAAAAATCAGGATTACTAGGAGAAAGGAATGCCGCATATTAGTAAACACAGCTTGTGATGGATATGTTCTTATTTGAGCCGGGCATTACTCATCCATGTTATAACACCATACTTTTCCTCTTCTATCAGTATAAGTGCTTCTTCCCAATATAGAATACATAGCCATAATACTCCTTGTACTTGTAGTACAATTGAGTCTCGTGCCGCTGATTTGCAATGAAGTCTTCAGCTGCCCGGTTACCGGCATGCTTCAACAGGAAGGCTTCCTGGGCCTTCACTTGCGGGTCATAGAAATTCTCAGTCCAGCAAATCTCAGGCAGAATAAATGTAGCCTCTGGTACATAGCCCGCACGCTGCATCTGGTCAACTTTGTTGGGGATGGTATCTATCCCGGGATAAGCCTCCTTCCAGAATTCCTCGATTTCCGATGGCCGATCCTCAGTGAACCAGGATGCTTCCGAAACGGCCACATATCCCCCCAGTTTCAGGAACTTCCGCCACTCCCTCAGCCCTTGTTCAAATCCCATGAAATAAATCGCTCCTTCCGACCATATCAGGTCCAGTTCTTCCTCCTTAAATGGAAGTGCGTCCATAGAGCCAAGCATGCCTTTGATCCTGTCCTGCAGACCCAGCTCAGCGGCGTTCTGGTTGAAGAGGTCAATAAACTCCGGAAACAGATCAATGCCGGTTATCTGACCCGGTATCTGATTTGCCAGAACCATGGTCTGTCCGCCGGTACCACAACCAATGTCGGCTATGCGTGATTCCTGATTCAGATGATCGATGAAGCCTGCAGCTTTGGTAGTGATTTCGGGGCTGCCGGGTCCCTGTCTTTCCACCCTTGCAAAATAATCGCAGATCAGGCTGAAGTCGAATTCGTGAATGGATGTATTTTCCTTACTCATGATGTTTAATGTTTTAATATTTACACTTAAACACTTTTGGTTTTAGCGTAATGACATTCAGTGACCCAGACCCCACTGATCTTTCCACTGAATCTCAAATCCTTTTTCCTTAGGAAACATGGGCAACCAGATATACCTGGAATCCTCCAGATCCGTTTTGTTCCAACGGTCGGCCATAAAAATATAGGCATCCGGTTTACCTGCCACAGGGAAAACATAGGTGCTCTGTGCCTGGAATGTTTCCTTGCTTCCCGGACCCACACAAGGATTTCCCAGCACTTCCCAGGTACCCAGCAGGCTATCAGACACAGCTATCTCGGCTGGATTGGGATTCCAGCCCGTACAACCCGAAGAGATGATATAATACTTTCCCTGGTTGCTGAACACAGCAGGAGCTTCTCTGGATGCTCCAATGAAATTCCTTGTATACCTGCCACTGGGTTCCAGGTAGTCGTCGGACAGAAGGCTCACATACATGGTGGCATTGTTCTCCGAACTATAAATATGGTAGGCCTTCCCATCTTCATCCTGAAACAGGGTCATGTCCCTGCTCATTTGACCGTTGGGACGCATGCTGCGTACATACCCAAAGGGTCCCCTTGGGGTGTCGCTCACTGCTACACCGGCCCTGGCATATCCGTAATCTTCAGAATCAATATGCATCCACATTACAAATTTCTGTGTCAGTTTATTGAAAAGGACTTTAGGGCGTTCAATGATTTTGCTGGTATGGAGATCATGCGAAGGATCATTCCTTACCGGGGCCAGTGCCACACCTTCATTTTTCCAATGTACCAGATCCCTGGAAGAATAACAACTCACTCCCCCCGCCTGTGTACGGTATCCTTCCCAGTCGCTATTAACTTCTGGTAACCAGGTTTTACCACTTTTGATTTCGCCATACCAGTAATAGGTACCTCCATGGTAGAGGATTCCCCCTCCATGGGCATTAATGGGATTGCCATCCGTATCCAGCCATACCTGTCCGGGTCTGATCAGGATCTCTTTGTTATCACCCTGGGCTGAACCTGCACTCACGAACAGGATCATTCCAATTACACTCATGATTGTTTTCATTGTTCAGCAAGCCTTGTATGAATCTCTAAATGTACAACATTGCTTTATAGTGAAATGGCTAGAAATTATGGAAACCCGAATAATTTAAAACTGCATCGTTTTGGAAAAAGTGTATAAAATACGTATATTAACAACATGCTAGTTATCAGGGCAAAACAGATGCCTGGCCTGGCATTGAACTCCAAATGAGATCCTACACAAACAGCACTCAAAACAGAGAACAATGAAATCAGAAATTATTTCGAAGTACCCATTGTTTATAATATTGATGGTGTGTTTATTATTTTT
>Ga0316190_10002208_pt1 | contig 14108 bp, 8 predicted proteins | sample Eddworburrow2_MG_FD_204929 | JGI IMG/M metagenome (GOLD analysis project Ga0316190, IMG submission 204929) | Coastal sediment microbial communities from Maine, United States - Eddy worm burrow 2 | ecosystem: Environmental > Aquatic > Marine > Coastal > Sediment | place: USA: Maine | collected... | reverse complement strand
CCCAGTGCCCTGGTGGTGGGATTGCCGAGCAACGATGATGGCTCAACTCATGAGTTGACGGCATTGTGCCGACGTTTTGCCAACCGTCTTAAGGGCCGGTTTAAATTACCTACGATTTTGCTGGATGAGCGTTATACTTCGCTCGCTGCCAGTTCTCAGTTGAATGAAGCAGGTATCCACGGCAGGAAACAGAAAGCCTTGCTCGACCAATATGCTGCTCAACAGATTTTGCAGGCATACTTTGATGAACCACAAGCGGGAATAATAGTCTGATGCCGCCACAAGAAAAGGTGATGAGTAATCTGAATGTATGGAGCCGAGCAGAGAATGAAGAGACATAACTTGTGATTAGGCGAAGATTGAACGGGCAAGAGGCTCAACAGTCAGATGGAGTAGTGATATATTGGGGCATCTATGAACAATCCTCAGCTGAATAAACACGGTGAATTCCAGCACCTGCTTTCCACAGAAGGCTTGCCAGTAAGTATTATCAGAGACATTCTCGACAGGGCAGCGACCTTTATCGACACCAGCGATAGACTCCAGATAAAAAATGTCCCGTTATTGCAAGGCAAGTCAGTATTTAACGTGTTCTTTGAGAACAGTACCCGAACCCGAACCACTTTCGAGATTGCTGCCAAGCGCCTGTCTGCCGATGTGGTCAATCTCAACATAGGTTCGTCTTCTACCAGTAAAGGCGAAACACTTCTGGATACAGTTGATAACCTGTGTGCCATGCATGCAGACATGTTCATCGTACGACATTCGGCGAGTGGTGCCGCGCACTTCATTGCAAAGCATGTGGCACCAGAGGTTCATGTCATCAATGCTGGCGATGGCCGCCATGCGCACCCTACTCAGGCGCTGCTGGATATGTTCACCATTCGCTACTATAAAAAGGAATTTCACAACCTGAGCGTTGTTCTCGTAGGTGATGTGTTGCATTCACGCGTTGCGCGTTCGCAGATTCATGCACTTACCACGCTTGGCGTGCCGGATGTGCGAGTCGTCGCACCCAAGACCTTGTTGCCAAAACATGTAGATAAGCTCGGTGTCCGGGTCTATCAGGATATGGAACAAGGCTTGAAGGATGTCGACGTGGTGATGATGCTCCGCCTTCAAAATGAACGCATGCAGGGCGCACTGCTGCCTTCGGCGCAGGAATTTTTCAAACACTATGGCCTGACGCGAGACCGGCTGGCTTTGGCGAAGAAAGATGCCATCGTGATGCACCCGGGTCCGATGAATCGCGGCGTAGAGATAGATTCCAGCGTAGCCGATGGCTCGCAAGCTGTCATCCTGCCGCAGGTAACCTTTGGTATCGCGGTACGTATGGCAGTGATGAGTATGCTGGCAGGGAGTAAAGCATGAAGACGCATATCAAGAACGGTCATCTGATCGACCCCAAGAACAAGATTGATGCCCCGCAGGATTTGTATATCGTTGATAAACGCATAGTTTCAATCGGCACTGCGCCTTCAGGGTTTGTCGCCGATAAAGTGATAGATGCCAGTGGCTTGATCGTGATGCCGGGATTGATCGATATGGCTGCACGTTTGCGTGAACCTGGTTGTGAATATATCGCCACTTTAGTGTCCGAGATGGCTGCCGCCGTTGCGGGTGGTGTGACTTCATTGGCTTGTCCTCCTGACACCGATCCACCACTGGATGAGCCGGGATTGGTGGAGATGCTTAAGCACCGCGCTCGTTCGCTTAACCAATGCCGGGTATTCCCGGTTGGTGCGCTGACATGTGGATTAAAGGGTGCAGAACTCACCGAGATGATCGAGTTGAGTGACGCGGGCTGCAAAGCTTTCAGTCAGGCTGATGCCCCGCTGACCGATACTCGCGTCCTGATGCGGGCCATGCAATATGCGGCAACATTTGGCTACCGGGTCTGGTTGCGCCCCCAGGACAGTTTTCTTGCAAAAGATGGCGTAGCACATGACGGCGAAGTGTCGACACGTCTTGGCTTGCCGGCGATTCCGGTGGTGGCGGAAACCATTGCGCTTTCTACCATGCTTCAGTTGGCAAGAGAGACTGGCGTGATAATACATTTCTGCCGTATTTCCAGTGCCGAAGGCATAGAGATGTTACGTACCGCTAAACAAGAGGGTTTGAAGGTTAGCTGTGATGTGTCGATAAACCATTTGCACTTGACTGAGATGGACATAGGCTACTTTGATGCAAACTGTCATTTAATACCGCCACTGCGCAGTTCGCGCGACAAGGCCGCATTACGTGCCGGGCTGCTTGATGGAACTATCGATGCAATCTGTTCCAACCACTCCCCCGTGGATGATGATGCCAAGCAATTGCCTTTTGCCGAGGCAGAAGCAGGCGCAACTGGAATAGAGTTGTTGTTGCCGTTGGTACTGAAGTGGGCAGAACAGGAGAATGTTACATTGCTGGAGGCGTTTTCTCGCATTACGATCAACCCGGCACAGTTGCTGGGACAGAAGATGGGCCATCTGTCGGTGGGTGCACACGCTGACATCTGCGTGTTTGACCCAAAGGCTTGCTGGAATGTAGCCCCTGCAGCTTTGAAAAGTCAGGGTAAGAACACACCATTCAACGGATATGAGATGCAAGGCCGGGTACGTTACACACTGCTTAACGGGCAGATCGTTTTTCAACAATAAGTCACTCCCGTTCGGGAATGATGCAATGACTAATTAATATGAATCCACTACTTGATTTCACCGGATTACCGCGCTTTGCGGAGATCAAGCCAGAACATGTTGAACCTGCCATAGACCAGCTGCTGGCGGAGAACCGTGCGCTTATTGCACATCTGATCGAGGATAAGACTGCTCCGACCTGGGATGTTTTTGTCAGACCAATGGAAGATGCCAATGAAAAGCTGGTACGCGCATGGGGCCCTGTCGGACATTTGAATTCAGTGATGAACAGCCCGGCATTGCGCAAAGTGTATAACGCCACACTACCCAGGATCACCCAATATTATGCTGAACTCAGTCAGAATCTTGCGCTGTTTGAAAAATTCAAGGCGCTGAGAAATAGTTCTGGGTACCAGAGTTTGAATGCGGCCAGAAAGAAAATCATTGAAAACGAATTACGGGATTTTCGTCTTGGTGGTGCAGAATTGCCAGATGAAAAAAAAGCACGCTTTATGGAGATTCAAGAGAGGCTGGCAGACCTGTCATCACGGTTTTCCGATAATGTGCTGGATGCGACTAACAACTACACATTGCTGATCGAAAACAAGGAAGAGTTGAGCGGTTTACCGGATGATGTGTTGCAAGCTGCGCAGGAAGCAGCGGAAAACAACACAGTTTCTCCGATGAAATCTGGCTGGCTGTTTACGCTGAAAGCGCCTTCCTATATGCCAGTAATGCAATACGCAGATAACCGTGCGCTACGTGAAAAAATGTATCGCGCCTATGGCACTCGTGCCAGTGAGTTGGGTAATCCGGAATGGGACAATACGCAGCTGATGGAGGAGATCGTCAAGCTGCGAGGTGAAGAATCCAGAATGCTGGGCTTTGCCAATTTTGGTGAATTATCACTTGTAAGCAAGATGGCGAATTCACCACAACAAGTACTCGAATTCATGCGCGAACTGGCGCAACACGCCAGACCTTTTGCTGAAAAGGATCTATCCGAACTGCAGGATTTTGCCAATACCGAGCTTGGCATAGCTGAATTGCAATCATGGGATATCAGTTATGCCAGCGAAAAACTGCGTGAGCAGCGCTATGCGTTCTCCGAGCAGGAGGTGAAACGATACTTTCCAGAAGACGCAGTACTTGCGGGAATGTTCAAACTGGTTGAGATGCTATACAGCTTGCAGATCAAACCGGCCAGTGCGCCAGTCTGGCATAAAGATGTACATTTTTATGCTATACGGAATCAACAGAAGCAACTGGTCGGCCAGTTTTATCTGGATATGTATGCACGCAACAGCAAGCGGGGTGGCGCGTGGATGGATGATGTGATCACGCGTCGCCGTTTGGTTTCAGGCATTCAGACACCGGTGGCGTATCTGAACTGTAATTTTTCCGCCCCAGTAGGCGAAAAACCGGCGATGTTTACCCATGATGAAGTGATCACCTTGTTCCATGAATTTGGCCATGGACTGCATCACTTGCTCACCGAAGTGGAGGATCTGGGTGTGTCCGGCATCAACGGTGTGGAGTGGGATGCGGTTGAATTGCCCAGCCAGTTCATGGAGAACTTCTGTTGGGAGTGGGATGTGCTTCAAGGCATGACAAGACACTGTGAAAATGGTGATCCCTTGCCTCGTGCACTGTTTGACAAAATGCTTGCCGCGAAGAATTTTCAAAGTGGTTTGCAAACATTGCGCCAAATCGAGTTTTCACTATTTGATATGTTGATGCACAGCAACTTTGAAGCGGGAGGCGGTAAAAGTATTCTTCAACTTCTCGACGAAGTGCGGGCCGAAGTTGCGGTATTGATCCCACCTGTATTTCACCGCTTTCCCCATAGCTTTGCGCATATCTTTGCCGGGGGTTATGCGGCTGGATATTACAGCTACAAGTGGGCAGAGGTACTTTCTGCCGATGCATACAGCTTGTTTGAAGAGAATGGGATACTCAATCCGGATGTCGGTGCACGTTTTCGTGGCGAGATACTGGCGATGGGTGGCAGTCGGGACGCGATGCAATCATTCTCAGCGTTCCGTGGTCGGGAACCAAGCATGGAGGCATTACTTCGTCATAATGGACTGATTGAAACAGTTTCCTAAGGAGATCAGATTAAGACACTAACCGTGTGATCTGTTCAGTCTGTGTCTGAATCCTGTAAATAGTCTCAGCATCAAATGCTTGAAAAGCAATAAATATAATTAGGTGTATCCAATATGAAACTGGCTACATGGAACGTCAACTCGCTAAAAGTGCGCCTGTCACATGTGCTGGATTGGCTGGCCGTAAATCCTGTTGATGTATTGTGTCTGCAGGAAACCAAACAGCAAGATAGTGATTTCCCGCAAGCCGAATTAAAGGCTGCTGGTTACCACAGCATCTACAGTGGTCAGAGGACCTATAACGGTGTGGCGATACTTAGCCGGGAACCGGGGTACGATCTGCAGGTGGGGATACCGGATTTTGCAGATGAGCAGAAGCGTGTCATCGCTGCTACCTATGGTGATATTCGTGTCATAGATGTTTATATTCCGAACGGCCAGAGTATCGATTCTGATAAATATCAATACAAAATGTCTTGGCTCACCGCGCTGGACGATTGGTTAAAACATGAACTGACCCGCTATCCGAGGCTGATAATGCTGGGCGATTACAACATCGCACCGGACGATCGTGATGTACACGACCCGAAAGCTTGGGAAGGAAAAGTGTTGGTCAGCAAGCCGGAGAGAAATCATTTTGAACGTCTTATACAACTGGGTTTGCATGACAGTTTCAGGTTGTTCGAGCAGGAAGAGAAATCCTTCAGTTGGTGGGATTATCGTATGATGGGTTTCCGCCGCAATCATGGCTTGCGCATCGACCATATCCTCATTAGCCAACCGCTGGTGGCGCAATGCAAGAGTTGTGTGATCGATAAAGCGCCGCGCAAGTTGGATCGGCCTTCTGATCATACGCCAGTGATTGTCGAATTGTAGTTCCAGTCCCATTTGATTGGCGATGCTGTGTTTGCGGTTTTACTTGTATCCAGAAGTGCTATCAGAACTGCCTGAGTCGTTCATAACGAAACCGGATATGCAGGTTACTTGTTGTGCCATGAACGAGTAACAACATGAAGATGTAAGGAACATGACATATAAAGAATTATTGAGTATTTTCGCCATCGTTCTTACATTCGTGGCGTTTCTTCCCTATATAAGTTCGATTTTGGCGGGAACAGTAAAACCGCATGTATTTTCATGGGTTATTTGGGGCATGACGACCTTTGTGGTTTTTCTGGCTCAACTTGATGATGGTGCGGGGGTGGGAGCGTGGCCGATAGGTGTTTCTGGATTAATCACCATTTATATAGCCTTCATTGCATATATAAAAAGGTCAGACATTTCAATCACAAAACTCGACTGGATATTTTTTTCGTCCGCATTAACTGCATTGCCATTCTGGTATCTGACTTCCGATCCATTGTGGGCAGTGATTATCTTGACGATGGTAGATGTTTTGGGATTTGGGCCAACCATACGTAAAGCCTACAATTTCCCATCTGATGAGAGGTTGAGTTTTTTTGTGTTATTCATGATCCGAAATGTGATTGTGGTTGTCGCATTGGAGCATTATTCGATAACAACCGTGTTGTTCCCTGCAGTCATAGCGATAGCGTGTCTGGTGCTGATTGTCATGGTGATATATCGCAGAAAAATGTTACCAGGATGAAAAAAGTAAGTGTTCCCTCAAGGCTTTGGTTTATAGAACCTGATCTGGTTACCCCCTGCCTCTTTGGCTTGATACATCGCACTATCGGCCCAATTGATGACCTCTTCCGAACTGGCCTCACGTTTGAAGAACAGCACCATGCCGATACTCGCAGTGCAATGGTGCTCAACCGTGACTTCCTTTCCTTTTTTGTTCCGAATTTTAAACTCATAAGGTATGGCCAGAGAAGTACAAATTTTATTGGCAACGATGCTGGCCAACTTGGTGGACTTGGTTTTATCCGCGTCCAGTTCTCTGAGGATTACCACAAACTCATCTCCGCCAAAACGTGCGACGGTATCCATTTCTCGTACACAACGACTAATGCGGTGAGCTACCTCTATCAAAAGTAAATCCCCCGTCTCATGTCCGTGTGTATCATTGAGTGGCTTAAAATTATCCAAATCCATGAATAGCAGCGCGCCATAAACATTGTTGCGTTTGCTGGCGACCATGGCTTGTACGAGTCGGTCGTTTAGCAAACGGCGGTTGGGGAGTTGCGTCAATGTGTCATAGAAAGCCAGCCTGTGGATTTCCTCATCTGCAAGCTTGCGCTCGGTGATATTACGCGACACCACAATGAACCTGGCTTCATGCGTAGCGGCAGATTGTTGCTTGGCAACCGACAATTCAAACCAACTATCTCCTTTTGATGAGGTAAGTTTGACCTGCCGTCCGAACGACTGTTTGTTCATATCTGCTTCTGAAATTGCGGCAAGCACTTCCTTGGCTGCAGATAAAGGAAGTGTTTCTTCAACTGTACGCCCGAGTAACATATTTTCAGATGCAGCAAGTAAATCGCCCCGATTTCCCCAAACGTTCAGATAGCGCCCCGTGCGATCTACTTCAAACAATAAATCAGGTACTGCCTCCAATATTGCCTCGAAGCGCAGATTACTGATTCTAAGTTTTTCTTCAGTCTGTTTTCTTTCGGTAATATTGCTCATTACGATGCGTACAACTGGTAAGCCGTCAGCTCTGACAACCTGTAGACAATCCAGTCTGGCATGAAAATGGGAGCCGTCATCACGCAATAAAAGTAATTCGCAACTCAGGATCTTGTCGCTTTTTTGTACCGAGAGAAAATGGCGTTGCCAGCGATCTCGGTCTTCTTTTGCAACAAAAGGAGTGAAAAGCTGGTGTGGGAGCATGCTGCGCTCTACGCCGAGCAGCATGGCCCCAGTAAGGTTGATTTCGTCGATTATGCTCTCGTGGCTGAGCGTGAGATAGCCGACAGGTGCAAAGTCGTAGAAATCCACGTAGCGCCGACGAGAGTTCTCCAGCTCTATCTGGGACTGCCGTAGTGCTTCGCTCAACATATTGAGTTCGATTTGATGCACTCGAAGTTCGTGGAGGAGCCTGTTGGATGGTACCGCTGACTTTTTTGTGTCCACCAGTGAATACGGAAGCTTTGCCTCGGCTTCTTTCCGAAGCTTGTCTTGTCCAGTTGATTTTTTGTTCAAGACAGCCCCCTTTCAGATGTGTAACCTTCAAGTCTTGCTTGATGAATAGCTTATTGAGCGGCGCAATAGATTATCCGCTGTAATTCTATGCCTATTGCATTGCTATTTCTATACCTGCCATAACAGGTGTTGGGTATATATGCAGAGATTTTAGCGAAAGCAATAACAGTGGATAAAATAACTACCCATTCGCTCCGAACATCATGCGTTTTGCGACAAATTTTTTGGCGAATGGAAGGCAATCCAGTGCGGTGAGTGCGGCGGCACGACCAGCGCTGACCAGCGGCGTCTCGTTGGAGAACAATCTCACCAAACCATCAGTAAATCTTATCCCGGCTTCGCGGTCAGTGCGACGCTGACTTCGGTAGGCTGCGAGCATCGCTTCTGAACCAAGTGTTTCCGGGCTTGAGCCAAGCATTTCTTGAGCCAATTCCCATGCGTCACGCAAGCCCATATTGAAACCTTGTCCGGCGACCGGGTGCATGGTTTGTGCTGCGTTGCCGAGTAGTACGGTGTGCGGCATCGGTGTTTGCTTTGGAGCACGTTTCAAACCAAGCGGAAAACAGGAGCGTTTGCCAACGGTTAAGAATTCTCCGACTCGATCACCGAAGTGTCGGTGTAGTTCACTTAAGAACCTGGCGTCGTCCCATCCCAGCATTTCCTTGGCACTTTGATGCGGTGCAGTCCAGACCAGCTCGTAGCCACTGGTGAAGGGTAGTAATGCCAAGGGGCCTGTCGGAGTGAAGCGTTCATAGGCTATCCCGGCTTGAGGAGCAGAGCAGGTGGTGTGAGTGATCAAAGCACTTTGACCATAGTCATGTATTACTGGAGGATATTGCTGCATTAGCAGCTTGCCGCCATCGGCGACCACAGCAAGACGTGTTTGTAGCGTATGGTTTGCGTCATTATGTAGATAGTCAATCACAGCATGGTCATGGTTGCCTTGCAATTGTGTGACACTGGCTCCGTATATGGTTGCTATATCGCGCTGAAGCAGTCTGTCAGTCAAAGTGTCTTGCAGAACCGGATAGGGCAGCACGTAACCAAGTTCCGGTACATCGAGTTCTTCAGCGTGTAACAAGGTTCGACCAAAACTCTGCTTTTGGGAAATGTGGATTGTGTGGATTGGGGATACATCATGCAGTGCATCCCATACGCCGAGCCGTTGGAGTAACAGGCGACTACCATAAGACAGTGCCAATGCACGTGCATCGTTGCTGGCTGTATTTGGGGGACGCGCTTCCAGTACACATACGCTGAATTGACTATCACGTAATGCCAGTGCAAGCGCAACTCCTACCGGGCCGCCACCGATAATTGCAATGTCATATTCAAGTGTACTCACGTTTCCCTCATGCGCCAGTCTGCCAATCCAAAGTATTTTCTAAAACAATAATATTTTACGTGGCATGTACTACCATTCTACCGCCAGCAAGCCGACATTGTTATAAATAGAGCGGGAACTTCAAAAGTTATTTGGGCGCGACATCCGGAATGACGGCATGTGGATCGTGCATGATGATGCTTTTTACAAACCAGATAGCCAGCAGGGTAGCGGCAACTGCTACGTAGCCGACCTTGCCGTAATTAAGCATCTTTCCGGTGCTATCCTGAGAGACGATAAATCCTGATAGCGTTGTCGCCAGACCCATAGCCAACGATTGAGTGGTGGAATTCAATGACATGAACGTACCGCGTAATATGGGTTGTGCAGCTGATGTAATGATGGTCATCGCGGGAATCATCCTGCCCGAGACAAGTACGAAAAACAATGTGGTAAAGAGCAGCCACAACCATAAGGGCGAGGCTTCGATATGCGTAACTACCAGCAGGGGTACGATTGCGCCGAACGCAAGCAGACGATACGCCTTGGCTTTGCCGCAAATATCCGACCAATGACCGATGATACGAGCGGTGAATAAAGTTGCCGCCCCGCCGATAAGATAAATCAAAGGAATCTCCTGTAGTGAAATACCGACGTTTCCCACCGCATAAACCGTAATGTAGGGGATCACGGTAAATCCGGAAAAAATAATCAGCGCAGAAAAAAGTAGCGCACGAAGATGATTGAAATCTCGCAACACGGTGAATATTGTTGCAAAAAGATGCTTCTGTTTTTCGCTGCTGATATGCATGCGCAATTCGGGTAAGGCGCGCCATCCAGCAACCATGAACAGTACAACCAATACGGCGATCAGGATAAAAGGCGCACGCCAGTTAAAATGGTTGGACAACCACAGGGATAATGGTACACCGGCCACGGTGGAAACCGAGAATGCCGCTGAAACTGTGCCACTTGCCTTGGCACGCCGGGCAAAAGGGATAACATCTGCGATCATGGTTTGTATCATTGCGCCCATTATTCCGCCAAATGTTCCAGCTAGTCCCCGTGCAATGATCAGGGCCGGGTAAGTGGGTGCGAGGCCACAAGCCAGGGTTGCGAACCCAAACAATGCGAACATCGTGAGCAGCATCTTCCTGCGTTCGAAGCGGTCGATAAAGGTGGCTGCCAACAACCCTGATAACGCGGCACTGAAGCTGTACGAAGCAACCAGTAGGCCAAACTCGTGGGTGGAAATACCAAGTTCGACTATCAGTACCGGGCCAAGCGGCATCATGATCATGAAGTCAAGAATATGGCTGAACTGAATGCCTGCCAGAGTGAACAGGAAATAATTTTCTCGCTGTTTTGTGAGCGTGGTTTGCACGTAATGACGCCGATATTGAAGAGGGTGTGATTCTAACGTTATGAATCCCCGATAAGAAATAATACTGCATCTGACAGTGTTAAAATTTACCACTGAATTTTCATCCTCCCATCATGTCGCTACCTACATTTGTCCATCTGCGTTTGCACAGCGAATATTCCATTTCGGATGGGATGGTGCGTGTGAGAGAGGTAGTTGCGGCGGCACAACAGGACGAGATGCCAGCACTGGCACTCACCGACCTTAATAATGTTTTCGGGCTGATCAAATTCTATAAAGCAGCACGCGGCGCGGGCATCAAGCCTGTAGTGGGTTGTGATGTATTTATCAGCAATGATGCTGATCGTGATCGTCCATATCGTCTGCTTTTGTTGTGCCAGTCTTTTGACGGCTATTTGTTGCTGTGTCGCTTATTGACACGCGCTTATCTGGAAAATCAACATCGTGGTCGCGCCGAGCTGCGTCGAGAATGGTTCCGCGAAGGGACAGACGGATTGATAGCATTATCTGGCGCGCATCTTGGCGATGTTGGCAATGCTCTGGTGGTGGGTAATGTCAAGGAGGCAAAAAAATACGCGCAGCAGTGGGCGGTATTGTTCAACAAGCGCTATTACCTTGAAGTGCAGCGCGCAGGATTTGTGGATGAGGCGCATTACATACAGGGCGTTATCCCGCTGGCAGCAAAGTTGAATTTACCGGTAGTTGCAACACATCCAGTGCAGTTTCTTACGACAGATGATTTCAAGGCACATGAAGCGCGAGCGTGTATCTCGGAAGGCTATGTGCTCAATGATAAGCGCCGTGTAAAGCAATTTACTGCGCAGCAATTTTTCAAGACGCAAGCTGAGATGGCAGCGCTATTTGCAGATATGCCTGAAGCATTGCAGAACAGTGTCGAAATTGCTCGCCGCTGCAATTTATCGCTGGTTCTGGGTAAGCCGCAGTTGCCGGATTTCCCGACCCCGAATGGAGAGACACTCGAGGATTATTTACGGACTGAATCTGCGCGCGGTTTGCTAATACGCATGGCGCAGTTATATCCGGACGAAGCAATGCGTACTGAAAAAATGCCGGAATATAGTGCACGTCTGGACTTCGAGATTGAAACCATTATTGAGATGGGTTTCCCCGGTTACTTCCTGATCGTGGCGGACTTCATCCGTTGGGCAAAGGAAAATAATGTTCCGGTTGGGCCGGGCCGTGGTTCAGGTGCCGGCTCTCTGGTGGCGTACAGCCTTGGTATCACTGATCTTGATCCTTTGCGTTATGGCTTGCTGTTCGAACGTTTTCTGAATCCTGAGCGGGTATCCATGCCCGACTTTGACGTGGATTTTTGCCAGGAAGGACGCGAACATGTCATCGACTACGTGAAACAGAAATACGGTGCTGCCAGTGTTTCGCAGATAGCGACTTTTGGCACCATGGCTTCCAGGGCAGTGATCAGGGATGTCGGTCGTGTGATGGATTTTCCATATAGCTTGTGTGATCGCCTCTCCAAAGCAATTCCGCTGGAAGGTGTCAAACCGATGTCGTTAAAAAAAGCTCGCGAGGCTGAGCCAGAAATCAATGCTATCGCCGAGAGTGAAGAGGGTGTGACCGAGCTTTTGCATTTGGCAGAACGGCTTGAGGACTTGACGCGAAATGTCGGGATGCACGCAGGTGGTGTGTTGATAGCACCGGGACAACTCACCGATTTTTGTCCTTTATATTGCGCAGACAGTAGCACCAGTGTGGTTAGTCAGCTCGACAAGGATGATGTCGAAGATATTGGACTGGTGAAATTTGACTTTCTGGGGCTGCGTACGTTGACCATACTTGACTGGGCAATGCGGCACGTCACACGCTTGGCAGGTGGAACAGCACCATTCGTTCTGGAAACGCTACAGCTGGACGATGCCGATACCTACGAGTTGCTAAAGCAAGGTAATACGACGGCCGTTTTTCAGTTGGAGTCGCGCGGCATGAAAGATATGCTGAAGCAGGCAAAACCTGACCGCTTTGAAGACATCATTGCCTTGGTGGCGTTATACCGGCCGGGCCCTATGGATTTGATTCCGGACTTTAACAGGCGCAAGCATGGCGAAGAATTCGATTATCCGCACCCTGCTGTTGAGTCAGTGCTTCGCGAAACATACGGCATCATGGTTTATCAGGAACAGGTGATGCAGATGGCCCAGATAGTGGGTGGCTACAGTCTGGGCGGTGCGGATCTGTTGCGCCGCGCCATGGGTAAGAAAAAAGTCGAGGAGATGGCGCAGCATCGTGAAATATTCATCGAGGGAGCGTTAAAGAACAATACGACAAAGGAGCTGGCGGGCGACCTGTTCGACCTGATGGAAAAGTTTGCTGGTTACGGCTTTAATAAATCCCATGCTGCAGCCTATGCATTGGTGGCGTATCAGACTGCCTATCTCAAGACCCACCATCCGGCAGCTTTCATGGCAGCGACGTTATCCGGCGATCTGGATAATACCGAAAAAGTCAGCATTTTTTATGCTGACACTTTGCAGCAAAATATCCGCGTACTATTGCCAGATGTGAACAGCTCTGTATATGTGTTTTCACCGGTGGATGAACAGACGATTGCTTATGGCTTGGGTGCGATCAAGGGAACCGGGGAAGCGGCTATCAACAATATCATCAAGGCACGGGAAAGTGGCCCGTTCAAGGACCTGTTCGACTTTTGTCGCCGCGTAGACAAGCGTCTGGTAAACCGGCGCACCATAGAAGCTTTGATCAAGGCGGGCGCATTCGATAGCATTAATGAACATCGTGCTGCGCTCATGGCTAGCGTTGATGCGGCGTTGGCGAGTGCCGATCAGCAGGCGCGTTCGGTCAATCAAAATAGTCTGTTCGATGAGGATGAGGCGGATGCGGTGCTGATCGTTCAGACTGCTGATGTACCGCGTTGGCGGCTGCGAGAGCAGCTTGCACATGAAAAATCCAGTCTGGGTATCTATTTGGGTGGTCACCCCTATCAGGAATATGCTGAAGAGCTTGCCAACTTCATCAAAGTGAAACTGGCTGACCTGATACCTCAATTTGTCGGGAAAACCAATGGTGGTGGCAATGATTCAGGTTACAACTCACGGCGCGGCGTGCCGGTTCTGCTGGCGGGAATCGTCGCGGGTTTGCGTATCCAGCAGACGCGACGCGGGCGCATGGCCATTATTACCTTGGATGATGGTGGGGCGCAGATTGAGTTAACGGTGTTCAATGAATTATTCGAGGCCAACCGTCCGTGGATACGTGAGGACGAGTTGCTTGTGGTGAGCGGAAAAGCCAGCCTGGATAGTTATTCCGGTAATGTGCGCGTAAGCGGAGAAGAGTTGTACGATTTTGCCTCGGCGCGTTCAAATTTCGCACGACAATTAGCGATACGCTGCAATGGCGATGCTAGTGTCGCGCAATTAAAAAAGATATTCATGCCGTACCGCGAGGGTAAATGTCCGGTACTTATCCATTATCGTAACCAGCAGGCGATGTGTAAGCTTCGTCTGGGTGAAGCATGGCAAGTAACTTTACATGACGATTTATTGTGCGACCTGCGTGATTTGTTA